>Ga0302322_100002596_pt1 | contig 15282 bp, 8 predicted proteins | sample Fen_T0_2_FD_203757 | JGI IMG/M metagenome (GOLD analysis project Ga0302322, IMG submission 203757) | Peat permafrost microbial communities from Stordalen Mire near Abisko, Sweden - Fen_T0_2 | ecosystem: Environmental > Terrestrial > Soil > Wetlands > Permafrost | place: Sweden: Abisko... | reverse complement strand
GGGCCGACGGGATGGGGCCGAGTCCAGGCGATCTGCGACTTCGTGCACAACCACATCACGTTCGGCTACGAGCATGCCCGCATGACGCGGACGGCGTTCGAGGCCTTCTACGACAAGACCGGCGTGTGCCGCGACTACGCGCACCTGGCGGTCGCGTTTTGCCGCTGCATGAACATCCCTGCGCGCTACTGCACCGGCTACCTGGGCGACATCGGCACGCCGCCGCCGTGGGGCACGATGGATTTCGCGGCATGGTTCGAGGCCTATCTCGACGGCCAGTGGTACACGTTCGACCCGCGCAACAACATTCCGCGCATTGGACGGGTGCTGATTGCGCGCGGTCGCGACGCGGCCGACGTCGCCCTCAGCAACGCGTTCGGTCTCAACACGCTTCAGAGCTTCAGGGTGTGGACCGACGAGGTCGTCCAGTGACGAAGCGGCGGGAATTCATCTCCGCCGCGGTGGCTGGAGCGCTCTTGCTGTCGCGTCTCGCGTCCGCACAGCCGGCACGCAAGGTCGTGCGCATCGGCTGGCTGACGCCGTCGGACATTGAAATCCATGCGCGCAGTTTCCGTGATGCCATGCATACACTGGGCTACGTCGAGGGCCAGGCGTACACGATCGAGACGCGCTCGGCCGGCAACGACCTCGATCGTTTGCCCGGACTCGCTGCCGAACTGGCGAGCTTGAAGGTGGACATCATCGTCGCCGTGAGTCCTCCGGCGATCGTCGCGGCAAAGCGGGCAACCGCCACCATTCCCATCGTCATGGCGTACTGGGGCGGCGGGGGACTGGTCGAGTCCGGCGTAGTCGCCAACCTTGCACGGCCCGGCGGGAACGTGACCGGCGTCTCGATGCTGGCGGTCGAGCTGGAAGCGAAGCGACTGGAGTTCCTGCTCCAGGCCCTGCCCAAGGCACGCATTGTCGGGGTCCTCGATCCGGGCAACGGATACACCTTCGGCGAGATACGGGGAGTGGCCGAGCGCGGAGGCGTGCAGCTTCGCTTCGCGACCGTCGGCCAGGGGAGCGACGCGTACCCGCGCGCCTTCGACGTTCTAAAGGATGCGCGGGTCGAGGCGCTCCTCGTCCCGTCCTCGCCGCGCCTCTTCCAGGATTCGCGCCAGATCATCGACCTGGCTGCGGCGCGGCGCATCCCTGCCATCTACGAATGGCCGGACATGGCAGACGCCGGCGGCCTGATGGCCTACGGTCCGACGTTTGCCGAACTGAACGCGCGCGTGGCTTCATTCGTGCAGCGAATCCTGAACGGTGCCCGGCCCGCCGTTCTCGCCATCGAACAGCCGAGCAAGTTCGAACTGGTCGTCAACCTGAAGACGGCCAAGGCACTCGGATTCACGTTTCCGCCGCCATTGCTGCTGCGCGCGGATCGCGTGATCGAGTGAGCTTACTGCTGCGAACGTCCGGCGCGCGATGAACACGGCGGTCCTGCTGGTGGCCACGGCCACGCGCTGGTTCGGCACGGCACGCATTCCGCGCCCGCTCGCGCACGCCGGCTTCGACGTCGCACTGCTGGCGCCGAAGGATTCGCTGGCGCAGCACAGCCGGTTCATCGGCAAGATCGGCTACCTGCCGGAACAGGCGACGGCGCAGCAATGGGCGCATGCGTTCGCCGCGACGGTGAAGGCGACGTCGCCGCAGATCGTCCTTCCGTGCGACGACATGGCGTTCCAGCTCCTCACCTCGCTTGCGCTGGCGCCGCCCGCCAACATGCGGGCCGAGCTGCAACTTCCGCTGTCCTCGCTGATCCGCGATTCGCTGGGCGACCCGGCCTGGTACCGCGCGAGCGTCGACAAGATATTGCTGCCGCCGGCGGCAGCAGCGCTCGGCGTGCGGGTGCCGCCGCACATCGTGGCAAGCGAGATCGCGGAGGCGCGTGCCTTTGTGGCGACGCACGGCTATCCGGTCGTCGTGAAGCGTCGGCTGGGTTTCGCGGGGTCGGGTGTGGCGATCTGCGCGAACGACGACGAACTGGCGCATGCATTCCGGTCGCTGCCTCTGCAGAGTCCGCTGGACCTGGGCGACACAGCCGACCGGCGACTGCTGCTGCAGGCGCACGTCCCCGGCCGCGGGATGTACTACCAGATTGCCGCGTGGAAAGGCCGGCTGCTCGCCGGCATGGCCGTGGACAAGGTGCTGGCCGATCCTGAGCCCATGGGGCCTGCGACCGTCTGCCGCTACCATCGCAACGACGAGGTGCGCGATTTTGCACGGCGGCTGGTCGAAGGTTTCGGGATGACGGGATTGATGGGGCTGGAACTGATCGTGGACGAGCGCACGCGCGAACCGCATCTGCTGGAAGTCAACAGGCGAATCACGCCCGGAACGCATCGCGGCGCCGCCTATGGACTCGACCTGTGCGGCGCGCTGCATGCGGCGATGCACGACCAGCCGTACACTTCACGGACCGATCTCGATGCAGGCGAGGAAGACCTGGTCGCGCATTTCCCGCAGGAGTGGTTGCGCGACATGGGCAGCAGCCACCTGCGCACGCTGCGTGTCGACGTCCCGTGGGACGAGCCGGAGCTGATCGAGGCGATGCTGAAATTGCGCAGCGAATGATGCGCGCTTCTGCATTGCTTCGCCGCACGACATCAGGATTGCGCGGCTGCCGAAGGCTGCTCGCGTGCATTGCCATTGCCTTGCTGCCGTGGGCCGATGCCGACGCAGATGCGGGTGCGTATCCCGACCGCCAGATCCGGATCGTCGCGTCGTTCCCCCCGGGCACGGCGATGGACATCGTCGCGCGCATCGTCGCCATCAAGCTGGCCGAAGCGGTGGGGCAGCCGGTCGTCGTCGAGAACCGGCCGGGCGCCTCGGGCAACATCGGCAGCGAATACGTCGCCAAGTTGGCGCCGGACGGCAACACACTCGCGATTGCCGGCGTGACCATTACGATGAACCCCGCCGCGATGGGCGATCGCGCCGTCGATCCGGTGCACGCCTTCGCGCCGATCACGCGACTCACGACGCAGCCGGTGGTGCTGGTCGCAGCACCGTCGTTTCCGCCCAATACGCTGGCGGAATTGCTGGCGCTGGCGCGGCGCGAGCCGGGCAAGTTCGCCTACGGGACATCGGGAGTCGGCACGCCGCCGCACCTGGCCGGCGCGCTGCTCGCGACCCGCGCGTCAGTGGAACTCGTGCATATCCCCTACGCAGCAACGAGCCAGGGGATCAACGGGACACTGTCCGGCGACGTGCCGCTGGCGTTCACGTTCCTCGGCGTCGCGGACCCGATGCTCCGGTCGGGCAGGGTGAAGGCGCTGGCCGTCACGGGCAGGCACCGTGCAAGTGCGTTCCCTGACATCCCGACGGTCGCGGAGCAGGGCTTTCCGGGCTTCGACGTCACGTCGTGGTTTGGAATCCTGGCCCCCGCCGGCACGCCGGCGGAGGTCGTCCTGCGCCTGAACCGGGAATTGGTCCGCATCGTCAACCTGCCCGACGTGCGCGCCAGGCTGGTCGGCATGGGCAATGACATCGTCGGCAACAGCCCGGAGGCGTTCGCAGCCGAAATCCGCGCCGACGTAGCGCGCTGGGGGCCGATCCTGCATGCCGCTGGCATTCGAGGCGAATAATCGCCTGGAAATTGCAGCCTACAGTCGGCTACACTCCGCGGTCTGGATCGGCAGCTGTTTGCGCTTTTCTGCTATGAAACGCGGCGGTGTTGCGGCGGTGCCATTGTGAGGCTGCGGCCTACAGAGCAGGCACGAGCCAGCCGGTATTGACTTCTATGTAAGGCAGCGTACAAATGTGGCTCGCTCGACTTCGACGAATCCGCTGCATACTGGCGCAACCCGTTGCAGAAGCAAGGATTCCGGGTATTTCAACGATTCTGGGGAGATGGACAATGATCGGCATGCGCAGGATTTTTGCCTTGGTGGTGTCTACGATGCTCCTGGCCTTCACGCTGCCGGCGCTCGGTCACAACTCTAGTGACGACAAGTTCAATCTCAAAGTGGTCGCCACCACGCCGGGAACATTCAACGCGACGATCAAGAATCTGAACAATGAGTACAACGAGAGGGTCAAGTCCTTCAAGATCAAGGCTCCTCCCGGCGTGACGATCACCGGTGTAACCTCAGTTGCGGGTTCGCCGACCGGTACGACGTCGGGGTCGACAACCAATACGCAGACGGCCACGGACGTCCTGGTCAAGTATGTCGACATCCGATACAACCAATCGGTCACGGTCACGCTGACGGCCGTCCTGACCCCCCCGGTGACGGGCTGCGCGCCCCAGTCCAAGGTTTGGGATGCATCGGCCTGGGAGGGTTCGACCGGCTCGGGCGACGCCTACAGGCTGAGTTCGACGGCCTCGGATCTGACGACAACCTTTACCCCCAACTGCAACACCATCACGGCGTCGGCGGGTGCCAACGGCAGCATTTCGCCGTCCGGCAGCGTGAACGTGACTAACGGGGCGAACCAGGCGTTCACGATCACCCCGAACGCCAATTACCATGTGGCGGACGTGCTGGTGGATGGCGTGTCGGCGGGCGCGGTACTCAGCTACACGTTCAGCAACGTGACGGGGCCCCACACCATCGCGGCGAGCTTCGCGATCAACACCTTCACCATCAACGCGCCGCCCGTCTCCAACGGAAGCGTCTCGCCGACCGGAATCACGACGGTGAACGCCGGTGACAGCAAGTCTTACACGATCGCGGCTGACACCGGCTATTACGTCACGGATGTGCTGGTCGACGGCGCGACGGTGGGAGCGGTAGCCAGCTACACGTTCAGCAACGTGACGGCGAACCGCTCCATCACGGCGACCTTTGCCCCAAAGACCTTGAAGATCACTTCCGCACCGACGAGCGCGCTTGTGGGGCCGACCATTGCGAACGTTGCGACGCCCGGACCCGTCTTCTCGGTGATCGTCGCCTTGGTTCCCCCGCCCGCGCTGGGAACGGCAGTGACGCTGACGGCGACCGTTCCTCCCGACGCACCGGCTGGGACCACTTGTCCGGCGTTGTCGGGTGGGTCGTCAACCACCAACGCGGGGGGATCTGCGACGTTCTCCAGCCTGACGTTCACCGGCGCCTCGGGCAACTGCTTGCTCACGGCCTCCGCACCGTCGGGATCGGGCTATCCGGACGCCAAGACGCCACTCCTGGTCCTTGCGTCCGGCAATCTCGCATGCGGCGACCCCTACAATCCGACGGCGGGAGTCAACCAGATCAACGGGTCGGCAGCTTCCGGCCTAACGATCAACGACCCGGGTTTCGCGGAAGGCGGGCGTGGGGCGAACGTCAAGCAGACGGGCACGAATTGTCCGCCGGTCAACTGGACGTTCACCAACAACGTGCTGGGCGCGGCAGTCACGGTTGACGCCAAGGGCAACACTGTCCCGCCGAACGGGGTGAGCTTCGTCTGGGACCAGACGGCGCAGCCGAATGCGGCCTACACGTACACGGTGACGTGGCAGCCGGAGTGGTTCGGTCTTGCGTCGACGAGCAATCGCAAGACGTCGTTCTGCACCAACGCCACCTGCACCACCACCGCCCTGGCGCAGGCATGCCTGGGTCCGGCGCTTGATCCTCTGTCGCTGCCTTCTGGGGCCCAGGCCTGCGTTTCGGCGGAAGTCTGGGCGGTGGTTCCCCTCTCGAAGTGCACGGGAGCGGTTCCGCCGCTTCTGGCAGCGGCGGGCGACCAGAATGCCTGCGTGATCGTCACGACGACGATCATCGACATCGAGGATCCGGCAATCATCCGCAACTGAAAAACGTTGTAACTTCAGCAGTGCAAGGCGGCCTGCGTGGCCGCCTTGCTTTTTCCGCTGTCCGAATCAGCCGATGACCGGAACGGCAGGCAATGCACGGATCTTCAGAGCGGCGATGGCGGCGCGGCTTTCCGCGACCGCCTCCTGCGGCGGCTCGACGCCCTCAAGGCGGTCGAGTTCGATCAGCGCGTTCAGCGTCAGTGCCATTTCGAATCGATCCTTGCGCTCGCGGGATACTGCGAGGCTCGCCTCGAACGCGTCGCGGGCGCCGAAAGAATCGGCGAGCATCAACAGTGCGTAGCCGCGGGTGCGGTTCAGGAGCGGCGTAAGCCGGGCAATGGCGCCTGAGGTGTCCGGTTTGGCTAAGCTTTCGTCAGCGAGCGCAAGCGCCGCTTCGGGTTCGTTGTTGAGCAGATGGCACTCGGCCAGCCGCGCGTCGATGTCCAGCACCTCGTGCTCCGCGCCGACATCCGACAACAGCATCCTCGCCTGCGAAAATCTCCCCCGCGCCTCCTCGACTTTGTTTCCTCGCAGCGAGACGCGCCCAAGCATCCAGACGCAGAAGCCGTGGAAGTAGCGATACTCGGAGGCCTTCCAGACGGGCAGTGTGCTCTGCAGCGTGCTTTCGGCTTCGTCTAGTTCGCCTCTCTCGCAAAGGATTTCGGCAATGTTCAGCTTCGCCACAGCCGCGTTCAGCGGATTGCCTATCATGATCAGTTCGTCGCGGCCGCGTTCGAAGTACGACATCGCGTCGTCCCAGCGGCCGTCCCAGTAGCAAGCGGCGCCGAGGTTGGATAGCACGCCCGCCTGCCTGCCGCGGTTGCCGGAACGCCGGTACGCGTCGAGCGCCTTTTGCATCAGCGCTTCGCCGCCTTCCTTACCGAGCACGCTGTAGCCCCATCCCATCACGACGTACGCGTCGCCAGTGACTTCGGCGTCGTCGACGTCCTCGGCTTCGCGCACCGCCTGCTCGGCCCACTTGAGCGCCTCTTCGGTGCGGCCCTGCGCCTGCAGCACCGTGGCGTACCACATGCTGGCCGTCGCGTTCTGTCTAGCGGCTTCGAGTCCTTCGGCACCTGCAAGCGCCTCGCGCGCGCGCTCGACCCAACGCAGTGCCTCTGGGTACTTGCCGAGTTTCTCTTCCACGCGCGAGAGCTTGAGCAGCAGGTTGGCCTCAAGCAGTCTTTCGCCGGCGACCCTTTGCTGCGCGGACGTGTAGGCGTCGAGTGCCTTGCGGTATTCGCCGGCCTTGTACCAGGCGTTGCCGAGCGCTTCTTGCGTGCGGCCGACGTCAAGTTGCGCGAGGTTGTCGAGCTTTTCGCCGGCTTCGAGCGCGCGCGCATACAGTCCGGCCGCTTCGATGAATGCGTAGGCAGATTCCGCGCGCTTCGCCGCGAGTGTGGCGTAGTCCCAAGCCGGGGCGTGCTCACCCGCGGCGCCGTAGTGCAGCGACAGCATGCCCGCCACCTCGTCGGGATGATCGGTCTCTTCCTCGACGCGGGCCGCGACGGTCGCATGCAGCCGCCGCCGCAGTCTGTACGGCAGGCCTTCGTACGCGGTATCGCGCAGCAGCGACTGGCGAAAGCGCAAGTAGCCGTCGCCATCGTCGTCGAAGATGTCCAACAGCCGCGCCCACGTATCGTCCGCTGGCGGCGGCGGGTCGTCCTCGCCGGCAAACCACGCCAGCATTCGCGGATGAAACGTGAGGCCGAACACCGCGGCGCGGCGCACGACGGCGCGGTCGTCCGGCGAGAGCGCGTCGATGCGCGCCAACGCCGCGGCCTCGGCCGAATCCGGCAGGCCCACGATGCCGCCCGACTGGATGGCAAAACGCAACAAATCGCGCAGGAATTGCGGGTTGCCGCCGGAACGCTCCGCGACCACTTCGAGCACGTGCGCCGGAAGCGGACTGGCCTGCGTGGCGAGCTGGGCCATGCGCAGCGCGTCGGGAATGGCAAGCGGCTTGAGATCGAGATGCGTCACGCAGGTCGACACCGGTGCAATGAAGCCCGTGGTCCCCGGACGCCGGGCGACCCCGAAGAGCCAGCGCCGCGCGCCGAGCGCGTCCACCAGATGCGTGAGCAGCTCGGCCGACGCGCCATCCATGTGATGTGCGTTCTCGATCTCGACGAATGCCGGGCCCGGCATCGCCACTTCGAGGAAGCGCGCGACGGCTTCGTGCAGGCGCGCGCGCCGGTTCTCCTCGGCCAGCATCTCGACTTCGGGCGTGAGGTCGACGGCGACGCCGAAAGCCGCCGCGATCAGCGGCAGCCATGGCTCGACGTCGGGCACCGTCGTGGTTATCGCTTCGCGCAGGCGCGCCGCGACGTCGGCGTCGGCCGCCTCGCGGGGAATGTCCAACAGTTCGCGCAAAAGGTCGCGCCACACCGCGTACGGCGTCGACGACGTGTAGGCCTCGCAGGTGTTGTGCAACTTCTTGAAGCCCACCGCCGCGTCGCGGGTGGCCTCGAGCAGGCGCGATTTCCCCGCGCCCGGTTGCCCGGTGATCTCGATCAGGTGGCCGGCTCCCGAGCGCATGCCGCCCAGGATCTTGCGGATGACCCCCAACTCGGCGTTGCGGCCGGTTAGCGGCAGCCGCTGCAGCGACACTTGCCGCGAGCGCGAGCCCTTCGCGCGGCCCACCGACCACGCGTGCACCGGTTCCGCCTTGCCCTTCACGGCAAAGGGTTCGATTTCGGTTGTCTCAAACAACGTGTTTGACCGCTCGAGCACGTCGCCGGTGGCGTAGATGGAACCTGGCGCCGCCTTGGACATCACGCGTGCGGCGAGGTTTACTGCGTCGCCCATGACCGTGTAGGTGCGGCGGTACGGTGGCCCGATGTCGCCGGCGAAGACCGCGCCGCGGTGGACGCCGATGCGCATCGGCAGCGGCAGGCCGGCATCGACGATCTTCCGCAGCGCGAGGAGCATGTGTTCCTCGTCGTCGCCGGTGACCTTGGGCGCCCCCGCGGCCAGAATCAGCTTGCCGCCGTCGGCATCGACGTCCGAGCCCAGGAACGCGATGTCCTGTTCCTCCGTGGCGGCTTGGACGACGCTGACCAGCTGGTGGAGAACTTCCGCAGCCGCCTTAGGGCCGCTTCGCTCGATCAGCGCGTCCGTCCCTTCGTAGCGGATGAATGCGATCGTCACGGGACGATGCTCGGACGTGCCGCCACCGGCGAGCACGTGGGCGCGGATCAGTGGCGAAAGGCAGCGCAACAACGGTTCCGACGCCATCTTCGGACGTGGAATGTAGGGAATCGCTTCGTCGTGGCCGGGCGGCTCGCGCAGGAGAAGGACGCCCGGCGCCCGGGCGGCGCCCAGGCAATCGGCCGGGAGGAGCGTGGCGGTCTCCGGGCTGATGAGGATTTCCCCGGCTTGGGCTTCCTGTTCCATAGCGACGGTGCGGCTCCATGCCGGACCGGTGGGCAACATCTCGAGGTGCGAGGTGCCTACGGCGAAGAAATGGAAACTTCCCGTGTGCACCCCTTGGGCCATCCGCAGCGTGACCTTGGCGTCCGGCAGCTCGATCCGGCCGACGTCGTCGAGCGTGCGGCGCATCCGCACCGTGGCCACACAGGCGCGCGCCGCATGCCCTTCGCCATGGAACCACAGCAGCAGCGCGTCGCCGCCGAACTTGAGCAGGCTGGCGCCATTCGCGTATGCGACCTTCAGTATCGACGCGAAGCTGCCGCCGATCGTGTCGGTGATGTGTTCCGCGCCCTCGCGGCCCTTGCGCGAGAGCTGCTCCGACAGTTGCGTGAAGCCGGAGACGTCGGCGAACACCGCGGTGCCCTCGGCGATCCAGCAAGGCGACTCCGCATCGTCGAGCAGGTGATGCTGGAGAATGCGCGCCAGGTACGGGACAGCGCGTTCGGCATTGGATTCAGGCGGTGGCATGTGGGGTTCGGGATCCGGCGGCGCCGGATGCCCCGCATGTTACCGCGCCGAGCGACGCGTCCCAAGTTAGCCTGGACCTTCATAGCGTCCGCAGGAACGCCACCAGATCCGATTTCTCGTGCTCCGTCAGGCCGATGCCGAAACGCTGGTTGTAGAAGTCCACCACGGCGTCGAAATCGGCGGCGAAGCCGTTGTGGAAGTACGGTGCGCGGGCGGCCAGGCCGCGCAGGATCGGTCCTTTGAAGCGGCCGATGTCCTTCCATTTTCCGGTGATCAGCGCGCGCCCGGGGTCGGTGGTCTCGATGAGAGCGCCCGTCGTCTTGTTGCGCAACTGGTAGAGCGGCATGTCCGGCGTGCGGCGGGACGCGTCGGTAAGGCCGATGTCGAGCGGCGCGGGGATCGAATGGTTTCCGCTGTTCGGCGTGTCGTGGCACGTCGTGCACGTGCCTTGAAGAACGGGCACGCTCAAATCGTCGTTCAGCCCCTTCACGCCTTCAATCCGGATCGATTTGGTGTTGAACAACGCCTGGCCGCGCGCAACGGCCCGGCGCGCTTCCACTGCGCGGCCTTCGTCACCGTGGCCCGCCGCCAGATTGGTCCAGGTGTCGTATAGCGTAATGGCGACGGAGTGGAACGGCGCCCCCGACTTGTAGTCGCCGGACACGACGTCGTTGATCCCGAAGTAGAACGGCTGGGTCGCCAGGAAATGCGGGCCGCCTTTCGCGCCCTGCGCGCTCAGGTAGAGCGCTTTCGAATCGAACACTTGCGCCGTGAACAGGCCCGCCTGGAATTGCACGATCGCGTCGCGCTGCGCCTGGGAAAGTGGCTGAGCGGCCTGCGCATGCCCGACGGTCGCGCTGTTTGCCTGGTCGGCCATGTCGAAGTGGACCGACGCGAAGCACTTCGTGGTCCCGATGATGCAATCGGGCGAAGCGGGGTCCTGAAAGGTCTCGCGCGCATCCCACATGACCGTGCTCAGGAATTTGAGATTGGCGGTCGGCAACGGCCGCCGGAAGAGCGACAGCTCGGCGGCTGACGCAAAGTGATAGGGATCGTCGACGCCCGTCAGTTCGAATTCGGCCGTGTCCGGAATGCCGATCCCGACGCGGATCAGTCCCTTGGTCAACAGCATGCTGTAGGCGGCTCTGCGGGCGCCGATGGTCGAGACGTCGGCGTGCGGAGAGTTGGAACCGTCATTCAGCCGGAAGATCGGATCGGTTCCCTTGGACGCGTCGAACCTTGCCTGAATGTGACGGGGCGTGACCGTCCAGCCGTCACTCGCCTGGTGACAGGTGTCGCAGCTGCGCCCGTTCGTGCCGAGCTTCTGGAAGAACGGGTTGCTTCGGTCTATCGGACCTGCTGTATTGAATGTCGCGGACAGGCCGGTCGGATTGGGAAAGACCATGAAAGGACCTGGTTGCTGATCCTCGTGTTGATCTTCGGCGCAGATTTGTTGTGATGCCAGAAGCGCGGCGGCCAGCACTGATGCCCGGAACAGCGTTGATTCGATCTTCATGGAATCCTCCTGGGTGAACTTAGTCGGAAACGGCCGGCTCGCCGTGCTGCATGGCGGCAGGAGCGCGAAGGCGCTCGATCCTGTCGACGAGGTCAGCGGACAGCGGGACGGCCGACTCGAGAACCATGCGCCGCAGCGCCTGTGGGGTAGCCTGCGTGCCGCAGTTGAAGCGGATCCAGGTGGCCGCGTCGATGAGCTGGCCGTGGCCATCGACGAAGTCGGCTACCCATAGCGCGCCATCACGCAGGAAGATCGCAACTTCGCGACGCTCGCTGTGGCGGAGCAGCTGGCCCTGCATGGAACGGGAAGCGTCTTGTTCGGGGCAAGTCCTCAATGCCACTCCTTCGCCAACAGCCCTATGCGGCACCGATGTGGCCGCCGGCAACGGAGCCGGCAGTCGAGCCACGTCGTAGCGGGATTGCTATGCTGGTGTCATGAACGCATACTGATGCCGCCTGCGACGGAAGTCCTGAAGAAACTCCGAAGAATCGGCAAAAGCTGTTCACGCCGTTATCGCCTGCGACTCGAGGCCCAAGGCGGTGTGGCCGTTGCTGGGCTGAAAGCGTGTCCACGGGTACTTTCGGAGCCTACTGGCATGAGCCCGGTCTATGAGTTAGGTCCGTTTCGGCTCGACCCGAATGCAGGGGTGATGACGCATGCGGGGCAGCCGATGGCGTTGGGCGCGCGCGCGGTTGCCGTGCTGACCACACTCGTCCTCCGCCCCAACGAATATGTGCAGAAGTCCGACATTCTGGACGCCGCGTGGCCCGGTGTCGTCGTCGAAGATAGCAATCTCTCGGTCCAGATCTCGTCGATCCGGCGGGTGCTCGCCCGGGCACCCGGGGGCGAGCAATGGGTCGAGACGCTCTCCCGAAGGGGGTATCGTTTTGTCGGACCGGTCAGCGAAGTCAACGCCGACCGGCGTCACGACGATACTGGCGGCGGCCCGATCACGAATTTGCCCGAGCCGTTGACATCGTTCGTCGGCCGCCAGCGGGAGTTGGTCGAGATCAAGCGGTTGTTGCCGGATACCCGGCTGTTGACGCTTGTCGGTATCGGCGGCATTGGCAAGACCCGGCTTGCGCTGCAGGTCGCCGCCGAAGTGATCGCGGCGTACCGTGATGGCGTATGGCTGGTGAACCTGGCCTCGTTGGCCGATCCGGCGCTGGTGCCGAGCGCGGTGGCGCAAGTGCTTGGCGTGCGTGAGGCAGCGGGGACGCCGCTCATCGAATCCCTGTGCAGGCAGGTCAAGGGGCGGCAGTTGCTGTTGGTGCTGGACAATTGCGAGCACGTGCTGGCGGCGTGCGCGCAACTGGCCGACGCCATGCTCCGCGTCGCGGCGGACCTGACCATCATTGCAACCAGCCGCGAGCCGTTGCACGTGGCCGGTGAGAAGTCCAATCCGCTGGTCCCCTTGTCGCTGCCCGATCCGACGGCGAACGTGGAGAGCCTCGTTCAGTCCGAAGCCGTCCAGCTATTTGTCGAGAGAGCCAGGGAGCAGTTGCCGGATTTTGCATTGACCGCGGTGCGCGCCCCCGTTGTCGCCGAGCTATGCATCCACCTGGACGGCATTCCGCTGGCGCTGGAGTTGGCGGCCGCCCGCGTACGGACGCTGTCGATCGAGCAACTCAATGCGCGTCTGCACGACCGTTTCAAGCTGCTCACGAGCGGCGCCGGCAACGCGCCACTGCGCCAGAAGACCCTGCGCGCGACACTCGACTGGAGCTACGACCTGCTAACCGAGCAACAGCGTGTGGTGCTCGGGCGGTTGGGCGTTTTCGCTGGCGGGTTCAGCCTCGAAGCTGCCTCGGCAGTTGCGGCGGATGGGGCGATCGATCAATTTGCGGTGATCGACCTGCTGTCGCAGCTCGTCGCGCGCTCGCTGGTTGTTGCCGACACAAGCCCTGCGGATGCGCGGTACCGGTTGCTTGAGACCACGCGCGCCTATGCGCTGGAAAAGCTCGCCGAATCCGGCGAGACCGATACGATCGAGCGCCGGCACGCGCAGTACTTCCGCGAACTGTTCGAAGGCGCGTTCGACCACTGGCTGCGCAAGCCGGATGCGGAGTGGCATGCCATCTATGTGCCGGAACTCGACAACGTTCGATCCGCGCTCGAGTGGTCGCTGGGGGCCACCGGCGATCAGGCGATCACGGCGGGCCTCGCGGGCGCCTCGGGACCGATGTGGACATCGCTCTCGCTCTACGGTGAGGGCGTGAAGCGACTCGAGGCTGCCGCGGCGCGGGCAAAGCGGGACGCGTCCGGGTCGGACCTGGCGCGTCTGTGGCTGTGGCTGGGTTTGCTGTCTGAGCCGGCTGAACCGGCGAAGGCGCTGGCGGCCTTCGAGCACGCGATCGGCTGCTACCAAGGGCTGGATGATGCACTGGGACTTGGCCTCGCGAAAGTGTGGATCGCGCGCGTGTTGACCATGCTGGGTCGGCTTGAATCTGCCACTGCCTCACTCGCAGAGGCATGGCCGGCACTGGAACGCGCGGGTCTGCCCAAGGTGCTTGGCTTCTACTTCGCCAACGCGGGCTTCCTGAAAATGCAGATGGACGATCCGCACAGCGCCCGGACGCATCGGCAAAAAGCGTTGGCTCTCTACCGCGAGTCGGGAAGCACATTTTCCGTGGCGGCCTCACTGAACAATCTCGCCACCGTGGACTGGGCGCTTGGCGATCTGGAGGCCGCAGAAGCTTCCTTGCGCGAAGCCGTTTCGATGCACCGCGTGTCGGGATATCGCGGCCCACTCGGATTCACGCTCGCCAACCTCGCGGGCGTCCTCACCGCGCGCGGGAAGGTCGGCGAAGCGCTGGTCGCCGCACGCGAAGGCGTGCCGTTGCTCAGCGACAGCGGCAATGCATGGCTCTTCATGCACCATCTCGCCCTGCGGGCCGCGCTGGCGGGAATGATTGCAAATGCGGCACGGCTCGCCGGCTACGCCAGCGCGGTGTTTGTCGCCAAGGAATGCGCGCTGCAGCATGACGACGCACATGCGCACGCGCGGCTGCATGCACTGCTGCGGGAAAGACTCGCCCCGGAGCAACTCGAGCGCCTGCTCGCCGAAGGCGCAAGCATGAGCGAAGACGAAGCCTGCCGCCTGGCGCTTCAGTGATGGTCGTGCGCCGATTCGAGTCATCGGGCCATGTCGAGACGCTTGCCACCGACCAATGCTGCAGACCTCCTGCTTACCCATCGGCATGCCTATCTTCAGTACCATTCTTCACCAAATCCATCAGTGCAATAGGTACTGGCATTCAGTAGTTTGACGGGGCACCTGACCTGCGGGACGATAGCGGCGGCGTCACCTTGCCATCGTCCCGGGCCCTCTTTGAACGCTGACAGCGATACTGGCCTCGTCACCATTCTGTTCACCGACATCGAGTCGAGCACTCGGTTGTGGGAACAGGACCGGGAGCGAATGTCGCGGGCACTCGCTGGTCACGACGCGGTGGCCCGGACCGCGGTCGACGATCACCGGGGCAAAATAGTCAAGATGACCGGGGATGGGATATTTGCCGTCTTTGCCGATCCGGTTGATGCACTCGATGCCGCACTGAATCTGCAATTGGCGCTCGCCGACACGACTGCGACCAACGGTGTCCAGATGAATGTGCGCTGCGGCTTGCACTGCGGCGCCGTCGAACGCCGCGACCGGGACGTATTCGGTACCGAGGTCAACCGTGCCGCGCGCATCATGAGCGCGGCGCATGGCGGACAGGTTCTGTTGTCCCAAAAGTTGTTCGAGTCGGTCATCGATCGCATGCCGGCGCGCGGAAAGTTTCTCGACCTTGGAGCGGTGCGATTGCGCGACCTCGCCAATCCGGAGCGGGTGTATCAGCTGTTGCATCCACAGTTGCGCAGGGACTTCCCGGCGTTGCGCGGTTTGGAGTCAACGCCAAACAATCTGCTGCGACAGGCCAGCTCCTTCGTCGGCCGCGAGCGCGAGTTGGCGGAGGTCAAGTCGCGATTGGGAGCGACAGCATTGCTGACGCTCGTCGGCGTGGGGGGACTCGGCAAGACCCGACTCGCTTTGCAGGTTGCCGCTGCCGTGATGGACGACTACCCGGATGGCGTCTGGTTCGTGGACCTGGCTCCTGTCGGGGACGCGACGCTCGTGCCGCAG
>Ga0302322_100002595_pt1 | contig 15285 bp, 14 predicted proteins | sample Fen_T0_2_FD_203757 | JGI IMG/M metagenome (GOLD analysis project Ga0302322, IMG submission 203757) | Peat permafrost microbial communities from Stordalen Mire near Abisko, Sweden - Fen_T0_2 | ecosystem: Environmental > Terrestrial > Soil > Wetlands > Permafrost | place: Sweden: Abisko... | reverse complement strand
CAGGTGGACGTCCACGGGGCCAAGACGCTCGTTGCGCCGCTGCTCGACCGCCACCCGGCTGAGGGGGGCGGTCGAGGGACGGCGTTAGGCTCGCGGCGCCGGACGCACCCGAGCGACGCACCAGGAGCAACGCGTGGACCTGTTCGAGTACCAGGCGAAGGAACTGTTCGCAAAGAACAGCGTCCCGGTCACCGAGGGCGCAGTGGTGACCACCGCGGCGGAGGCTCACTCGGCGGCTGCGCGGTTCGCCGGGCCGGTCGTCGTCAAGGCCCAGGTGAAGACGGGGGGCCGTGGCAAGGCGGGTGGCGTCAAGCTGGCCGACGACGCCGACGACGCGCGGGCCAAGGCCGAGGGGATCCTGGGCATGGACATCAAGGGCCACACTGTGCACCGGGTCCTGATCACGCCGGCCACCGACATCGCCGCGGAGTACTACGTGGCGGTGCTGCTCGACCGGGCCAATCGTTCCTACCTCGTCATGGCCAGCGTCGAAGGGGGGATGGAGATCGAGGAGGTCGCTCGGACCAAGCCGGAGGCGTTGGTCCGGGTCAACGTCGACGCGCTCGGTGGTCTGGATCTCGAACGCGCTCGCGAGATCGTGGTGCAGGGACGGTTCCCGGCCGAGGTGTCCGACGGGGTGGCCCAGGTCCTGGTCGACCTGTGGCAGACGCTGGTCAACGAGGACGCGACGCTGGTCGAGGTCAACCCGCTGGTGAAGTCGGGCGACGGGCAGGTGCTCGCGCTCGATGGCAAGGTGACGCTGGACGACAACGCCGACTTCCGTCATCCCGACCACGCGGCGTTCGTCGTGCGCGACGAGACCGATCCGCTCGAGCTGCGGGCCAAGCAGAAGGGCCTGAACTACGTCAAGCTCGATGGCGCGGTGGGGATCATCGGCAACGGGGCCGGCCTGGTGATGAGCACACTGGACGTGGTGGCCTACGCGGGTGAGGAGTTCGGCGGGGTGAAGCCCGCGAACTTCCTCGACATCGGTGGTGGCGCCTCGGCGCAGGTGATGGCCGATGGACTGGAGATCATTCTCGGCGACCCTCAGGTCAAGGCCGTGTTCGTGAACGTGTTCGGTGGGATCACCGCGTGCGACGCCGTGGCCAACGGGATCGTGCAGGCCATGGACCTGCTGCAGGCGCGCGGCGAGGTCATCGCCAAGCCGATCGTCGCGCGACTGGACGGGAACAACGCAGACGAGGGGCGGCGAATCCTCGACGCTGCCGAGCACGACGTCATCGAACAGGTCGAGACGATGGACGACGCGGCTCGGCGAGCCGCTCAACTGGCTGCGGCCAAGTAAGGACGGACGCACACCATGTCGATCTGGCTCGACCAGTCCAGCCGCATCCTGGTCCAGGGCATCACCGGTTCGGAGGGCACCAAGCACACGCGACGGATGGCCGCATCCGGCTCGTCGATCGTCGCGGGGGTCACGCCCGGCAAGGGGGGTCAGACGGTCGACGCAGGAGTCGGCGACCCGATCCCGGTGTTCGACTCCGTCGGTGAGGCGCGGGCGGCGACCGGGGCCGACGTGAGCGTCGTGTTCGTGCCGCCGCGGTTCGCGCTCGGCGCGGTGGACGAGGCGATCGACGCGCAGGTGCCGCTCGTCGTGGTGATCACCGAAGGCGTCCCGGTCCTCGACACCGCACGGTTCTTCCGGCGCGCGGCCGACTCCGGCACCACGCGGATCATCGGGCCGAACTGTCCGGGGATCATCAGTCCGGGTCGCAGCAACGCCGGAATCATCCCTGCCACGGTCACCGGGCCCGGACCGATCGGGCTGGTCAGCAAGAGCGGGACGCTGACGTACCAGATGATGCACGAGCTGCGGGACCTCGGCTTCAGCAGCTGCGTGGGGATCGGCGGTGACCCGATCATCGGGACCACGCACATCGACGCGTTGCAGGCGTTCCAGGACGACCCACAGACGCAGGCGATCGTCATGATCGGTGAGATCGGCGGCGACGCCGAGGAGCGGGCGGCGGCCTACATCGCCGAGAACATCACCAAGCCGGTGGCGGGCTACGTGGCCGGTTTCACCGCTCCCGAGGGCAAGACCATGGGTCATGCCGGCGCGATCGTGTCGGGTTCCTCGGGAACGGCTGTGGCGAAGGCCGAGGCGCTGACGGCGGCCGGCGTGGCCGTCGGCAAGACCCCGTCGGAGACCGCTCGACTGATCCGCGAGCTCGTCGCCGGGTAGGCCGGGACGCCGCCGGGGAGCCGGTGGCAGAGTCCACGGTGTGACCACGGCGCGGCACCTCAGGCTGGCGCGTCGCGCTTGCGAGCATGACGGGGATGACCTCGACCCCGCGGGCCCGGACCCGCGCCGCAGCCTCGGCCACCCGGACCGGACGCGAGCGCACCTCGGTGGCGCGCGGCGAGCGCGCCCCGTCGGCGCCGCGCACGACCCGCCGAGGCGCCCGCGCCAGCGCCGGTCCGATTCGCGACGACCCGCGTGCGCACGACCCGACCTGGACCGTGCTGGTGCGGGCGTTCACGGCCGGTGCCGTCGTGGCCGCGATCGGCCTGTCGACCTGGTTGGTCGTGACGCTGAGCGCGTGGGTCCTCTCCGCACACGGCACCTCCTCACCCACCGACCCGGTCCGACTCGCGGTCGCACTCTGGGCCTGGAGCAACCACGCCGGCATGGTGGTGCGTGGGGCCCCGGTGGGACTCACCCCGCTGGGGCTCATGGCGGTTCCGCTCGCGTTGTGCTGGGCCGGCGGACGGCACCTCGCCCGGGTTCAGCGCCCCGCCGACCTGTCGGCGGCGGCGCGACTGGTCGGGTTGTTCGCCGGGGGGTACGTGGTCGTCGGCACCGTCGTGACCGTGGTGGCCGCCGGTGACGTCGCCCGGGTCCCACCGGCCGGAATCCTCGTGTGGGGCCTGGTGGTCGCGGTCACCGGCAGCCTGATCGGCCTGGTGCGCGGCGCCGGACTGAGCGACCAGGTGGTCGACCTGGTCCCGGTCGGCGTCCGACCGGTCCTGGTGGCCGGGACGGGCGCCGCCTTCGTGGTCGTCGCCGCCGCGGCGGTGCTCACGGCCGTAGGCCTGGCCGCCTCCCTGCCCGAGTCGGCGGGCATCGCCGACGAGTTGCACGCCGGTGTCCTCGGGGGACTGCTGGTGGCCCTGCTGGGCCTGGCCTTCGTCCCGAACCTCGTGCTGTGGGTCAGTGCCGTCCTCGTCGGACCGGGGTTCGCGGTGGGCACGGGCAGCGAGGTGTCGGCCCGCCTGGTGGAGTACGGCCCGCTGCCGGCGTTCCCGCCGGTGGCCGCGCTGCCCCCCGAGGGGGTGGTTCCCGCAGTCGGCTGGCTGGTCCTGCTGCTGCCGCTGGCCGCCGGGGTGCTGTCCGGCCTGGTCATGGCCCGACGAGTCACCGACGGGACCCACCAGATGGCGGCGCGGGCCGCCGCGTCCGGGCTGGTCGCCGGGGTCTGGCTCGGCGGACTGGCGTGGTTGTCGGCGGGTGGACTCGGTGGGCATCGGCTGAGCGTGGTCGGGCCGGCAGCCGTCCGGGTGGGGGTGACCGCCGCCCTGGAGGTGGGCCTGGTGGCCGCGGTGACCGCTTGGGAGGCCAACCGCCGGGGTTGGGGCGCGCAGCGGGACCCGGCGCGGCGTTTCGCATGGCGCAACGTTTGGCCCGGCCACTAGGCCAGCGCGGGTCCGGGCTGGTTGGCTCGGGCGTTCGTCGCGGCTGCGGGAGCAGTCGCGGACGTGGGACCAGGCGAGAGGGCTCACCCATGCGCGTGCTCGTGGCCGATTCGTTGGATCTGGACGCGATCCGGGCGCTGGAAGCGGTCGGTCATGTCTGCGTCGTCGAGGCCGACGCGACCGCGGACACCTTGCCCGGGCTCGTCCCCGGCCACGACGCGCTGGTCGTCCGGAGCACGCGCGTGACGGCGGAATCGATCGCCGCCGCTGATGCCTTGCGCCTGGTCGTGCGGGCGGGTGCCGGGACGAACACCATCGACATCGCGGCCGCCACCGCGAAGGGGGTGCACGTGGCCAACGTGCCTGGCCGCAACGCGTTGGCCGTCGCCGAGCTGGCCCTGGGTCTGATGCTCGCGGTCGACCGGCAGATCCCGGACAACGTCATCGCCTTGCGGGCCGGGCAGTGGGACAAGAAGACGTTCAGCAAGTCCGGCCGGGGCCTCTACGGATCGACCCTCGGCATCGTGGGCCTCGGGAGCATCGGACTGGCCGTCGCCCAGCGGGCGCGGGCCTTCGGCATGCACCTGCGGGCCCTGCACCGGCCGACCCGCTCGGCCGACGCGGCCGCGCGTGCCACCGACCTCGGCATCGAGCTGCTCGGCTCGTTGCCCGAGCTCGCGGCCGGGGTCGACGTGCTGACCCTGCACATCCCAGCGGGGGCCGACACGTCGGGCGTCGTCGACGCCGAGGTGCTCGCGGCGCTGCCCGACGGCGCGACGCTGGTCAACACCTCGCGCGGCGACGTGGTGGACGAGGAGGCGCTGCTGGCCGCGCTCGACGCGTCGCGGTTGTGGGCGGGGCTCGACGTGTACCAGGACGAACCGAGCAGTGGCCGTACAGCGTGGACGTCGCGGCTCGCGGCACATCCGCGGGTGGTGGGCACCCATCACATCGGCGCCTCGACCCAGCAGGCGCAACGTGCCGTTGCCGAAGGGGTGGTCGAGGTGATCGGCGCCTACGTCGACGGCATCCTGCTGAACGTGGTGAACCCCGGGGCTGGCGCTTCGTGACGGCAGTCGGACCGTTCGCGGCGCGCGTCGTCAAGCAGGAGTGGGCCGAGCGTGTGGTCTGCCCCATGCACGACGCCATCCCGGTGTCGGCCCGCGCCCAGTACCTGCGTGACAACCCGGCGAGCTACCTGCAGGTGATGCGGTCCGAACAGGACCTGCCCGACGCGACGCTGGCGCAGATCGGTGCGACGAACGCCCGGGCGCTGCAGGCCCTGCTCGACGACGGTGCGTACGGAGCCGAGCTGCCGCCGGCGATGTTCGTCTACCGGGTGCGTCGTGGGACCGAGGAGCACGCGGGGATCGTGGCGGAGGTCGCCCTGTCGGCGTTCGTCGACGGACAGGTGCTGGGACACGAGGCGGTGCACGAAGCCAGGGTCGAGGCGCTGACCCACCACTTTGCCGCCGTTCCGGTCCGCTCCGAGCTGGTCGCCCTCATGCATCGCAGCGATCCGGACATCACCGCGGTGCTGCAGCGGACGATGGCCGACCCGCCGCTTCTGCACCTGCGCGATGCGACCGGTGTGGAGCAAGCGGTGTGGCAGCTCGCCCCGAGCGACGTGACGTTGGTCGCCGAGCGGTTGGGGTCGGCGCGGCACTACGTCGCCGACGGGCACCATCGCGTCGCGGCGTCCGTGCGCCAGTGGCGCGCAGGGGGTGAGCCGGACGGGGCCGCGGTGCTGTGCGTGCTCTACCCCGAGGGGCAGATGCACCTGCTCGCGTTCCACCGGCGGGTTGCCGGCCCGATCGGGGTCGACCGCACCCTGGCCGCGCTGCCGGCGGTGTGCGAGGTGGAGGCGACCGCGCAGGCCAACCGCGAGCGCGGTCGCTTCGACATGTACCTGGCCGGGTACTGGAGCCGGCTGACCCCGATCGACGCCGCCGACCGGCTGGGAGCCGACGGCCTCGACGTCACCCGCCTCGACGACCTGATCCTCAAGCCTCTGCTCGGGGTCACGCGCGGAGACGCCCGCGTCGAGTACGTGTCCGAGCTCGCCGACCTGGACGAGGCCACCGCGCGCTGCGACGCCGACGGCGGCGCCCTGTTCCGGCTGGTCGCCCCCAGCCTCGACCAGCTCGTGGACGTTGCCGAGCGGGGCGAAGTGATGCCGCCCAAGAGCACCTACTTCGAGCCGAAGCCCCGAGCCGGGATCTTCTTGCGCTTCGACCCGCGCTGACCGGCCCGGCCCCGACCCGCCCGCCCTGACCCCCTAGGGTGGCGCGACGTGGCGCGCTTCCGGCTGGTGGTCCTCGTGTCGGGCACCGGCACGAACCTCCAGGCCCTGTTCGACGCGGCCCGTGACCCGGAGTACCCGGCCGAGGTGGTGGCCGTCGGCGCCGACCGGGACGGGATCGCCGCACTCGATCGGGCTGCGGCCGCCGGGGTGCCCACGTTCGTCTGGCCGCTGGCGGACTTCGCCACCCGGGACGCGTGGGACCAGGCGATGACGCAGGCCGTGTCGTCGTACGACCCCGACCTGGTGGTGAGTGCCGGTTTCATGAAGCTGGCCGGACCGGCGTTCCTCGCCCGGTTCTCCGGGCGGTACGTCAACACCCACCCGGCACTGCTCCCGTCGTTCCCCGGCCAGCACGGGGCCCGCGACGCCCTGGCCTACGGCGTGAAGGTGACGGGGTGCACGCTGTTCGTCGTCGATGAAGGCGTCGACACCGGGCCGATCGTCGCGCAGGCGGCGGTCCCGGTGACCGACGACGACGACGAGTCGACGCTGCACGAACGGATCAAGGAACAGGAGCGTCGGCTGTTGGTCGACTCGATCGCCCGGCTGGCCCGCGAGGGCTGGACGGTCACCGGAAGGAAGGTCACGATCCCGTGAGTCAGCGTCCGATCCGCCGTGCCCTGATCAGCGTCTACGACAAGTCCGGGCTCGACGAGCTCGCCGCCGGCCTCTTCGAGGCCGACGTCCAGATCGTGTCCACCGGGTCGACCGCGGCGCGGATCGCCGACACCGGCGTCGACGTGACCAAGGTCGAAGACCTCACCGGGTTCCCGGAGACGCTCGACGGTCGGGTGAAGACGCTCCACCCGCGGGTGCACGCGGGGATCCTCGCCGATCTGCGCAAGCGCGAGCACGCCGACCAGCTCGCCGAGCTCGGGATCGAGCCGTTCGACCTCGTCGTCGTCAACCTGTACCCGTTCACGCAGACCGTCTTGTCGGGGGCGGGTGTCGACGAGTGCGTCGAGCAGATCGACATCGGCGGGCCCTCCATGGTGCGGGCGGCCGCGAAGAACTACCCGAGCGTGGCCGTGGTCGTGACGCCGTCGCGGTACGCGGAGGTGCTCGACGCCGTGCGGCGCGGCGGGTTCACCCTGGAAGAGCGCGCCCGGTTGTCGGCCGACGCGTTCACCCACACGGCCACCTACGACGTTCAGGTGGCGTCGTGGCTCGGCAACGCGGTCGCGCCTGACGACCAGGCAAACGGCTTCCCGCAGTGGATGGGCGCCACGTGGGACCGGTCGGCCGTGCTGCGCTACGGGGAGAACCCGCACCAGCGCGCCGCGCTGTACGTGCAGGGATTCGGTGCGCCGGGTCTCGCCGAGGCCGACCAGCTGCACGGCAAGGAGATGTCCTACAACAACTACGTCGACTCCGACGCGGCGCGGCGGGCCGCCTACGACTTCGCCGACCCTGCGGTGGCCATCATCAAGCACGCCAACCCGTGCGGGATCGCGGTCGGCGGCGACGTCGCCGACGCGTACCGCAAGGCCTTCGACTGCGACCCGGTCTCCGCCTTCGGCGGTGTGGTGGCGTCGAACCGTCCGGTGACGATGGCGATGGCGCAGGCGCTGGCCGAGGTCTTCGTCGAGGTGGTCGTCGCGCCGTCGTTCGACGACGATGCCCTGGCGGTGTTGCGGGGGAAGAAGAACACCCGCCTGCTGGTCTGCCCCGGCATCCACCCCGGCGCCGGCGTCGAGATGCGTCCGATCAGCGGTGGTCTGCTCCTGCAGAGTGTCGACGACGTGCAGGCCGACGGCGACGATCCGGCCGGCTGGACGCTGGCCACCGGCGAACCCGCCGACCCGACGACCCTGCTCGACCTGGAGTTCGCCTGGCGGGCCTGCCGGTCGGTGAAGTCCAACGCCATCCTGCTCGCGAAGGACCGGGCGAGCGTCGGGGTCGGCATGGGTCAGGTCAACCGCGTCGACTCCGCCAAGCTCGCGGTCGATCGGGCCGGCGAGGACCGCGCACGGGGGGCGGTCGCGGCGTCCGATGCGTTCTTCCCGTTCCCCGACGGCGTCGACGTGCTGCTGGCGGCGGGCGTCACCGCCATCGTGCAACCAGGCGGGTCGGTGCGCGACGAGGAGGTCGTCGCCACCGTCGAGGCCTCCGGCGCGACGATGTACTTCACCGGCACCCGCCACTTCTTCCACTGACCGATGCCGACGAACGGACCCCTGGGACTCGGCGCATGACGTCGGGGGCGCCGGCCGGATTGGCGGTGAACCAGCGGGCCCGCGCGACCAGTGCGGGGGTCGCTTTCGCTGCCGGAACGGTCGTCGCGGTGCAGTCTCGGATCAACGGTGCGTTGGGTACCGCCCTCGGCGACGGCGTCCAAGCGGCCACGATCAGCTTCGCGCTCGGTCTGCTCGTGCTGGTCGCGATCGTCGCCGCGCGGTCGGACGCGCGCATGGCGTTCGCCGGTCTGCGGTCCCAGGTGCGTGGTGGGAGGCTCCCGTGGTGGACGCTGCTCGGCGGGCTTGCCGGCGCGGCGTACGTGAGTGCGCAGAGCGTCACGGTTGCCGCGCTCGGCGTCGCCCTGTTCACGGTGTCGACCGTTGCGGGGCAGACCGGGATGAGCCTGGTCGTCGACCGCGCGGGGATCGGACCCGGTGGGGTCGTGCACGTGACCGCTGTCCGCGTCGTGGCGGCCGTGCTGGCCACCGTGGCCGTCGCAGTTGCTGCGGGCTCACGCGGCTGGTCGGGCGACGTCGCGTTGGGGTACGTGGGCATGGCGCTGGTGGCTGGTGCGGCGGTCGCGTTCCAGGCTGCGTTCAACGGCCGGGTGTCGGTGGCCACGGGCCAGCCGACGGTCGCCGCCCTGGTCAACTTCGTCGTCGGCCTCTCCGCGTTGCTGGTGGTGATGGCCCTGCTGCTGAGCGTCGGTGGCAAGCAGTGGGGTGCGCCACCGTCGATCGGGTCGCACGGCTGGTTGTACCTCGGCGGCCCCCTCGGCGTGGTCTTCGTGGTGAGCGCGGCCTGGTCGGTGCGGGCCCTCGGGGTCTTGCTGTTCTCGCTCGTGGTGATCGCGGGACAGCTGTGCGGCGCGCTGTTGCTCGACGTGTTCGCCCCCACGGCCGGGTCCGACGTGGGCACCGGGTTGCTGGTCGGAGTCGCCCTGACCGCTTCGGCGGTGGGCCTCGCCGCCTTGCCCCGACGCCTCTGACAGACTGCCCGCCGTGAGCGCCACCATCCTCGACGGCAAGGCCACTGCGGCATCGATCAAGGCCGATCTGGCCCAACGGGTGGCTGGGCTGGCCGCCGCGGGTCACACACCGGGTCTGGCCACCGTCCTCGTCGGGGACGACCCAGGAAGCCATGCCTACGTCGGCGGCAAGCACCGCGACTGCGCCGAGGTCGGCATCGCGAGCATCCGGGTCGACCTGCCGGCGGACTCGACCCAGGACCAGGTGGAGGCCGAGGTCCGCCGCCTCAACGAGGACCCTGCGGTCACCGGCTACATCGTCCAGCTGCCGCTGCCCAAGGGCCTCGACGCCAACGCCGTGCTCGAGGTGATGGACCCGCACAAGGATGCCGACGGCCTGCACCCCATGAACCTGGGGCGCCTCGTCCTGGGCCAGGCGGCGCCCCTGCCGTGCACCCCGCGCGGCATCGTCGAGCTGCTGCGTCGCTACGACGTGGAGCTGAACGGGGCCGAGGTCGTCGTCGTCGGTCGCGGGGTGACCGTGGGCCGGCCACTGGGCCTGTTGCTGACGCGGAAGTCGGAGAACGCCACCGTCACGTTGTGCCACACCGGGACCCGTGACGTGGCCGCCCACCTCAGGCGCGCCGACGTGATCGTCGCGGCGGCCGGTGTCCCGGGTCTGGTCACCGCCGAGCTGGTCAAGCCCGGCGCGGCCGTCCTCGACGTGGGCATCACCCGCACCGATGCAGGCCTGGTCGGCGACGTCGCGGCCGACGTGATGGCCGTGGCGGGATTCGTGGCGCCGATGCCGGGCGGGGTCGGTCCCATGACCCGCGCCATGCTCCTCGCCAACGTCGTCGAGCGCGCCGAGCGGGTGGCAGCCGGCTGAGCCGGTGACGTCGGTGACCGATGAGCCCGCCGAGGCGCCAGCTGGGCGCGAGGACGAGTCCCTGGCTCAGCGGGCCGTCGACCAGTGGCCGTTGGCCCTCGTCCTGATCCCGGTCGCCGGTGGTCTGGTCGTCATCGCGTTCGGGGCGTTCCGGGCCGGTTCGGTCATCGTCGCGGCGGCGTTGGTGTTCGCCGCGTTCCTGCGGGCGTTCCTCCCCGAGGAGGTGGTCGGGATGCTGGCCATCCGGCGCCGGACGACCGACGTCGCGACCATGGCCTTCCTCGGGATCGCGCTCGCCGTGGTGGCCTTCCTGGTGCCCGGCGTCTGAGCGACGGGTCGGTGAGTGTGGGGTCGGCGCCCCTGCGTTCGGGCGGCCGGAACGGCCTCGATAGCCTCGGAACGCACGGCGATCTCTTGATCCCGAGATACTCGGTCCGGACCCGAAGCGAGGACTTCCCATGGCGCAGGGCACGAGCAACCCGACCCCCACCCGGGCCGGCACGGTCACCGTCGTGGGGGCGGGCTTCTACGGCTCGACCACCGCGCAACGCCTGGCGGAGTACGACCTGTTCGACCGGGTGCTGCTCACCGACATCGTCGAGGGCAAGCCGGAGGGTCTGGCGCTCGACTTGAACCAGTCCCGCCCGATCGAGGGGTTCGAGACGCAGGTCGTCGGCATCACCACCGACCCGGCCACCGGCGCCGGGTATGAGAAGACGGCCGGGTCGGACATCGTCGTGGTCACCGCCGGCCTCCCGCGCAAGCCGGGAATGTCGCGCATGGACCTGATCGAGACCAACGCCCGCATCGTCCGCGGCGTGGCCGAGCAGGTGGCCCAGCACTCCCCGGAGGCCGTGATCATCGTGGTCTCCAACCCCCTCGACGAGATGACGGCGCTGACCCAGCTGGCCAGCGGCTTCCCGAAGAACCGAGTGCTCGGCCAGGCCGGGATGCTCGACACGGCCCGGTTCTCGTACTTCGTCGCGGAGGCGCTCGACGTACCGGTCGGAGCCGTGCGCACGCTGACGCTGGGGTCGCACGGCGACACGATGGTGCCCGTGCCGAGCCGGTGCACGGTCGAGGTCGACGGCGTCGCCAGGCCGCTCACCGGGCTCCTCGATGCCGAGCGGATCGAGGAGCTCGTGGTCCGCACACGCAACGGTGGAGCGGAAGTGGTCGCCCTGCTGAAGACCGGGTCGGCGTACTACGCGCCGTCGGCCGCGGCGGCCCGGATGGCCAAGGCCGTCGCCGAGGACTCCGGCGCCGTCATGCCGGTCTGCGCCTGGGTCGACGGCGAGTACGGCATCGAGGGTGTGTACCTCGGCGTCGAGGCCGAGATCGGACGCACCGGCGTCCGCCGGGTGGTCCAGACCGACCTCACCGACACCGAGCTCATCGGGTTGCGTGCGGCGTCCGAGGCGGTGCGCGCCAAGCAGGCCGACGTGAAGGACCTGTGAGCATGGGCAAGATCAAGGTCGCGAACCCGATCGTCGACCTCGACGGCGACGAGATGACCCGGATCATCTGGCAGTTCATCAAGGACCAGCTGATCCTCCCCTACCTCGATGTGGACATCCGCTACTACGACCTCGGGATCGAGAACCGCGATGCCACCGACGACCAGGTCACGGTCGACGCGGCCAACGCGATCAAGCAGCACGGCGTGGGCGTCAAGTGCGCCACGATCACCCCGGACGAGGCGCGGGTCGAGGAGTTCGGCCTGAAGAAGATGTGGCGCTCACCCAACGGCACGATCCGCAACATCCTGGGTGGCGTGATCTTCCGCGAGCCGATCATCATCAGCAACGTCCCGCGGCTCGTGCCCAGCTGGACCAAGCCGATCGTCGTCGGACGTCATGCCTTCGGCGACCAGTACCGAGCCACCGACTTCCTGGTGCCGAGTCCGGGCCAGTTGACCATGACGTTCACCCCCGTCGACGGCTCGGCGCCGATGGAGTTCGAGGTGTACGACTTCGACGGTCCCGGCGTCGCCATGGGCATGTACAACGTCGACGACTCGATCCGCGACTTCGCACGCGCGTCGTTCCGGTACGGCCTCTCGCGGGACTACCCGGTGTACCTGTCGACCAAGAACACGATCCTCAAGGCGTACGACGGCCGGTTCAAGGACCTGTTCGCCGAGGTGTTCGACGCCGAGTTCAAGGACGAGTTCGCGACCGCGGGGCTCACCTACGAGCACCGGTTGATCGACGACATGGTGGCCAGCGCCCTGAAGTGGGAGGGCGGGTACGTCTGGGCCTGCAAGAACTACGACGGCGACGTGCAGTCCGACACCGTGGCGCAGGGCTTCGGCTCACTGGGTCTGATGACCAGCGTGCTGCTGACCCCGGACGGCCGGACGGTCGAGGCCGAGGCCGCGCACGGCACCGTGACCCGGCACTACCGCATGCACCAGCAGGGCCAGCCCACCTCGACCAACCCGATCGCGTCGATCTTCGCGTGGACCCGCGGGCTCACCTACCGGGGGCGGTTCGACCACACCCCCGAGGTGTCCTTGTTCGCCCAGACCCTCGAGTCCGTGTGCGTCGAGACGGTGGAAGCCGGTCAGATGACCAAGGACCTCGCGCTGCTGGTCGGCGAGCGCACGCCGTTCCTGACGACCGAGGAGTTCCTCGGTGCGCTCAACGACAACCTGGCGCATCGGATGGCGCAGACCCAGAACTGAGCCCCGACTAGTCTGCCCGCCATGGACGAGGAGCCCGGCGGGAGTCCGGCGTGAAGGACAGCCTTTGGGTGAGCGTCGCGATCGTCTTGGCGTTCATCCTGGTCGGGGGGTTCTTCGCGGCCGCCGAGATGGCGCTGGTGTCGCTGCGGGACAGCCAGGTGCGGCAGCTCGCCGAGAAGGGCAAGCGGGGCGAGACGGTGGCGCGGCTGCACCGGCAGCCGGCCCGGTTCCTGGCCGCCGTGCAGATCGGGGTCACCGTGGCCGGCTTCATGTCCGCAGCCTTCGGCGCCAGCACGATCACTGCGCAGGTCACCCCGATCCTGGAGGGCTGGGGGCTGTCCAGCGGAGTCTCCGACGCGGTGGCCCTGCTGGGGATCACCCTGATCATCTCCTACTTCGCCCTGGTGCTCAGCGAGCTCTCGCCCAAGCGGCTGGCGCTGCAGCGCGCCGAGGGAATCGCGATGTTCGCGGCCCCGTTCATCGACTGGGTGGCCCGGATCTCGCAGCCGGTGATCTGGTTGCTGAGCCGGTCGAGCGACCTCGTGGTGCGGCTGCTCGGCGGAGATCCGAAGGCCACCCGGAACGTGATCACCGAGCAGGAGCTGCACGAGCTCGTGGTCGGGCACGCCGCACTCGATGCCGAGGAGCGGGAGATCCTCGACGAGGTGTTCAGCCTCAACGAGCGGCAGTTGCGTGAGCTCATGGTGCCGCGTACCGAGGTGGACTTCCTGGATGCGTCGCTCCCAGTCACCCGCGCGGTGCGTGAGGTGGTGGCGCAGCCGCACTCGCGCTACCCGGTGATCCGGGGCAACGCCGATGACGTCGTGGGTTTCGTTCACGTGCGGGACCTGCTCGACCCGGCACTGTCCGGGCGGTCGGTGCGGGTCGGCGAGCTGGCCCGCGACGTGCTGCTGCTCCCCTGGACCAAACCCGCGCTGTCGGCGTTGTCCGTCATGCGTAACGACGGGCGGCACCTGGCGATCGTGGTGGACGAGTACGGCGGTACCGCGGGGATCGTCACGCTGGAGGATCTCGTCGAAGAGGTGGTCGGAGACATCCGCGACGAGTACGACGTGGACGAAGCCCCAACCCGGGGGGTCGGTGGGGAGTGGGAGCTCGACGGACTCACCAACCTCGACGACTTCGAGGATGAGGTCGGCTGGGCGCTTCCGGACGGGCCTTATGACACGGTGGCCGGGTTCGTCATGAACGAGCTGGGTCGGGTCCCCCGACTCGGCGACTGGATCGAGGTGACCGGGAGCCGGCTCGAGGTGGTCGCGGTCGACGGTCGGCGCGCAGCGCGGATCCGGGTGACCCCGCCCCCGCCGGTTTCAGGGGTCGAGCCTGCGGAACAATGATCACCATGTCTGCTCGCCCCCGCGTCTTCTCGGCCATGCAGCCGACCCACGACTCGCTGCACCTCGGCAACTACCTCGGAGCCTTGCAGCAGTGGGTCGACCTGCAGCAGACGCACGACGCCATCTTCGGTGTCGTGGACCTGCACGCGATCACGATGGAGCACGATCCCGAGGTGCTGCGCCACCGCACCCGGGCCACGGCGGCGCAGTACCTGGCCGCCGGGATCGACGCCGACACGAGCATCGTGTTCGTGCAGAGCCACGTCGCTGCGCACCCGCAGCTGGCCTGGGTGCTCAGCTGCATCACCGGTTACGGCGAGGCCAGCCGGATGACGCAGTTCAAGGACAAGTCGAGCAAGTCCGGGGCGGAGCGGACGACCGTCGGGCTGTTCACGTACCCGATCCTGCAGGCCGCCGACATCTTGCTGTACCAAGCCGACCAGGTGCCGGTCGGTGAGGACCAGCGGCAGCACATCGAGCTCACCCGCGACCTGGCCCAGCGGTTCAATGCCCGGTTCGGCGACACGTTCACCGTGCCCGGTCCGTACATCCTGAAGTCCACCGGGAAGATCCAGGACCTGCAGGACCCGTCGGCCAAGATGAGCAAGTCGGCTTCGTCACCCTCGGGGATCATCGAGATGCTCGACGAGCCCGCGCGGAACGCGAAGAAGATCCGCTCGGCGGTCACGGACAACGACCGCGAGATCCGCTACGACGAGGAGTCGAAGCCGGGACTGTCCAACCTCCTGCGCATCTACTCCGCACTCGACGGACGCAGCGTCGCCGACCTCGAAGGCGACTACTCCGGCCAGGGATACGGCGACCTGAAGAAGGACCTCGGCGAGGTGCTGGTCGTCGCGCTGACCCCGTTCCGCAACGCGACGCTGGAGTATCTGGCCGACCCGGCCGAGCTCGATCGGATCCTGGCGGCGGGCGCCGAACGAGCAGCCGCGATCGCCGACGCCACGGTCGAAGCGGCGTACGCGCGGGTCGGGTTCCTCACCGAGCGCGGCTGAGCCGATCGGTCAGTGACGCAACACGCGTTGCTGACGCTGCGCGCGGGCCCGCTCGCGCCGGCGCATCGTCAGACGACGGCGCACCCAGAGGGTCCCCGCGAGCGCGAGCAGGACCACGAGCACCCACTTGCCCGCGTCCACCAGGGTGTGCGGTGCCTGGGCTGTGACCCCGCTGATCTGCGGCTGCACGGGAGCTGATGCGGGATGTCCGAGGGTGGCGCCGGTC
>Ga0302322_100002594_pt1 | contig 15286 bp, 18 predicted proteins | sample Fen_T0_2_FD_203757 | JGI IMG/M metagenome (GOLD analysis project Ga0302322, IMG submission 203757) | Peat permafrost microbial communities from Stordalen Mire near Abisko, Sweden - Fen_T0_2 | ecosystem: Environmental > Terrestrial > Soil > Wetlands > Permafrost | place: Sweden: Abisko... | reverse complement strand
CGCCGTGCCGGCCACCGGCGCCTACACACTCGCCATGGCCTCGAACTACAACGGCGTCACGCGCCCCGCGGCCGTTCTGGTCGGCGGAGGGGCCGCGCGGCTGATCCGCCGCCGCGAGACGCTCGCAGACCTGCTCCGGGCGGAGGCCTGACCACGGCCGCGCTCGCTGACGCGGCCGTCCTGGCGCCCGTCTTCCGCGACGTCGACGGGGTGCTGCGGATCCTGCTCCTGCTGCGCACCGACGTCGGCCGCCACGGTGGCCAGCTCGGCCTGCCCGGAGGCCGGCCGGAGCCGGGCGACGGCGACTTCCTCGCGACCGCGCTGCGCGAGGCCGAGGAGGAGGTGGGCCTCCGGCCGGAGCACGTGGAGGTGCTCGCCGCGCTCGACCCGCTCGAGACGCAGGCGACCGGCTGGCGCGTGCATCCTTTCCTCGGCCTCGTCTCCGGGAACGTCGAGTGGCGGCTCCAGCCCGACGAGGTCGTCAAGCTCCTGACGCCGGCGGTCGAGATGCTCGGAGACGCGACCCGGCGACAGACCCTGCCGTTCACGTCGAGCCAGTTCCCGGTACCGCTCGAGGTCGAGGGCATCGACGTCGACGGTCACGTGCTCTGGGGCATGACACTGCGGCTGCTCGACGACCTCGTCCCCCGGCTGCTCGCCGGGGAGTGGACCGTCTAACGGGCGACGCCGAGGATTGCTGTGACTCGTTGGCGGGGAGACAAGACACCGATGCGGCGTTGACACGGGCTGAGAGAATTCCCAGAATCGCTCCTACCACATGGTGCAGCTTCCGTCCGATTACCTACAGGAGGTATACGACCGGCGAGCCCGGTTGAGCTACGCCGCGCCTGTTGGCCTTCCCGATCCGACCGTCGATCGGAAGTTCGCCCGCATTGTGGCGTTGGTGTCCGAGCAGCTTCCCGCTCGAAATCTCCTTGACGCGGGGTGTGGCGATGGGCGATTCCTGGCAGCGATCTCCCGCCTGCCGAGAGCACCCGAGCGACTCGCCGGCTGCGACATCTCGGGCCGGATCCTCGAGACCGCGGCCGAGACGGTCGCACGGGAAGGTAGCGCGGCGGAGTTCGTCCCAGCAAACCTGGAGCGGCTGCCGTTCCCTGATGAAGCGTTCGACGTGGTTCTGTGCGTCCAGGTGATCGAGCATCTCGTCGCCCCGCAACTTGGCGTCGACCAACTGGCGCGCGTGTTACGTCGCGGCGGCACCCTTGTTCTCTCCACCGACAACGCCGACAACCACGTCAGCAGGGCGCTGAACATGCCGCGCTCCGCGATGGTGCGGGCCCTGGGCCTCGCAGGGCGACGCCAGAAGGTGTCGTTTCCGCATACGAGTTTCACTCGGGCGAGCGTCCGCGAACTCTTGTCCAGATCTGGGCTTCTGGTCGAGCACGAGGAGACTCTCAAGTTCCACATCGACAATCTCGACATCGCACCGGTGAAACGTGTGCTGAACATGCTCGACCGAGCGATGTCGCCCCACGGCGTGGGCGACATAATCGCGGTCGTTGCTCGCAAGGTCGCGCCTCACAACTCGCTCGCCGCCTAGCCCATCGACTGTCCTTCGGCTGGCGAGGCTCGCCTCACTGTCGCCCGCTCCGCGACGACACGCCAGAGCCACGGCGCGAAGCGTCAGGCCACCCACGCCGCCCTCGCGGTAGTGTTCCCCGGCCGATGTCTCCGGAGTCCGCAGACGAAGCGCTCCTCCTCAGGGCGATCGAGCTCGCACGGCTGTCGCGGGAGCACGGGAACCATCCCTTCGGCTCGCTGCTCACCGACGGCGCCGGGAAGATCCTGCTCGAAGCCGAGAACACGGTTGTCACCGAGCGCGACGTCACGGCCCACGCGGAACTCAACCTCGTTCGCGCCGCCTCGATGGAGCTTGACGCCGAGGTTCTCGCCGGCGCAACGGTCTACACGAGCACCGAGCCTTGCGCAATGTGCTCGGGAGCGATCTACTGGTCGGGGATCGGCAGGGTCGTCTACGCGCTCGGCGCCGACGCGCTGACGGAGCTCGTGGCCGGGATCTCGGACGAGCCGACACTGCAGCTCCCCTGCCGCGAGGTGCTCGCCCGCGGCGGGCGCGCGATCGAGGTCAGCGGGCCGCACCTCACCGAGCCGGCAACGGCCGTGCACGAGGGGTTCTGGGGCTAGCCGGAGGCCTGGTGCCTGCGGCGCAGCTCCTCCTCGACCCGCTCCGGATCGAGGCCGCGGGCGGCGAGCAGGACGTAGCTGTGGAACCAGAGATCGGCCAGCTCCTCCACGAGCCGCTCGTCGGTTTCTCCGACGGCGGCGAGGGCTGCCTCGACGCCCTCCTCCCCCACCTTCTGCGCAGCGGCGGCAACGCCCTTGTCGAGGAGCGCGACGACGTACGACCCCTCCGGCCGCGTGGCGGCGCGCTCGGCAACGATGCGCCAGAGCCACGGCGCGAAGCACGACTCGGCACCTGTGTGGCAAGCAGGGCCGGCCGGGTCGACGCGCAACAGGATGGCGTCGCCGTCGCAGTCGTCGCGGATCTCCACGATCGCGAGCGTGTTGCCCGAGGTTGCTCCCTTGTGCCAGTACTCCTGGCGGGAGCGGCTCCAGAACCACGTCTCGCCGCTCTCGCGTGTGCGCCGGAGCGCCTCGTCGTCCATCCACGCGAGCATGAGGACGCGACCCGTGGCGGCGTCCTGCACGATCGCGGGCGTCAGCTCACGCGTGCTCAGATCCTGACGTTCCATCCCGCCTCCTTCAGCTCGGCCTTCAGCTCGGGCAGCCGTTCCGGCCGCTCGTGCACGATCGAGGCGATGATCGCCGCCTCGGCTCCAACGGCAAACGCGTCGGCGATGTGCGACGCCTGTCCCGCCCCACCGGATGCGATCACCGGCACCTCGACGGCCTCCGCGAACGCGCGGGTCAGCGGCAGGTCGAAGCCTGCCCGGGTGCCGTCGGCGTCGATCGAGGTGACGAGCAGCTCCCCCGCCCCCCTGGCGACCGCCTCACGGCCCCAGTCGACGGCGTCGCGCCCGCGCGCGCGCTTGCCCGCATGCGTGAAGACCTCTCCCAGCTTCGCGTCGATCGCGCACACGACCGCCTGGGAGCCGAACTCGTCGGCGAGCCCGGTGAGGATGCTGGGGTCGTCGAAGGCGGCACGGTTGACGGCGACCTTGTCGGCTCCGGCGCGCAGGAGGGAGCGGGCATCGTCGAGGCTCGTGACGCCGCCGCCGACCGTGAACGGGATCGTCAGCTGTGCCGCGGCGCGCTCGATCAGCTCGAGGATCGGGCCCCGTCCCTCGAGCGTCGCGGTGATGTCGAGGAAGACGAGCTCGTCGGCTCCGAGCTCCGAGTAGCGGGTGGCGAGCTCGATCGGCTCGCCCATCTCGCGCAGGTCGACGAAGTTCACCCCCTTGACGACGCGGCCGTTCGCGACGTCGAGGCAGGGGATCACACGCTTCTTGACCATGCCAGCGCGTTCTCGAGGAGAATGGCTCCGGCACGCGCGCTGCGCTCCGGGTGGAACTGGACGCCGGCGACCGGGCCGTACTCGACCGCTGCGACGATGGGGCCGTCGTGGTCGGTGAGGGCGACGACGGCCGTGTCGTCCTCCGGCTCGACGGCAAAGCTGTGCGCGAAGTAGACGTTCTCCCCGGCCAGCCCGTCGACGAGGGCGGACGGTCGAGGCACCGTGAGATCGTTCCAGCCCATGTGGGGCACGGTGTGGGCGCGGATCCGGCGCACGGGCCCGGCGAGGAGCTCGAGCCCGGAGCCGCCTTCCTCGCTCGCGCCGAAGAGAAGCTGCATCCCGACGCAGATCCCGAGCACGGGACGGCCGGCGGCCACACGGTCGCGGATCGCCTCGTCGAGGCCGGTGGCCGCGAGCCCGCGCGCGGCGCTCTCGACGTGCCCGACGCCCGCGATGACGGCGAGATCGGCCTCCTCCACCTGCGCCGGGTCGATCGAGACCGACGCCTGCGCCCCTGCGCGCTCGAGCGCATACGTCACGGAGAACAGGTTGCCGGCGCCGTAGTCGGCGAGGACGACCTTCACGCAATTCCCTTGGTGGAGCGGATGCCGCCGTCGCCGGCGGCGACTGCCTGGCGCAGCGCCTGGCCGAGTGCCTTGAACGCGGCCTCGGCGACGTGATGGTCGTCGGCGCCCGCCGACTCGACGTGCACGGTGCAGCCGGCCTCCATCGCGAAGCGCTCGAGGGCGTGCGGCAGGAGCGAGAGGGCGAGCCCGCCGACGCGCTCGCCCTGGAACGCGAGCGAGATCTCGGCGTGGGCACGGCGGACGAGGTCGACCGCAGCCAGCGCGCGCGCCTCGTCCATGGGGACGACGGCGGAGCCGTAGCGGGTGACGCCTTCACGCGATCCGAGCGCCTGCTGGAGCGCGCTCCCGAACGCCGCGAGCACGTCCTCCACGGTGTGGTGCTCGTCGACGTCGAGATCGCCTCCCGCGACACAGTCGAGGTCGAACCCGGCGTGGAAGGCGAGCAGGGTGAGAAGGTGGTCGAGGAAGCCGATGCCGGTGGCGACGTGTGACCTGCCGGCCCCGTCGAGGCCGAGTGTGATCCGCAGCGCCGTCTCGGTGCTCGTGCGGATCAGGGTCGTCTCGCGGCCCGGTGCGGGCCCCGCCGCGGCTCCCAGCGCACGCAGGAGGACGTCGTTCTCGCTCGGGCGGCGCAGCGTCACGCGGATCCCCTCCGGAAAGCGTCGGACGATGAGGCCCTGCTCCTCCAGCCGCGCGCCCAGGTCGTCGTCGCTGCGCACCCAGACGAAGTTCCCGGCGCCGACGGGGACGTCAAAGCCGGCCGCGGCGAGTGCCGAGCGAACACGCTCGCGCTCCTCGAGCTCCGGGCCCAGGTCGTAGCGCGGGTCGCGGAGCGCGGCCGCCGCGATGCGCGAGGACGGAGCGCTGACCGGCGCGGGTGCCCGGCGCGCCTCCAGCACGGCGGCCGTCTGCGGCGCCGCGACGGCGAAGCCGACGCGGAGGGCGGCGTAGCCGAAGGCCTTCGACAGCGTGCGCAAGACGATCAGGTTGGGGCACTCCGCCAGCCACGGCACGACCGACTCGCCGCCGTACTCGATGTAGGCCTCGTCGATCACGACCGCAGCGTGCGGGTGGCTCCGCGCGAGCTCGAGGAGCTCCGCCGCCGGCGTCAGCTCTCCGGTCGGGTTGTTCGGGTTGCAGCGCCAGAGGACGCTCGCCTCGTCCGGCTCGCCGCCCGGCTCGGCGCCGGTGAGCAGGGTGGCGATGCGGTAGAGCGAGTACGTCGGCGGCAGAATCGACGAGCTGCGGCCGGGCCCGAGGTACGTGCGGGCGCAGAGCAGGATCAGGTCGTCGGCTCCGGCGCCGACGACGACCTGCTCCCAGCCCACCTCCGCTCCTTCACGCGAGACATACGCCGCCGCCGCCTCTCGCAGCTCGCGGTACTCGCCCGAGGGGTACTGGTTCAGCGTGGCAAAGCTCTCCGCGAGCGGGATCTGCGCGACGCCGGGCGACGGCGGCGTGTTCTGGTCGAACTTCAGCACCTGGGCGGGCCGGAGGCCGTGCCGTGCGGCGACCTCCGCCACGGAGGCAGCCCAGACGTACGGCCCGAACTGGTCAGGCAGGCGGATCGCCTCCGGGCCCACCTCGCTCACGACACCTCGCTCACGACTGCTCCAGCGCCCGCTCGGCCGCAGCGGCGTGCAGCGGAAGCCCTTCCGCGCGAGCAATCGGCCCCACGACGCGCGCGGCGGCGGCCGCCCCTGCCGCCGTCGCCCGGACGATCTGCAGCGGCTTCATGAACATCTCGAGGCCGAGGCCGCCGGAGGAGCGCGCGAGGCCGCCGGTCGGCAGGACGTGGGTTGCGCCCGCCGCGTAGTCGCCGACGACGGCTGAGCCGCCGACGAAGACGGAGCCTGCATTGCGAACGGAGGAGAGCAGCGCCTCCGGGTCGGCGAGGTGCAGCTCGAGGTGCTCGGGTGCGAACGCCTCGGAGCGCGCCAGTGCGTCGGAGAGCGAGGCAACAGTCTCGACCACCACGTTGTCATATTCGGCAACCAACCGAGCCACCGCCTCGGACAGCGCCGCGTCCGTGCTGAGGAGAAGCGCCTCGCTCTCGCTCCCGTGCTCCGCCTGGGCGAGCAGGTCGGCAGCGCATGCCTCGGGGTCGGCGGTCTCGTCGGCGATGACGACGACCTCGCTCGGCCCTGCAGGGAGGTCGATGCCGACGCGGCTCGAGACGAGCAGCTTGGCGGCGGTGACGTAGGCGTTACCGGGGCCTACGATCCGATCGACCGGGGCGATCGTGTCGGTGCCGTAGGCGAGCGCGGCGACCGCCTGCGCTCCCCCGACCGCATAGACCTCGCCCAGTCCCAGCTCACGGGCGACGGCGAGAGTCGCGTCGACCGGGTTCGGCGTCACGACCGCGATGCGCCGGACGCCGGCCACGAGCGCGGGAACCGCCGTCATGACGAGGGACGAGGGCAGCGGAAAGCGGCCGCTCGGCACGCAGATCCCGACCGAGTCGAGCGGGCGCCAGCGCCGCTCCGAGACGATTCCGGGCGCCGCTTCGACGGACGTGTCTGCCGGCCTCTGCGCCTCGTTGAAGCGGCGAACGGCGCGGATCATCGCACGCAGCGACTCGAGCACGTCGTCCGCGACCACCGCGCCCTCGATGCGCGAGGCAGGCACGCGGAAGCCGCGGGGGCGCGGGCCGTCGAACCTCTCCGTCCACTCGAGCAGGGCAAGGTCGCCGCGCTCCCGCACGTCCGCCACGATCGGAGCGACGACCGCGAGCGCCTCGTCCAGCCCCGCGCCCCTCACGGCACGAGCCGCTCGATCGGGACGACGAGGATCGACGTCGCGCCCGCGTCACGGAGGGCCGGGAGCAGCGCCCAGACGTCGTCGGCCGCGACCGCCGCGTGCACGGCGATCTCGCCGTCGCCGGCCAGCGGCAGCACCGTGGGCGCGCCCATGCTCGGCAGCACCGCGCGGATCGCCGGCAGCGTCTCGGTCGTCGCGTTCATCATCACGTAGCGGCGGCGGCGGGCCGCGACGACGCCGGAGAGCATCAGCTCGAGCCGCTCGACGAGCTCGTGCTGCTCCTCGACCGCGCCACGCCCGCCGATCAGCACGGCCTGTGACGAGAGGAGCGTCCCGATCAGGCGGAGCCCGTTCGCGCTCGCCGTCGACCCGGTCGAGACGAGGTCGACGATTGCATCGGCGAGCCCGAGACGCGGCGTTGCCTCGACCGACCCGGAGACGGAGACGATCTCTGTCTGGATGCCCCGCTCCGCGAGCAGCATCCTCGTCGAGACGGGATACGCGGTCGCGACGCGCAGCCCCGCCAGGCCGGCGATATCGGCCTGGGGAGCGTCGTTCGGCACCGCCGCCTGGAGGGTGCAGCGAGCGAAGCCGAGCTCTGCAAGCGTGGCAACGTCGGCCTGCGCCTCGACGACGAGGTTCGCCCCCGTGACGCCGAGATGGACGACCCCGTCCTGGACGTACTCGGGGATGTCACTGGGCCGGACGAGCAGGAGGTCGACCGGCGCGTTCGCGCACGGCACGACGAGCGAGCGCTCCGTCGTCTCGAACGAAAGCCCCGCCTCCGAGAGAAGCCGGAGCGTCGGCTCGGCCATGCGGCCCTTGGCCGGAACGGCCACGGTGAGACGACCGTTCTCGCCGGCGCGCGTGAAGACGCTCATCGCCGCTTCGCCCTCTGGAGCGCGACCCGGTACCCACCGGTGCCGTGCCGCACCCACTGAGCCACGCGCGTGACGGTGGCCGTCGACGTCGGCACCCGCTCCGCGATCTCAAGATACGGCACCCCCTCGTCGATCAGCCTGGCCGTGCGCCAGCGGTGGGAGAGCGCCTCGAGCTCGGCCCGCGTGCAGAGGTCGCGCAGAAAGCGGGTCACCTCGTCCTGCGTGCGAAGCGTGCGGATCGCCGCCGCAAGCTCGTCGACCCCATCGACGGAGTCCGGGTCGATCGGAATGCCCGGGGCAGTGATGCCAAGCCTGGATGCAGTCGATGCGCGAGCCATGGAAATCATGATAGCATGATAACGTGTTAACACAAGAGCACTTCGAGCTCCTACCCGCGATCGATGTCCTCGAGGGGCGAGTGGTGCGCCTCTCCCAGGGCCGGCGCGAGTCGGTGACGATCGAGGGCGGCGACCCGGTCGAGCTGGCCCGGCGCTTCCGCCGCGAAGGAGCGCGACGACTCCACCTGGTCGACCTCGACGGGGCCTTCAGCGGCGTGCCGACGCTGGATCTCGTCGAACGTGTCGCCTCCGCCGGCGGCCTGCCGCTCCAGGTCGGCGGCGGCTACCGCTCCCTGGACGCGGTCGCGGCCGCGCTCGACGCGGGAGCAGACCGGGTCATGGTCGGCACTGCCGCCCTCTCCCCCATCTTCCTCACCGAGGCGGCAGCCCGCTTTGGTGAGAGCCTCGTCGTCGCGATCGACGTCAAGGACGGCGAGGTCGCCGTCGACGGCTGGACGCGAGCCTCGGGAACCACGGCGGCCGTGCTGGCTGCTGACTGTGCGGCGGCCGGCGTGAGGCGTCTCCTCGTCACGAGCACCGTGCGTGACGGCTCGCTCGCCGGGCCTGACGTGGCGCTGCTCTCGGAGGTGCTCGGGGCGGGTCTGCCGGTGATCGCCGCGGGCGGAATCTCGTCGGTGGAAGACCTCCTGCGGGTGCGCGAGCTCGGCTGCGCGGGCGCGGTTGCCGGTAGCGCCCTCCTCGCCGGGCGTTTCACGCTCGCGGAGGCCCTCGCGCGTCTCGACGGCTAGAAGACGTTCGGGTGAGGCTGAAGCCTCACCCCCGCACGCAACGGTCGTCTCCGACTCGACTCCGCGAGGCAGGGTCAGCCACCGCCCCCGCCGGGAATCGGCGGATCCTAGGCAGGCGTCTTCTGGAGCCCGCGGACGAGCTCGTCGCGCTCTGCGCTCGAGAGCCGGCGGGGCCGACCGCACTCCCCGGTGTGAAACGACCCAGTGCCTCGCCCGCCCGCCATCGACATCGTGCATCGCCGGCCGGGACACGGGGCGATCGTCGTTCCTCACGGCCACATCGTCAGGTTGGAGTGGCATGCGAAGGCATCGTCTGCAGCATGAGCGACGGGGCAGATCGATGCCGCGGCTACCCTCACTCGCGAATGGGCTTCCGTTTCTCCGACGACCTCGGTGCGGCCGGCTTCTCGTGGATCGCGGAGGAGCGGATGACGCGCACGTCCCACGCGCTCGCCTCCGGCGGCAAGGTCTGGCTCGTCGACCCCGTCGCCTGGCCGGAGGCGCTCGAGCGCGCCCGGAGCCTCGGAGAGCCTGGCGGCGTCCTGCAGCTCCTCGACCGCCACAACCGCGACTCGGCGGCGATCGCGCAGCAGCTCGGCGTCCCGCACCTCGTCGTCCCCGCGGCCCTGCCGGGAACGCCGTTCGAGGTGCTCGAGGTCAGGCGCTCGCGCCGCTGGCAGGAGATCGCCCTGTGGTGGCCGGAGAACCGGACGCTCGTCGTCGCGGAGGCGCTCGGCACGAACGCGTTCTTCCCCGTAGGCGACGACCGAGTGGGTGTCCACGGGCTCCTGAAGCCGTTCCCCCCGCGCATGCTCGCGCGATACGAGCCGGAGCACCTGCTCGTCGGCCACGGCGAGGGCGTCCACGGGCCGGAGGCGGCGGCCGCTGTACGGCAGGCGCTCTCCCGCTCGCGGCTCTCGTTCGTCACGTGGGGGCTGACGCTGCCGCTCCGCGCCCTCAAGCGGGCGTAGCCCCGCCGAAGGCTAGGTCGTGGCGCCGGCGAGGCCGGGGCGCACGAGCCGTGCCGGGCGCGTCAGGCCTGCTTCCCGCACGGGCGGGTTGAGCGGCTCCAGGAGCGGCTCTGCCCCGAACGATCTGCGCACCTGCTCCTCGGGCGGGATGCCGTACGTCGTCGTGCGCTGGCGCGGAACCCGCCCCGCGGAGCGGATCACGGCCTCCATCTGCGCGGGTGACAGCTCCTGCCCCCACTCGGAGCCGGCCGCGCGCGAGATCGACTCGTTCATCAGCGTGCCGCCGAGGTCGTTGACGCCCGCAGCGAGCGCCTGGCGCACCCCTTCGGGGCCGAGTTTGACCCATGACACCTGGACGTTCGTGATCAGCGGATGAAGCGCGAGACGCGCAACCGCGTGCACGAGCAGCACCTCGCCGAACGTCGGCCCACGACGAGCGCGACCCTTGAGGAACATCGGCGCCTCCATCGGCACGAACGGCAGCGGCACGAACTCCGTGAACCCGCCCGTCCGGGCCTGTTGCTCCCGCGCCCGCAGGAGGTGGTTCGCCCAGTGCACCGGCTGCTCGACGTGCCCCATCATCATCGTCACGTTCGAGCAGAGCCCTGCCCGGTGGGCGGCGTCGTGCACCTCGAGCCACTGCCCGGTCGAGACCTTGTCGGGACAGATGATCGCCCGCACGTCGTCGTCGAGGATCTCGGCCGCGGTGCCCGGCAGCGAGCCGAGGCCGAGGTCGCGCAGGCGCACGAGGTACTCGTCGAGGGAGACGCCGAGAGTCGCGGCTCCCTGCCACACCTCGAGCGCGGAGAAGGCATGAACGTGGATCTCCGGCACGGCGGCGCGAATCGAGGAGACGACCTCCGCGTAATAGTCGCCCGTGAACGACGGGTGGATGCCGCCCTGCAGGCACACCTCGGTGGCGCCCCTGTCCCACGCCTCCACGGAACGGCGCACGATCTCATCCATCGGCACGAGGAAGGCGGGGCCGCGCAGGTTCTCGGCCAGCTTGCCCTTCGAGAACGCGCAGAATCCGCACTTGAAGTAACAGACGTTCGTGTACTGGATGTTCCGGGTGACGACGTACGTGACCTCGTCGCCGCACACCTCGCGCCGCAGTGCGTCCGCGGCGGCGAGGACCCGCTCACGCTCCGTCCCGCGGGCCGAAAGCAGGCGCACGATCTCCTCCTGCCCGAGCTCCTCCCCGCCGAGCTCGAGCGGCAGCGCGTCGCGGCGGACGATGAACGGCACCTCCACCGGCGCACCCGGCGCCCAGCGGTCCTCGCGGGCGAGGCCCATTGCGTCGGAGGCCCGGCGCACCGCGGGCGCAACGGCCGGATCGACCCACCGGGCGAGATCGGCCACGTGCTCCGGGTAGAGCGGCAGGCGCGGAGCGAGCGTGAGCCCCCGGGACGCGGTCGCCTCGCACAGCCGCTCGATCTCGGGCCAGGGGGCCTCGGGGTTGACGTGGTCGACGGTGACCGGCGAGACCCCGCCCCAGTCGTCGATGCCGGCGTCGAGGAGCAGCGGGAAGTCGTCGTAGGCGAGGTTCGGGGGCGCCTGCACGTGCCACGCGGCACCGAGGACGACGCGGGCTGCTGCGACCGTCCACAGCTGTTCGTCGAAGCTCGCGTCCGGGTGCTGCTCCATCCTGGTGCCGGGCTTGGCGCGGAAGTTCTGCACGATCACTTCGCCGAGGTGGCCGTACTCGTCGCCCAGCTCCTTCAGCGCCAGCAGCGCGTCGAGCCGTTCCGCTCGCGTCTCCCCGATGCCGATCAGGATCCCGCTCGTGAACGGGATCGCGAGCTCGCCCGCGAGGCGAATCGTCTCCAGCCGCACCGCCGGCTCCTTGTCCGGCGAGGCCCAGTGCGGGCCTCCCTTCTGCGAGAGCCGGTCGGAGACCGACTCGAGCATGATCCCCATCGACGCCGAGACGGGCCGCAGCAGCTCGAGCTCGGCACGGCTCATGACGCCCGGGTTCAGGTGCGGCAGCAGCCCGGTCTCCTCGAGCACCCGCCCGGCGCAGTGCGCGAGGTACTCGATCGTGCTCGAGCAGCCGAGCTCGGCGAGCTCCTCCCGCGCGACCCTGTACCGCAGCTCGGGCTTGTCGCCCAGCGTGAACAGCGCCTCGGTGCAGCCGGCGGCGGCTCCGGCGCGGGCGATCTCGAGCACCTCCTCGACCGGCATGTAGGCACGCTCACCTCGCCGCGGCGGCCTCGCGAACGTGCAGTAGCCGCAGACGTCGCGGCAGAGCGTCGTCAGAGGGATGAAGACCTTGGGCGAGTAGGTGACGAGGCTGCCGCCGCGGAGCGACCTCGCCTCGGCCATGAGGTCGGGTAGAGACGCATCGAGGATCTCGGGGAGGAGGTGTGCCATCGGTGACCGGGTGTTCGTCGCCGGGCGGTCTCCTCGCGCCGGAGGCATCAGCATAGACGAGCCGTGCGGGCCGGGCGTCAGATGGGGCAGCGCGCGGACGCCCTCACGTCAGGCGGGAACGATGCGCTGCGGGCCGTGCGTCGGGCGCGACTCGCTCGGGTTCTGCTCCCGATCGACGTCCACGATCTTGACGGGCAGCTGACCGGTCTCGAGCTCGAGCTCGTAGCGGGCCTCCGTCGCGTCACCTTCGCCGTAGTCGCCGCTGTCGTAGCGCGCCCAGAGCGCGTCGAAGCGTCCGACGTCGACGCGGATGGTGTCGCCGCCGCGGCCGCGCTCCACGATCGCGTCCGCGGCGAGCAGCAGCTCGCCCGCGATCTGCCGCTCGAAGCGCCCCTCGCTGTTGCGCTCGAAGCGCTGGGTCACCATCGAGCCGGCGACAATCGGGCCTTCCACGGTCGCGAACGACGAGCGCGGCGCGGTCGTGGATCCCTGGTGGCGCCCGTGCGTCGGAAGCGACCGTCCGGTTGGGTTCGACTGCGCGGGCGGCTTGTTCGAGTCGAAGTCCATGCGACCTACCCTAGCGGCGGCCGAAGCCCTCAGTGTGATCCTCGAGCCGCTCCCATTCGACGAGCAGCAGGTATCTGTGCAGCGTCTCGAGGCACCGCAGCAGCCGCAGCGACTCGAACCCGGGCATCGAGGCAATGATCGCCCTCGCCTGCGAGAACGCTGCCTCGAACTCCGCCTCGGTCCCCGGCCTCACGTGCAGAACCGCCTGCTCCGTGATCACGACGGTGATCATCGCAGCTCGCGCCCGGCACGAAGGTGGAGGGCCTGCCGTGCCCCTCCACCTGGTCGATCCGGTCAGCGTCAGCGGCCCAGCGCGGGCGATCCCGGCGGCATTCGCGGGGATGCTCTGCACCCGCCTGAACCTTGACGGACCATGAACGCGCGCTCAGTCGTCGTCGACGAGGACATCGATACCCGCCAGCGACGCGAAGAGCACCGCGTTCTGGAGGACGTCGTTCCACGGCATGCGCGCGCCGCGCAGCGCCTCGGCGCCGTCGAGGCCCGTGAGATCGCAGCCGCGTAACTCGACGCGCTTCAGCCGCGCACCGGCGAAGCCCGCCCGGTTGAGGTCGCACCGCTCGAAGAGGACGTCGGTCAACGTCGCGCCGGTGAGGTCGCACTCGCCCATGCGGCAGTCGCGGAACGCGACGCGCTCGAGCCGGGCGTGGCGGAATCCGGTCACGTCGAGGCGGCATTCGTCGAACGTGACGTCCGCGAGCTTCGCCTCCCCCAACTCGGCTCCTGTCAGCCGGATGCGTCGCAGCCATGAGCGCTGCAGCGAGAGGCCGAGTCCTCGTTCGCCCGCCCAGTCGAGGTCGACTGCCCGCGCGTCGACGAGGTCGCCGAAGGCGGCCACGGCGGATGCTTCGGCGTCGGGATCAGGATCGGGCGGGTAGGGCGCGCTCGGCGGCTTCGACATCGCGTGCTCCCCTCAGCCCGGCACGGCCGGCGCCGTGACCCGGAGGTCGGGCTCGTCGTGGACGAACGTGACCACGAGCCAGCCGGCCGCCTCCTCGTCGGCGGGCACCGCCTCGAGCTCGGCGGCGCTCGCATCCGACAGCCGCATTGGCAGCTCGGCGAGAACCTGCGCCAGCGTGGCGGCGCCACCGGCGGCGAGCGAGAACCTGACGGAGATCTCCTTGTTCGAGTGCTGCCGCGCGTCCTCGACCACGCCAACACACCCGACCGCGTCGAGCAGCCGAGTCGTCACCCCGTGGCGTTCGCCACGGCTGCCTGCACTGAGATTGAGGCGCCGCACGGGCTTCAGCCTAGGCGACACCGCACGTCCCGAGCACCCGCGATCGTCTCACCCCGAGCCCCGCTCCCCGGCAAGCAAATACCAATACGGTGCTTCGGGCGCTGCGCCGGCTGCGCAACGAAAGGCCTGCTCGAGTTCCGCCGGGGACGAGGCATCACCGTCGCCGGCACGCCAGAGAGAGGAGCCGTCGTCGCTCAGGCGCGGGAGCTCGTGCGCTTCGCCCGCCGGAACGGCTACGCGCTCGCCGAGCTCGTCTGCATCATCGAGGACATACGCTGACGAGAGAGACGGCTACATCACGCCGGCACCGTCTTCCTGCAGGAACCTCAGGATCGTCTCCTGCGGCAGCACGCCGTGGCGGGCATTGGGAACGACGCAGAGCTGCGAGCCGGGGATCGCCCTGAACCTCTCGACAGCGTGCTCCGGCGTGACGATGTCGGAATCGCCGACGACGAGCAGGGTGGGCGCGGCGATGCTCTGCAGCTGCTCGAGCGTGAAGTCGGGCTCCACCGCCCACATCAGCTTCATCCGGGCAAGGAAGACGGGCCAGTGGCTCGGCCCGTCGGGAGACAGGCGGGCATAGGCCTCGGACACCGGCTCGGCCTCGGGGTCGAAGCTGCGGCCCCACTCCTGGGTCTCCTCCGTGTAGCCGTCGTTGCGAGAGTTCGCGCCGGTGAGAGCGAGCTTCGTGACCCGCTGCGGATGGTGGATCGCGAGGTCGAGCGCGACGACCCCACCGTCGCTGTAGCCGAGGATCGATGCGCGCTCGACGCCAAGCACGCGCATCAGCTCGGCGGTGTCCTCGGCCAGGTCGTGGTAGTGGAAGGGTCGAGCGACATCGTCGCCGGTGCGCCCGTGCCCCATCAGCTCGGCCGCGATCACCCTGAACCGGGCGGCGAAGAGCGGAATCGACTCCGAGAAGTACTCGGCGGTCCCCGAACCGCCGTGCAGCAAGAGCAGCGGCGGCCCCTCCCCATGCTCCTCGTAGTACATGTCGAGCCCGTTCACATCGGCGTAGGGCATGGCCGGAGTATGACCTCGCCGACCGCTGCCGTATCGTGGACGCCACGATGCTGTTCATGGTCGTCGAGCACTTCAGGGACGGCGATCCCGTGCCGGTCTACGGTCGCTTTGCCGAGCGCGGCCGGCTCGCGCCCGAGGGCCTCGAGTACCACGGCAGCTGGGTCACGGCGGATCTCACGCGTTGCTACCAGGTGATGGAGGCGGCCGACCGGTCGCTGCTGGAGGAGTGGATGTCGCAGTGGGACGATCTGGTGCGCTTCGAGGTCGTCGCCGTGATCACCTCGGCCGAGGCGGCCGCTGCGGTGGCGCAACTCCCGGGGTG
>Ga0302322_100002593_pt1 | contig 15286 bp, 16 predicted proteins | sample Fen_T0_2_FD_203757 | JGI IMG/M metagenome (GOLD analysis project Ga0302322, IMG submission 203757) | Peat permafrost microbial communities from Stordalen Mire near Abisko, Sweden - Fen_T0_2 | ecosystem: Environmental > Terrestrial > Soil > Wetlands > Permafrost | place: Sweden: Abisko... | reverse complement strand
AGGCTGCCCCCAATCTGCTCCCGACGGGGCTCTACAACCAGGCGTACTGCCCAACCTGCAAGTCGATCTACAGAAAGTCATTCGGCACCAAGGAGAACGGCGGCTACAGCCTGACCGAGAGTGTGTACGTCCCGCCTGCTCCACCTTTCGTCCTTCAACCGTCGAGCGTCCCAAGGAACGATGCGTTTGCAATCGAAGTTCGTAATGTCACCGTCTACCCGAGGCCGGACCAGCACCACGCGCTATCGTTGGGTAGCGTAGCCGGTTTCAGTTACGAGCAGCCGCTATTGCACTTCATCTGGTTTGGGACGCCGCCCTCAGCCAGTACTTTTGCGCCGGTAATGAAGTGGGCCACCACCCTATCCAAGGCGTGGGGCGGCGTCTGTCTGTGGCTCGACAATGCCTGCATCCACACGCTGGTTCCCCAGATCGCAGGGGTGATTCCGTGTAAGGAAGAGCTCGTTTCGCCGCTCAAAATCGCGTTGAAGTGCCAGCAAATGATCGTCAAGTCCGATCAGTTGCCGATCTACATCCTATCCATCGACGACCACCTCAGCATGCTCGCAGCCAACGAGACGATGCTTGCCCTGGCCGCAGCGATCGCGTTCGAACGCGCGAACAGCCCGCCGTACCAACTCGTCCAGGTCGCGTCGGACATCATGCGAGTCATCGTGCTGCGCTACTACGGCGGCTGCTATATGGACTTCGATGTCGATCCGCACCTGCGTTGTGGACGCCAGGAATTCCCTAAGCCCGGTCTAATTCCGCTCGGGGCTCAAGGCATCCTGTGCCACGCAAAACCCATCACCGGTTTCGGAGAAAACGACATCGTATTCGCCGATCCAACCAACGAGTGGGCGCGTTCCCTATTGAATGGAGTGCTGCGCGCCATGGCCCTCCAATACCAATCCCCAAAAGCCAGAGCCGTGGCCCTCGAAAAGAGCATCGCCTTGACCTTCAAGGAGAAAGCCCTCGTCACCCTGGAGAAGTATGCCCTTGCTTTCAAGATCAGCGGCATGTCTCTGTACAACCTGGCCTACTTGGTCGAACAGGACTCGCATCGAGGTCAAAAACTCGAGTACGCGAAAGCGTTGGACGAGGACGTCGCGGTACTGTGTCGGCTGATCAGCGAAAGCGTGGACCTGGTGACCTTCAGTCCGTTCAAGGCATGCATCCCCGAAGACAACAAGCTCCGCTGGGCGACGCTGCAAGGCTGCTTTTCTCATGAAACGCTCAGCAAGCCCTTCTATTCGTGGGGGGATCCGGGGGCGAGTGCCAGCCTGAAAGTCATCGACAGCGCCATCACCTTGCAGGCAGCCATCCGCGGGTACTTGGCATCCAAAGAACTGGCCGCGCGTCAGCAGGTCGCGCAAGGAGCCCTCAAGGTTGCGCTCGGTCACCTGTTGACACTGTTGGCAGACCTCCCGGTCACCGAGCAGAGGCGGGGCGAGCTCGCCCATAGCTGGCTTTCGGATATCGTTCGCGACTACGGACACATGCCGAGCGTTCCGGAGATCGATGGTTGGATCCACATGAATTGGCCGGATTAGAGCGCATCGGTTCGAACCCATCGCGCCCAGCTCCGGTCCTCACGAACACGCCGCGTCGCCGCCGCTCACATCGCCGCCGGAGCGGCGGCGAAATCGAAGTCCTGAACCGTATCACTTGCTGCTGCTCGCCCGTTTCGGTTGCTCCGCCCGGGACCCCGTGCGACCCTGATGCGTGCTGCGATGACCCCTCGGCTCGACTCGCCGCAAGAACTCATCGGTTTCCGTCGATCGACCGCAACCCCGGGCATCGAGATCGTGGATGCGCAGCATTCGCCACGCGAGTGGCGGGTGGTTTGCCCTTCGTATGCGGTGGTGGTGTTTCGAACCTGGGGCGGCCCCGTGCATTTTGCGGGCCGAACATACCGCGGGGAGCCAGGAGCCGTGTTCTGCGGCGTGCCAAACGAGCTGATGGTTTCGCGGCCCGACGGCAATCGGCCCGGGTCGTTCAACGTCCTCGAGTTCGCCCCCGAAGTCCTGCGCGAGTGGCTGGCCGAGCAGCGTGGCCCCACGGCCCGCCCCGAGTGGCTTGCCTCGATGCAGCCGATCTCTAGCGAGCTGGGCGCAAAATTTCGGCAATTTTTCGACGGCTTCGAGGCTGAAGGGTCGCCCCTGCAATTGCAGTCGGAGCTGCTCCGGATTTCGGAAGCCATCGTGCACGGCCTGATCGCCCCCGGGGGCGGCCGCGCGTCCAACTTCGATGGGCCTCCCATCCGCGGCACGGCGCGCATGCGCGAGTGCCTCCACGAAGAAGGCTTCGACATCGATCTCGAGACCTTGGCTCGCCGAGTGGGCATGAATCGGTTTCAGGCACTGCGCTCCTTCAAGCGACGTTACGGACTACCGCCGCATGCCTACCAACTCGCCGTGCGCCTCGGGCTCGCCCGGCGCATGTTGAGCGAAGGCGCGGCGCCGGTCGACGTGGCGATGCACTGCGGTTTCGTCGATCAGAGTCACTTCTCGCGCCATTTCAAGCGCGCTTTCGGGGTGACGCCCCTGCAGTGCGGGCGCGGGCAGGGGCGATCGAGCGGGGTGTACCTGGCAACTCGAGCGTTCCGCGGCGACCCGGAGAGCGTCGTCTCGCGCTCGGATCGCCATCGATCCTGAACCCTGATTGCGTGGCGAAAATGCGCAGGTTGCCGATCGCCAGTGGCGGTCCCGGATCCCGGCCTTAAGAGAGGACAACACCGAAATGGCCATCCTAAAAGCCGGCAACCCCGCTCCTGAGTTCTCGTTACCGAGCACGCCCGATCAACGGGTGTCACTGAGTGATTTCCGCGGTCAGCCAGTCGTGCTCGCGTTCTATCCGGCTGATTGGAGCCCGGTATGCGGCGATCAAATGGCCCTATACAACGAGATGCTGGCCGAGTTCAGAAAGCAAAAGGCGCAGCTCTTGGGGATCTCGGTCGATGGCGTGTGGTGCCATGCAGCCTTCGCGGGGGATCGCAAATTACACTTTCCGCTGCTCGCCGACTTCGAGCCCAAGGGCGCCGTCGCGCGCAACTACGGCGTGTATCGTCAGAGCGAGGGTTTGACCGATCGTGCTCTGTTCGTCATCGACGGAGAGGGCATCGTGCGCTGGAGTTATTTGTCACCGATCGGCGTCAACCCCGGGGCCGACGGCATTTTGGACGCGCTCGACGCAATGACCAATCAAGGGAAACAGTGATGTCCCTCCGTCCTCCGGTATCCGAGCACGATCATAGCGCTGGCAGCGCGAGCGCACCGCTCGTGCTCGTCGAGTACGGTGATTATCAATGTCCGCACTGCGCGGCGGCTGATCCGGTGGTCCACGCGGTGCAGAAAGCGCTCGGCAAGGATCTGCGCTTCGTCTTCCGAAATTTTCCTCTGGCCGAGATGCATCCTGCAGCCGAGCCCGCCGCGGAGTTCGCGGAGGGTGCCGCGGCGCAAGGCAAGTTCTGGGAGGTTCATGACGCCATCTTTGCGTGGTCGCGCCGCCATGGTCCGCCTTCGCTCGGTCCGTCGGCGTTTGCCGCGATCGCCCAGACGCTGTCCCTGAGTCTCGAGCAGCTCGAGGCAGACGTGAGTGGTCATCGATACTTGGAGCGGATCAAGAACGACTTCAACGGCGGCATCCGCAGCGGCGTCAACGGAACACCCACGTTCTTCATCAACGGCAGCCGCTTCGATGGCGCGCCCACGTTCGAAGAGCTGAGCCAAGCTCTGCGCGCGCTGCTTTGAGCTGCGTGCACCTTCAGCGCCCCTCGCACGCTCGTCGCGTCACCTCGTGCCGATACACGAATAGCCGCTCGAGCTCGCGCCTTGCGAAAGCGGCCCCGAAGACCCTCCCGAGCGCGCCGAGCGGAAGGTCGTAGTCGATGTCGTCGGTGAGCGTGCACTCGCGAGGGCCATGCGCCGTTACGATGTGCTTGTGCAACCAGCGCGCGAAGGGGCCCCGGTTCATCTTGTCGGCAAACATCCGTCCCGGCTCGTAGGCCACGTGCTCAGCCTCGATGGTCTGCCAGAAGGGACCGACCTTGGTGCGCAGCACGACGCGTGTACCTACCGCGAGCGATGCGGGCGGGAGCAAAATCTCGGTGGTCTGCCACGGCGGCTGTAGGCGGGCGAACGCGTCCTTCGCCTCGTGGAACGCGAAGACGGTCTCTGCGCTCGCCGCGATCAGGCTCTCTTTCAAATACCGCATGGTGCCAGGAGCAGGGCTGAAATGGCTTCGATTGAATGCGCGCCGAGGGCAATCCCAGGCCGGGACTGCTCGTCTTTCGACGAGCGTTCGACTCGAGGCGACATTAGACCGCCTCGCCCGAGCAGACGAAGATTACGCCGTCCTCTGCTTCTGCCGAGGAGTGCTCATCGATGGGCTCCAAGGAGTACGGCCTCATCGCTCGAAGCTGAGTGAAGCCCGCGCGCGCGAGCAGCCCACGAAATTCCGCGAGCTCGTACAGCTTGAGCGCGAAGTCTTCGAATTCTTGCGCCACGAGGCGGCCGTCTTGCACCAAGTCGTAGCGATGTAGGCTGCTCGAAATGCCGGTGGGGGCGACGTACTGCGACAGCCAACTGAGCACGATCTTGGCGCCGTCCGCGCGAGTGACCCAGCGGCCGCCCCAGGTGCCACTCAGCTCCGAACAGCGAGCTCGATCGCGACGCTCGATCTCCACGATGAACCGACCGTTTGGAGCAAGCAACTCGCGCATCCGCAAGAGTCCCGAAAACGCCGCAGACTCGTCCGTGATCAGGCAAAAGGAGCCCGACGGAATGAAGATCAAAGCAAACTTCCGGTCTGAGGTCAGCGCCTCGAGTCTCTGCTCCGCCAACACGGGCTCGAGGCCCAGCCGCTCGGCACGAGCGCGACACGCCGCCAGCATGTGTGGCGATGCGTCACTGCCCGAAGCGTCGAAGCCGCGCGCCAAAAGCGGCAATAGGAAACGACCACTGCCGCACATTGGCTCGAGGATTGCGCCTCGGGCGCGCTCGGCTTCCGCCAAATAGAAGTCAAAGGCGTCCGGCGGCGCCTCGGGCTTGTCGATGTCGTAAAACTCCGTGCAAAGGTTGCCGTATGAGGACACGCGCGGCAGCGTGCGCCGAGACGGGTTGATCGGCAAGCCGCGGCAATCGGCAGGTGGCTTTAGAAGCGTCGCGTTCGGGCCTGCCTAACTCGTCGCGTCGAATCATGCGACAGCGAGCGGTGAAGCTGCTGCAGTTCTGCTCCGGAGTTCGGACCCTCGGTTTCGGAACGCCCGGCGTAAGCGATTGATTTCACGAAGATTTTATCGGATGCGCGAAACTTGGTTAGATGGTGTTTGTGGTCACTATCGGAAGCGCCGGGGCACAACGTGTGTGGGGGACGCGTTCCTCGTCGCCCAGGAGTTGCCCATGAAGATGATTGTAAGAATACTGTGCGCCACCATTGGCGCGGCGTCGTTTGGTTGCTCGGCCGCACCCGAGGGTTTCGAGGACACCGCGACTGCGGCGCCGGTCGGTTCCGTGAGCTTGGCCTCGAAGGCCGGAACCTGTTGGGACGGGGTCGTGCTGCCGCGGCCGGCGCTGGACCCGATCCCGTCGGCTTCGGTGTCGGATGCGTACACGAGCTTCAACGCGCAGACGGCGGCGTATTCCGTCGCGGCCGTAGAGTGGCAGATTGATTACGAGGCAGCGCTCGCCGCGCAACAAGACGCACTCGAGAACCACCCCGACTACATCCGCTACAAGCAGCTCTACCCGGAGTACGTCAGTGCCCTCCAACCGGTTGTCGGCAAGGCCTGCACGGTCGACAGCGAGTGCGTGTCTCCATCGGCTCTGTTCCCCGGCATTTGCCACATCTACTACCAACACGGCCAATGCACCGTCGATGCGACGCAGTTGCCGCCTATTCCCCAGGTTCCGTTGAACTTCTCGACGCCGGCACCAGTGCCGCCCGCGCAGCCCGTGTTCTCGTGCTCGGACTTCACGTGCGCCTCGAACTACGCCTGTGAGCTCGAGGTCGCGACCGGCGGCATCGCGTGCGTACTGAACCGCTGCTCTTCGGGCGGTGGCAACAGCGGTGGCGGCGGCAAGCACTGATCGATGCTCGCTGCGGGGGCTGACAAGTGTCTCTAGAAAAATGACTTCTCGACGCGCCTAGGCCCTCGTACCTTATCGACCTCACAACATGCGAACCGAGCTGCTCTTCGTTTTCTGCATCGCCGCCTGCACTCAGTCGTCGCCGGACGGCGGCAGCTCGCCGGGGCCAGCGTCTGGCGACGATGCGGGTGGCGCGGCGGTCGTCGATGGTGCTTCCCCCGGGCAAGGAGCGAGCAATGGGACGTACTCGGTGCCGGTCACCGATCCGGCGCTCAGCGACGCGGCGTCGTTTCCCGTGGACGTCAAAGTGCAGCAAACGTCCACGGGGATCAGTCTGCACTACGACTTGCCTCAGGAACTCGTTGGCATTCCGCTGCAGAGCGTCAAGCTCGATGTCTCCGCTACGGGCGCAACGCTCATCTTGAACGGAAGTGCTGGCCAGGCAACTTGTGCGCAGACCAGCACCGCGCTCCACTGCACTGAAAGCCTGCCGTCCGCTCTGTTCGATCTGAGCGCCGTACGAGAGTCGGCGCAGTCACAAGGGCTTTCCCAGGCCGCGGCCGACAAGCGAGCAGCGGTTGCTGCGTTGTTCTCCGTCGACCCCATCGGCATCCTCGACGTCACGCTGGCCAGCGCGGGCAGCGGCCGAGGAAGCTCACACGGGGGAGGCGGGCCGTAGAAAGTCAGATCCGCAGGACGCGGTTATTGGCTGCGGACGTAGCGGGTCGACTTCCCGGTTCCTATCCGCTCGAGTTGCCCTTCGTCCACCAGCGCAGACAGCAACTTTCGGGACGTCAGTTCCGAAACACCGAGCAGCTTTGCCACCTCGCCGGTCGAAGTCTCCCCCACCGCGACCCGTCCGAGCACCGCCGCTCGCCGCGCGTCGAGCTTTGGTTCCGAGGCCGGAACCGACGGAACCAACGACGCGACGATATTCCCCTGACTCAGCAGCTCGACGAGCTCCACCCCCGGGGCGAGCGAGAAACCCGCACCACCCGCCACAATCCATCCCGAATGCGGCTCGAGATCGGTCCGCAGCCTGGAAATTGCCGTGTGCACGACCGCGTCGTGCTGCTGGGGCCGATAGACGTTCAGGCGCCACACGTCGCGAATCAGCTCTTCTTTCGTCCATGCGCCGCGTGCGAGCGTGCGCAACAGCTCGAGCCGTGCTTCCGTCGGAAGCTCGCGGCGCCTGACGTTGCCGTGATCTTCCGTCGCAAGAAAACGATGCGCCGCCCCGATATAAATTCGCTTCTTGGGAACTAGCCCCATCGAGAGCGGCAACAGGCCGAGCAGGCCGCCTTCGACGATTGCTCCGGTCGGGCCGCTCCCGTCGCGTACGGCGCGAACGAGAGCCGCAAACCGATCCTCGCTTCGCGGGCGAGGGGGAGCGCCGCTGCGACTGAGTGCCAAGTCTTCCGCCCGGGCGATGCCGGTTCTAGCTGCGATGCGAAAGAGGTCGCCTGCGGAGCGATTCGCAAACAACGACGGCGCAACCAAGTATTCGTACCATGCCATCTCGACCAACAAAGCGAGATCTTCCTCGGCTTTGACGAGCGCGTCTGCTCGTTCCAGCGGCTCGATTGCTGCGCTCTCGCCGCCAGCGAGGCCGGCGAGTAGGGCATGGGCGAGATAGAGCTTCACCTTCGCTCGTCGATCGCCGTCGGGAAGGGCAACCTCCTCGGCTCGTTCGAGGGCGAGCGCGGCCTGCTCGGCCTCCCCGCGATATGCCAGGGCTCTCGCAAGCTCGGTTGCGACCAAACGGCGGCTGTACCGATCCTGATCTCCGAGCCGTTCGAGATGAGTTTCCAGGCCGGTCATCGAGTCAGTGGTGACGCCGCCGAAGAACGACCGATAGGCGATCCACGCCGACCGGCTCGTCATCGAAAAGTCGTGGAGCCCGATGCTGTCCGCGAGCTCGCTCGCTTGCTCGAGTATCGCCAGCCCCGAGAGCACGCGACCGTAGTGGACTCGCGCGTGGCCCAGGAGATCGAGCGCTAGCATTCGCCCATAGGGAAATTTGCTTTCTAGCGCGTGACGCCGGGCGCGGCTGGCGTGTCTCGCGGCGCTCGCGATTCTCCCGGTGAAGTGCCGGATGATGCCGAGCCCCTGATGCAAGAAAAAGCGCGCGCGCGGCTCGTCCTTGCCGCAAACTTCGAGCAACGTCTGGCTGCAGAGCCGTTCGGCAGCTCGGTAGCGGCCCGCGCGAGCTTCGGCGACGCACAGAAAGAATCGCGCGGCCGCCAGCTGCCCAATTGCACGCGGGTGGGCGCGACTCCAAGCGCGGAAGACCGTGAGCGCCTCATCCACGCGGCCGGTGAACACGAGCGAGCCGACGATGAATGGTACGTCGTCATCCGCATACTCGCCCGACGGGGAGTCCACCGTTTGACCGAGGATCTGACGGTGATGCCCGGAAAAGAAAAGTGCCTCGAGGGTCGGCGGCGAAGTCACCCGGCGAAGGCTACATCGGTAGCTCGTTCGAGTCATTCACACGTACCGCGCGGCGGTCGACATCGGATTCGGATCTCGGTTCCCTTGTCACCGCGGATCGTCACGACGAGGTGGCACCATGTCGAATTCCGTTTGCCGCCGCGCAGTGACGGGAATGCTGCGCGACTGAGAGGTGCGTGGCGGGGACGAGAGCGCCCCCTCACCAGTCGAAAGGACGCACTTGAGCGCGGAACCGGATTTTCGACGAGGCCGACGAGATCCACGACTGACTCGGCTTCGGCGGACCGGATGGGGCGATCCCAGGGTTGCCCAGCACCTCGTTGGGCAACCAGCGGCTCGCTGAGCAATCAGCACAACCCGTGAGTCCCGTCGCGGAGGGCGACCCATTTGGACGCCCTCCGCCGGGGCGACGAAGCGACTCTTGAACCATTTGGCCGCCTTCGACCTTGGGCGGCGGAGCCTCATCTCCCGCCCTACGCGGCGCAGATGGGGATCAGCTTGCCGCTCAGTGTCAGGCGTTTTGGCACCCGGATCGACAGGACCCCGTGTCGAACCTCCGCGCTCGCTTTCGCATCATTCGCATCCGCGGGGAGGACGACCTGGCGGTACCAGTCCGATTCGCAGTATTCGCAAAGCAGCGGCCCGCCCGGATCCGCAGTAGCACGCCGAACGTGAACCACTAGCGTGTCAACCTCGTTCCAAGTCAGATGTGCATTCAGAGAAGTCGCTCCCGGCACGTCCACGATGATGCGGTACTCCTTCTCACTTTCGAATAGGTCGAGTGACGGGATGACGACTGTGCCTGTCGTGAGGGCGTCGAGGGTGTCGGACTTCGAGATGGGCACGTCGTCAGCGACGAACTCCGACCACTTGCTCTTCGTCCACTCCACGATTTCTCCGAGCCCCATGCTCACCTCCTTCCCGCGCTGACGCGCGCAGTCACCCCTGCTTCACCTCGATCCGACGCGGCTTGACCGATTCGGATTTGGGAAGCCGAAGTCGCAACACTCCGCTGCTCAACTGGGCGTCGATTTTCGAAGGATCGATGCCTTGCGGTACCGAGAACACGCGCAGATAGTCGGACGGGCGATATTCTGCCATGAGCTGCGAACCGGGCGCGTCCTCGCGGCGCTTTGCCAGGATCGTCAGCTGGCCCTTGTCCAGCCGCACGTCGATCCCTTCGTTGGTCGCGCCCGGGACATCCACCAGAAGCAGGAGTTCATCCCCGCTTTCGTAGACGTCCACGACGGGCACGACCGGCTCGCGTTCCTGTACCGCTTCGATGCGGCCGTTCGAACGATGGGCGAGATCAGTTTGGTTTGCCATGAACACCCTCCATCACTGGGCTTGGACGGCGATCTGCCGTGGTTGGGCCTCCGGTGCCTTCGCGAGCGTGACCGTGAGCACGCCGTTCTTGACCGAGGCCTGCGCCTGCTCGGGATTCACTTTGCAGGGCAGGGTGAGGCTGCGCGAAAAACTAAAGCTCGCGCGTTCCTGCCGGTGAGCAGAGTACCCCTCAGGCGGCGCGACCGTGCGTTCGCCCGCAATCGAAAGGCCGCTCTCGTTGAGCGTCACTCGAACGTCCTTCTCCGACAAACCGGGCACGTCCGCCTTCAGTACCAGCGCCGAGCCACCATCATAAAGGTTCACGCGGGGCCACGCCGAGTAGGCTCGAGTCCCGGTGTGGGCTGGGTTCGCTGGCCAGGACGGGTCGATGTCCTCCCAAACTCGGTCCATACGACGCCGAAATTCATCGAGCAACGCAAAGTCACGGTTCACATCACCAAAACGCGGAAACATGACACACCTCCTCATTCGATCCGTGCTCAGCACGGAAGTTGAAGTTGCTGACCCGAGAGACGAAACTCGAACCATCGAGTCGTCAGCGAGTGAGCATTCGGATAATCACGAGACTCACGAGGTCAAGCGGTCACCGCTGACCGCTAGGCGGCGCATTCGGTCGTCCCTGACGACGTCCTCACCCGGCGCTTGCCGACTCGAACGTGCAGCAGATCGCCAGCGTGCGAGATGCGTAGATCACGCCGTGAGAAGTCGAACGGGAGCGCGAACACCCGCATCGCTCGCCGCAGCTCTCGTTGCTCACTCCCGGCGTGCTGCAGCGGCGGGCCCCAAATGAAGATGTTGCGATGATTGACTTTGATGCGTAGGTCTTTGCGTTCGCAATCGCCAACCCGAAATACGACCGTCAGAGCTTGGTCGTTTTCACGCACGTCGATTGGCGGCGCGAACCACGTTGGCTCGGCCACCGTGGGCAGAGCAGATCGAACCGAGTCGTCGAAGGTTTGACCAAACTGAGAAAGAATACCCTCACGAGGAAACATGCAGACCTCCTTCGTGCGGCGCCGGCAGCCTTGCGACGCCGCGGTTATCCCGTCTCGAACCGGGTTTGCTCGAAAACTAGCCGCAAACGCGACTTATTCCCGCTTCTGGACATTCGACAATTGGTCGTCAAGGGGTCCCAAGTCCTTTTTTCGGAGGCCTGCCCAGGCGTGCGCCGACCCGCCCGACCGCGGCCTCGGCACGCGCCGTGACGCAGACGATTGCGGGTCAGCGGTCCTCTGTCGCGAACCTGACAGTGTCGGCGCCCGGCGGGCCGGCGCGGCCGAAAACGTGGGCGAACAAGCGCGGCACGACCTTTGCGAGTAGCAGGAAATGGCCACTCCCACGAAACATTCACTCGAGCCCGCGCCCTCGATCACTTCCGGCCCGACGTCGCAAAATCCCCACTTTTTGGCCATCGGTGGCGCCCCGGCCGTGGCCCGCCTGGCCGAGCGCTTTTACCACCACATGGCCACCCTGCCCGAGGCCCGCGAGATCCGCAGCATGCACGCGGCCGATCTCGAGCCCATGCGAGAAGTCCTCGAGCGCTACCTCGCCGAGTGGATGGGCGGGCCCGCCGCTTATTCGGCGGAACGCGGGCACCCCCGCTTGCGGCGGCGCCACCTGCGCTTCCGGATCGGAGCGAGTGAGCGCGACGCTTGGATGCTGTGCATGCGTCGCGCGTTGTCCGAGGTCGTGCCCGATCCGGTGCTCTGCGCCGAGCTCGAGGCCGCGTTTTTCAAGGTGGCAGACTTTCTGCGCAACGACGCTCAGCACGAACACGTGCACCACGGTGAGACCTTCGTCGCCCTATCAGCGCCCGAGCAGAAACGAGACCCATGAGCGACGTGCTCTTCTTCGAGAAGCCCGGCTGCGCCAACAACGCACGGCAAAAGTCCTGGCTCGCGGCCGCCGGTCATCGCATCGAGGCTCGCAACCTGCTGACCCATGCCTGGTCCTCCGCGGAGCTGCTCGCGTTCTTCGGAGCCAGACCGGTGAGCGAATGGTTCAATCGCGCCGCGCCGCGCATCAAGTCAGGCGAAATCGTGCCTGAAACGCTGGACGAACCCGCGGCGCTCGAGCTGCTCGTGCGGGAACCGCTGCTGATTCGTCGCCCTCTGATCGCCGCCGGCGGGCGACGTGAGGTGGGGTTCGAGATCGCAACGATTCACGCTTGGCTCGGTCTCCCGGACAGCGTGCTGGCCGCGCACGGGCTCGGCGACGCGGAAGCTTGCATCGCCGAATCAAAATAGTGTAGGTCGGCCTCGGGCGGGCTCGAATAGCGCGTCCGGGAAGGCAGAGGCGAGCGGTGGGCGCTCGGCCGCACCGATGAAGTGCAACTCCGCGGTCTCGTCGTCCAGGCCACCGAGCTCGCCGCCGAGGATTCGGCACTCGAAGACGACCACCGTGTATTCGACGATATCTCCGTTGACGTAGGTCAGACGAAAGCTCGTGCCTCCGAACACGCCGGCCACCGCGGCTGGCTCGACGATCAGGCCGGTCTCCTCACGAACTTCGCGAACGATCGCTTGCGCGGGCGTTTCGCCCGGGTCGACCGCGCCGCCGGGCAGGTCCCAAAGGCCGTTGTCGGCGCGCACCAGAAACAGGATCTGCCCCACCTCGTTGCGAATGATGGCAGCCACGCTGGGGCTCATCACGAGTTGGGGTCCTAAGTGTGCGCGCAAGTTCCGCATGTAGTGAGAGATGCCCATCCCGATCTCCCATAGTGCGAGTCCAATCAGTAATCGACGCATGAATGCGCGGGGCGGAAAATCACGCCGTGCCCAGCCGGACACGGCGCGATTCGTCGGCTCTCACTGCACGTGCACGTGCCGCTCGGCCCAGGTTGCCCCGCCGCGATCGTCGTGCACGACCATCCACAGCGTGAGATCCTTTCCGGACGCGCTCTTGCGCGCCGCCCAGCCGGTCACGGGATCGGCGCCGATCTTGATCTCGTACTCGAAGACACCCTCGGTCGCGTAATACTCGATGATTACCTGCTCCGTGAAGTCGACGCCGAATTCGGTTCTCCCGGACTCGACGCTGTCTGCGGTCGGTCGCGCGCCGAGTTTGTGCTTGGTATTTTCGGCGCAGGGCTGGTACTCGTTCTTTTCCGTATCGCAGCCGATCACCTGTTTGATCTCGTCTTCCGGCCACGGTTCACCATCGAACGATACCTGCTCGATGGTCGGGTTCAGGTTGCGATCCGTGCTTCGAATTTGAATGCGCTTCAAGCCCACGACGTATTCATCGAGCTCGAAAGCACGCCCGGTGCCCGCTTCCTTGCAGGAAAACGGCAGATGGTCCACGCCCGGCTCGAGGCTCAAATCACCCGGGCAAGCGATGCTGATCACGCCGACCATGGCCGAAGGCTTTGCGAGCGCCGGCAACGCGTCCAGAGCATCGGCCGGGACGGTGTAGTCGAAGCTACTCAGCCCGAGTCCCTGCGCCAAGATCGCCGAGCTACCCGAGGACTGCGCGTCGGCCGCAATCTTATCCAAGCAGCCTTGAACCGTGGAAGCCTCGGGGTTCACGCACGCGCCCCAGGCCCAGGTGACACTGCGACCCCGAGGGTCGTAGCCGAGTGAGCTGATGTTCACCGTTTCTCCGGGTTTCGCGAAGGGCACGTCCGTTCGTTGCGCGAGCACGCGGAAGGAATTGACGCGCGACGCGGGGTCGAAGTCTGCGGCGCAGCCGAGCAGGCTCGCTAGGCCCAGGAACACGGGGATTTTTGCTAACTTTTTCATAGTTCGCCTCGCAGACCGATGATCGGCAGGAACGGGAGCCCGCTCACAGTCGAGCTCTTCGAGTAGTTGTAGTTGTAGGAAACGCCCTCGGGGTTCTTGTGCACATAGGTGTTCTGAACGTCGAGGTACGCGCTCAGTTTCCAGGCGCTGAACGTCCAGGTCTTGTCGATGCGCACGTCGAGCTGGTGAAAGGCTCCCGCGCGCGCCGAGTTTCGCTCGCTCGAGCTGACGGGTGCATAGGTGCCCGCGTCGTAGTCCATGACGCCCCCGAGCTCGGGAGTGTACGGATTACCCGAGATGTAACGAAAGCGAGCGCCGGTCTGCCAACCCCGGCCGAGCTTGTAGCTGCCGAGGGCGGTCAAGATGTGCGTTTGGTCGTACTCGTAGACGTACGTGGCAGCCCCGTCTGCGTCGCGCCGTTCGCTGCGCGACAAGGTATAAGCCAGCCAACCGAAGAAGCGCCCTTCCGGCTTGTAGCGGAGCAAAAGCTCCGAACCATAGGCTCGACCGGAACCAATGTTTCGATAGGCTAGCCCATTTTGGCTGGCGTTCGCGGCGGCGACCGGCACGACCAGGTCGTTCAGATCCTTGTAGAAGCCTTCCACGGATAGCTCGATGGGGTGGCTGAGCTCCTGCTCGATACCGATGCTGGTGTGAATCGCGCTCGGGCTGCCGACGCCCTTGGTGCCAAACGGCTCGATGCTCTGGTAGGGCTGCGGCGGCTGGTGATAGAGCCCGACGCCGCCTTTGAGGGTGGTGCGCGGAAAGCTTGCGTGGACGTCGTAGCGGACGCCCAGGCGCGGGTCCACGGTCCAAGACCGGGTATCGGTGTTGTAGTCGGCTCGCACCCCGGGGAAGAGTTTGAGACCTGCCGCAGGCGTGAGCTCGAGCAGGGTATAGGCCGCGGGTCGAAACACGTCTCCCTTGCCCTTCAGCTCCACGGTGGGACGCCCGAACAAAGGTCCCGTGTTTTGCGTGGAGTCGAAGTTGGTCGGTGCTGTCTTCCAGGTCACATCGTAGCCCAAGTACTGCAGGTCGATGCCCGCGACCGCGGTGACCTCGGGTGAGAGCTGCATGCGCACGTCGGAGCGACCATCGAGGGACGCGATCGTCAAGTCGAAGCCCAAGCTGCCGACCGAGAAGTGCTGACCCTCGCGACCGACGGAGACTTGCGAGCTGATGCGTGTGCTGCTCGACGGCCGCGTCTCGAGCCGCGCCTGAACGCGAGCGAAATTGCTGGTTTGCGAGGCGTCCCCGCCGATTGCGGGGTCTGTCGAATCGGGGCTGTTCAGGGTCAACTTGAAGCGATCGTCGGCGCCAAATGCGAACAGGCGCAGCGTGGTCTCACGCGAGAAGTCGTGCTCCACCATTGCTTGGTAATCGTAATAGACCGGCGCTTTGGTCACCCCGACGCCGCTGTCTTTGAGTGCGGGTCCAAGCCAGGCATCGAGCCAAGAGCGCCGGCCGCCAACCATGAAGCGCGTGCTCTTGCTGAGCGGACCCTCGGCCAACAAGCGACCGTCGATCAGATCGAACTGCAGTAGCCCTCCGAAGCGATCCTTGCGTGGAGAACGAACGCCGACGTCGACCACGCCGCCCATCGCCCGTCCGTATTGCGGTCCGAAGTTGCCGGGGTAGAAGTCCAGCTTTTCCAGCATC
>Ga0302322_100002592_pt1 | contig 15286 bp, 8 predicted proteins | sample Fen_T0_2_FD_203757 | JGI IMG/M metagenome (GOLD analysis project Ga0302322, IMG submission 203757) | Peat permafrost microbial communities from Stordalen Mire near Abisko, Sweden - Fen_T0_2 | ecosystem: Environmental > Terrestrial > Soil > Wetlands > Permafrost | place: Sweden: Abisko... | reverse complement strand
CAAAACGCACGATCCGCTCCCGCAAATCAAGACCATAGGCTTTCATCCCGCAAGTCTGCCACAGTATGTATAAATGTAAATCTAGTTTGCTATAGTCGACATCGGTGATGCCAAACCGTTGCAGATTGACCGTTGCGGTGTTCAGCCATGGCGAAGCCACCGACAGTTCCGGTGCCGTCAAAACATCGCCAGGCGAATAAAAGCTTCCATTCGGCTGACCGGCCCGTGCTTGGGCAATGCCGGCCGCCACCACCGCCGCCGGCAGCGAATTACTCGTCATGGTATAAACATCAAACTTTGGGGTCTTGAAGCTGGCATACAGAAAGGTGGCAGAATTGGAATAAACCGTCAGACCATCGCAGACGTTCAGCCAACCGGCAATGTTCGTATTATTTACCGGAAAGCGCTGCGCGACATCGTTCGTATCCAGCAGCGCGATCAGCAAGTCCGCCAGCCGCCAGTCCTGAACCGGAGCCATGAGCGCCGCATCACGATATTCACCAAATTGAGTGTCCCCGGTCCATTGCGCCCAGGTATTGGTGCCAACATAGCCGGTTTCGTTGTAAAGTTGCAGCACATCCGACGACTTGAGAAACAGCGTCTGCCACGGCGTGCCGCGATGCACCTGCCCCAGTCTATCGAGCGAGGCCAGCAGGTTTGTGGGGAAATTCCAATAGTCCGGACTCCATACCAGCGGGTCTTTGCAGGTCAGGTTATATTCGTTGGTATTGACACCGAGCAAGTTCGCCATTTGCTTGCTACGGCCCCAGGGTTGATAGCGGTCGCCCATGACGTAGGCAAACTTCGTTGCCGTTGGTATCGGGGCAGAGGCCGGGTCATCGCTCTTGTGCAACCCCATGTTGCCCGGATCGACGCAGTTCAGGTCACTGGCGAGATAATGAACCAGCGGGTCATTCGCCTGCCACAAGCTGTAATCATAGATCACCCGTGATGGCATATAGGGCGCCTGCACATTCGTCTCGGAGTTCGTATAGCTTACGCCGTAGACTTGAAAACTCGGATGAAAAAAACCATCAAAAAACGCGGCTTCCGCTTCTTTCGTATCCATCAAAGTACTGGGCATGTTGGGCGGGCGAACCCAAGCATTGCCGGGAGCAAGGTTCGCATTTCCAGAAACGTTAAGCTGGTTAAGTACACCCCAACTCGGTGTCGCGTCAGTAACATACGGAGAATTAGCGCTCCACTGGTATCGGACACCGTTGGCAGGGGGATAATTCGGATCCGCGAGCTCCGCGCACAGGTTCCGGCCGCTGGTCGGCCCGCTCAACTGAACATAGTCAACAATGTTGCTGCCATCCAAAATCACCGCCTGCAGCCGGTTCGTCATGACCAAGCCAAACTGCGGCAGCGGCGGCAACGCCGGCGCGGTGGTTTCCCAGAACGGGGACGTGGGCGACGCAACCGATTCAAAACTGTCGTTGTTGAACCGATAAACGGATTCACCCAAAAAAGGAAACGTCCAGTTGCCGGCGATGAAAGATTTAGAATTCGGCACCCAGTTTGGTGGCGGTTGATTGCCGGTACTCCCCCACCGCGCGCCCGGCCAGACATTGGTTTTGAAAGTGAAGCTGAAATACACCGCGTTTGCCCCAGTCGTGGCATAATTCTTGACGCCATTCGTCAGATACATGTCCAGCCGGTCATAGGCATGGATTGTAATTCCCTCGGCGGAATGACTGACATAGTCATTGCTGTAGGAATTCCAAAAAGAAATGCCAAAATTGTTCGTGATGCTGATCACATACATTTGGTTGGTGGCATATTTGCTATAATCCAGCGGCATGTTCGTAGTGGTTCGGGTCACCTGCAATTTCCGGGTGACGCGTACCGCATCCACCATGGCCAATTGATTAAAGTTCGGCAGCCCCTTTTTCGCCCCGATGATCCATGGCACGCCAAAAATATTGACGAACACATTGGTCGCGCCCGCCCGCAGAGCAAACGCCGCATCCTGGGGATAAAATAATTGCGGATCATCCAGACCGGTGACGGAAACCACGTTCGTATAGCCGGTAATGAAAATGTTGCCGTTCGTGTCAGCGCTGAAGCACGGGCGGAAGACGGTCGGGAAAAAGTTCGTGTTCGCCGCATCGTAGATATTGGCGGAGACCTGGAGCAGCCGCTGGACCGCCGGCGAGTAAACGTACACGCCGTTGGAGCAGACCGGGATGTTGGTCACGCCAAAGGAAAACGTGCTCCGCAGCAGTTTGTCCGCAACCGTCGTAAAAAAGCCGGTCGGATCGGTGGCATCAGGGATCGTCCGGCCCCACAAGTTAAACCCCGTAAGCCATAAAACCACAAAAAGCCAGCCCCGCCCGCCATGTCGCATCATTTTAGCCATAAGCCAGATGCAATGACGCTAGTGAATCCGCCTGGAATCTCAAGTTTTAAACGGTAGCTACTGCCAAGTGCGTGGCATGGGCTACACTTTGGAGCGCTCCGTCTGCGGGCACAGCGAGGTGGCAAGCAAGAGAACGCTTGGCCAAGCCGGTGGCTTCTGTCCGGCGGACGTTGCTGCGGCCGAGGGGGGCCGCGCTCCGGCAAGGTAGTTTATCGGCGCCGTCCTCCCAGCATCAGGTTGCGTCCGGGCATTAACTTAACATTCATTACAAATTGACTGTTTTATCCCGGCCAGCTACGTTTTGGCTTATGCCCCCTTGGATCAAAACCTTCTGGAAGTCCGTTCTCATTAACCGTAGCACCTCGCGGCTGAAGTCCGGGGTCGGGTTGCTCCTGCTCAGTACCGGCATCAGCCTCCACGCCCAGCCAATTTTTGAGTCGCCAGGCCCGTCGAGCCGCCGGACCCCGTTCACCATTTCTGAAATCATGTACAAGCCGGCGGCCCGCGCGGACGGGCGGAATACGAAATATGTCGAGATTTACAACTCGAATCCGTGGCCGGAAACCATCGGCGGCTACCAATTGGCCGGGCAGGTGCAATTTACCTTTCCCAGCGGCACGACGATTCCGGGACAGGGTTATCGGGTGGTGGCCGCCGTTCCGGCGGATGTGCAGGCGGTCTATGGAATCGGCATAGTGGCCGGGCCTTACACCAACCAGCTCAAGACCAGCGGCGCGCTGAAATTATACGACGAGCAGGGTTCGCTCCTGCTCGATCTCAACTATGACGATGCCGCGCCGTGGCCCATGGGGGCGGATGGCACCGGGCACTCCATCGTGCAGGCGCGGCCATCGTATGGCGAAGGCGATCCGCACGCCTGGGAGCGCAGCGAACTGGCCGGGGGATCGCCCGGCACCGGCGAGATCATCCAATCCAATGCCCTGCGCTGCGTGGTTTTGAACGAGATCCTGGCGCATACCGATCCGCCGGAGGAGGACACCATTGAATTGTACAATCACAGCACTGCGGCCGTGGATCTATCCGGCTGCACGCTAAGCGACGACCCGGCAACCAACCGGTTTGTCATTCCCACCGGAACGACAATTCCCGCGCGCGGCTTCGTTTACTTCAAGGAAACGCAACTGGGCTTTGGCCTGAATGCGGCGGGCGAAACGATCTATTTCAAGAACCCCGCCGCCACCCAGGTGCTGGACGCACTGAAATTTGGGGCGCAGGAAAACGGGGTTGCTTTTGGCCGTTATCCGAACGGCGGCGCGGAGTGGACGCGGCTCAGCGGAAAAACATTTGGCAACAACAACGCCGTGCCGCTCATCAGCGCAGTCGGCTTCAACGAAATCATGTACCATCCCCTCGTAGGCGGAGACGACGCGCAATATGTGGAACTGTTCAATCATGGCACGAACACGCTGGCGCTGGGCGGCTGGAAAATCGGCGGGGGGATCAATTTCAAATTCCCCACCAACCAGATGCTGGCGGCCAACGGGTATCTGGTGATCGGGCGAAACACGGCCTATTTGCTGACCAACTACGCCCAGCTCAATGCCGCCAACACGGTGGGAAATTTCAGCGGGAAATTGTCCGGCGCCGGCGAGCAGTTGACGCTGACGATGCCCGATACCACGACCAGCACGAACGGCATCGGGGTGGTGACGACCAATTATTTGGACATCGTGGTTGACGAGGTGACGTACGGCACCGGCGGTCGCTGGGGACGCTGGTCCGATGGCGGTGGCAGCAGTCTGGAATTAATTGACGCCCGCGCGGACAAACGACGCGCCGCCAATTGGGCGGACAGCGACGACACCGCCAAATCCACCTGGGCCACCATAGAAACCACCGGTGTGCTGGACAACGGCGCGTCGTACGACGGGATAATTTCCTTCGCCCAACTTGGCTTGCTGGACGCCGGCGAATGCCTGGTGGATGACGTGGAAGTCCGCCCGGGTACGGCCGGCAACAATTATGTTGCCAACCCCAGTTTCAACAGCGGATTGACGAACTGGACCTTGCTGGGGGATCACTCCCGTTCCAGCTTGGAAACCAACAGCGGCTATCCGGCGGGGGGAAGAGCGCTGCATCTGCGCACGGCGGACAGCTTGCAGGTGGGGCCCAACGGGACACAGGTCACCCTCACCAACACGACGCTAACGAGCGATCAAACGGCCACGCTCCGGTTCAAGGCGCGCTGGCTGCATGGGTGTCCGGAACCGCTGCTACGATTGCGCGGCAATTATCTTGAAGCCACCGGCCGGCTGCCGGTGCCGGCCAATCTTGGCACGCCCGGCCTGCCCAACAGCCGGGCGGTGACCAACGCCGGCCCGGCCATTTACGAAGTCACCCACACGCCGGCGGTTCCCGCGGTAAACCAGTCCGTGCTGGTGACGGCGCGCGTGACGGATCCCAACGGGGTGACGGCCTTCAAGTTGCGCTACCGGCTGGATCCCACGCTCATCATCTCGGAGATAACGATGAATGACAGCGGCGTGAGCGGGGATGCGGTGGCCGGAGACGGAATTTACAGCGCGCTCATTCCCGGCCGGACGTTGAATCTGGCGACAGCCTTCACCCTGGCGGCCACCGATTCGCTGGGCGCAACCAATCGTTTTCCCGAACTGGTTCCGGACAACGCGCCCGACCGGGAATGCGTGGTGCTATTTGGGGATGCCACGCCAACCAACCTGTTTGGCACGTATCATTTGTGGCTGAGCCAGACCAATGTGAGCCGCTGGAAAGCCCTGCCGATCATGGGCAACGAGGACACGGATGGGACCCTGGTTTATAACGGCCGGGTGATTTACAACATGGGCGGGCGCTATTCCGGCAGCCCGTGGCATCAGAATTACGATTCCCCCGCCGGCACACGGGCCTGTCATTATGTGTGGACCATGCCCAAGGACGACCGGTTGCTGGGCGTATCCTCGTTTAACAAAATCCACTGGCCGGGGAATGACATTCAAAGGTATGACACCGCCACCGCCAATGTTGACGACGCCACGCTCCAGCGGGAACAGGCGGCCAACACCTTCCTCCGCAGCCTGGGGGCGCCGTGGATCTATCGCCGCTTTGTCGCCGTCTATGTCAACGGCGTACGCCGGGGCAATCTGATGGAAGATGCCTACCGCCCCAATGCCAGCGGTGTGCGCGATGGCTATTTCCCCGACGACACGGATGCGCACTATTTCAAACTGGAGCCGTGGTATGAATTTCCCCTTGGCAGCTACGCTTCATTTGCCAGAGAATCCTGGTGCCTGCTCTCGCGCTATACCACCACCGACGGAGCGTTGAAAGCAGCCCGCTACCGCAGCAACTGGGGCCTGCTGGAATCGCCCGGTTCCTGGAGCGATTTCACGAATGTCTACACCCTGGTCACAGCGGCCAACGCTTACGATCAGCCCAACTATGCGGACCTGATGGAAAACGTTGCCGACATGGAAAACTGGCTGCGCGTCTCGGCCGCCAACCACGCCGCCGGCAACTGGGATCTCTTCGGCTCCCAAAGCGGACAAAATGTTTACGGCTGGGTCAGTGCGGAACACCGCTGGACGCTGTTCACCATTGATTTCAGCATCTGCCTCGACAACTCCCTGGCCGTCAGCCCGGGCACGAGTCTGTTCGCTTTTCTTGATCCAGCCTGGCAGCAAATCATCGCGGTCCCCAAATTTCAGCGGATGTATTGGCGCGCGCTCAAGGAATTGGCGAATGGCGCCATGCTGCCCAGCAAAATCAATCCGCTCATGGATGACAAGTATGCCGCCTTTACCGCGGCCAAACTGACCGCCACCAGCCCGGCGACCACGAAATCGTGGATTGCCAATGCCAGGTCCAGCATCCTCTCGCAGGTTACGGCCGCCGATGCAGCCGCTTTCACGCTCGCAGACACCACGTATACCGCGACAGCCAACGCCGTCACCCTGACCGGATCGGCGCCATTTCAGGTCACGACCGTTTGGGTCAACGGCCAGTCCTTCACGCCGGTCTGGACTTCGGCCACCACCTGGAGCCTGGTCGTCCCGGCACCACCGGGCAGCAACACGTGGGCGGTCTCCGCGAGTGATCGTTACGGCAATACGGTGGGCAGCACCCTCGCAGTGACGGTGGTAAATGCGGAGGAACCCGAGTCTCCGGTCAACAACGTGGTGTTCAATGAAATCATGTACCACCCCGCGCTTGCCGGGGCGGAATATGTTGAGCTGTTCAATCGCGCCATCAATACGACCTTCGATCTCTCGGGCTGGACGATTAACGGGCTGGGCTACACATTCCCTTCCGGTTCAGTGCTCGCGCCGCAAAGCTACCTGGTGCTGACCAAAAGCCGGGTGGAGTTCGCCACCGCGTATGGCGGGCTGACCTCGGTCTTTGACGAATTTCCCGGCAGCCTGCAAGCGGATGGCGAAACATTGTCGCTGATCCAGCCCGGCACGAATGCCGCCGCCAACGTGGTCATTGACCGCGTCCACTACGAACCCACGGCGCCGTGGCCGACCGATCCCGGGCTCATCCCGGGAGTTTCCCTGCAACTGGTGGATGCGGCCCAGGACAACAGCCGCGTCGCGAACTGGAGTTCGAGCCTGGTCACAAGAAACACGCCCGGCCAACTCAATTCCGTGGCGGGCACCCTGCCCCCCTTCCCGGCCCTCTGGCTGAATGAAATGCAGGCGGAGAATCTCACCGGCCCGACGGACAATTTCAGCGAACATGAGCCGTGGGTTGAGTTATTCAATGCCAGCACCAATACCATCAGCCTCGCCGGCTGCTACCTCGGCACCAATTACAGCAGCGCCACCAATTGGGCGTTTCCAGCCAATGCCAGTCTCGCCCCCGGGCAATTTCTGGTGGTCTGGCTCGATGGCCAGCCGGCGCAAAGCAATGGCCCGGCGCTGCACACCAGTTTCCGCCTGACCGCCAACGGGGGGGCCATCGCCCTCGCCCGCATCGTGGCAGACAGTCCGCAGATTGTGGACTACTTGAACTACCTGCCGCTCACTGCAAATTATTCTTACGGCGACTTCCCGGACGCCCAGCCGTTTTACCGGCAGGCCATGTTCCACATCACCCCGGGCGGGACGAACAACGCCATTGCTTCACCCATCACCGTGTCCATCAATGAATGGATGGCGGAAAACACCGGTTCGCTCCTGAATCCCGGCACGAGCAAATACGATGACTGGTTTGAATTGTACAACCCCGCCAGCGAAGCGGCGGACCTGACGGGATATTATCTGACCGATACGCTGGGCAATCCATTTCAGTATCAAATCCCGGCTGGATACGTCGTGCCCGCCCACGGCTTCCTGCTCGTCTGGGCGGACGGCAAAAGCTCCGCCAACAGCACGAACAGCCCGGACCTGCACGTTTCCTTCAAGCTGGATAAAGGCGGTGAAGCCATCGGGCTCTTCGCACCGGACGGCACCGCCATTGATGCGGTGGCCTTCGGCTCACAAACCGCGAACATCACCGAAGGCCGCTATCCCGATGGCGGGGCCTTGCGATTGTTCATGCCCACGCCGAGCCCGCGGCTGCCGAACATTTTGCCGGCGGCGGCGTATCCGCCAACGATTGACCGTTGCGAACTTCAGGCGGATCACTCACTCGCGCTGAGTTTTCTAACCTCGCCCGGGCACACTTACCGGGTGGAATACAAAAATGATCTTACCGAATCCATCTGGCTGCCGCTGGGAGCAGAACACTTCGCCACCGGCACGAATGCGGCCATCAATGATAACTCCGACAGTTGGCAACGATTTTACCGGGTTCAAATGATCCACTGAAGCAGTCCCGCAAAACGGCAAAGCATCCGCAGCGAAAGAAATTTACAGGAAAAAAGTAGCGCCCCGACCGGCAGCTTCCCGGCGGCCCGGGCGGACGGCCGCAGACCGGCATCAAAATGGCCAGTTCAAGCCGATGGAAAGACGGAGCTGGCCGCTCATATTCAAGCTGGCTTCCCGGCCCTGTCGGCTCATGGTGGCATCGCTCAGCGGCATGTATTCCGCGCTGAGATAGACATCCGCATCCCGTCCGGCGTCCTTGAAATGGTACATCACCGTGGCGTTGACATAGCCGCCAAACACCACTTCGGTCGACCCAAAACCGCCCTGATTGCGGACGCTGGTGCCGCTGGCGGTGGCAATGGTCTCATCATAATGGTAATTGCCGGACACCAGGCCGATGGCCGGCCCAACACCGACCGACACGGCGATATTCTCAGCCACATCGCCATAGAACGTCGCGCCCAGCCGCAACGTATACAACATCACGTCCAATTCCCGTTTGCCGGTGACCGACCCGTTCGCCGGCGTCAGCGGCACACCATTGGGAAAGGAACTGGGATATTGAATCAGGGGCCCCTGCCCGCTGGCTCCCCCTTGATATGGAGCCGTGGGTATCACAACGTCATTGCCGTTGGGATCCAAAGTAGAAAAGGTATAGCTTGACTGATTGATGCTTGCCGACATCGAATGATTATCGACGATATGGAGCGGCAGCAGCCCGAACCCCGCCTCCCAGCCGATGCGAACATGCCGCCAATACCAGAGGTTGGCCCCGTAAGCCATATCGAACCCCACGGACCCGGCATCTTCAACCTTCGCATCGCTGTTGGCGTTGAAGGAGGATGAGCCAAGCATGGTCAATTGATGATTTGCCTCATCATATTGCTTCGAGTCGTTGTAGCCCCAGTAGCTGGTCCCGCCGCCGGCGTTGCCGGTGGCATCCGTCCGGACATACCCATTGTCATAAATGCCCGCAGCGGGGTTGTTGCCGGAGACGTTGAAGTTGCCATGCTCCTTGAAGCTGGCATTGATATTGAGCCCGACCACCGCCCCCAGGCGGAAGTGGCGGGTCCAATCATCATCCTCGGGCGACACTTTATGCAGGCCAAAATATTTTTCCAGCGTGCTTACGGGAGCGTTGGTGTCGTCGGCCGCAGTCGCGACCAGCGCCGTCCCGCTCAGACAACACAGCAACCAACGCTGGAATGGTTTTGGCGGAAACATTGTTCGCATGGTGGCTGGCCGTTTCACGGATTTTTGTACACGCGGTAAAAGCGGGTGCTGGCGCTGGCCGGCGCGTTGGTCGTCGTGGGCGGCCCATAATCCAACCACTGCGTCCGGTTGGCCGGGGCCACAATCGACGGCGGCGCGATCTGGGGGTTGGTGAACAGAATATCGTCGCTGTACACCACCGTATAACTGGCGCCGACCACGGATGGAAATTCGATCAGGACAATGCCGTTCTTCATGGTTACCAGGCGCGCCAGCAGGTTGCTGCTCGTGGCGGAAACCTGCGGCGCGGTCCAGTCGGGCAGCGGCACGGCAAAAGCGTGCAATTGACCGTTGGTAAAGGGAAATGACCCGCGCGGCTGAAATTGCAGCAGCAACCGCACGCTCTGCCCCGCCGCCAGCGGGGCGCTGAAATAAACAAACGGACTGCCGTTGTTCGTGCCGACGGCGTTGAACAACTGGTTGGTCAGGCCCGTCACCACCACCCGCGCCGCCGTCACATCATTGGTGCCGGCGTTCGTGAGCAGAATGAATTGTTCGGTCAGCCCGTTTTGCCAGTTGATCGCAGGGCTGGAATTCGTGACCGCGACCAGGGTCCCCGCCGGATAGTTTATGATGGTTAGATTCGTGACGGCCGCGTTGTTGGTCAGATTGGGATCAGCCAGATCCGCCGCCCCCACCGACACGGCAAAAGGCAGCGCGCCCGCATTGGTGGGCTGGACCGTAAAATAAAAAGTCTTCTGATCACCGCTCGCCATCGCGCCCAGGCTGAAAATGAGGCTGCTGCCGGACACCGTGTAGCCCGGACTTGTGGGGGAAACGCCTTTCAATAAAACGCCCGTCGGCAAGATGTTGGTCAACATAACATTGGCGGCCGTTCCCGGCCCCAAATTGGTCACCGTCACCTGATACCTCATCCAGTCGCCGACGATCACCGCCTGCGCCGGCCCGATCAGGCTCACCCCCAGGTCAGCATACGACGCCACGACCAACGTCAACACATTGACGGCAAACGTATTCGTCACCCCGGTGGCGGCCACCACAACCGTGTTGGTCAACACCCCGGCCGAATTAGGTCGAAAGGTGAAAGCCATGCTGGCCCAACCGCCGTTGGTCAGCGTCCCGACGCTGAATACCAGACTCGAAGAAACAATGCCATTGCTGCCTTGGGAGTTCGTGGCGGTAACCAGTGAACCGCCGGTCCATAAGATATTGGTCAGATAAACATTCGTCAGCAGCACGCCGGTGAAGTTGGTCAGGTTGAAAGTGTAGGTGAGCGTATTGGTCAGCACCACCAGGTTGGTGGAGGTGGTCGCGGAAAAACCAAACCCTTGTGCGGCGGCCGGCGACACCACCGTCGTCACCAGATCGATGGCTGCCGTATTCGTCACATCAATGGCACCAGCCGTCACCCGGTTGGTGAGGAGGCCCGCCGAATCAGGTTCAAAGGTCAACGTCATCACCGCCGAACCGCCGTTGGTGATGGCACCGAGGGCGAACACGACACTGGACGAAATAATGTAGTTGGTGCCCTGGCTGCTGCTGGAAGCCAGCCGGTTGCCGCTGCTCGAAAAGGCGTTGCGCACATACACGTTCGTCAACCCGATGCCCGTCTGATTGGTCACGTTAATCGTGTAGACAATCGCCTTGGGTTGCACCACGACGCTGGCGGAAGTGGTTGCGGACAAACCAAATCCTTGGGCTCCCGCGCGCGAACCTGCCAGCAAGAGGCAGGTTAACAGCAGCAGTATTTGGCCAGGCACGAACCGTTTCATGCCTTCAAAAGGATAACGCCCGAAGTCATGACCTGAGTCTGCCCAAACCCGGATGAATAAGCAAATTCATATTAAATGCAGGTGCTTAAGAACCAATAAAAATGGTAAAACACGCGAAAAGCAATGGCTTTGGGAAAACTCTAAATTGAAGATGGCTGGCGTGGACGCACTTACTAACTGACTGCCTGCTACCGTTCCATCAACTGTCCTTCGGACTACTGACTTCACTATCACTGACCTTCAACTAACACTCGCGTCCACGTCAGCCACAATTGAACCTAGTCCTCATTTACCAGGTGTCAAATGACATTTGAAAATAATTTTTCCACGCCCCAAAAAAAACCAGCCATCGCGCAGCCGGCACAAGCGGTGCGCGTGAGAAGCGGGTCTGTAGCGAAATGTCACGGCAATTCTTGATTCTAAATTTCGATTGCCAGAATTGTCGCTTGGATTTAAATTAACTGTATTATTAAATTCATGTCGAACGTCGTAAAAGAAACGTCATCGTCGGCGAACGATTTGCTGAAAAATTCGTCGCTTTACCGGGAGTTCCAGGCGGAGCGCGAGGAGATCCTGCGGCACAAGTGGATCGAGTCTGAAAAGGCCGGCCATGATGTCGGTTTTGAGCGCGCCCTCACGGACTGGATCATCAAACATCGCGCCTCCTGGCGCAAAGCCCGTCAGGCGTCCACGCAGAACTGAACGCCTTAAACTGTTCCTTTAACGTTGCCCTGCGAGGCGGCGAAGGATTAATGAAAACACGAGCCAATCCGCGAATCAGCGCCGCCCAGCGGCAGCGGTTCGCGATTTTTTATGTCTGAACCGACCGTTATTTTCGACGCCACCGCCATTCATCGCGCGCTGACCCGCATCGCCCATGAAATCGCCGAGCGCAACCCCAACAGCGCCGAGGTCGCGCTGGTCGGCATCCCCCTGGGCGGCGATCATCTGGCGCACCGTCTCGCGAAGGTCCTCGCCACCATCTGGAACCACCCCGTGCCCGTCGGCGTGCTCGACACCACCCTGTATCGCGACGACTTGCACCAGCGCGTGGCCCCCGCCGTGCACACGACCGACATCGCCTTTGACGTGACCGGCAAAACCATCGTGCTGGTGGACGACGTGCTGTTCAGCGGCCGCACCACCCGCGCCGCCATGGATGCCCTGAACGACTTCGGCCGGGCGCGCAAAATCCAGCTCGCCGTGCTGATTGACCGGGGCCACCGCGACCTGCCCATCAAGGCCGATTTCGTCGGCAAGAACGTCCCGACCTCCTTGGACGAGAAAATTTCCCTGCTCCTCACCGAAGCCGGCGCGGCGCAGGACGAGGTCTTGTTGAAAAAAGAAGTGGACCGTTGAATCGGCACCTCGTGAATCGGCCGGCCGGTTTAACCAGGCCGCCATTCACAAACAACTAACATTATGAGCTGGACCAAAAAACATCTGCTCGACATCGAGTCGCTCACGGCCGATGAAATCATCACCGTTTTGGATACGGCCCGCAGCTTCAAGGCCGTCGGCGAACGCGCCGTCAAGAAAGTCCCCGCCCTGCGCGGCAAGACCGTGGTGAACCTCTTCGTGGAACCGTCCACGCGCACCCGCATCAGCTTCGAGCTGGCGGCGCAGCGGCTGTCGGCGGACATCGTGAATTTTTCCGCCGAGGCGTCGTCCTTCAAGAAAGGCGAGACGCTCAAGGACACCGCGCTGAATCTCGAGGCGCTCAACGCCGATTTCTTGATCATCCGCCACAGTGCCAGCGGCGCGGCGCAATTTCTCTCCCGCGTGCTGGACGCCCACGTCATCAACGCCGGCGACGGCGCCCATGAGCATCCCACGCAGGCGCTGCTCGACACCTTCACCATCCGGGAGAAAAAGGGGCGCATCGCCGGTCTGAACGTGACCATCCTCGGCGACATCCTCTACAGCCGCGTGGCCCGCTCCGATATCTGGGCGCTCACCAAACTCGGGGCCAAAGTGACCCTCTGCGGCCCCGCCACGCTGGTGCCGAAGACCTTTGAACAGATGGGCTGCCGCGTGACGCACAACGTGGAGGAAGCCATCCGCGACGCCGACATCATCAACCTCCTGCGCATCCAGCACGAGCGCCAGCGCAAGACGATGTTTCCGAGCATCGGCGAATACACGCAGCTTTACGGACTCACCAAGGCGCGGCTCGCGCAGACCAAGCCTGACGCGCTCATCATGCACCCCGGCCCCATCAATCGCGGCGTGGAAATTGACAGCGAGATCGCCGACTGCGAACGCTCCGTGATTCTGGAACAAGTCACGAACGGCCTGGCCGTGCGCATGGCTGTGCTGTTCCTGATCAACGGCGGCAAGGCGGTCAAGGAAACGCCGGCAAGTTAGAGCGTTTGAAGAAATACTGTAGCCACGCGGAGCGAGGATTTTTGGGTTTGGGCGAGGCTTTGGCGAAGGAGCATGCCCGCAGCGGCCTGTGACTGAGCCGAAACGAAGCCAAAACCCGAAAAGACCGCTCTTCCCTTTCTTTCTCACCGCGTGGCTACAGTATTTCTGAAAATGCTCTAAACCGGGGCTTTGTAATGGTCCGGTGGACCGGCGAAAGGTGGCGGGGAAATCAAACCCCATTTGATTCCTGAAAGACGCTCCTCCCCGGGTCGCGCCGAAGGGACAACCGGAAATCATCCAGCTTCCTCATATTTCCGGATGAAAGATGGCCACGGCGCACTTTGCGTCCTTGGCCATCTTGCCACAGACGAGATTGCACAGGGAAAAAACCATGGGATCGGCGATTTCGTAACGGATGGAAGTGCCCTCCCGCTCGCGCTTTACCAGTTGATTATCGTGTAGAATCGCAAGCTGCTTGGAGACGTTTGCCTGCTTCATGCCACTGGCTTCGACCAGTCCATTCACTGTCAGCGGGCCGTCGTGAAGCGCTTGCAGCAAGGCCAGCCGGCTTGGCTCGGAGAGCACCGCGAACAGCCGGGCCACAGCGGCAAGCTGTCCGGCGGACAAAATCTTGTTTTTACGGTCAGGCATGGCTGGACACAAAGCTACCGGCACAAAAAACATGGTTTTCACCCGGCACACAAGCCAAATTCACCAAGTCCATATATGAATATATTTTCATATAGCATTCACCTGTTCTTCATTAAGCTGTGTTACGCTGCTCTTAAGAACACGGAAATAAAACGATTATACCATGAAAACCAGACTTTCTTTGACCGCCTTGATGATGGCGCTATCGCTGCCCCTATTGGCGGCGAACAACCAGATCCTCGGTTGGAATAATCTGGGCATGCACTGCATGGACAGCGATTACTCGGTGTTCAGCATCCTGCCGCCCTACAACACCATTGAGGCGCAACTCATCGTGGGCGGCAAACTCGTCACCAACGGCAGCGGCTACACGGTCACCTACCAGGCCGTGGCCGATCCGGCCGGATCGATTAATTCCACGGCGATGGGCAAAGGCAATTACTACACCTATGCGCAGTCCATTTACGGGGCCGCGCTTGCCCCGGAAGGCGGCCTGGCCGGCTGGGGCATGCCGGGCCTCGCCAATACGCCGCAGGGAATGTTGTTTGAGCGGACCAACCAGCCGGCGGCCGGCGTCCTGACCCCGGTGAACTGGTTCCGCGCTGAAGGCATTCCCATTTCCCCCTTCGACGATGCCCACCAGAAAAACCCGTATCCGATGATGCGGCTGATTGCCAGAAACGGGGCCACCCCGATTGCCACCAACGATATTGTGCTGCCGGTTTCCGACGAAATGGATTGCCGCGCCTGTCATGCCTCCGGCACGCAGGCGACTGCGCAACCGGCGGCCGGCTGGGTATGGAGCGGCATTCAGGAACGCGACTTCCGGCTGAACATTTTACGGTTGCATGACGAACATCAGTTCGCCCGGCACCCTGCCCTGTATCAGGCGGCCCTCGCGGCGCGCGGCTTTAACCCGCAGGGGCTGTATCGCGGGGTCGTGGCGGATAACCAACCGGTGTTATGCGCGAATTGCCACGCTTCGGAAGCGCTCGGCAAACCGAGCTTTGAGACCATTCCCCAACTGACCACGTCGATTCATTCGTTTCACGCCCACGTCAAGGATCCCGTTTCCGGTCTTACGCTCGATAATTCGGCCAATCGTGCCTCCT
>Ga0302322_100002590_pt1 | contig 15288 bp, 16 predicted proteins | sample Fen_T0_2_FD_203757 | JGI IMG/M metagenome (GOLD analysis project Ga0302322, IMG submission 203757) | Peat permafrost microbial communities from Stordalen Mire near Abisko, Sweden - Fen_T0_2 | ecosystem: Environmental > Terrestrial > Soil > Wetlands > Permafrost | place: Sweden: Abisko... | reverse complement strand
GCGGGTCTGGCGGCAAGGAAAGCCGCCAGACCCGCGTCTGCGTACGGGAAGCTCAGAACTCGAATTTGCCGAACGCGCCGAGATCCTTGAACGCCTGAACCAGACGAGCGGCCTGACCCTTTTCGCCCAGGTGGAGCCAGCCACGCGGGTCGATGACCTTCTTGTTGGGCTTGGTGGGACCTTCGGGATTGCCCAGCTGCGACTGCAGATAAGCGCTCTTTTCGTCCATGAATTTCTTGATCGGTTGGGTGAACGCCCACTGCGTGTCGGTGTCGATGTTCATCTTGATCACGCCGTAGGACACGGCCTCGGTGATCTCTTCTGGAGTCGAGCCTGAGCCGCCATGGAACACGAAATCGAGCGGCTTCGGGCCGGTCTTGCGCTCCTTCTCGACGAACTTTTGTGACTCGTCCAAGATTGGCGGCTTCAACTTGACGTTGCCCGGCGCGTACACGCCATGGGTGTTGCCGAACGAGGCGGCCACGGTGAACGCACCGACGGGGTTGAGCACGTCGTAAGCGCGGAGCACGTCAGAAGGGCTGGTGTACAGCTTGGAGGCATCCACACCGGAATTGTCCACGCCGTCTTCTTCGCCACCGGTGACACCCAGCTCGATCTCCAGCGTCATTTTGAGCTTGGCCATCCGGGTCAGGTACTTGCGACAGATCTCGAGGTTGTGCTCGAGCGGCTCTTCCGACAGATCCAACATGTGCGAGCTGAACAGCGGCTCGCCGTTCTTGGCGAAGTACTCTTCACCGGCGGTCAGCACCCCATCGACCCAGGGCAAGAGCTTCGCCGCGCAATGGTCGGTGTGCAGAACGACCGGCACACCGTACACGGCGGCCAAGGTGCGCACGTGCAGCGCGCCTGCGATTGAGCCGGCGATCGACGCTTGCTGCGCCGAATTGTCCAAAAACTTGCCAGCGTAAAACTGGGCACCACTCTGCGAGAGCTGGATGATGATGGGGGCTTTTGCCTCACGCGCGGCCTGCAGCGCGGCGTTGGCCGTGTGGGAGCCAATGACGTTGACGGCTGGCAACGCGCATTTGCTCTCCTTACAGTAAGCGAACAGCTCCTGCAGGGCAGTTCCAGTGACGACTCCGGGCTTTAGTTTCATGCTTGCCATGTGGGTATGCGCCCCTGGTAGCATAACTTTCCGGCCGCCGGGAGGGTCTCCGCGCCGACCGTTCCAAAGCCGAAGGCAGCCGAAACCAGGGTGAGCCGGATCAGCCGGCCGGAATAGAACGTGAACGCCTCACCCGAGGCGCTTAGTCACCTGGCGGAAACCTTCAGCGCCGGCGATTGCGGCGATTGTGGGCCGACCGCGGCTGGCACGACCAGTGCAGTGTGCGTTGCCGTCAGGATGAGGGACCTCTGGAGTACGCCGCTCTGCGTACGATGGCAGTCCCGCTTTCGTCCGTGATGCCAGTCGTGGCTTTCGTCTGTGGCTCCGCCACGGGCCGCCTCGGCTCCGGCGTACTCAAACCGGGGCCCGTGGGCTTCCATTATTCCGCGGATCGAGAAACCAATATGACCTACTCGAAGTTGATCCTGTCCTTGACGAGCGTAGCAGCCGTGTTCATCGGGGCTTGCGGTAGCGCTGCCCTCCCTGTCGATAAACTGACGGACGCCAAGTCCACGGTTCGCGCGGCTCAAGAGGCAGGCGCGCAGGGCACCCCGCAGGCCTCACTGCATTTGAAGATGGCAAATGACGAATTGGCCTCAGCGCAGAAGGCGATCGACGACAACGACGGCGACCGCGCTCGCCTGCTCTTGAACCAAGCACAAGCAGACGCCGATCTGTCCCTCACGCTTGCACGTGGTGCCGCCGACAAACAAGCCGCTCAGGCCGCCCAAGCAAAGATCGTCGATCTGTCGAAGCAGGCACAGTAGCCCCATCCCGAAGAATTTAGGAAATACCAATGAAAATCTCCACTATCGCGCTCGTCACCAGCTTCTTGTCAGTCAGCGCTTGCGCTGCAACCACCCCGACGCCCGAGCTCGTCGGCGCGCGTCAAGCGTACGACCAAGCCCGCACGGATCCGAACTCCAAGCTCGTGCCTGACAGCGTGCTTAGCGCCAAGCAGGCGCTGGACAAGGCCGAAGCGGTTCACAACGATAGCCCGCAGTCCGACCAAGACCGCAGCTACTCTTACGTTGCACAGCGCCGCGCCGAACTGTCGATGGCGCTCGGCGCCAACGCCAAAGCGCAACAAGACCAAGCGGCCTCCACCGCTCAATACGGTCAGCTGCAGGACACGCTACGCACCTCTGCCGTGGCAAAACTCGGCGCCGAGCGCGGCGCGGTGAACCAACTCGGCTCGCAGTTGGCCCAGAGCAACACCAACCTGGCGGAAGCAAACGCGCGCGCGGCACGGGCGATGGAAAGCCTGGCGAAAATCGCGCAAGTCAAAGAAGAAGCGCGCGGCATGGTGATCACACTCTCCGGCCAAGTGCTGTTCGTGACCGGCAAGGCAGAACTGCTGCCGGCGGCACAGGATCAGCTCGGGGTGGTTGCCAAGGCCCTACAAGACCAAGGCGAGATTCGGCCGATCGTGGTCGAAGGCTACACGGACTCGGTCGGCTCAGAGTCCAACAACATGAAGTTGTCTCAAGATCGCGCCAATGCGGTGCGCAGCTTCCTGGTCAACAAGGGCTTGCCCTCGGATAAGCTCACCGCCGTAGGCAAGGGCAAATCGAACCCGGTTGCCAGCAACGATACCGCGGACGGTCGCGCCAATAACCGCCGCGTCGAGATCGTCGTCGCAGGCGGCTCGGCTAACGCGATCTCGAACGGAAAGTGAACGAAACGACGTCCCCGGTCGCGGGTGAGGCGTCGAATCCGGAGCGAGGCATGGGAGAGTTGGCTCTCCCGTGCCTCGCTGTCATTTGTCCATTGGCTCGCGTGGACGCGAGCTATCAGGGCTGAACAGCGGCGATCAGGCACTCGGTCGTGAGCATCAAACTCGAGACGCTGGCCGCGTTCTGCAACGCCGCGCGAACGACCTTCACTGGATCGATCACGCCCATGATCAGCAGGTCCCCGTATTCATCGATTGCGGCATTGTAGCCGAAATTGCCGGTGCCAGCCCGAACGCGATTGACGACGATTGAGCCCTCCACGCCGGCGTTTTCAGCGATTTGGCGCATTGGTTCTTCGATCGCTCGACGGACGATCTGCACACCAAAGCGTTGCTCCCCATCGACCTGAAGCGTGTCGAGCGCCGCTTGCGCGCGGATCAATGCGACGCCACCGCCGGGCACGATGCCCTCTTCCACGGCAGCGCGTGTCGCGTGCAGGGCGTCTTCGACGCGGGCCTTTTTCTCTTTCATTTCGAGTTCGGTTGCAGCGCCGACTTTGATGATGGCCACGCCGCCCACCAACTTCGCCAGGCGTTCTTGGAACTTCTCCTTGTCGTAGTCACTCTCGACATTGTCGATTTGAGCCCGGATCTCTTCGATGCGCGCCTTGATCTTGTCCTTCGCACCCGCACCGTCGACGATTGTCGTGGTATCCTTGTTCAAAGTGATGCGCTTGGCTCGGCCAAGGTCGGCCAAGGTGACGTTCTCCAGCTTCAGCCCAAGTTCCTCGCTGATGGTTTGAGCCCCAGTGAGGACCGCGACGTCTCGCAAAATCTCTTTTCGCCTGTCGCCGTAGCCGGGAGCTTTTACAGCAGCCACGTTCAAGGTGCCGCGCAGTTTGTTCACGACCAGTGTAGCTAGTGCCTCGCCTTCGATATCATCCGCAATGATCAAGAGCGGTTTTTGCTCTTTGGCAATCGCTTCCAGCACCGGCAAAAGGTCGTGCATGTTGCTGAGCTTCTTCTCGCTGACGAGCAGGTAAGCGTGCTCGAACACCACCTCCATTCGATCTGAATCGGTCACGAAGTACGGCGACAGATAGCCGCGGTCGAACTGCATGCCCTCCACCAGTTCGAGCGTCGTTTCGGCAGTCTTTCCCTCTTCTACGGTAATCACCCCTTCTTGCCCGACGCGCCCCATGGCCTCGGCGAGCTTATCGCCGATTTCACGATCACCGTTGGCGCTGATCGTGCCGACTTGCGCGATCTCTTTGGGGTCTTTGGTCGGCTTGGCCATGTTCTTCAGCGAAAGCGCAACGCTTTCCACCGCACGATCGATACCGCGCTTGATCTCTGCGGGGTTGTGGCCCGCGGCGACGAGCGCCAGGCCTTCGCGATAGATGGCCTGCGCGAGCACGGTGGCGGTCGTCGTTCCGTCTCCAGCCACGTCACTGGTCTTGCTCGCTACCTCACGGACCATCTGGGCGCCCATGTTCTCGAAGCGATTCCCGAGCTCGATCTCTTTGGCGACGGTCACGCCGTCCTTGGTGATCGTGGGAGAGCCGTAGGCGGTCGCGAGCACCACATTGCGGCCTTTTGGTCCCAGAGTGACTTTGACGACGTTGGCTAGCGCGTCGACCCCCGCCAACATCAATTTGCGTGCCTGCGCAGTGTAAAATAGTTCTTTTGACGCCATGAATGGTCGCTTCTCTGGTCCGCTGGACCGTGTGCAGTGTGCGGGACGGCTTCGCTCGGCCTCGAACGACGCGCCCTACACGCGAGGCGACCAGCCTGCTCACGATTCGGCCTTTCGCAATGGCCAAGGCGATGCTTTGACCTTTGCAGACATGCGGCGTAGGTTGAGCGCGCCGGCTCGCGATCATCGCTGTGGCCGTCCATCCCAGCGAGGCCCAATGAACGAGGCGATCAAGATTTTGCGGGCCATGCAGGGCAGCGCGCAGGCAGACGGCAGCGCGGACGTCGGGCGCATCACATTTCGGTTGAGTGGCAGTCCTGAACGCCGCTGGATGGAGCTCTTCGACGCCAGCAAGGGTAAGGGCTTCAGCACTGAAGAGCGCAACAACGAGTTCATGATGCACATCGAGTGTCAGCCAGGTGAGGTCGCGGCCAAGCGAGATGCCGCGCTGGCACTCGTGGCAGAGGTCAACGAGCGCCGCCGCGGGGAGATCGCTCAGCAGCACGCGGCATCGCGGGAGCGCAACGAGCGCAAGCGCTCGGTCGAAGATGCGCTGAACCGCGAACTCGAAGCGCTCAAGTTCGAGTGAAGCGCCCCCCCCAACCTGCTCGTTGACGACCGGCCGCAAGAGCAGGCGCGGCGAGTACCTCGGGATCCCAGTGCCGAGCGCGCCAAACGCGGGTGCCGATGCCGGCTCGGATGCACCTGAATCAACGCTCCGGGGTCCGCGCTGCTGCCGGCTGCACCCGAGGCACCTGACTCGCCGCCTCCGGCCCCCGCGTCTGGGCGGTGCCAGTGGTCTGGCCATCGGAGCAGGCGGAACTCACCAGCGGCGACTCGCGCCCGCAAATTTATTTACTGGCACGCACCGACGTGACCGGGCAGCGCTCGCCAGGCCGTTGCTGGTGACATCCGGGCACGACGTGTTTCGCCTTGCTAGCGACGGCTGCCGTAGCAAGCGACGCGCTCAGTCAGCGGTTCGACTTCTCGCCGTTCTCGTCCAACGGCTCCGGTCGTGCCACCAACTCGGAAAGAGAGCGAATGCTGGGCGGCGACATATTCACTATGAACGGCTCCGCCGGCGCGGGAATGGACGCCGGAAAAGGAATACTGGGCGGTGGCATCGAGTTGGCTGCCACCGCGTCATCAGCCGGGCTCCGATAGGTGACGACGGTGTTTCGCCCACTATTTTTGGCCTCGTACAGTGCCAAGTCGGCCGCCTTGACCAGGTCTTCGGCCTGACCCGAGGCAACGTCGGTGTTGCCGGCGCAGCCGACGCTGGCCGTGACCCGCACCGTCTCGCTACCGAACGTAAACTGTTGCTTGCGCAAATTGCTGAGCAGGCGCTCGGCGACGATTCTTGCGTCCTTCTTGCTCGTGTGCGGCAAGAGAATCGCGAACTCTTCGCCGCCGTAGCGCGCAGCTAGATCGACCTCACGCAGGCTGCTGACGATTCGTCGCGCAACCTCTTTCAAGACCTGGTCGCCCGCGTCGTGACCGAAGCGATCGTTGATTTGCTTGAAGTGGTCGATGTCGACCAGCAAACAACTGAGCGTGTTCCGATAGCGGCGCGTGACGGCAAACTCGCGCTTGAGCACGTCCGCGAAGCGCCGACGATTGAACAGCCCAGTGAGGGAATCAGTGATGGCCAGCGCTTCGACACTGTGTAGCATCGTCTCCAGTTGCTGGTTCCGGCTCCGGAGGTCCGAGTGCGCAGCCTTAACCCGCAGTGCGGCGAAGATGCGCGCTTCGAGCTCCTGATCATCGAACGGCTTGGCCAGATAGTCGTCCGCGCCGATATTCAAGCCGGCGATCCGATCTGCGACCGCAGTCCGCACCGTCAACATGATGACTGGGATATCGCGAGTGTCAGCGTTTACCTTGAGCCAGCGACACACCGCGAAGCCGTCGATGTCCGGCATCACCACGTCCAACAAGACCAGATCGGGTGTCTTCTCGCGCGCTAAGCGCAGCCCTTCTGCGCCGGAAGAAGCGCGCTCCACCGCGTAGCCCAAGCGTTCGAGCGATTCGATGATCTGCGAGCTCTGCGCTTCGCTGTCGTCGATTAGGAGCAGCTTTGCTTTCATCGGTCTTCTTCGGTCTTCGCGCGCCCCGCGCCGACCTGCAAAGGTAGGCGGTCCCACCGACCTCGACAACGGGCAAGTTCGGTTCGCGCCCCGGCGCGTCAATTTGCCGGTCAGCGGGGGGGACCGCGCCCGCCTGGCCGGTTGTAGGTAAGCTCCGTACCCGCTCGCCCGGCCTCGGTTCTAGCTCGCCTCGACTCTAGCTCGCCGGGGCCAGTGCGGCGAGCTTATCGAGTGCCATTCGCCAGCCCGTCTCGTTGTCCGTAACAGCGAGTCATGCGCGCCGAGCTCGTGGCCGGACCGTATCACGCCCCGGCAACGGCTCCTTTCCCTCCATCACCCACCGGCTCCTTCACCAAGCAAGGCGGACCGGGTCGGTCGCACGGAAGGTCGACGCAGGGCGCTCGACGCTGGCTTCCCGATGCTCGTCACGAACCCCACGAGCTGCGCAGGCGATCGCCGTCGTGCTGAAACTGGCGCAGTTTGCCGGTGCGCCCAAGTCCGATCTGGGTTCCGCGTGGTCTCCTGGGCGCGGAACCGTTACGGTTGGCTCTCGCGAGCGACGATGCCCCCCAGAATCGACATACGCGCACTGCTGCTGATCGCCCTGGATGAGAAGCCGCCGCCGGGTCTGCCCGATCGAGTGATGGCGCGTGTCGCAGCACTGACAACGATCGTCGAATTTGCGCGTATGTTGGGCGCGGCGCCCATCGACTGGATCACACAGCGCACGAAAGGTGACCCAAATGACAACGGCAACAGTGAATGAATGGACGCTCGGCGCGGCTCCCGATAGCGCTCTGAGCCCGTCGTTGACTCGCTTCGTCGCCGAGCCGGCACAGCGCGCAGCCGCCGAGATCGCGCTGCGCGCCCCGACCGTCGCCGCGGCAATCGGCGCATTCGTCGCGCTCTGGCTGGTGGCAAAACTGGCGCGCATCTTGACCGTGCGTTTGCTCAAGTTGGTCAGGTTGGACGATGCCCTGGAGGGCACGTTGATCTCGCGTGTCTTCTCGAGCTTGGGTGAGGATTCGACGCCAGCGAAGGCCCTAGGCACGATCCTGTACGTTGCCATCGTTGTCATGGCCGCAGCGGCCGCAGCCGATATCCTGGGGTTGCCGGCGGTGCGTGCCGCGCTCTGGGCGGTGCTGGCCTACTTACCGAAGCTGGGCGCTGCTTTGGCTGTGTTGGGCGCCGGTGGCTACGTGGCGCGCAGCGCGCGGCGCGCAGTCGCCGGCGTGATGAAGGAACTGAAATCGCCATTCGCCGGCATCGCGGAGTCGCTGACCGAAGGCGTGATCATGTTGGTCACGATCACCGTGTGTGTGAACCAGCTGGGCGCGGACCTTTCGTTCATCACCAACAATTTGGCGGTGATAGTCGGACTATTCATCGCCACTGCGGCGTTTCTTTTCGCCTGGGCCATGCGCCGCCCGGCCGAAGAGATCATCGCCAACTACTATCTGCGTCGCTTGGTCCGCATCGGGGATCAAGTGACGCTGGCGAACACCGAGGGCACGGTGGACCGCTTTGCCGCGCTCGGGCTCATGCTCAAGGACGCCGAGGGCTGCGAGCATTTCATCCCGGCGCGCCACGTGCTCGACGGCTTGCAACGCACGCAATCTGCAATCTTAGTTCGCCCGAGCAAGTAAGAGGAGATGAACGCTGCGCCGGACATAGCGGAAGGCTCGGCCTCGGCCTCGGCCTCGGCCAACGAGCCCAGCGACGCCGAGCTCGTTTCGATGTATCGTGAAACAGGCACGGAGATCGCGTTCAGCGAGCTGATCCGTCGCCACCAAATCGCCATTTTTCGCTTGCTGCTCGGCTTGTTGGGCGACGCCGACGAGGCCGAGAAACTGTGCGAACAAACCTTCTTCGAAGCAGCTCGTAAGCTGGCTCAGCTGGCAGACCCTGCGGGTTTCCAAGCCTGGATTTTTGGCGTGGCGCGCAGCCTGGCGCAAAAGGCGGAGGCCGCTCACGGCAAGAAGCCGCGTAAGGCCACCACGCGCAAGCCGGCGCCCGCCGTGGATCCACGGGGCGTGGTCAAACAGCAGGTTCAGGGCGTCCTCGGTGAGCTGAGCAACGACGAGCGAGCAGCGCTGGTGCTCGCCGATCTGGAAGGGGACTCATTCCACGCCATCGCCGCAACGCTGGGTACGACCGCCGCCGCCGCCGAAGAACTCGTCGAGCTCGCACGCGGTAAATTCGTCGACGCGCTAGTGCGGCGTGCCGAAGACGAAGGCGGCACGGCCCGGCCCACGGTACCGTTTCAAGATCTGGAAGCTGGTCGCGTGCTCGGCAAGCGCTTTCGTATCGATCAACGCGTCGCCGAAGGCGGGATGGGCGCGGTATTTCGCGCCACCGATCTCGAGACCGGCCAACGAGTCGCCGTCAAGACGCTACTCCCTGAAGCCGCGAAGGACCCCGCACTGCGTCGCCGCTTCGAGCGAGAAGCGAAGATTTTGCAGAAGGTCGAACACCCGAATTTCGTGCGATTTCTGGAACACGGTAGCGGCTCTTCGGATCCCGCGTACGTGGTGATGGAATTCTTGGAAGGCGCCGCGCTGAGCAAGCTGCTCACGAACGAGTCACGGCTGGTGCCGCAGCGCGCGTTGCATATCACCCGCCACGTGCTGACCGGTCTAGAACACGCACACGCGCTCGGCATCGTGCATCGCGACGTGAAGCCCGACAACGTGGTGATTGTGGCCGCTGATCAGGATCCAGAGTTCGCCAAGATCCTGGATTTCGGCATCGCCAGGCTCGCCGAACCGGGCGACCTCGAGAAAACCAAGCTCACGCAAAAGGGGGAAATCTTCGGCACTCCGGCTTACATGGCGCCGGAGCAGGTCCGTGGTGATGCCATCGATTCTCGCGCCGATCTGTATTCGGTGAGTGTCATGTTGTACGAAATGCTCGCTTCCCGGCCGCCCTTCGTAGCCAAGAATCAAAACGGTCTGTTTGCGATGCACCTGGCATCCGCTCCGCCTCCACTGCGCGATCACCTGCCGGACGTTCCGCAGCTCTTGCCGCTTCAAGAGCTTCTGGATGTAGGGCTCGCCAAGCAACCTGAATTGCGCTTCGCTTCTGCGGCCGAATACCTGACGAAGATCAACCAGCTGATCGAGACGCTTCGGAACACCGGACGGGGTGACGCCGGCTGGCCAGGGCACGACGTGTCGGCCTCCTTCGGCTCGAAGGCCGTGCCTGCCTTTGCTGCCAGGGCGCGTTCGACGACGACCTTACCTGGCTCTGCCCTGCCCAGGGCCGCAAAGAGGCAGCTGAGTTTACTCAGCAAGCTGCTGATCGCGGCGGGCTTGGTTGTGCTCGGCGTCGCGCTCTGGCTGCTGTATGGCAAAGTGCAGCCATGACTTCGACGACGCGCCTCCAGCGAGGACCGATGATTCCGGTCCGCACCCTACGTGTCGAAGTCTTGTCCGGTCCTGACGCAGGCAAAACCCTGGAAACCGAAGCTGAAGTGTTGACAGTCGGCACTGCGCCCGGAAACGCCTTGTGCTTGAGCGACGACACCGTCTCGCGCTTTCACCTCGAGCTGTCCGGCGGCGCGAGCGGCATCAGTGTCACCGATCTAGGCTCGAGCAACGGCACGGCCAGTGGCGCCGTGCGCATCGAGCGCGGGGGCGTAGCTTCGGGTGCAGAGCTTCGTTTGGGCAACACCAAGCTCAGGGTGCACGACGGCGATGCCTCCGTGGTCGAGCTATACGACGGCGATGAACTCGGTGAGCTCAAAGGGAAGACCGAGATCATGCGGCGCCTCATGGCGCAGGTCACGACGGCCGCGCAGTCAAGCGTACCGGTGCTGGTGATCGGCGAGTCGGGCACGGGCAAAGAACTGGTCGCGCGCGCCGTGCACAACTCGAGTCCGCGGGCAGATGCCCCTTTCGTGACTTTGGACTGCGGCTCGCTCGCGCCGAACCTCGTCGCGAGCGAGCTCTTCGGGCATGAGCGCGGCGCGTTCACCGGCGCCGATCGCCAGCATATCGGCGCCTTCGAGCGCGCCAGCGGCGGCACACTCTTTCTCGACGAAATCGGTGAAGTGCCGGCAGAGCTGCAACCCCAGCTACTAGGTGTCCTGGAGCGCAAACGCTTTCGGCGAGTCGGCGGGCGCAGCGAAATCGACGTTGACCTGCGCATCGTATGCGCCACCAATCGCGATTTGCGCGCCGAGGTGAACGCCAGCGTATTTCGCCTCGACCTCTACTATCGCATCGCGGTCGTAGTCCTGCGTGTGCCTGCCCTGCGGGAACGCTTGGTCGACATTCCGATCTTGGCCGCACACTTTCTGCGTGAGTGCGGATACGACGGCCCCCCGGAAGCACTGCTGCCGGAAACGGTGATCGAGCAGCTGCAGCGGCATCGCTGGCCGGGCAACGTTCGCGAACTGCGCAACTGGGTGGAGGCTACCGTAGCCATGGGTGAGAGCCCGCCGCTTTCAGCCGATGACTCGCGCGCCATCACTGCAGGCATCGAAGATAGCGAGCTGTATGGCCAGCCTTACAAGGACGCGCGCCGCTCGGTCCTCGAAGCGTTCGAATTGCACTACGTGACGCGCTTGCTTGCAGCCGCGGGAGGCAACGTTGCAGCGGCCGCGCGCCAGGCACGGATGGACCGCACCTACCTGATCAAACTCGTCCAGCGCCACGGATTACGCACGCGCTGAGCGCGTTCGGTGTTGTCGTCTGCAGACGACAGATCGCAGGCTGGAGACGACACCGGTCGGCTATCGGTGCCTCGATTTCTCGGAAAGTCCGCGCGCCTCCGAGCCGGGGCGGAGTGCGCGAGAGTGGTCCACTCCTTGCTCCCTCGGGCATTCGAAGGCGCATCGAGTTCTGGTATCCTCGCCAACGCGTCGGAATCCGACGCTTCACCGCCTCGCACTTACCAAGGAACTTGCCATGAGCCTGACCAAAGACTTCAAAGAATTCGCGATCAAGGGCAACGTAGTCGACCTAGCGGTCGGCGTGATCATCGGCGCCGCATTCGGGAAGATCGTCAGCTCTTTCGTGGCCGACGTGATCATGCCCCCGCTTGGGCTGCTCACGAGCGGTGTCGATCTCAAGCAGCTGGCCTGGACCTTGCGCCCTGCGGGCGAGGGAAAGACGCCCGCAGTCACCTTGAACTATGGGCTCTTCTTGCAGAACATATTCGACTTCTTTCTAGTCGCGCTCGCAATCTTTGCCATGGTGCAGCTGATCGCGAAATTGAAACGTGCCGACAAAGTCGCGGCGCCTCCCGCCGAACCGCCCAAGCAAGAGGTTTTGCTCGAGCAGATCCTGGCCGCCATCAAAGCTCAGCAGAAGTAGTTCGAAGCTGGCCGCCGAGGCCGGGTGGCGCAATGTCGCGAAAGAATGTCATGAAGACCAAACCGTACGTCGTGCTCGTGGGTATGGATTTTTCTGAACTCGCCGATCGCGCACTCATGCAAGCGTTCGACCTCGCGACACGGCGCGAACGCGCGGAGGTACACGTGCTGTGTGTCATCCCCAGTGCTGGCCTCGGCAGCCACCACGCGCTATTCGGTTATGGCATCACAGCGGAGGAAGGCGTGCGGGACGGCGCGTTCGAAAGTCTCCGCGCGCACGTGCAGGCCGAGTTGGACGCTTTCGTCCAATGCGCCGCCCCGCTCGGGTCCGCGCGCGTTCCGGAGCAAGTGGTCTCGCACGTTCGGATTGACACACCCGCGCTTGGAATCGTCGAGCTCGCCTCGGTCATTTCGGCGGATTTGATCGTACTCGGTGCCCACGGGCACCGCGGTTCCTGCCATGTGCTGATGGGCTCCGTAGCCGAGAACACCGTGCGCAACGCCACCTGTCCGGTCCTGGTGATTCCCGCGGAAAAAACGAGCAACGGGCGGATGAGCGTCAATGGGCTGGCCTGGAGCTCGCAAAGCGTCGCCCCGTGTTCGGCGACGCATCGCCCCTCCGTGCGCCCCTGAGGCGCAAATGTGCGGGGCGGAGGCAGTGAGTGGCGGCGGGGTTTCCGGAACATGAACCTGAGCGCACCGGGCTCAGCACATGGATCAGAAAAAAATCACTATCGCCTCGCAATCGTGACCTGCGCCGACGACGACTTCGATATAAACCCAAAGAGCATGGTGCGTCCCGAGAGCGGCATTTTTAGGCGAGTCGACCGAGTCCGCGCCAAGTGCGAGCACGACCGGGCGTCTAGTGCACGCTGGTTCCAGCCGAGAACGGAGCGCCAGCTTGGATGAGCTGGGCGTGTCGGACCCGCTGCGGTCCTGCGCCGATCGCCGACGGCCAGGCGCGCGCCTGAGCGTGGCGATCAACTTGCCGGGGCGCTACCTCGAGTTCGAGATCCCTGGCGCGGTCACTTGGCATCTCGACGGACAATTCGGCATTTCCTTCGACTACCAGCGCGCTCGGCAGACGTATGGCTTGGTTTTGGCCACGGCTGTGATCAGCCGCGACGCCGATGAGGCACCGATTCAGGCGCGCGGCGAGCAGGGCTAGCAAGGGAATCGCGTGCTGGGCATCGCGGGTCGGATCGCTGCAGGGATTGTCGTTCTAGCTTTGCTGTGCACTGCCGTACTGGCAGTCCGCGGCGCGATGCAAGAGCGCCGAGAGCGCGCCGAACAGGCTTGGCGCGACACGCGCGAATGCATGCTCGCGTGCGCGGAGGGCCCGAATAGTCTTGCCCGCACGGCGGCACTTCGTCAGTGCAGCGGAACGGCACGCAGCGCGGCCGAATTATTGCTGGAATTGCCGGAGCACAGCAGCCGGCAAATGGAGCTTCGTGCAGCGCTCGACGAACTCGTCAGCGCGATCGAAAGCGGCAACGAGCGACGACTCGCCAGCGCTATCGAACGTTCGTCGAGCGCGGGCAGCGCGCTCGGCTGGCGAATGGTGCACACCCGCTAACGCCGATGCCTCGACCGAATTGGTTCTTTGCCTTTCCAATCGACGGCGCGTTCGTTCTCGAGTTGCCCGCGTTGCCCAGTAACTTCCGGCGATTTCATCCCGACGACGTCCACCTCACGTTGGCTTTTTTGGGTGGCTGCGGAAAGGTCGCGGCCGAGCGTGCGTTGGCCGCGCTGGACCATCGCCTGCTTCGCGAGTCGCCGCCGCCGATCGGCGTTTCCCTGGGTGAAGTGGTGGGCATGGGCGGCTCGCGCCGGACGTACTCGGCGCTCTCCGCGTTGCTCGATCGAGGGCGCGCTGAAGCGACCGCGTACGTGGCCGCGTGGCGCGATCTGCTCACGCACACGGCTTCCGGCCGCACGGAGAAGCGCCCGCCCAAGCCACACGTCTCGATCGCGCGGCCGCGCGGCCGCGCCAGTGAGGCAGATCGAGACGCAGGCCTGTCCTGGGCGACCGCACTCGAATTGCAGGGCGTGCACGCGCGCCTGGATCGAATCGCGCTGTACACGTGGAGCGAAACGCGGCGTGATCGGCTGTTCCAAATCGTGGCCGAACGCCGGCTCGTTTGACGCCGGCCCGGCGACCTACGACCCGGCGCAGGAAAAATGCGAAGCCTTGTCGATCGGGGCAGCGGTGGTTCGTCGCCTGAGCGAACTCACGAAAATAGGAGAAATGGCGAATGTCCAAGCTCACGATGACCACATTTCTCACGCTAGACGGCGTGATGCAGGCCCCCGGTGGACCACCCGAAGACCCGAGCGGCGGCTTCAGTCACGGGGGATGGCTCGTGCCCTTCTTCGACGAAGCGCTGGGCAAATTCATAGTCGAGGTGTTCGAGCGCGCGGACGCTTTCCTGCTCGGGCGCACGACGTATCAGATCTTCGCCAATCACTGGCCGCGGGTGACCGACCCTTCGGACCCAATCGCCAGCAAGCTGAATTCGCTGCCGAAACACGTGGCCACGAAGACCCTCGACCGCGTCGACTGGAACAATTCCTCGCTCGTGGGCGACGTGGTTTCAGAAGTGGCTACTCTCAAGGCCCGCTACCCGCGAGAGTTGCAAGTTCACGGGAGTGCGGGGCTCGCCCAGACGTTGCTCGAGCACGATCTCGTCGATGAGTACCACTTGCTCGTGTTCCCCGTCGTCCTGGGGGTGGGCAAGCGTCTATTCGGGGCCGGCGCGGTGCCTGCCGCCATGAAGCTCTTGCAGTCGCGCACCACGAGCAGTGGCACGATCATCGCCAGCTACGCGCGTGCCGGCAAACCGACGGTGGGTTCGTTCATGCTAGTCGAGTAGCAGCATGGCCGAGCCAGCGGCGCCCAAGCCGAACCCAGCGCGAGCGTGGCGCACCCGGCGGCAGCCCGAGCCCGGCAGTTCATGACGTAGCGGGGCTCATCTGCGCCGGGCCAGCGGCGTGGTCCTTTTCGAGATCCTCGGAGCGACGCCGGTGTTCACGCCCGACCAGCACCACGACGAAGACCCAAACCAAAATTAGCCCCATATTGATTGCCGCAAATACCTGCGTCGGCAGCGCCAACTTCGAACCGACGTAAACTGCGAGGGCAGACAACACGTCACCAAAACGCACGAAGAACGAATCGACCGCGATCTTGCCGACGTACTTTTCGACGCGATTGGCGACCAAATACAGCGCTTGGCGGGCCGTGTTCTGCACGGAATAGTCCAAACTGTTTTCGGCCACCTTGGCTAAGCGAATCAACGACAGCACGGGAGCGACCAGCATCACCGCGTAGCCGCCAAAAGCGACGATTGGCAGGAAGAACAACGCCCTGCGCACGCCTAGCTTGTC
>Ga0302322_100002589_pt1 | contig 15290 bp, 12 predicted proteins | sample Fen_T0_2_FD_203757 | JGI IMG/M metagenome (GOLD analysis project Ga0302322, IMG submission 203757) | Peat permafrost microbial communities from Stordalen Mire near Abisko, Sweden - Fen_T0_2 | ecosystem: Environmental > Terrestrial > Soil > Wetlands > Permafrost | place: Sweden: Abisko... | reverse complement strand
CCCGCCAGAGCTCGGCCATGGCTGCTAGCCAGCGTGTCGACGAACGCGCCAGCCGAGCCGGACTGCGGGCGTCAGTTCGTCGACTCCCCCTTCCGCAGAGACCGCGTAATAGGCGGGGCGCTGCTTCGGATTGGGGACGCCGCCTGCGGTCGCGAACGCATCCAGGTATGCGGCGTAGCCTTCGGTGCCCGGGATGCCAATCACGAATGTCGGCACCGAGGCGTCGGCTAGTGCGCGAATCTTCTGCAGGACCGCAACGTCATCCAGACAATACGAGGCTTCGCCTCGGCAACAATTGCCTTGAGCCGCAGGGCACAAGCCATCCAGGTTCGGCGTGCAATGGTCGGCCGAGCAAGCGGTGTTGCTCTCGCCGCAGTTCGGGCCGCCGTCGGTGGCGAGCAGCACGAATCGATCACCCTTCAAGTCCTTGCCATCACCGGTCGTGAAGTAGGCGAGCGCGGCGTCGAGCGCGGCTGCAGTGGGCGTACCGCCGCCCGGCGCGGCGGCGTCGAGCGCGGCCATCACCTTGGATGCACTGCCGGTTCCCGACGTGACGCCGACCTCGATCGCCGCTGCGCCCTGCGGCACCTGGCAACAACCATCGAAGCAATCGAGAGGGATCTCGCTCTGCTGATTGAACGGGTAGAGCAGGAGTCCGAAGGCCATCTCGTCCTGCACCGCCTCGAGTGCTGGCGCGAGCGCGGCCTTCAGCGCATCCCACTTTTTGAGTTCGAAGCCTTCAGGCTGGTCATCCATGCTGCTCGACTTGTCGATGACCAGCAGCACGTTGGCGGCGCTGAAGGTCGCCTCGACCGAAGTCACGCCGCACTCGTCGAGGCCGGTGAAGCGGTCGCAGCCCGAAACTTTGGTCCCCTCCCCTTGCCCCGCGGCGCCAGCAACTTCACCCTTGCCCAGGTTGCCGCCATTGCCCACGTTGAGGTCTGCGCCCGAGGCCGTGCCACTCGTACCGCCACTCGCGCTCAGCCCCACGGCACCGTCATCGGCGCTCTTGCATGCGCCGGTCAGGGCACACAAGAATGCCGAAATCCCGATCCAGGAAACACGACTCATTGCTCTCATGGGGCTGTTCGTCGGAAACGGCTTTTTCGCCGCACCACTAATAGTTCGACGGCACGCAGCTCTGACCTTCGTTTTTGATATCGGGGACGGTGCCTTCGGGGCAAGAGCCGTCCGTGGGCGGGGCGCTGAAGCAGTTGCCACCCTCTTCGATCACGCTCGGCGGGCAGTACGGCGTGTCCCAATCCGGCGGGCAGGGGTTCGGCGACACTTCGATGGTGTTGTCGCTGGCCATCGACGGTGAGGCGTGTACGTCCGGGATCGAGGCGCCACCGTAGCCGAGGCCCTTGAAGACCGAGAAATCGACCCATACCTCGTAAACCACCCGGTAATCCCAGTTGGGTGTGCTGGCGTTGGGGGTCAAGTTGTCGTCGGTCGCCGGCGAATCGGTGATCAAGCAGTAGCCGCAGCCGTTCAGGTTGCGATCGATCGACGTGGCCACGCTGACGATCGCCGACGCATCACCCTTGAGCATCTTGCCTTCGCCACCGCTCACACCGAGCGTGCCGTAGCCGCAGGGGGCATCTTTCTTTTGCGACACGTAGTCCACGTCGAAGTCGAGGACGGTGTTGCCCTTGCTGTCGACCAGCACCAACTCGACGTGATCGCTTCCGACGAGATCGTCGAACGTGTGGGCTGCCTTCGCTGCCATTCCGCCCATCGGCCCCGCTTTGCCGCCCATGGGACCCGCCGGCATCATACCGCCCTTGGGCGCGGCTTTCACCTTGTTTACCCAGCCAGAAGAGGCGTTGACCCCGTAGGTGTTGTCGACGAAGCGCGGATCGAACGTAACGCGCAGGTGCAGGTACGTCTTGCCCCCGAGGGTCTCGATCACCTGCTCGATGACACCCGTCGGGTCATTCGGCGTGAGGTCGCCGCTGCCCGCGTAACAGATCGTCGCGGGAGGGGCGAGCACCGTCACCGGTGTGCCACCGGTCATCTCGCAGGTGCCTCCGCACTGTGATGCGGTGGCCGGCGCGCAACCAGTCGTGAGCGGACGCGAGGTCGGCCCGCCACCAATGAAGTGCGGCCCCGCGCTGCTCGCGGCGCTGCTCGGGCCACTCGTACACCGGCCGCTGTTGCACAGGCCGCTCGCGCACTGCGACGCACCGGTACAGCCGCTGCCGTTGGCGACGCCGGTCGCGCCATGCGAGGTGCCGTTGCCGGCATGAGAGCCGTTGGTGCTCGAGCCTCCGCACGCGAAAGCGCCGACGAAGCTCAACGAAAGCGCGATCGCAGCGAGTGTGGAATGACGAGAATGCCGCATATTATGACCTTTCTGGAGACGACCCGCGCGGGCCGACTTCACTTGACTATCGTTTTCGTTTGGCAACCGACCGTGAATGCCAGTCGCCCGCCGGGGGCGGCCACGCGATCACAGCTCGCGCCGCACAGGTTTACCGAGCTGGGTGCGGCAGGGTTGTCGTAGTACCAACCGCCGGACATCGCATCGCAGCTCGCGACACTCGGGACGTTGTAGATCGTCGAGAGCGTACAGCTCGAGTCCTGATACGCGACGTTGACGAGCCCGTAGTCGAGATCGGTGCCGCCTGCCGGCTCCGGGATCTTGAGCTGACACGGAATGCTGGCATCACCGCGAATGGAATCGAGCGCCTGCAGCACCTGGTGCTCGACGTCTTGATCGCCGATCAAGTAAGCGTGTTCGGTCCCCCCCGCCTGCGCAATTTGCTGCAGATTATCGAGGAACGGCCCGACCCCGAGCACGTAAGTTTTGATGCCCGGCTGACCGCTGCGACAGTCGGTGGCAGCCTGCACCGCGTCGGCGAGCGTCGGACAGCACCCGCCAGTCGAGCAGCTCATGGGCGCCTTCGGCTCACCGTCGGTGAGCAGGAGCAGGACCACCGCATGACCCGCGTTTGCCTTCTTCCAATCCTTCGCGTAGCCGCAGGCGCCACGAATGGCCGCGCCGGTGGGCGTCTCTCCAATTGGCTCGCGTTGGGCGAGCGAACGCAATACCGCCTCGTGATCGAGGGTCACGGAGACGCTCGGGCTTGCGTAGTCACTGGCGACGCAGGTGGTTTGCCCAATGGGCTGGAAGCCGAAATAGCCCACGCCTACGCCGATCGTCGCACTGGCCTGGTCCCTCAAAAAAGTGCCTGCAGCGCGCTCGACTGCCTCGAGTCGGGTAATGCCACCGACGTCATTCAGCATGGACCCCGATTGATCGAACATGATGTAGATATCGAGCGGGACGGCCTCACCCTCGTAGGCCTGCGCGGCGCACACCTCATCGTCGGTCTTCACGTCACAGCCATCGGCGGTGAGGCCGGTACCCGTGCCGCCGCCCGTAGCCGAGCCGTTCGGACCATCTCCCAAGTTGAGATCGACGCCCGGGTTCCCGGCCTTGGCAGCGCTCGTGGCACCGGACGTGGAGGACTGTTCCGGACTGGAACAGCCGCTGAGTACGAGCAGCGCGCCGAGGCTGGCTGCGAGCGAACACTGAGCCGCGAGGGATCCGAGGATGCGGTGCACATGGCGTATATGGAGGCGTGGGGTGCGTTTTCTGAATCCGTTTCGAAAAATGACCGTAAGGGCTCGCACAGAAATAACTGATACTGCGCCCGCCGATACTCTCGCTGCGGCGGGCGGCCTCGTCGCTGCGCTCCTCGACCTACTTCAGAAGGCCTCCGGTGCTCGCTCCTCGGGCGCCCGCCTCGCTTCGGTCTCGGCGGGCTCGCGACTCAGTTATTTCCGGGCGAGCCCTAACCTCCTTGATTCCCAGCGCGAGCCGGGTCGCATGGTTGCCACGTGGACTTTTTCTGAACCGCTGAAGCAGTTTTCTCAAACTCGATATTTCCCAAATCTGATATTGCAGAAGGTCGATCGAGCGCGTATCTCACCAGCATGGCAAACTGGCCACTGCCTCGCGCAAGCCTTTGTGCGTTCGTCCTGGTGTACGCGGGCTGCAGCTCGGACCCTGCTTCGAGTGCGAGCTCCAACGCAGGTGCCGCTGGCGCAACCGCCGGCTCCCCTGCTCCCGGGGCCAGCGCAGGCGCGAGCGCCACAGCGGGCGCCTTTGCTGCAGTCGGACGGGCGGGCGGCACACAGTCCGGAGGCGCTTACGCCTCAGGCGGGAGCGCAGGAACGTCCAATGCCGGCGACGGTAGCGCGGCCCCGCCAGCGGTCGACGGCCGAGCAGTGTATGCGCTGGAATGTCACGGTGACTCCAAAGACTGCAATCTCGGTACTGTCCCCTGCTTCGGCGTCGGCAGTCCGACGCCAAACGTCGCTGCCGGCTGGGCCTGCGCCAATCGCTGCGCCACCACTGCCGACTGCTCGAATGCTCCGTCCGGCGCCGAAGCGCAGGCCAGTTGTGTCTCGTTCACCTCTGCCAGCCATTGCGTGCTCGTCTGCCGCAACGAAAACAAATCCTTCTCCTGCCCCGACGGCATGGCGTGCTACGTGCCGCCGAAGTCACCGATCGGGTATTGCCTTTGGCAATGAGCAGGTGACGCGGCCACGATGGAGGGCATCGCTTCGGGAGATGGGGCGGTCTCGACCCGCATCGCAACCCGCGCTAGGCCGTGTTCCCGCCTTGGAGCACCGGAGGACTGGCAGCGCTGATTCGAGGAGCGCAGCGACGAGGCCGTGCGTTGCAGCGATGGCATCGCTCGTTTGTGGGTTGGTTTCAAACCGGTCGGCGCTCTAGCTGCATCAGTTCACACGCGTCATTTCACTTGGCAAACCGGATCGTCCGCGTCAATCAACCCGTCCCCGTCGTCGTCGCTGCCGTTGCTACAGTTTTCCACGTTGCAGTTGTCGACCACACAATCGCAATTGTTGTCGATGCCATCACCGCAGATTTCGGCGGGCGCGCAGACCGAGCAGGTGGCGTCGTCTGCGACGCCATTGCAGTCATTGTCCAGGTCGTCGCCGCAGATTTCGACACATTTGCATTGGGTGTCGCCGGAGCTGTGGGTCCAAAAGGCGCGATGGTTGCCCTCTTCCAAACTCTGGAACGGCGCCCAAAATCCGCTGTAGCTCGGATCGCTTTGGCGGGGGTCTATGGCGGCGATCCAAATCTGATCGCTCTTTGGGTCTTGCGCGCGGAGCGTGCCGTAGGCGCGCAGACTCGAGAACGCGAGCCAAAAAATGCCGGGGTTGGTAGATGGCGCCCAAGTCGGCATAGAATTGCCGATCCCCGTCACGCCGTCCTGGTTGTTCACCCGCTGGTTCAAGCGCGCGAGCTCCTGCACTCTTCCGTCAGCGAGGCGCACCAGGCGCAGGGTGGCGCTGGCGGCGTTGTTGGCCTTTCCTTTGGCGTTGACGAACGCAATGTATTGGCTGTCCGGGCTCCACATCGGGAAGAAGTCGTTGTCGTCGCCGCCCTGGTTTTGCACGAGCATCATCGGCTCGCCCCAAGTGCCGGCGTTGTAGGGTAGGAGCGCGATCGAACCGCCTTCGATGTCCTTGTTGCCGTCTTTCGTGCCCAGCGTGATCGCGACCAAATCCCCTTTTGCGTTCCAATCGGGGTGGGTCGCAATCGAACCCGACGGTAACGACACGATCCCACCATTGCTGCCCACGGTTTGCCCGGTATCGGAGTCGAGCAGCGTCAGGACACCGCTCTTGGCGATCAAGATCGACTTTCCGTCCGGAGAAAAAGTGCTCCATGCGGCCGGAATTCCGCTTTTTACGCCCTTTCCGCCAGGCATCCCGGGCTTCATCATGCCGGCCATGGCCCCAGGTCCCCCGGGAGCGCCGCCCTGGGCGGCTGCGCCGCCTGCGCCCGTGGTGCCGCCCGCTGAGCTCGGGATCAACACGCTTCGATCAGGCACGGTGACGACGCGCAACGTCTCGTCGTCGTAGCCGACGGCAAGGCGTTTACCATCACGAGAGAGCGTGTGACAGGCAACGCAGGTCGCGCTGTCGGCGGCACTCGGGTCGGTATAGAACTTTTCAGGTACTGGATCCGAGACCAAAGCGCGCATCACGCCTTTTGTGCCAGTCGACCAATAGTAGATGGCACCGTCGACGGCCGCGTCGCTGAACAGCTCCGTGATGACGGAGGAGGACCAGGCCTCTTTCGGCTGCGAAGTGAGCAGGCCGGTTACGGACAGCCTGACCGCCTTCCCCCGATTGGATTCGGCGATCCAATCCCACTCCTCCTCACTCGGCGTCCAATTGCTGGTCGTCGTGTACACGGTAACGGTGGTATTTTCGCCCTCGAACGTGAGTCTGAATAAATCGTTTCCGCCTGCCGACCACTCGTGACGAATGTGCGAGACGTTGATCGGGAACATCGTCTCGTGTGCCGGATAGACGATGCCGGGCTCTCGTTTGGCGTCGCTGCCCGGAGCGTGAGTGCTCGAGTCTCCGAATACAGTGCCGGCGTCCGCTGGTGCACCAGGTTCTACGAAGGTCTTCGGTCCCGTATGGCTGGCACAGGGACTCGCGCCGCACGGTGACTGCACACCGCCGCTCGTTCCGGTCCCCTGGCCGCCGCCGGTGAGGCCACCGATACTGCCGGCGCTCGCACCAGCGCCCTGCCCCGGAGCCAATTGTTGCCCCATGTCGGTGTCCTTGCCACCACAGCCGACGAAAGCGAGCGCCGCGCCGAACGCCACTGAGGGAACGAGCAGCCAACTTCTCGAGCGCTGGCCTGTCAAAGGCTGGTTGCGCAAGGTGTGACTCCTAGCGGGCATCGCGCGAAGCGGGCGGTCATTGCTGTTCCATGGCGGCCGAGCCGCGTTTTTCTGAGAGCCTCGCTGCGATTTTTCATTGGGCAAGCGCGGTCACCTGTTTGCGATAAGGCGAATTGGGAAAATCGCGTTCGAACTGGGCAGCGCGGGCCAGCACAGCGGTGTGCCTGCCCAGGCGGGCCAAGGCGGAAATTGCGATCAGTTCGCGCTCCTGAACCATCGCGCCGTGCGCAAATTGGACGCGGTGCTGCTCCGCCAACGCAAGTGCATCGGCAGGGCTGCCGGCGAGCGCGAGCCGGGCATCCCGGAGCAAGGCGACCTCGGTGCGGCGCGCGACCACTCCCTGCCCGAGGCTTTCGGGGTTCGCACGGTCGGGTGCTAGGCGTGCGGCGGGGGATCGAATGGTTTCTGCAGAGGTAGCCGCTGCGGCGACTCGTGGTCCCGACCTCACCGCGGCTGGTCGTGGCGCATCGTCCGTTGCTGCGGCATCGCTTGCCCCAGAGCTTGGAGCGGGCGTGCTGGGGGGCGCGGCCTCGCTCGAAAGCGAGCTTGCCGGCAGTTGGCTGACTCCGTGCGAGCGTGCAGCGATTGGCGATGAGGCTTCCGCTGCGGGAGCCAAAGCGGGCACTGCTGAGGACGTGAGTGCGACAGGCGCTGTCGAGTGCGGCGCGGTGCGCCAAAGCACGAATGCGAGAGTGAGAAGTCCGACCCCCCCTGCACCAAGCAGCACCTTGAGCCGTGTCGCCGACGACGCCGTGCTTCCGGTTGAATGGTTGGACGGCGCCACCGATATCCCCATTCGGGACAAGCTCGCGGCGAGCGCTGCAAGCTGCTCGGGGTCGGGGAGTTGTTGCTTCACCGCATCGAGCGCGAGGTGGAGTCCTGGGGCGTCGGTCGACCGCAACCGTTCCAGGTCCGAATGACCGTTATCCGGCTTCACTGATGCCTCCTTTCGAGTCGGTAACGGCCTCGTCGCCAAATGCGCGACGCATCTGCTCGCGGGCTGCCTTGATCCGAGAATAGACGGTCTGCAAAGGCGCGCCGACCGCTTCCGAGACTTCGGCCAAGGTCAGTTCCTCGATCTCGAAGAGGACGAACGCGGCACGCTTGGGTTCATCGAGCGCTTCGAGCGCGGTCATCAACCGCCGAGCGCTGCGTTCGCGATCGAGCGACTCGGCTAGATCGGCCAATTCGGCAGTCTCGGGCAACGTGTCGGTCAAGATCTCGCGGCGCACCCGGGCGCTGCGCCGATAGTCAGAGGCGACGCGCACGCAGATTCCATACAACCAACCACGCAATGACGCGCCGTCGAAGCTCGCTAGCCGGCGATGTACGGTAATCATGATCTCCTGACACTGGTCTGGAGCTTCGGCTGGAGGTACTCCCAAGTTGATCAACGCTCGCCATAAGAACGGGGTGTGCTGTTCGAAGATCTCAGCCAAGCTCGGCGTTGCCGCGGTCTGATTCGCGGCTCCTGTCGAGGATTCGTCCACTCGATGAAATGGGGACATCGGAATTTTTTTCTGATCCCCTACGTCAATGAAGTCTGAAGGCAACGAAGACACCGAGCACGAGCGCCGGCGAGGCGACCTCGAACGCCAGGTGTCGGGAGCCCTCAAGATCCCTGTAAACATAACGATTCCGGGAGATTGGAAATGAGACGCCGAACGTGCCCCCGAGCAAGACGGGTCCGCTGAGCAGCCTTGCAGCCTGCAACTGCAGCGACGGGACCCAGGTCCAGTCGGTTTTTCGTCGATGCGGCGACAGACCACTGCCTTCGGCTTCCAGCCACGCGATCTCGACCCCGCCGCACACCGCGAACCAATTGCGATCGCGGAGCGTGTCCAACGGGCAGAGCGCGGCGCCGGCCTGGAGCAAGCGAAAGTCCAGCGTGCCTGAACCAGGTAGGTCGGTGTGCGAGCCGACCAGCGCAAGGCCGCTGAGAGAGAGCCCCCAAAAGCGACGTGGCTTTAGCTCGACCCGAAGTCGCGGGCCATAGTTTGGGAAGGGAAGCAGGCCGATAGAGGAGCCGATGCCTGCACTGATCAAAGCGAACCCGGGCTCCAGGCTCGTGTCTTCCGGGCTGGGGTCGCTCTCCATCGGCTCGGGTTGGCTTGGCTCTGGCGGAGCCAGGGGTTCCGGCGTCGGAGCGGGAACCGGGGGGGGCTCCACGGGCGGCGCGTCGAGCATGAGCGCGACCACCAGGGTCAACGGGTCATCGAGCGTTTCGCAGGTGGTACCGCCGCTCACGGTGCGTATACCAACGACCTTGCCATCTTCTCCGACTTTGCTGATCTCCGCGACCAATGCCCGGTCGTCGGGGCTGCGCCGTAAACCGATGCGAATGGTCAGTGGTGCGTTGGCCTCGAACGCATACCGTCCCAGGTACGCAGCCACGTTCCGCTCGAGTTCAGCGCTTCGGTCGCATGCAGGACTCACTTGCCCGCCATCCCAGACGAGAACGGCAACAGGGGGCGTAATGGTGGCGGGCACAGGCACGAGAGCGAGTGCTAGCACGCCTGAGCGAACCGCTTCGCACCCTGAAACGGGCGCGCGGTCAAGTTCGGCATGCCTTTGCGTGCTCGAGTTCGAGCACGGGTCAGGTCGTTCAGACAGAAGGCGGCAATAGGCAACCGCGCCCCGGCAGCGGGCGGCAGGCCGATTTCCCGACGAGTTCGAGGGGCGGCCACGTGCGACGGGTCCTACCGCTGCCCGTGGACGCAGAAATCGGAAGCGACCCTTTGGCGCCGCGATGATGCGTGCACGGGTTCCGACAGGCGTCAGTCGAAGGCGTTGCCGGTGATCAGTGCAATACGAAGTGCACGCTCTCTTTGCGAGCACGCCGACGGTTTGCCGCGCTTCACTCGATCGCGCGAGTGATTCGGCGTCGCCACGCCTTGGATTGCGGAGGTCAAAAACTTGACCTCGGGCGGCGAACAGGCTCTTTTTGCCGGTACTTGTTGGGCGACATACCGACTACCCAGGTACCAATCCAGTTTGGCTCGAGGGGAGCAATAGTTCATGGAGAGCAGTCACGAGGGTTCGGGTTTCACGCATGTCGCTGTTTTCGGTGACAGCGTTTCAGATATCGGTCGCATGCGCGATCGCTCGGTCTCGTCTTTACCCAGGATCGTGCTGAACAAGTGGGGCCGCTTCTCGGACGGCAAAAATTGGGTCGATTTTTTCTGGGAATCTCTCTGCAATCAGAGTCTGTTCGACGCTGACGACGCAGCAGCGACCATCGAAGCGTCCAAGGCTTGCTTCAACCTAGTCGACACCACCTCACCGAGATCGCAGCTGGGAGTGTACGCCGAGGGCGGGGCCGTCGCCTGGGAGGACCCCGAGGGCATCACAAAAAACAGTTTCGCGCACGGTTACATACTCTCGAACCTCGAGTCGCAGATCTCGCAGTATCTGAAGGACCGAAGTTTGCGCGCACAATCGGCGGCGACGCTCTGCATCTTATGGATTGGAGCCAACGATGTCGTGACCATCTGTCGAGAACCGCACCTGATGACGAAGGCCGCCAAGAACGTGGTCACATGCGCCGCGCAGCTGCTGAGCCCGACCACGCGCGTTCTGATCGTGGACTTGCCTGATCCGCAATACATGCCGCGCTTTGCCGCCGACAAGGGCCTGCAGGCGCGGTTCGAGAAGGCAGCGCAATCGTTCAACCTCACTTTGGAGGCAGTCGTCGACGAGTACAATCTGAGCCACGACCGGGCGCTCTGCTTATTCAAGATATCGAGCGAGACCACCCCCAAACACATGCTCAAGCTCGGCGTTGCTCCGTTCGCTCAACCGGACCAGCACCCTCGCAACGCCCCGATCTCGGCCGAGGCGGCCGAGCAGCTCCCGCTCTTGCGGGCTGTTGACGCTCGAGTCACCGCGACCACTCGCTACGCCACGACGAAGGATAGCCTGCATCCCACGGAGCTCGTCTATCAGCACCTCGCCGAGCTGATCTTCGCGCAGGTGAAGAAGACCTTCGCTTTCGAGGGCTATCGTTCACTGTGACGCGCCATCGCCACCCAGGTGCTTCGCTCGTCCCGATCGAGCCGAGCCACGCGCCGCGCCTGGCCGCAATTGCCGCAGACGTGCGCGTAGCAGTGCCGGCGGCACTGCCCTCGCCACTGCCCGCGAACTGGGCGTCGGACTTTTGCTCTTGGCGGGCGCGCGCCAGCGCAGAAGCCAAAGCGGTGACGCGGGCCGTTCTGGTCGATCAGTTGGTGATCGGGTGTGTGGGCCTGCATCACATCGATCGGCGAGCGCGCCGCGCTGAACTCGCGGTCTGGTTAGCGGCCGAATATTGGGGGTTTGGCCTTGGCGAATGGGCCGTCAGGGGCTTGCTCGCAGCCAGTTTCGAGCCACTCGAACTCCGCAGCGTGCGTGCGCGCTACCTGGCCTTCAATCTTCGGGCAGCGCGCTTGTTGCAGACACTCGGCTTCACCCGCGAAACCGGGCCGATCGAGCGTGAAGGGAGCGCGCAGCGAGACACGGCAGTCGTCGCAGAGCTGACCCGCGCGGCCCTGACGCGGCTATAGCGATCAAGCTGTTTTCGGCTCTTTGCCGTGGGATGCCTCGCGCTTTTTGTGCTCACGCGCCAAGAGCACCATGCCGATTCCCCAGGCGACGGTCAGCACCACGTTCGCGATGATGAAATGCACGGTGGCGAAGTGAAATGTGACGCCGACGAAAGTCAGCCCGGCGGCGAACGCATCCCCGGCGCGAACGATGGTCGCGTCGATCACACTCTTGGCTTTGTACTTCTCGTCGCGCGCAGTGAGCAGCCAGAGCGCTTGGCGTGAGGTGTTGCCGAGCGAATAGTCCAGTGTATTTTCCGCAATTTTCACGGCATAGATCAGACCCAAAACCGGAACCAGCGCGCTCCCGGAGTAGCCGATGAACAACAGCACAGGGCTCACGAACAGCGCAAAGCGCACCCCCAGGTACTTGATCAGCCGCGATACGACGAACAGCTGAAGCACGACCGTCGCCGCGTTGACGTACAAGAAGTACTGCGCCTTGAACTCGCCGATGTACGCCTGGCTGAACGCATGGGCGTCGGCGTGCCCGGGCAGCAGCGTTTTCACGTGCTCGAGCAGCGAGCGATCCAGAATGTATTCCCCGTTCGTCTTCACACAATTGAGGATGAAGGCCAACACGGCGATCAACAGCAAATAGCGATCGTCCAGGATTAGTGACAATCCGCCCCTCGCACCCAGTGGTTTCTCGGCGCTCTCCGCTTGTTTCTCATCCCCCGTCGCCCCTTTTCGAATTTCGGCAACGCGCTTGGCTTCGCGTTGGTGGACGACGATCGTGAGCCCGAGCGAAACGAGCAGAAAAAACGCCGCGGCGATCATCATGCCGTACACGCCCACGGGGCGCACCAAGAGCGCGGCGATGCCGGAGCCAGCTACTGCGCCGACCGTGCTGCCGATGCCGAGGATCGCGAACAATCGCTTGCCCTGCTCTTCGGTGTAGACATCGGCAGCGAAGCTCCAAAACTGCGCCACGCTCAACATGTTGAAAACGCCAGCCCAAAGATAGAAAGCTAGCCCAATGGGCACGCCCAAGAGATTGAGCCCGAAGAACAAGACTAGGTTCGATACGAAGGTCAGCGTAACGATGGTGATCAGTTTGATGCGACCGACGGCGTGCGATAAGACGCCGTAGAAGTAAGTCGTGGGCAGCAAGAGCAACGTTTGCCCGACCGACGCGTAGCTCTTGATCTCCGCTCCACTCGCGAGGATGAGAGGCTCCCGAGCCGTCTTGATCAGGTAGTACGAAACGAGCAAGAAGAAGACGCTGAGCGTCAGCAACAGCGCGCTCATTCCCTCTCCGGCGTGCGTGTCCGCGAAAATACTGAGCACTTTTTCGAGCGGGCCACGTGCCGCGCCCGCATGATCGTCTTTTGTTTCGGAACGGCCCATACGCGGAAACTCTCGCACGGACGATGCGCTCGAGATCGCAAAAGGGACGCCGATTCGGCCGTTTCGCCGCTCGCAAAAGCCGCAGCGCCGACCAGAACGCCTCACTGTACGATCGCGGTCTCGGCGCGAGACGAAAACCCGCTAAGGGCAGCCGATCCGCTTGGCGTCCAGGACGACGTCGTCGTAGTAAACGTCGAACGCCTTGGCGGGGTGCCAGTCGTGGAAGCCAACACCGAAGGTGTCGAACCCGCCGATGATGCCGCTGTTCTTGCCCTGATACAGGGCACCGTTCGAGCCGCCGTTAGTGCTATCGAGCGTGCCGACCTGCATTCCGTTCACCCAGAGGGTGACGCGGTCGGGCTGATCCTCGAACTCCCACTCGATGCAGAACCACTTGTTGGTTGGCCACTTGCCGTTCGGGTGGGAGACGTCCTCGACCGACGGCGACACGTCCAGCAGATCCATTCCCAACTGCCAACCACCAAAGTAGCTACCCACCTCCAAGTACCGCAGCTTCGAGAAGGGCGCGGGTCCGGTTGCAGACCCGGTACCGTTGCGGCCGGCGAAGGGGAATTGCATGTGGAGGCTGACAGCCGCTTCGGCTCCCCAATACACGTTCATTCGCCCGAAGGTCGTGTTTCCCTTCAGCCCGGACGGAACATTCTTGACGATGAGCATGGCCCAGTCGTCGCTGCCGCTGGCCAAACCGTGGAGATGCAGGGCGTAGCTGCCGTGCGCGACGGTCTGCATCTGGATGGCCACGGTCCCACCGCTGGTCGACGTCTGCCATTTCTGCGGATCGATGACCCCGCCTTCGAAGTCCTCGCAGATCAGCCCGGAGCAATCAGCGCCTCCCCCAGCGCCGGCCGTACTGGTCCCACCCCCCGCGCTGATGTTTCCCGAGCTACCACCGCCACCGAAGCTGTGCGCCCCGCCTGCGCCGCCCACCGCGGCCATCCCGCTGCCGCCGGCCGACCCCGGGCTCGTGCCTGCCGTACTGGCGACGCCAGCTGCGTCGCCCGCCGCGGCGCTTCCACCTATCGTAGAAGCGGCGGTCCCCCCAGCGCCGCCGATCGCATCGTGGCCGGCCCCTCCCTGTTCACCTGTCGCCGCCCCATCCGCCCCTCCGGAGCCCTCGGGTTGCAACGCCGAATGCGCCCCGCCGCAGCCGCCCAGCGTCAGCGAAACGGTCAAACCGATGAACGCGGGTGCCCTCACGGGAGGCTCTTCAGGTTGGGAGGTCTAAGCATTTCGTTGGTGCGACGACGAGAGTGCTTTCCGCCATGAGTACTGTCGGACACGAGCCAGGTTGTTGAAAAATTTGGTGCGCAAAGTCGGCGAGCCCGTCCTGTGCCACAAGCCGGCGCGCGCCGGCTTGCGCGAGCTGTCTCGGGTCTCCCCAAGCGGTTCCCGCGCCTGGGAGATCGGGATAAGACTTCGGCACCCCACCGCTCCGAGCAGCTCGGGCCTGGTCCACACCTTGCCCGGATGGATTGCCAGCAGGTACCCCCCAGGCCACCGAACGCAGCGGATCTGCGGCGACTTTCGCGTCGCCTCACGGGCGTGGCTGGTCGCGCTCCAGATTCACCACGCCGCGTAAGCCAAAAGCGATGGTCGAGCCCCCGAGCTCACCTGCAATGGCGGTTTGGAGATCGACGACGAGCGCAGCACGCGAACCGAAATGAATGTGCAGGCTGAGGCGCTCGAAATCCTGTACTCGCGAGACGTCGCGGACGTGCGCCACACTGGGAGCAAGGTCGAAGAATAGGTGCGCGCCCGCTGCGAGTGACAAGCGCCGCGACAGGCGGTAGCGCGCCTCCCCGCTGGCGACGGCGGCAAGCCCGAGAGTGTTGGTGTTCGTGGTCATGCTCGGCAGGTTGGCGTCCGTTACCCGCACGAGCAGCGGCAGCCGAAGCTCAGTCTCGAGCCTCCAAGGAGCCGATGCCCAGCCCAGCGCGCCCGACGCGGTGATGGGCACGACGCCCGGCGTGAACCACTCCGGATGCGCGCGTCCCTCGATGCCGTCGGCGATCGCGAGCACGCGATTGGGCATCAGATCCTCCGCATGGCTCGCGAGCGGGATGCCGACCGCGACCGCCCCGGCCAGCGCCAGCGCGGCTTCACCTGAGCGGCGTTCAATGAATCGATAGCGAACTCCAATCTGAGGGTTGCCCAAGGCCGTGGCGTCGACGTACGAACCCGCCGGTTGAGCGACACTTCCGAGAACCAGCGGGACGTCGAGTTCGAGGGACAATGGTATGGGGAGCGCGTAACGCCCGCCTGCACGGAGCACGAAGGCTTGCCCCTTTGCTTCTGGCAGGGTGGCCACGTCGAACGGGGTGGTGGCGACGCCGAAGGTCGCTTGGGCGTCGATCTGAGCTCCGCCCGGCGCGAGATCCGGTTCGATCGCCGCTTCAGCGAGCGCCGTCCCCGTGGTGAACATCAGAACCGCGACTAACAACGCGATTCGACCGTTCATAGTCCCTCGATCCAAACGCGAAGGTTCGCCAGCGCGGCCGAATCGACCTGCTGCGTGGCGAGGGGCGGCATTTGTCGAAACAGGCCGCGCGAGCCGACTAACTTGAACAGCTTACTGCCGTCCGGATCACCGCGCTTT
>Ga0302322_100002587_pt1 | contig 15295 bp, 19 predicted proteins | sample Fen_T0_2_FD_203757 | JGI IMG/M metagenome (GOLD analysis project Ga0302322, IMG submission 203757) | Peat permafrost microbial communities from Stordalen Mire near Abisko, Sweden - Fen_T0_2 | ecosystem: Environmental > Terrestrial > Soil > Wetlands > Permafrost | place: Sweden: Abisko... | reverse complement strand
GTCAGGGCCTGTACAACTGTATTAGTGGGGTCGTCTGGCCGGACGCTACCTCTTTAGTGGGGTCGTCTGGCCGGACGCTACCTCTTAGTGTTGCACTCAAGCGTATTCCACTGTGCCCAGTAATCAGCGTCGTGGGGGCATTGAGGGCATACGACCACATTGTTGTGTCTACTACTACGCCGCAACACTGTTGCATTCCTGCTCGTGACGTGCCCGCGGCAGCATACTAGTTCAAGCACAATACCCCCGCGCGCATTCCTGCCCGCTTCACCTGTAACCTTGAGTTCTCCATACACCTTACCGACTTCATCCTTAGCCCAGTGACTACGCTTACACTCGGCACAAGTACGCGTAGTATACCACTCGCCGCTCTTTTTACGTTTGGGAACTGTATCCCCACCACATATGGGACACTTATGCCGAATAAGTCTGTGCACAACCTTACGAGATACACAATCTTTGTTAGCTTCCAACCAGCTGCGATACCCTTCGCGCGCGCCATGTATTGATGCCCTCCTTTCCTCCTCTGGCATCGCCGCAAACCTGGCCTTATGAGCGCAACTAGCGCACATAGTTCTAGCAGCCTTATTGGCCTGCTTTATCGTAGAAAGCTTAATGCAGCCGCAAGCACCGGCAACTTCTTTATGTGCGCTACGGCTAAGGTCCAGGCTGCCTAGCGCTTTGAGCCCTTCCACAGCCGCCATAACCTGGGGCAAGTGGAACCATTCGCCTTTAGCCCTATGTTCATTGAACCGATCGTGAGCCCAGGCTTCCTCCCGTGTGTACCCCTCAAACAAGCGCAACACCTTTAGCTGATGGGGGGTGCCGTTACGCAACTGAATCCATCTATACTTCAGATTTCCAGTCTTACCAATCTTCACCAGACCTGTACCAACACCCTCTATGAAATACACTACCGGGCCCGTAGGTATATGTATGCCGCGAATAGCACAATCCTCCAACAGCAAATCCCAAAGTGTCTTTCTTACTGATAGTTCAGCTGTGGTCTTCATGTAGCACCGCCCAACCTACACCAGCACGTTAGCCCATGAATAAGCCATTCGCCATAGCGCCTAAGCCTGCACTCCTGCAGATGGGCATCGAGCGCCTCATCAGAGGCAGCAGGATAACGCGCCAGGAAAGCCGCCGTGTCCAGTGTATCGAAGTCGCTCATGTCTTGCCCCTGTTAGCTCGATCAATGCGACGGGCTTCTTCCGTGGGCTCAAGCTCTTGCTTGCGGCATGCGTCAGCATCAACCCGCTTCTTCAGCCCCTTAACTACCTCGTAGTACTCCTTCAGCGCCAGGTCTTGTGCCTGCGAGGCCATCCAATGCTCGCGGGTGGCCGCTTCCAGTGCCTTCTGCGCCTCCTGCAGGCGTGCATCCGCTTGCAACAGTGCTTCGTGCTTTGCTTGTAAGTCGCTCATCGGTCCGTGTCCTTTCGTGTTGGAAATGCCCCCAGGCCAGTCTGCCCGGAATGCTTGCCCTTAGGCTCGGCAAGGTTGCTTTCGCGCACCACAAGCTCTTGTGCAACGCCTCGGCTAAGCTCGAGGGCTGATAGCCTGCTGTGCAGGTTACCAGTACGAAAGGTCAGCACGAAGCACCAAAGCGCCAGCCATGACGTCGTAGCAATTAGTGCGTTAGTTGCGTTGACCAGGTGGATCATCTTGGCACCATCCCGCCTTCAGCAGTCGCCAGGCCTACCAGCATGATCAGGTCGTCATAGTCAAAGGCCAATTGGTCAACGCGGAGGTACTTGGCCAGCCGCTTGACGTCCTTGGGCCTCGCTTCAATTAGTTGTCGGGTCGAAAGTCCTGTTTGCATGAGCATGCCATCCTCGTATCAAGGGTTGATGATCCAGTATAGCACCCTAGGCTTCGGGCGCAAGCGGTCAATGTGCGATCGGCTTCATACCACCTGGACGAATGGGCCACGGCACATGCTGAGGGGCAGCACAGCGCCCTGACGTCCGAGGCAAAGCAGGTCGAGAGGGCCAGGGCACAGAATAGAGGGATCACGTTAGCGCCCACCCGTGTGCAGCTGCGCCAGCGCCGTGTCGATCTGCTCCTCGGTCCAGCCAAAGCGGGAAGCCAATAGGAGGATGCTCAGTCTCAGCTGGACCGGGCGGGACTGTGTCTCGGTTTGGATCGTCTTGTCGTCGTCGGTGATTGACATAAATAATCATCCCATGCCGAGCGGAGCCTTGCAAGCGAAATCAACGCGGAGCACGCCATTGCGGGACCGGGATATCTCAAGTAACCAACAGCGGAGGGATCGTCAGAACTCCCTCCTAGCTGTAAGCAAGAGTAGAATGCGAAATCTCCCGGTCCCGCCACTTGTTTCATAACGAAAGCTTCCACATTAGCCAACAGGCCGGGAGGTTTCGCGAAGTCTCCCGGTTTCATGAATCTGAATTCTCCCGCGCCGTGTTTTCTGCCTCTCCCGCTTTAGCACTGACCGGGAGAGGGAGTTTTCGTTTTGGTGGGAGGTCACCTCCCGGTCTGTTGATACCTCCCGCCTTCGTCCAGCTGTGCTGTACTTTCTTGACTTCACGTCCAGGCACAAGTCGGTAGGTGGGGAACTTCCCCGTCTTGTTTTCGATGACTGACCCGCGCCTCAGCAACTCCCTCCGCACGTCGATCCAGTCATCGCCTGAGAGCGATATTGTTGACCTGATCTTCTTGGCTGTCATGTTGTCAGCTATGCAGCCGTGCAGCAGCGACTCAATAGCGTCCGAGCGTTTGCTTATTGTCTGAATGCGCCGATCGGCGTCCGCCTGGGCCCTGCCCTGGGCTCGGTCCTTGGCCGTAGGCAGCTTCGCAGCTTCGCACTCGGCTGCTATGCCGCCGTCCACGTCGGCCCATGTGAGCTCGATGGGCTCAAAGCGCTTCTCAGGCGCCCGCGTGCAAGCGACAGTGATCACGCGGTCGTTGTCTTCAGAGGGTGTCAGCCGGATGCTCGAAGCCAGCGCAGCTGCCAATCGGTTCGTGCCCGACACACCTTCGAGTGCGTTGGCTGTGCCCTTGCCGCGGTCGCCCTGCGATTTGCGATCGTGCATTACGACTACCGGGCACACGTTGGCATCTCGGCACATTCGCCCGAGCGCCCATAGGGGGTCAGCATATTCCGAGTCGTTCTCGTTGCCTTCGACCATGCTCGAGTAGCTGTCTAGCCCCAGTGCCACGCCTTCGCCCTTATCGACTTCGCGGCAGTGCGTTTCGAGTGATCCGCTTTCGATTAGTGATGCCAGCTTCTCAGAAGTATGGCGAAAGTGCCACCATCCTTGATCCTCTAGCTCACCCAAGTTGATACCCATGGCCTTGGCAAGGCGCTTGATTCTGCTCTCGACCATTTCGCCGGTCTCACAGTCATAGTAGACAACGGGCACCCGTTTGACGTTATGTCCGAGGAACGGTAGCCCAGCCGCCGCACTAAGCATTAGCCGAGCGACGAACAGCCCCTTAGAAGTGCCGGCGTAGCCATGCACGCCTGCGACTTTGCCGACCCAGCCAATGCCTAGCCCCTCGCACAGATAGCGAAGCGGCGTTATGGGCGCTCCCCAATCGACTAGACCGCCGTATTGATCGGTTTCGCGTGTGATGGGCTGGGCGAATTCGGCGCGTTTGGCTTCGAGGGCCTCCCGTCGTGTATCTTCGGCTTCCCACTCTTTCAAGCGCTTATCGTAGTCACGCTGACGGGGTATGTAGTCGGGCGACTTGGCCCGCTTGTGTGATTGCTTAGCCTCCCAGTTGAACCGGCTGCGTTCGCTGTCTGGCCACGGCCCTAGACACCTCGGATTGTAATGCTCCCAGCAGATATCTGCAACCGCTTGCGGGTCCCTCGGGTAAAGCGCGGTTACTTCATCGAATACGGCATAGAGCGCCCGGTGCCCTTGCTGGCCTTCTACGGCAGCTGGGCGGTTTTCGCACACAGCCACGGCCATAGCTAGGCGCCGATCGCCTTCGAATGTCTCAGGTGCGCCATCACTATTCGCGCTCGAGGTTCCGCGAGAATGCCCCCAGTCATGCTCCAAATCGAGCGACAGCAGGTCGTCCACGTCTACGGCCGAGCCCTCCGAGGTGGCCCACAGCCTGTTGCACGAGCCGTGCAACTGCCCAATGAAAAACAACTTGGCTGCGTCCTTAGCACCCTCGACACCCTGCCCCGGCTTGAGCCCCAGGCATTCAGCGTAGGCAAATCTGGTGCGGTCGCATTCGCTCGGGAGGATGGCACGGCTGATCGGCGATACGACGCGCACGCGTCGGGCATCATCCGGGAGGTCCTCGGAGTCGCTAGGACTGCTGTAGATCAGCGCAGCCCAGCCCATGGCCTCTAGGTTGTCGCACAGATCGAGTAGGTTGCAGCGATCGACATCGATTACCATCAAGGTCAGTTCGGCCACGTTGTCAAGATGCCGATACGGCTTGGCCAACCGGTGAGGCGACCACGCTACCATTGCCTCTTTCTGCACGTCGTTGGGGGCGGCTGCGGGGCAATTGGGCGGGAGGGCAACTAGCTCTTGCAGGCTTTCGACTAACTGTTCCCAGCCGCCCTCGAAGTCATCTTGGCGGGTGGGCTCGGGCCGTTTGGCGCCGTGGTAGAGCGTTACGTGGATTGGTGCGTGAGCTGGGTCGGTTTGCTGCATAAATCTGTTCTATCCCGTTAGCACGCCCGGGGGATGGGCGCCAGTGTCGATTTATTTTCGTGGGAGGCTTGACGCCCGCGGAGGGGCCTGCTAGGATTGGATTCGATAAGAGGTCACGTGCCAATACCAGTACCAGTACCAGAAGAAAGTATGCCGGACCTGAACGCCAGGGCGAGTAACCGCCGTCACGACGCTGAGATCTTAGCCGCGCAGCCAGCCCTTCGCAGCCTGGCGCGCAAGCTCTGCCCTACCGGCGGTGAGGATGCGATAGACGACCTAACAAGCGTAGGCAATATAGCGCTGATCAAGGCAGTTGACCAGTACGACCCGCTTCGCTGCACGTTGCTTGCCTACGCGAGGCCCGTGATTGAACGCGAAATGCGCGACGCAATTGTATGCTACGGCCGCAAGAATATTGCGGGGCTGGCGCACCGGCGCGCCGATCCGATACATTACGAACAGGCTGAGGAAGTGGCAGACACTGCAGCATCGCCCGAGGAGCTGGCAGGAGCAAGCGAGCTTAGCGATTTGCTGAACCGTGCGCTATCACAGCTGACTGCGCGAGAACATATGATCATCCGGCGGCGGTACTTCGCAGCCCGGGAATGCTCGCAGCGAGAGCTAGCCGACGAAATGGGCGTGTCCCGACAGCTTGTGTCTGCCGTTGAAGTTGGTGCCTTGGAAAAGATGAAAGCGGTACTTGGGCCGCAAGCAAGGGAGTTATTGAAATGATGACACACGCAAGTCGAGTGATTGGCTACTACATAGCCATGCTGGTGGTTGACAATATCTTGCGGGAGGTCATGCTGCGCGCGCACCGATACACCCCACCTGAGCGGCAGCTTCCGGCCACGGCGGGACGCACTACGGCGTTAGCGTGGGGCTACCGCGGGCGTTGCCTGATTAGCTTCGAAGGACCCGGACTTGGCGGCACGCAGCCGTGTGAACTGGAAGTCAGCTATGTCCGCTGATCAAACAATCAAAGCAGACGGCGGGAAGCTGCGGCCATCCCTTTTCCCCTGGCGCGCGGTCAATCACGTGTTACGCGTGCTGGAATTCGGCGCTAATAAATACAAGCCGCACAGCTGGCAAGGTGTGGCCGCGGACCGGTACGTTGACGCATTGCTTCGGCACATAGTCGAGTGGGCTGACCGCGTTCGAGCGGAGGGCATCATGTGCCCGGACCATGAAAGCGGCCTGCCGACGCTTGCGCATATCGCCTGCAACGCGCTATTTTTGCTGGCGCATCCGCCCGCGAAGTACTACACATTAGTAACTGGTGACGTGATACTAGCCACTGACGAGTACAACTGCCACGATAGTGATAGTGATAGTGATAGTGAGCCAAAGCGCCCACCACGCTGGCTCCCCGCGCATAGCGTGGGGTGCAATTGGAACCTAGGCTTTTGCGAGTACCGCAGAAAGGTCAAGCAATGAAACCAAACGAACTAATTCGGCGTTACGCACGGGCCGCGCAGCTGGCCGCAGAAGTGGCCGGCACTACCGCCACTACCGAGGGCTACGACGCCGAGCAGCTGCTACTCGTGTTAGAGGATTTGCTGCGCTGCAAGTTGCTAGTAGCCGCCCGCCATGGCTGCCCGCACGACATGCGGCACGTTGCGTGGGATCAGGCACTAGGTGACTGGCGCTGCATTTGCGGGCAAGTCATGAATTTGGACGGGAGCACTAAGTAGCCACATGAAACCCTACATATTCACGCTTTCCCACCGCAAGGTGTGGCTAGATCATCCCCTGCCTGGCGATATCGAGCTCCCGCACCTTGCAGCGGCCCTGTCGGGCATAAATCGATTCGTGGGCCTCGGCTTTAGCGACGCGCAGCACTGCGTTATCGTGTCGCGCCTGGTGCCACCTGAACGTGCCCAATGGGGCCTGCTGCACGACGCGTGCGAAGCGTACTTAGGTGACGTCACGGGGCCGCTGAAGTCGCTGCTGCGAGGTGATGGCCAAGCCAGCCTCTATGATGGCCTGCAGAACACATGGGACGAAGCCATAGCCCGTCGCTTTAACATTCCGATCGTTGACGTCAAAGCGTGGGATCAGCTTGCGACCTTGATCGAAGCACGCGATAGCGGGCAGCTGAACCCGCACCTCTCCGGGGCGCATCAGCTAGCGGAATGGTTCGACCTGCCTGCAGAGAGTTACCTCTGTCAGAATTCAGCGAAGCGGCTCGCGTGCTATCCGCCTATGCTTCGAGAATCGCCGGAAGATGCACGGGAACTGTTTTTGGCGCGTTGCGCAGAACTGGGGCTTGAATGACCGAAGGATACGAAGGCAACGCGGTGGAAGCCCGTAAGTCTCACATATGCATGTCGTTTGACTGCCTGGATAGCTACCACGCCAAAGGCCTGTGCCTGCACCACTACAACGCGCAGCGCCCTCCGCGCAAGTCTCGGGCAAAGCACGCGCACCCGGCAACGGTGCCCGCACCGCCACCCGTTGCGAGTAGCCCCGATGCAGTTGCAGAGCTGTTCAACCAGAATCTGGCAGCCAAAGCCCCAAAGCCCCCACCCACCCTTGACGATCTCCTGACCCAAACGGTTGCCGCCCGTGAAGAGTCCCTCGCAAAGAAGCAACTCAAGGCCGCGCTCGCACGCATCACGGAGCAACGCACAACGATCGAACGCCTCTCCGCACCGATGCCTGCCCCGGCCTTCAGCATCGTCCGCCACCTGGGCAGCGACAAGCGCCGGGCATGGGGCCTTAGCGCGCTTAGCGATATTCACGCAGGTGCCCACGTGATTCCATCGCGGTCGGTTTGCATGAACCGATACAACCCGGATATTTGCCGACACAGGCTGGACCGCTACTTCGAGAGCATCCCCTGGCTGATCAAAGACGAGCACTCGTTCGACGTCGTTGGCCATTGCCTGTTTGCTATCGGCGACTTGATTGACGGCCACCTTCACGACGATCAAGTCGAAACCTCGGAAGCCCCGTTGGTAACCGTGGACTGGCTTGAGCCGTTCCTTTGGGGTCGCCTCGAGGCCTTGGCTTCCGAGCTAGGCGACCGCGAACTGCGTATCATGTGGACGCCAGGCAATCACGGCCGGGACTCGATGAAACCCAGGGCCGCCACGTACTGCGAACACTCGCACGAGTGGGCAATGGGGCAACGACTGGCCCGGCACTTTGCAGGGCATAAGACGATTCGAGTATTCGCCGATCGCAGCCGTGACGTCTACACGGACCTATTTGGGTTCAAGCTGCACGCAACCCACGGCGATACCGTCAACTATGGCGGTGGGATAGGTGGAATTACAATTCCTTTGCGCAAGGCCTATGCAATATGGCAGATGATCCAGCCCTCGTACCTGCATATCACGGGGCACTTTCACACGCAGCTGGACCTAGGCGACGGCTTGGCCAATGGCAGCGGGATTGGCTACAACGACTTTGCTCGCAAGGTCAACGCACGCCCGGAAGTGGCCAAGCAAATATTCTGCCTGATCGACGAGAAGCAAGGCAAGACGAAGGTGAGCCCGATTTGGATGCACGACCCCGCGGGCGAGGAGAAGCTTGCGCTAGCAGATGAGCGCAAGGCATGGGAAGCCAGGAACGCGGTATGAAACACGCGCACGACCTGGACGCACTGCTGCTCGAAGTGCTCGCGCCATTCCCCGCTGCACCTCCGATCCGGATATCCTGGGCGCCTCGTGCTGAAATGGCTGACGGTCAGCACTGGGCGCAATGGCGCAAGCTCAGCACCACAGGGCATTGGATCGGAATATGGGATGGCCTGCAAACTGCCCCGCGGTATGTACTGCTCTACCTCGTGCGCCATGAAGTGCTGCACGTGCTGCTGCCACCTCGCAGGGGTTGCGCGCACCACAAGTACTTTCGAATAGCCGAACGCATGACCCACAGCTATCTGCGAGCTACTAAGTGGCTCGATAGCCACGGAACGGGTAACGGATGAGCGCCATCCCTTTCCACAGCCCCAGCTCCGTAAACTACTCGTGTGATTACGCCTGGGCCTTGCGTTACATCATGGGCGTCAAGATGCCTGATATCCCCTGGGAGGACTTCGCCTCGGACAAGGTCAAGCTAGCCAGGTGGGGCTGCATTCCCGGCAAGGGCGAGGCATGGCCGATCCAGCGCTCAGCTTCACTAGGAAAGGAAATGCACGCGCGGTGGGAGCAGTACTATTGCCCAAAGCCCAACGCGAAGCCGATCATCTGGACCGACCTAGTTGGCCAGATAATGGTCAGCGGTAAGCACTTGCTCCCACGCCGGGAGCATTGCACCATGGTCAAGGTGGAGGAGCCGATCGGCTCGCGCGTGCTGAAGTGGAAGCGCCGGGGTGAGGACCGCGAAAGCATCGTGTGGGACCTCGAAGCGGGCGATGACTTCGTGGCGTGGAACGGATACAAGGACTTAGTAGTACGAATAACTCGGGAGGAATGCGACCGCCTAGGGTGCTACTGGACTGATGGCTATCTGCTCCTTGATCACAAGACTACCAGCAGCATTGCACAGTACGCTAAGATAAATGCAGCTCTGCGGGTGGTTGATGACGATCGCACCAACCTAGCTGATGACCTGCAGTGTTGCTTGTACGCCCTTGAGGTCATGGCCAAGTTCGGGCTGAGAGCCCTAGCCGTGCGGTGGGTCTACTACGAGACCAAAGACAAGCGCCAGGCCATTGCAGTGGACGAGCTGATTACTATCGAGCATGCGTGGGAAGTCGTTGACAAGGGCTGCGTGCGTGCTACAACCCTCGAACGCATCAAGACGTTAGCAGACGCCAAGTATAATACCAAAGCGTGTGACGAGTACGGCGGTTGCAAGATGCACCAGGATTACGGCGGGCCTTGCAAAGCCCGCAAGCCAATAAAAGGCGAAGCGTCGAAACAACGAAAACAACCAAGTAAGGAAGCTATGGCATCAATCGCAGAGTTACGAGCAAAGCAGGCCGCGAAAGCAGCCGAGATCAGAAAGTCAGAACCCCCGCCAGCCGCCGCGGAGGCCGAGGAGGAAACCGCGCAAGTCGATGAGACTGACGAGGTGGTGTTGCCGGACGCCGAGACGGTCAAGCCCCGGCTGCCCGTCAAGCGCACGCGCAAGCCTGCGGCCGTCAAGGTCGAACCGTTGCCAGTTGCCGAAGCCGAGCCCGAAGCCGAGCCGGAAGTAGTCGGTAACGACAGTGCCTCCGATGTGCTGCTCTCGCTGGCCGTCCGCCGGTCGAACCTGCTTGCGGAGCTCGCCGACGTTAACGCGGAAATCATCGCGGAGGTTTCGCGCTAAGCATGGCCCGCCCTGCCGTCCGCCACACAGTAGACTTCAACCGTGTCGCCAACCTTCCGCGCCGCCGGCTTGACCCCGTTGACGCGAAGGCCTGGGCGCACGTGCTGACGCCTCTGCTAGTGGCGGACGGCTCGGGCGAAAGCCTGCGGCCTTGGCAGGCCATGTCCCTCGTAGAGATAGCGGAGCACCCTTGCGGGGCAGTGCTAGGGCTGCCCGTAGGCATCGGCAAGACGCTCATTGCGTACCTTTCCGAAGCCGTGTGCAAAGCCGAGCGGCCTATCATGATAATGGCCGCCACATTGGTGGATAAGACGTGGGATGACTTCGGCAAGCTGGCCACGCAGTGGAAGCAACCACGCAACCCGTTCAATATTCTAACGCGGGAGTCCTTGGCACTTGAGCCCAACCACGGGTTGCTTGAGTCGATTCAACCGGACCTGATCTATTTGGAGGAGGCTGACGAGTTCGCTAACTGGGAGTCCGCTGCTTGCCAGGTAATCGATCGCTATGTCATGTCCGCACGTGCCGCAGGCAGGACCATCAAGGTCATCGCAGGCACTGGCACATTGGTGCGGAAGTCGATTATGGCCATGTGGCATATATTCCGCTGGTGCTTAGGCGAGGATGGCTCACCCATGCCTAAGGACCGATACGAGGCCCAGAGGTGGTCCCAGGCACTAGACGAGCAAACACGCGAGCCAATCAACCGTCCGAGCCCCGGGCCCCTCGGACCGAATCGCCGCGAGGCTCTGCGCTGGTACCACGACCGCGTACTTGAGACACCCGGCATTGTGATCATCGATGAGGATTCATGCAATGCAGCCTTGACGATCCGCACCCGGCTGGCGCGTGAAGATGAGGTGCTTGACCAGGTCTATAAGGACTTCTCGAAGTACAGCAAAACGCCGGGCGGGCTCTACGTCACTGATCCGTTGTCGCGCTGGACGCTGGACGCATTTCTCGGCTGCGGGCTCTACAATCGCTACGTGGAGCAACCGCCGGAGGAGTGGCGCGAGGCCAACCGGGCGAAATCGAAGTTCGTCCGAGATCGGATTTACCAGACCCGGCACGCACGACGGCCAATGCTTACTGAGGGCCAAGTGCTGCGGCACCATGCCAGCCATCCAATCGTTGAGGCTTGGCGAGAAATCAAAGACACGTTCGACCCAGTCACTGAGACGATATGGTTTTCGCGCAGCACCATTGACAGTGTGGAAGACTGGCTAGAAGAGCTCGACCTGCCCGGGCAGGGGATCATCTGGACCGGCTCCGTGGACTTTGGCCAGGCCCTGGCCAAAGAAACCGGGCTAGAGTACTACGGGGCCGGAGGGCAGTGTGCGGCAGGGCACGGGCTGCATGAGGCCCCGCCGGGGAAGTCATTCGTTGCGTCGTGGAACGCCAATAAGCGTGGGTTCAACCTGCAGGCCTGGCCCCGGCAGTTGTGGATTCATCCACCACAGTCGGCGAAATGGCTAGAGCAAGGATTCGGCCGGTCGCACCGTTCGGGGCAAATGGTGGACGTAGTGATTGACATCCTGCTAACCTCGGGTGGCACGATCGATGCATTCGAAGCCGCAGTCCGCGAAGCCCGCTTCGCGAAATCATCTCATGCCTTGACACAGAAGATACTACGTGCCAACATAGTTCGCGCGACCCCAAAGATTACGCCGTCGAATAGATTTCGATGGGCCAGCAGAAGTGACAGAGATTGAAAGGAAAACAGACCAAAATGCCAGCATTATCAGCAAAGAAATCGGGTCCTCCCGCCAAAGCGGCAACGCCCGCGCCAGCCGCCAAAGTCGGCGGTTTCAAGCGACCTGTTGCGCCAGTTGCCAAGCCAAAGCCCAAACGTGTCAATGGATCCAAGTACGGAAGTATCGTCAGCGCCCCTCCCCGCGATCCGCTTGCACCTTACGGCGCGATGCGAATCCGGCTCGAAAGCGCCAACGTGCATCAAAGCCCCGTCTACGAGGACCGCGAAACACAGCACTACGTCTTCAGCGTTGTCAGCTCCAACGATGTGCCCGAGGGCATGGTCTTCAAAGTTATCCTCTTCAAAACGAACCCGGGCAAGCGCGACACCCGCTACATGACCATGGCACTCGTAGGGCTCGACCCAGCCAGCCCTGAAGACAACGACGCGTTCAACGAGTTCAACAAGGACGGCGGCTTGTACGCGTCAACGCTTGGAGACATCGAAGCCGGCGGCAATTGGATCGAGGCCAACGGCGGCAATCAGACGCTGATCGGCCGCATGGTGGACGTCATCGCAACGCAGGGCAATCCGTGCGTAGGCAAGGATGGCCAGCCCACGGGCGATCATTACCGCAATTTTGCGTGGTCCCCTATCCCTGAAGAGGAGCAAGAGGTGCCCTTGCCCGAAGCCCCGGAGGAATATTGGGTTGACTAAGGAACCAGCCGAATGAAGGCCAGGCCCCAATCGGTGCGCCTACGCTAAGTGCGTCGGCGGTCTCAATCGCCCGAACCCAGGTAACGCTGGGGCGGGCTTTTGGGGTGTGGGCATAGCTAAACTGAACGCCGAAATAGCCGAGGGCTTAGAGGCAAGCTTCGAAAGGATAAGGGCATTGAACACCACAGCAAGAATCGAATACCTACGCACCCGAGCCCAACTAGTCGCCGTCAAGCGCAGGGAGTTGCGCACAAGCACCGTGGAGCTGAGGATGCAGGACAGCGCCGTCATTGCGACATTTGAGGGCGATTACGAATCGGTCGTAGCCCACGTCAGGAAGCATTACGAGTTGCCCGCGGAGCAAATGCGTAGGCTGTGCCCACCGATGGCGTATGGCTTGAAGTGGGCAATTAGTGAGGCCGCGGTGGGGCGTAAAGTGGCCTGGTCGGTAAATGCCGTGGACTTCTACGTGTTTGATTCAGCCTCGTTAGTATCTGTTGACACGCTGCTTTCCCGCAAGTTCTACGTCTGTTCGGAGGTGTTCTAAACATGCCCTCCGCTTCGGCCCCCATTCTACTTGACTTCGAAACCCGCAGCCGTGCCGAACTGAAGTCAATCGGGGGCCGGCGCTACTCTCAAGACCCATCCACAGAAGTCTTATGCTGTGCCTGGTATGACACGGCCTCGGGCGAGAGGGGCGTGTGGCTTGGCCACGATGATTGGCCGCACCACGGCCGCCGGCTAGGCGCGCACAACGCGATGGGCTTTGACCGCCATATCGCCGATGCCCTTGGATGGGAATGCCCGGCCGTTGACTGGGTCGATACGTCCGAGCTAGCGCGTCGTGCGGGGCTACCTGGTGCCCTGGACGCGCTAGCTACCCGGTGGCTGGGGCTAGAGAAGGACAAGGAGGCCAGCCGCTTCACGACGGGGCTTAGCAGCGTCCGACGGCCATCAGGTAAAGGCCCGGGGGCTATCCCGCCGGATGTGTGGCGGGAGTTGTCGTCCGACGCGAAACGAACGTTGGGCACGTTGCCCGACCTAACCCCGGACGTTATGGCCCGGGTCGTGCCCTACTGCATTAGCGATGTGGATATCCTCCAGCACGGCTGGCCACTACTCGAGTCATGGGCAGACCTCGAACCTGACGTCCAGCGCGTCGATCGTATCGTCAATGATCGTGGGATCTACTTCGACGATGAGCTAGCCGTGGCGTTGCTCGAATGCGACCAGCGCAACGCGGAGCAAGTGTGCGCTGATGTAGGGCGGGAGCTAGGGTGGAGTGCCTCGCGCGTTGCATCAACGGCTAACAGCCCTGCCCAGTTCTGCGAAGTGACAGGTGCACCCAACGCCCAAAAGGACACTGTCGAGGCCATGACGCATCCGCTGGCACGTGCGCGCCAGGCGCTTGCGTCTATCGCATCAGGCAAGCTCGAAGCCGGCCTTGCGCGTTGCTCGGATGATTTCCGGCTGCGGGACATGCTCAGGTATTACGCGGCCCACACGGGCAGGTGGGGCGGCAAGGGCCTGCAGCCGCAGAACTTGCCCCGCCCACACAAACGCTATGAGGAATGGTCAGCGGAGCAGATAGACGAACTGGCTACCGCCGTTAGCGCGGGTAAGCATTTCGCATCACAAGACGAGATAGACCTGCTCGTGCGTGCCACGTTGACGGCTATGCCCGGCTACGGCCTGGCCGTGTGCGACTTCTCAGGCGTGGAAGCGCGGGCTTTGGCCTGGTGCGCGGGCGACCGCGGAGCACTCCGAGTGTTTCGCGAAGGCAAGCGCGACCCATACAAGGTGGCGGCTAGCGTCATATTCGGGGTGCCGTACGAGCAAGTAGACAAGGCCATGCGCCAGGTCGGCAAAATCGCAGAGCTGGCCTGTGGCTACGGCATGGGCTCGGGTAAGTTCGAAATGACGGCGCTGAAGATGGGCGGGGTAGTGCTCTCGGATATCGGCGTGGATGCTGACGAGGTAGTCAAGGCCTGGCGCCAACTGCACGCGCCGATCGTCAAGTTCTGGCGCTCGTGCGAGGACGCTTTCGTCCAGACACTGCAGGGCCACAGCACCCGGGTCGATTGCTTCGAATTCACGTGCTCGGATGATGGCCGCGACGTTGCAGTGTTCCTCCCGTCGGGTCGTCCGATCGTCTACAACAATGCACAGATATCGTGGCAGACCGACAAGTGGGGCCGAGAAAAGCCTTCGCCTTCATTCCACGGCACTAAAGGCCGGGAACACACCTACGGCGGAAAAATCACGGAAAACCTAATTCAAGCCCTTTGCCGGGACCTCATGGCTGACGCGCTGGTTCGGTCGGAAGCTGCGGGCCTGCGGCCTGTTTTGCACGTACACGACGAAATAGTTTGCGAGGTGCCCTTGGGTGCGCTAGAAGATGGGTACCACGAGCTGCACGAAATCACGACCACACTGCCTGACTGGGCCGCGGGGTTTCCGATAGGCGCGGCAGGCTTCCACGGAAAGAGGTACCGGAAATGATTGAGATCAAGCATAGAGTCACGGGAGAGGTGTTGTACCGCACAGATCGGGCAAACCTCAGCAAGGCAAACCTCAGCAAGGCAGACCTCAGCAAGGCAGACCTCAGCAAGGCAGACCTCAGCAAGGCAAACCTCAGCAAGGCAAACCTCAGCAAGGCAGACCTCAGCAAGGCAAACCTCAGCAAGGCAAACCTCAGCAAGGCAAACCTCTACGGGGCAGACCTCTACGGGGCAAACCTCAGAGGGGCAGACCTCAGCAAGGCAGACCTCAGCGGGGCAAACCTCAGCAAGGCAGACCTCAGCGGGGCAGACCTCAGCGGTAGCTGCCTAGATCCCTCCACGAACATACACGACCCTGGCGCTCTGCCCTTCGAAGTTCGCGAGGGCTACGCGTACGCATGGCGTACCAGGGTATCGCAAGTGTGCGGAAATCAGCAATACACACCCGGCTTATATACCGCTGTGCTAAGCAGGGA
>Ga0302322_100002586_pt1 | contig 15296 bp, 9 predicted proteins | sample Fen_T0_2_FD_203757 | JGI IMG/M metagenome (GOLD analysis project Ga0302322, IMG submission 203757) | Peat permafrost microbial communities from Stordalen Mire near Abisko, Sweden - Fen_T0_2 | ecosystem: Environmental > Terrestrial > Soil > Wetlands > Permafrost | place: Sweden: Abisko... | reverse complement strand
CCCCACGCCGGCGTTTGCGCCAGCGAGGCTTTCGATGTCACGCCGCACGCCCTAGCGTTGACGGAATTTCTTCCGCCCGATCCGCAGTCGTTCCAACTCCCGCGCAAATACAAGATCGCCTTCTCGAGTTGTCCGCGGGATTGCGCCGGAGGCACCGTGCACGATCTTGGTTTGGTCGCGAAGCAGCATGGCGACGTTTGTCGCCATCGTCCGAAACCACTACCGGAGCGTGGACGCGACTCTGCAATTTCCCCAAGCGCGCGGAGGCGCCAACCCTCAACGCGCCGATCGCATCGTCGGCCGTTGCTGTCGCAATACCGACGCCAATGATTGCCCCGGCCGACGCGGAAAAGGACTTCCGCGGCGTCCTCTGCCCGCTCAACTACGTAAAAACCAAGATGGCACTCGCTCCGTTGCGACCGGGCCAGACCCTCGCGGTGCTCGTCGACGCCGACGGTGCCCGCAATGTGCCCGAGAGTGTCGCCAAGGACGGACACGAGATCGTCTCGGTCACCCAATCGGAAAACACCTATCGTATTCTCATCCGAAGGCGCGGCTGAACCTCAGACGGAAGACCCGTGGGCGAAAACTCGGAGCAAACCGAGCGGTTCACCAACCGGCCGCTCCGGCGGTCAGGCTGACGGCCAGATCGACTGCGCTGGCGGCGTCCGCACTGTAGCCGTCGGCTCCGATCTCCCGGGCAAACTCGTGGGTAATGGGCGCTCCGCCGACCATGATCTTCACCGGGGGCAGATCGGGGGCGCGCAGGGCGGCGACTGCATCGCGCATGGCGGGCATCGTGGTCGTGAGCAGCGCGGAAAGGGCGACAATGTCGATGCCTCCGCCCTTGATGGCGTCGACAAATTTTCCCGGGGACACATTCGTGCCTAGATCGATGATGCCGAAATTCGCGCCCTTGAGCATCATGACCACCAGGTTCTTGCCGATGTCGTGCAGGTCGCCCTGGACGGTGCCGATCACGGCGGTGTGCTTCGGCTTGATGCCGGCGAGAGCCAGCAACGGCTCGAGTACGATCATGGCCTCCTTCATCGCGCGCGCAGCCACGAGCATCTCCGGGACGAAGACTTCGTTGCTCTTGAACTTCTCGCCGATGGCGGCCATGCCGGGGACGAGCCCCTGCTCGACGATGACGAGCGGCTTGACGCCCTCGCTGACGAGTACCTGGGTCAGGGCCTTCACGTCGTTGCGTTTGCCCTTTTCAACCAGGGCGCTGAGTTCTTGGAGTTTGGTCATGGGACTGGGCGGTCGTAGCGATTTGAATGCTGTTGGGGTTGGATGGCTCAGGAATAGGCGGGAAGCCCGTATTCCTGCGGCAGGAACTTGGTGCGGTCCGCCAGCGCGAGTTGTTCCTCGATAAAGGCGTTCTCATCGGACGGAAGCTCGTCAAGGCTCTGCTCCATCAGGTCGAGCCAGCCAATTTCCCTGGCCGCGATGCGAACCTTCTTGGCGGCGTGACCCTCGCGGAGCAGCGCGATGGCGCGCCGGGCGACGGCCACACCGGCGAGATAGGGAGTCGGGCAAGCCACGATCGCGCGGGCGAGTTCCACGGCGGCCTCGGGACTTAGAATGAAAGCCTGGGGGTCAAGATAGGCGTCGGACTGGACCATCCAGCGTTGCAGATGCCGGGCGGAAGCGGGACCCTCGCCGCGGGCGCAATTCATCAGGCGGCAATCGTAGATGAGCTGCTCCATGTAGCAGGTCGGCGCCATGCCGCCGAGCAGCTTGATGTTCTGCACCGACTCGTTGGACCAGGTATCGCACGTGGCCGCGGCTAGGTTGCCCATGGGACTCATGTGCGCGCAGGCGGCGGTCTTGCCCTCCATCGCCATGGGGAAGCCCGTGATGGCTTTGAGGATGGGGTTCTCGTAGCCGCAGTCCTTGCCTGGTCCCACGGCGCCGCACTCGTAGGCGACGAGCGAGCGCACCGCGCTCACCGCGCGCACCACGGAGGCGAATACGCGGGGGATCATCTTCTTCTCGGCGAGGACCATCGCGGTGTTGCCAAAGCCGCAGGCGGTATCGCCGGCACAGACCACCCCGTGCCGTTTCGCGATCCCGTTGAGGTTCGTCCAGAGAAATTCCATGTCGCGGGCACCGAGGATGCAGAGCGAGAAAAGGCTCGCCGGCAGGTTGCCGTTGACCAGGGCGTCATCGTGCAGCTCCTTGCCGCCGACGGATTCAATGCTGAGCAGCTCTGCCCCAGCGGCGGCGGAATCCTCGAAGAGTTTCAACATATTATCCCAATAACGACCGCGGCGCATCAGCGGCGGGCGCTCGAACTCGCGATTGTCGTTGGGCGTGACGCGCAGAACGCTCTTCAATCCTGTGGCCGCCGCCTCCTTGGCCATGCCATCCAGCAGGATCTTCACGATCTCCAGGCCCCATTCCGGAAACTCCGTCATCGGCGGAAGCGTTTCGAACTCGATCACGACGCCAGGGGCGTCGAGCTCGGAGGCGCGGGTCAGGGCGCCGCTGATGATCTCCCGGTAATGACCGCACACCTCGGGCAGGGTCTCCTTGCAGATGTGCAGGGAGGGAAGCGTGAAGTTCAGTTCGGGATAAACCGTTCCGCCACCGATCACCATGCCGCTGCGCGTTGTGAGCGGTCGGGGTGCCAGTCCGAATGTCAGGTCGTGCGGATTATCGATGGCGAGACGGGTATATTTCATGATGCCGTGACTATATCAGCCGCGTTGCTCCCTTTTCTTGTGTGTCCGCCGGTTTCTTTTGTGGATTCAGGTGAAAGCTCCGCAACCCGACCCGAGCAGCAGACTCTCCTTGCCTACCCTGTCTCATCGAACGCGCCTTCCAGTGAAGGCGCTGCAGTCCGCGGCAAGGCTAGGAGCCGCCCTCAAGCCGGTAATGCTTTGGCGTCATCCCCTTCGCCTCCTTGAACACATTCGAGAAATAACTCTGGTCGCAAAAGCCGCATTCCAACGCGATCTCGGACAGCGGCAGGTCCGTGCCCAGTAACAGGCGGCAGGCGGCCTGGATTCTGTATTCCCGCAGCAACTCCGTGAAGGCAAAGCCCGTCGTCGCACGCAGCAAATGCGCCAAGTGGCCGGACGAAACCCCGGCGCGACGCGCAACCTCGTCCCGGGAAACTTCGTGCTTCAAATTGTCGCGCAGGTAGGCAAGCGCCTTGGCGACGGCGGCCGGGGCCTGGGTCGCCTGATGTTTTTCCACGGCCGAACAGATCCGCTCGAAGGACCCGCGCAGCCAAATGGCCAGTCCCTCCTCGTCCCCAATGGCGGCCAGCTCGGTGAGATGCCTGAAATGCAGACCCAGCACCTCAGTCTGCTCAACGCCCGCCTGCACCACCGCACGAGCCATCATCACGATGAGCTCGAGGAGGAAACCCTTCAGCAAGTCGCTGCGTTCCTGACCTGCCGCATAGATGTGCACCAGCAGGTGATTGATGATCTTGCGCGCGCCACGACGATCCCCGGCGAGAATGGCTGCCAGCAATTCCGGTTCACGGTAGAGATACAACTCGCGAATGCTGTCGTAGGGCCTCGTCTGATCGACCCGAATCGCCGGGAAATCGTCGGTCGGACCGGAACGCTCTGGAGTGGGAAGGGGGGGCTCGGAGGACTTCATCGTGAACGTAACCGGTGACATATCGCACAAAAATGCGGGCAATGTCGAACGCGACGACGCGTTATTGGTTCTTTTCGGTGCGCGCGACGCTGCGGCTGAATAAAGTGCCGCCTGCGCCTGCGCCAATCGGCGCACTTTCGCCCGGCCGCCGCGAGCGGAAATCGATGCGGCACGCCTAATCGCAGCGCGGGCGGAGCGTGCCACCCTCGATCCAAGAACCGGGCGTGAGCACGAAGTGGGGCTCCGCGGGCAAACCAATCTCGTCGCGGTGGAGCATGCCGACGACCATCTCGGCCGCGAGGCTGCCGAGCACGAGTGGGTTGTGGTGGATGCCCGCAATGCCTTCATCGAGGTGGTCGTTGATCAGCGTCGCGAGACCGATATCCTCCGGCACGGTGTAACCGGCGTCGCGCAGCCAGTCGTGAATCGGCTGTCCGTGCGTCGTTACGAGCGCGTCGGGCCGCCAGCGTTTCACCCACGCGAGAAAACTCTTTCGAAACGCCGGCCCCGGCTGGTATTCGCACGGAGGAATGTGGTCCTTCGCCGGCAAACGGAATTGCTGCCGCAAAAAGGCGCCGAGAAACCGGTCGCCCGTGCTCGGGCTGTCGTCGGCATCGGCGAACACAAAGCCCAGCCGGCGATACCCGCGCCCGAGGCACTGCTCGACGGTCTGCGCCGCCGCGGAAAACGGGTCCTCGGCGACGTGGTGTAACATCGGCGAACGCAGCGTGAAACCGAGCGCCACCGTGGAAAAGCGGTCCCAGCGTAACTCCAGTTGCGCCTGTCCGGGCGGCAGCCGGCCGAGCAACACACCGGTGATCGCGCGCTCACGCAAGATGTCGCTGAAACGCGCCGCCGTCATGCCCGGCTCGCCAAGCCAAAAGTGTTCGAGTTTGTAGCCGAGTTCGGCGGCGCGCTTCAGCGCCCCGGGGAAAAAATCGGGACGGTCGTGGTGCGGCGGCCGCCAGCCGAAACGCGTCGGGTACTTGGTGACGTAGGCGAGGCAGACATGCTTTACCGCGTGACCCGAACGCCGCGACCGCATCAGCGCGGCGATGAGTGGATTGACCCGGTAATGCATTTCGCGCGTAAGCGCCTGGATACGCTGACGCACCTCGGGGGTGATGCGCGGGCTGTCGCGGAGCGCGAGCGAAACCGTGGAGCGGTGGACGCCGGCGCGCTTGGCGACATCTTCCAATGTGGTTTGCGGGGGCACGGCAGAAGGGAGGGAGGAGTTGATGACTGGCCTGTGACGCGCACTCAAGTCGGCAATTTTACTCCCGGCGCGAGCTCACCCGCTGATCAGGAAATGTTCGAAATCGGCGTAGCCCGTGCGCGGGCTACCCGGCGTCGCGGCAGCGAACACGCCGACCTTTGCGCCGACCCAGTAACTCGACTTGGCCGCAAACGCCGTGCCGATCGGCGTGAAGGTCTGGCCGTCCGCGCCGAACGCAAACCGGCACACCGCGCCTGTGCTGACGGTCACGCTCAGGTACACGCGCGACGCCGCCGTAAACCCGTCGCCCGCGACGGCCACCTCCTGCTCCCGACCGCCTTGGTGCGCGGCGGTACAGACGCGCAAACTCAGCACAAGGCGACCATCGCGCCGCGCGAGACCGAGCCACGCGTAATCGTGGCCGAACACCATCAGGCCCGCGACGTCGCCATCGCTCGCCGCGTGGAGTTGCAGCACGACCGACGCGGTGAACCCGGGTGCGGGAAACTTCTGCAGCAACAGGTGCGGCGTGAGCCAGTGCGAGTCGGCAGAGGGCGCCGGCCTGCACGCCAGGCGGAGGATGCCCGGGCACGAAGTGAGCGAATACCAGCCTGGTTGAGGATTCGCCTGCCACTGCCACTGGCGGCGGAGTTGCGGAGCGTCAAAATCATCGCTCGTGGCCGGCACGGCGAGAAGTTGAACCGGGAGCGCAGGCTTGCGATGCACGAGCACGGGCTCGCCTTTGCCGTCGGCATCAGGATCGCAACCCATCACCGGCCAACCATCTTCCCGCCAGCGCATCGGTTGCAGATGCACGACGCGGCCATAAGCGGGCATTTCCTGGAAATGAAAAAACCAGTGTTCGCCGGCGGGCGTGTCGACCCATGCACCTTGATGCGGACCATTCACGGTCGTGCTGCCTTGTTCGAGCACGATCCGCGCTTCATACGGTCCCGCGATGTCGCGCGCGCGGAAGACGGCTTGGTAGCCCTCGGTCACCCCACCGGCGGGCGCGAAAATGTAGTAGAAGCCGGCGCGCTTGTAGAGCTTCGGACCCTCAAGCGTGTGCCAGTCCGGCATCAGGTTTGCGTCGATGATGATTTTGCCCTCGTCGGCCACGTGCGAGGCGTCGGCCCCGAGCCGGTGCAGCGTGAGCAGATTGCAGATGCCGGAGCGGCTTTTGGCCCAGCCGTGAACGAGGTAGACCTGACCGTCGTCATCCCACAGTGGGCACGGGTCGATGAGGCCCTTGCCGCTTTTCACGAGCAGGGGCGTGGACCATCCTCCGCGCGGATCCCGGGCCGTGATGACGTAGATGCCGAAATCCGGGTCAGGATAGAAGATCCAAAAGCGTCCCGCATGGAAACGAAGCGCAGGCGCCCAGACGCCCTGGCCATGGCGCGGTTGCGCGAAGTGGTCGACCGGCACCAGCGCGGGGAGCGCGTGGTTCACAAGCGTCCAGTTGACAAGGTCGCGCGAGTGCAGAATCGGGAGACCCGGAACCTGGCTGAAGCTCGAAGCCGTCAGCCAATAATCCTCGCCCACGCGAATGGCGTCGGGGTCCGAGTAGTCGGCGTAGAAAACCGGGTTGCGGTAAGTGCCGTCGCCCTGGTCGGGCACCCAGGGCGACGCGGGCGCGGAGACCGGCACCGCCGGCGAGGAAGCTTGCAAGGAAGAGTTCACAAGAGAAAAACAGGACCGGCTGGGGGGGGGATTTATTTGTGGCCAATCTGCGGCACGAGCAGGTGGAGCGCGCCGAGCGAAAGCAAATACATGAGCGACGCGCTCGCGAAAATCAGGGTGTAGCTCCCGGACGTGCTCAGGATGTAGCCGACCAGTTTCGAGGTGAACCCGCCCGTGATGAACGCCACGAAGCCGCCGAGCCCCACGACCGAGCTGACCGCCTGCCGCGGCACCGTGTCCGACACGAACGTGTAGAGGTTGGCCGACCAGCCTTGGTGCGCGGAGCCCGCGATGCCGACGATGACCACCGTGAGCCAGAGGCTCGGCACGTGCGGGGCGAGAAACACCGGCACCGCCGCCAGCGCACAGACGAGCAACGCGACCTTGCGCGCGGCATTGAGCGTCCAGCCGCGATCAATCAGTTTCGAGGACAACCAGCCCCCCGCGACGCCGCCAAACGAGGCGACCAGATAGAATACGGCGATCGGCACCCCCACCTGCGTGATCGAGAGTTCGTAGCGCTTCTGCAAAAAGTCGGGGAGGAAAAAAAGATAGAACGGCCAGATCGGCCCCGCGAGGATGCCGGCGATGAGGTAGGCCCACGTGGCGCGGTAGTTGAAGAGCGAGAGCCACGGCACAGTCGGCTCCTTTTCCTGCGCCGGCGGTCGACCTTCGGTGATGTAGGCGCGTTCCGCGGCGGAAAGCAGCCGGTGTTTCTCCGGAACTTCATAGAGCAGCGTCCACGCGATCAGCCAAAAAATGCCCAGCGCACCCGCGATGAAGAACGTCATCTGCCAGCCCCACGTCGCGGCCATCCACGGTACCACCAACGGACACACGATCGCGCCGGTGTTCGTGCCGCAGTTAAAAATACCGGTGGCCAGCGCGCGCTCCTTGGCCGGAAACCACTCCGCCACGGTCTTGATGGCGCCAGGAAAATTTCCGCCTTCGGCGAGACCGAGCCCGATGCGCGCCGCCATGAAACCAGTGACGGAACGCGCCAGTCCGTGCGCGGCACACGCGATGCTCCAAAACAACACGGACAGCGGCAGGCCGCGTTTCACGCCGAGCCAATCCATCGCCCGCCCGCCGAACAAATACCCGAACGCATAGGCAAACTGGAATGCCGCCGCGATGCTCGCGTAGTCGTTCTCCGACCAGCCGAGTTCCTGGCTCAATGGCTTTTTCAGGAGACCGATGATCTGCCGGTCGACGTAGTTGATCGAGACCGAGAAGAACAACAGGCCGCAGATAGCCCAGCGGAAGTTACCGACGCGCGGCGCAACCGGGGCGGGAATGGTTACAGACATGGTGAGAAAAGAGCCGCCCGCCGCTCCGACGCGGAGTTGTCCCCAGCCTCAACTCGGGGCAGGATTCTAGTAACCGCGCCAAAGCAGACGCGACACCGGAAGGGAAAAGGACGCATGGAGGTAAGGGGCGAAGCAGTCGCAACCCTGCGACTGACTTCATGGCGGAGACAAACGCCGAACCCACGCCACGACAAATCCCGGCTCGTGCGCATTGTTGAATCAGTCGGAAGCGTCGCCCATGCACCGTGCGCCCGCTCCATTCAACGATGCGCATATCCCGCCGATTGATCGCGGTGGGGTTGTGCGCAATCTGCGGCTGTTGCCGGCACCCACCGGCCAACATCCGCACTCCCCACTGCGTCTTCTCCAACCCCTCCCCACCCTTTAGCGCCCCACCGTGGTCACAGCGCGCTCCCGCGCGCCGCCCCACCCTCCCGTCACCTCATGGCTTTCATGAAGTCGTCACCGTCCTCGCCACGGAGGCCCGTCGGCCTCCTCGCCAGTGTCTGCGCCTGGCTGCTCATGCTGGCCGCGCCCGCCCCGGCTGAGGAGGTTCCGACTCCCGAGCCCATCGCACCGATCGTGGCGCCGTTCGCGATGCCCCAATTGAAGCGCCCGACCTTCCCTGACCGTACGGTGAGCATCGCCGACACCGGCGCCGTTACCGGCGGCAAAGTGAAAAACACCGCGGCCATCGCCGCCGCCATCGAGCAACTCGCGCGCGCCGGCGGCGGCCGCGTGCTAGTCCCCGCCGGCCGCTGGCTCACCGGCCCCATCCACCTGCGCAGCAGTATCGAACTCCACCTCGCTGACGACGCCGTGCTGGTGTTCAGCGATGTGTTTGAGGATTACCTTCCTCCCGTCTTCACGCGCATCGGCGGCATCGAACTCTACAATTACTCGCCGCTCATCTACGCCCGCGGTTGCGAAAACATCGCCGTCACCGGTCGCGGCCGGCTCGATGGCAACGGCGCCGCGTGGTGGCCGTGGAAAAGCCGCGAAACCCGCGAGGGCTTCGCGATGGGCGCGAAGGGTGTGCCCGTCGCGCAACGCGTCTTCGGCACCCGCGAGGCCGCCATCCGCCCGAGCTTCATCAGCTTCGTCGAATGCCGGAACATTCTCCTCGAAGGCTTCACCGTCGGCAGCGGACCCAACTGGACCATCCACCCGATCTACTCGGAAAACATCATCATCCGCCGAGTGAACATTGAAACGAGCGGCCCCAACAATGACGGCATCGACCCCGATTCCTGCCGCAACGTACTCATCGAACACTGCACTTTTTCCACCGGCGACGACTGCGTCGTACTGAAATCCGGCTATGACCAGGACGGCCGCCGCGTCGGCCGCCCGACCGAAAACGTCGTCATGCGCCACTGTTCCAGCCGTCGTGGCCACGGCGGCCTCGTGATCGGCAGCGAAATGTCCGGCTCCGTGCGCAACGTCTACATGCACGACTGCGACTTCGACGGCACCGATCGCGTCCTGCGCATCAAGTCCCGGCCCGGCCGCGGTGGTGTGGTGGAAAATATCTGGGTGGAAAACATCACCGCGCGCAACCTCCGCAGCGAGGTGGTGATCCTAAACATGGATTACACCGCGGACAAGAACCCTCTCACCGATCCGGCGCCGCCCACGTTTCGCAACATCACCGTGCGCCAGGTCGCCGCCGTCGGCGCGCCCGTCGCGGTGCGCATCTCCGGCCTCGAGTCCTCGCCGATCAGCAACGTGACCTTCGAGGACGTCGCCTTCGTGACCACCCGAGGCGTCATTGCCACTCACGCGAAGGACATCCGTTTCCGCCGCGCCGCGCTCACCTTTCGTGAAGGCCCGAACTTCGAACTGACGGCCGTCACTGACCTCACCGTGGACGGCAACCCACCGCCGTCCGCTTCCGCCAACTCCACCCACTAAGATCCGTCCGTAAGCCACACTCCGTTTTGATCAACCCCACCACCACAACCCTATGAAACCCCAGAATCGCCCCCTAACCTCGCCGCGCGGGATCAGCCTCGTGCTGCTTTCGCTCACCGCGTGGGCCGGCTCTGCGTTCGCGCAGACCGCGCCGGCTGCATCCGCGGCCGCCGCCCCCGCCGACACCGCCCCGAAACTCACCGCCGCGAACACCGCCGCCGCCACCCGCAAGTCGCCAGAAGAGGTGGTCGAACTCTCGCCCTTTCAGGTTGTGGCCAACAACAAGGGCTACTTCTCCTCGAACACGATGTCCGGCACCCGCTTTAACACCAAGATCGAGGACCTCGGCTCCGCGATCTCCGTGGTGACGAAAGGGCAGATGGAAGACTTCGCTATGCTCGATATCAACGACGCGTTCCTCTACACCGTCGGCACGGAGGGCACCGGCACCTACTCGGATTTCGTGATGAACCGCAACGGCGAGCTCACCGACAACGTTTCGCTCAATCCGACGCAGGCCAACCGCGTGCGCGGCATCGCCTCCGCCAACGTCTCCTACGGCAACTTCGAGACCATGGCGCGCATGCCGATCGATCCGCTCATCCTCGAGGGCCTGGAGATCAGCCGCGGCCCCAACGCCAACGTCTTCGGTCTCGGCAATCCCTCCGGCACGGTCAACCAGGTACCCGTCGCGGCGAACACGACGCGCGATTTCATCAAGATCGAAGCCCGCGTCGACAACTGGGACGGCTACCGCGGCACCTTCGACGTCAACCGCACCCTCATCAGAGATAAGCTGGCCATTCGCTTCAGCGCACTTCAAGCGGAAGAGGGCTTCGTGCGCAAACCGTCGGGTATGGAGACCACGCGCTACAACGGCATGATCCAGCTCCGGCCTTTTAAGAGCACCACCATCAACGCCTCTTACCTTTACTACAAAAGCGAAGGCGTCCGGCCCAACTACACTCCGCCGCGTGACTACGTCTCCTACTGGATTTCGCAGGGCAAGCCCGGCTGGGATCCGATCTCCCAGAAGGTCGTAATGCCGGATGGCACGACCTATGGCCCCTACCCCGCGGATACCTTCGTCGGCGCCACCGGCCCCGGCTCCGCCTTCAACCGTTCAGGCGGACAGTTCCAGCGCAGCAACGTCTTCATCGATCAGAATGGTCCGTTCTACTGGACTGCCACCGCTAGCGTAACGGGCTCCACGCCTGCCGCCAACACCGGCTCCGGCGCCACCGTCAACCCGGACGGCAGCGTCCGCCCCGCCGGCTTCGTCCGTCTCATGGGCTCCAGCCCCGGTCCCAACGGCAACAACGGCCGTTTCAGCGATCAGCCGCTCTTCAGCAGCGTGCGCTCGGTCACCGACTCCGGTCTCTACGATTTCAACAATATCAATCTGGCTGCCCCCAACTTCATTTCGGACACGCAGAAGACCTACATGGTCACGCTTGACCAGATCTTCATCAACACCCCGATGCACCTCCTGGCGGCTCAAGCCGGTTTCTTCCGTGAGGAATCCACGCGCTTCCGCAAAACCCCTATCGGCGACGCCGGCGGCGGTGGTCAGAACGGCCAGCTCTGGGTCGACGTTAATATCAAGAACCTCGACGGCTCCGCTAATCCCAACTTCGGTCGGCCCTACATCGGCGTCGGCGAGCCGGTCTACACTTACTTGCCCTCTCGTTGGGATACCACCCGCGCCCAACTCGCCTACCAAATCGACCTGTCTCAGTCCGATGGCTGGCTCAAGTGGCTCGGTAAACATAGTTTCAGTCCCTATTACGAATACAAGTACCGCGTGGAGCGGAGGTATTCCTATCGCGAGGCCATCGGCGACGCCCATAGTTGGCTCGTTGCCGGCCAGCCCGGTGTCGTCGCCAACTTTGCCCCCGCCAACCAGGCCAACGTTACCAATGGGCCCCAAGCCGGCCCGAACATCGCGCGCCCCTTCTACCGCTTCTACGTGGGCGATGCCATCGGCACCAATGTGGACTACGCTCCCGGCCAGATCATCCCTGGCGACTATACCCTCGTCTGGGGCACCCAGGGTAACTGGCGCTATGAGCCCGCCAAACTGGCCACCTTGGCTACCAGCAACAACACCGGCGGCGCCAACAACCTCAAGCGCACCATCAAGACCGACGGCGCCGTCCTCCACAGCAATTTCCTCACCAACAGGCTCGTCACAACCTTTGGTGTCCGCGAGGATGAGGTGTTCGCGAAACAGGGCGACCCCACCGTCCTGCTCACCAACAACAATACCGAGCACGACTTCTCGAGCGTCAACCGCTGGGAAGCACGCGATTACCGCTACAGCAAAGGCACGACCAAGACCGCCGGCGCGGTGCTCCGTCCGTTCCGCGACCTGGCCTTCGTCAATCGTTCCCTCCAGAATAGCACGGGCATAAAACACTTCTTTGCCGAAGCGCTGCAGGGCCTCACGCTCACCTACAACCAGTCCGACAACTTCATTCCATCGCCTCCGGCGGTTGACCTCTTCCTCAACCCTCTGCCCAACCAAACCGGCAAGGGCCATGACATCGGTTTCTGGCTCAATCTGTTCGACGACAAATTCGTGATCCGCGTAAACCGCTACGAGAACAAGCAGATTAACGCCCGCGACGGCGACGCCAACACGATCGCCCAACGCGTCCTGCGCCTCGAGTTCTACGCTAATGATCGCTACCAATTGTTCAACCGCGCCCGCGACTGGTATCTCCTGCAGAACCCGGCCGCCTCGGTTGCGCAGGCCGAGGCCTCCGCCTTGTCCATCATGAAGTTGAGTCGCGACCAATACGATACCTTGCTCGACAATGCCAACGCCGGCACCCTCGCTGCCACCAACGACATCACTGCCAAGGGCACCGAAATCGAGCTCAATTACAACCCCTCGAGAAACTGGACCGTCTCCGCCAACTTCGAAGAAAAACAGTCGATCAACTCCAACGTATCGGGCACGATCCAAGCCTGGATCGACTCGCGCATGCCAATCTGGACCACGCTCGTGGATCCAATCACCGACCCGGCCGCAATCCTGGGCACCGATATCAACACCGCAGGCTGGGCCGCGGATGCGAGCAACCCGAACCACCTCTGGTGGCTCCATCGTTACGGCGGCGGCTCGCAATCCCCGGCGGAAAACTTCGCGGGCAACGTCAACGCCCCCTGGTCCATCATCCGCGAGACGCAGAACAAGTCCCGCCCGCAAGTCCGCCGCTACGCCGCCCGCTTCAGCACCAACCTCAAGCTGGCCGCCTTCACCAGTCAGCGCATCCTGAAGAACGTCAGCGTCGGCGGTGCCCTGCGTTGGGAAGACAAGGCTGCCATCGGCTACTACGGCGTCGAAACCTATCCGGCCGTCATCACCAGGCTCGACGCGAACCGCCCGATCTACGACGACCCCCGGTTCTACGTCGACCTGAACGCGTCCTATAAGACGAAGCTGTTCTCCGATAAAGTGAGCACCACGTTCCGCTTGAACGTGCGCAACGTGCAGGAAGGCGGACGGCTCCAAGCTGTCGGCGCCTTCCCGAACGGGGAAATCCACTCCTACCGTATCGTCGATCCGCGCCAGTTCATCCTGAGCGCAACGTTCGAGCTCTAATCAGCGTCGGAACATCCATCGCCGGTCGGATTCGCCCGACCGGCGATTTTCTTTTGTGCGGCCATTTTCCCGCCGCTTTTTCCACAACTCCGTCCATCATTCCGATCCTCCATGAAAAGCCTCCGCCGCCTCGCTTGCCTCGGCTTCGTCGGTCCCCTCCTGATTAGCGCCGCCCCCGCCGGCTCGGGCCTGCGCTTCGGTGAAGACACGCCATTCTACGAAATCAGCACCGGCGAACTGCGCGTCGCGCGCAACCAGACCGTCGAAGTCTGGCTCACGCCCGCCGCCGACTGCCCGCCCGGCGCGATGGTGATCGACACCTTCGGCCCGGCCACACTGCTCGGCCCGCGTCTGCGCATGGGCGAAGGCGGTAAGATCGAATACCACACCTCCGCGCCCCTCGTCTGTGCCTCCCCCGAGCCGCTGCCCACCGACCGCCCCACCCACATCGTCGGCGTCTTCAGTTCACCCGACAAGATCGCCGCGCTCTACGTCAACAGCCGCCGCGTCGCCGCCTTCACTCCCACCAAGGACAAAGTCCTCGCGCCGACCGAGGGCATGCCCCTGTGCGTCGGCGCCGATCAGGAAGGCGCGAACCGTTTCCGCGGCATCATTCACTCGGTCGCCGTTTATCGCCGCGTACTCACCGCAACCGAAGTCGCCCAAGCCTACGCCGGCTCCGGCCCCACCGATGGTCTCGCCGCCGCGTGGGACTTTGCCCAGGTCGCCGGTCACCGCATCGTCGCACGAGACGGTCACACGACCCTCATTGCCCCGCCACTCCTCACTTCCGCCACCCAAGGCCCCGCCGGCGATCTGAACCTCTGGTATTGCCGCCCCGCCCGCGAATGGGTCGAGGCCCTCCCCTTCGGCAACGGCCGGCTCGGCGGCATGGTATACGGCGGCATCGAACGCGAACGCATCCAGCTCAACGACGACACCATCTGGTCCGGCGCGCCCTACGATCCCGCCAACCCCGAGGCTCCCGCCGCCATCCGCCAGACCCGCGCCCTCGTCTTCGCCGGCAAACGCGAGGAAGCCGAAGAAATTCTGACCAAGCACGCCCTCGGCCTGCCTTCCCGCATGGTGCAATACCAGACGCTCGGCAGCGTCATGCTCGATTTCGCCGACGAACCCGACCGCGCCGTCAGCCACTACCGCCGCTCGCTCGACCTCGACACCGCCGTCGCCACCACGACCTTCACCCGCGGCGGCGTCACCTACACCCGCGAGGTCTTTTCCAGCGCGCCCGACCAAGTCGTCGCCATCCGTCTCACCTCCGACCAGCCCGGTCGCCTCAACTTCACCGCGGCGTGGAGCACGCCTTTCCCCGACGCCGTCGTTGTTGCTGAGAACGGCCTGCTCACGCTCTCCGGCCAGGGCAGCGAGTTTAACAGCAAGCCCGGCGCCATCCGCTTCAAGGCCCTCCTCCGCGCCCTCAACGAGGGCGGCTCCGCCGAAGTTCACGACGGCAAGCTCATCGTCGCCGGCGCCAACTCCGTGACGCTCCTCGTCGCCAGCGGCACCAATTTCGTCAACTATGCCGACCTCAGCGCCGATCCTGCCGCGCGTGCCGCCCGCGATCTTGCCGGCGCCGAGAAGCGCCCCTACCCCGAGCTGCGCGCCCGCCACATCGCCGACCACCAGAAGCTCTTCCGCCGCGTCGCTCTCGACCTCGGCCGCACGGCCGACTCCGCCCTGCCCACCGACGAACGCATCCGCCGTTTCACCGGCGTCAACGACCCCGCGCTGCCGGCGCTCCAGTTTCAGTACGGCCGCTACCTCCTCATCGCCAGCTCCCGTCCCGGCACGCAGCCGGCCAATCTCCAAGGCTTGTGGAACGACGCCCTCACCGCCGCGTGGGGCGGCAAATACACCGTCAATATCAACACCGAAATGAACTACTGGCCGGCCGAGATCGCCAATCTCTCCGAGTGTGCCG
>Ga0302322_100002585_pt1 | contig 15298 bp, 24 predicted proteins | sample Fen_T0_2_FD_203757 | JGI IMG/M metagenome (GOLD analysis project Ga0302322, IMG submission 203757) | Peat permafrost microbial communities from Stordalen Mire near Abisko, Sweden - Fen_T0_2 | ecosystem: Environmental > Terrestrial > Soil > Wetlands > Permafrost | place: Sweden: Abisko... | reverse complement strand
TTGGTGATCTCGTGGCAGGTGCCGCCATCGACCGTTGGACCGATCGCGAGCCCAACGATTGCGGCGAGACGGAGCTAGAGGAATTCCAGACTGCCCTTGCAGACTGGGGAGAAGAATCACTTGGGAAAGTCGAGGCTCCCGCATGGATCGTGTTTCTACTGGCCTTGGTGTTTCTCGTGGCCTCAAAGTACGTGGGCGCGGCGAAGAAGCCACCCAAGCCCGTCGAGAAACCCAAGCCGATCCCGGCGGCGAAGCCGGCCACGCCAGTCCCTGCGCTTGCTGTGGATACCTCGATCCCGGAAGGTGCGAACGCTGCCACCACAAGCGAGACGGGTCTGACCATGTTGACGACGGCCGAGAGCACCGTCGAGAAAGACGCTGGAAATGCGGACGTTGTCGGGATTGGTTTCTAGGAAAGCCGCCGCGGCTACGGATGTGTCCGATGTGCGCGGAGAGATCTCGCAAGGAAAGGGACGCTCGAAACTCGCAGGCATACAGGGACAGGAAGCGCGGAGCAAAGCCACTGCCACGCGCGCAGAAGGCATTGCCGCCGCGCTTGCGCCCGCGCTTGCCGCCGGCGAAGGATGCCGCCTGCTGGTTTATGGTCGCACCCGTTGGGGAAAATCTGCATTCGCGCGCCACTTGGTTGCGGCGGCGCTCGATGCCGGCGTGGCCGAAACCGTTCTAATTCACGATGTCAAATTTCCCGACCATGCGCAGTTCTCCGGCGAGGAGGTCACGGCCATCACGCAGATCGGATCGGCGATGCAACGCGGTCGGGTCGTGGTTCTGCGTCCAACGGTTTCCGCGATGGAAGCGGCGCACGTAGCGAAACTGCTAGCCGAGCATCGAGAGCCGACGCTGATTCTAGTCGACGAAACTAGGCGCGCGCTTGGCGGATCGCAAATCTGGTGCGATGGCAGAAACCCGGATGGGACACAGGGCCCGCGCAGCTTTGAGTGGCTCTGCCTGGAAGGGGGAGGGGTAGGCGCGTCCCTTGTGTTGTTGGTTCAGAGACCCAGGCAGCTTCCTGGCGATGCCGTCGATTCTGCACAGGTGCACGTTGTTTTTGGTTTGGGTGGGCGTTCGCTGGCCTACCTGGTAGCCGCCGGGACCGTTCCGCCGGAGGCTGCGGCGACGGTGCGAGCGCTGAAACCAGGGGCGTTCTGTTTGTTCACGGATGACGAGGAATGGAGCGGGATCACGTACTACTCGCCAGAATGAGGTTGAATCATGGGACAGGGCAAGAAGATCGCTAAACTGGGCATCGCAAAGAAGCCAGGCTGGCTGTATTTCGTCCGCAGTGGACGCGTCCATGGTCAGGGACCGCGAAACCAGGATGTTTGGCAGGGACCGGAAGTGCCTGGGCTTGAGATAAGCAACGTTCAAAGCGCACTTTACTACGTGGACTCAGACGGAGACGTGTGCGCTTACCCGATCCGCAGGCGCCGTAGTTGACCGCGCCTCGAATGAAGCCGGTTCGGATCTGTCTGCTTTGCCCGAGGAAGGCTGCGCCCGGTTCGGTCGTGTGTACGGCCTGCCACTACCAGCAGTTTTCCGGGAAGGCTGGCGCGTGGTTGCGGTGCCTTGAGACGGCTCGCCTTTGTCCGCCACGCCGTCGCAAGCGTTCCGGCGTGCCCGTCCGCGTACCTTGACCTAGATCTCGAGTTTTCCGGGAAGGCTGGCGCGTGGTTGCGGTGCCTTGAGACGGCTCGCCTTTGTCCGCCACGCCGTCGCAAGCGTTCCGGCGTGCCCGTCCGCGGACCTTGACCTAGATCTCGGTCGGCAGATCTTCGGATTGCGGGATTGCCTGGCCCGTGATGTCGGCAGAGTCAGGCGCAGCGGCGCGCCCGCCGCGTAGCACGTGCAAGGTCGTCCCGCGCTTGCGGTCCCGGTCACACTTCACGGAGAGGAAGCCCCACCAAAAACCGACGAGGCACGCCGCCACAAGAACCCAGAATGCGACTCGATAATTCATCGTCCAGATCCCTTCATCTTGAAGAACAGAAACCCTACCACGATTACGCCGGCCACGATCCATGCCCACACCGGAACACCGCCAAGGATGCCCTTGGCCAGACTGGCGGGCAGTTCCCGCGCGGTAGCGGCAAGGTCATCGAGCGCCGTCGTGGATAGGACATCGTTGACGGTGTTGCTGGCCGTCTCAATCGAGGCGATGTCAAACGCTATTTGGTGAGCCTGCGCATCCGGCAGTGGGTCGTCTGTCGCCGGCAGGGCCGCAAAGTCCGATTCCGCACGTGTGCGAATTCCGTCGAGATATTCGGTGGACGTGGACGTGACCGCGTCGCTTGCGATCCCGGTCGTGCCGAGTCCCAAGGGGTTGTATGCGTCGACGGTAGAATACGCCGACGCCAGATCCGTCAGTCCCTGACCCAGGGCCATGCGGGCAGCGTTGCCCGTGGCAACCTGTGGTTGAATCTGGGCGGCACGAGTGAGGGCACTGGCCATGGCTATGCCGCTTTTTTGGGGGGAGGGGGCGGCGCGCGCAACGGTACCGTGTCCGGTTCTGGCGGTAGCTCGGGCAGAGGTGCCCCCAAGCTGCGCACGTCTGCAGTGTGCGGAATCGCCCAGAATACGAGGGCCGCGCCTGCCATGTACAAGGGCTTCTGCGCCTCCAGCACGTAGTGCCCCACTACGAAACAGGCGATCCCCGTCGCGATGGTGAGAAGACGCTGAAGCCAAGGTTGCATGGTTACTCCGTTCCAGGGAGGTGCACGGCCAGCGTCGCGAGCCCTTGAAAAATTGACTTGCCTTCAAGGTTCAGCATCTGGACTCCGACGCCAGCGGCGCCGAATTTCGCAGCCGAGAACAACAGGTCGCACTGGCCTGCGTTTTTCTCTTCGGTGGACAGTCCCGCGCCGCAGTAGATCCCGATGCCGAGTTTCGCGGTGTCCCTGTGGATGAGCGCCACGCCAACGAGGATCGCGAGGCGGTTCACGGAGCCGTTTTGTAGATTGATCTGCCATCCGGTCGCGCTGGCGAATTGCAGGCACGAGTTGAGCCCAGCGACGAATGCTCCGACCGGCCCGCAGTCGGGAGGGGGAGGGGGCACCGGGCAGGCTGGCCCCTCCGGCGTCGGCGGCGTGGCCGGCGTGGCCACCACAGGGGCGATCACGGGCGCGGGCGCGACGTCGTCCGCGGCGCGCGCGAAGTTTCCGGCCCAAGGCGCGGCCAGTGTGACGACCACAAAGACGAGAAATCGCAGCATGGTCACTTCCTCCCCTGTTGCATGTACCACAGGAAGAAACCGGAAAACAGCCCTGCGACGGTATAGGCGATCCAATGAAAAAAGCGCCCGCGCGATCTACGCTCTAGCCCGCACGTGCTTTGACAGACTGCCAGGGACTTTTCTACTGCCTCCATTCGGTCGAAGAGATCCGTGATGGAATCAAGGCGCGTGCGCGTGACATCAATGTGTGCAGAGAGTTTCCCCAGATCCTGACGGAGCTGCCCAAGCTCCGACAAGAAGATCGTGACTTCTTTCGTGGTCATGGTCATGGGAGTATTTTGGGGAAATCGCCAGGCGGGCATTACAACTGTTTCGTCGTGATGAAGAGCAGATCGTCGGCAAAGACCTGATCGTCCACGCCGGAAGTGTCGTTGTTTTCTGCTATCAACCCTGGTCGGATCGCCAGATTCAGTCCGCCGGTCGACATCACGCGGGTCAGGGTTGGTCCTCCGTCGATGCGGCCGCAGATGTTTCCAAGCCCGTCCGCCCATAGCTCAAAGAGATGATAGAAGGCGTCCAGAGGTACACCCATATCAAGGAAACCTTGCCCGGTCGCGGCGGCGTCGTCAAGCAGGACGAAGTTGGCCGAGCTGATGTAGTCATGGAACCCTAGGATGATTCTCCGCGCTTCCGCGTCGTCCACAAAAATGCCTGCGACACCATGGTGCCCACGGCTGGCGACGCGCGCCCGCGCGGCGTAGTACCACGCAACGCCGGTTCGCAAGTCGAGGGACAACTTTCCCGGTGATGCCTCGCCGATTCCTCCGGCAACCACGCCCGATCCGACAACGATGATTCCGCCCCGCAAATACGCGAGGAGCTGTGAATACCCCGTGCCGGCAGATAGCGACGTGTCCAGCAAGCCCTCAATCTGGAAAGCTTCGTTCACCCTGTAGCGGAGGCCCGTATACCAGACGTTGTAGTCTGGCGGTGACAGGCCCAGCAGTTTGGCGCCGATTCCAGCATAGTACGCCTCAAACGGCATGGCCGCCGACGCCACTTGCAGGTTTGACACCACTGGCGCCAGATCCGAAACCGGATCGAGCCCTCCCACCATGCCAGCAAAGACTGCCGGGATGGTTCCCGTGATTGGCACGTTCCCGGTGTATCCCGCGGTTTGTGCCGTCAGGGTCAGCACTGCGCCGACAGGGCCGGACGCGGCTACCGTCGAGGTGCCCTGTGTGTCGATGGCATGGCCAAACGCGACGGCGATGTCATTGGCACTACCGCAAGCGGTGCAATCCACGACCACGACGGTGCCACCCGTCGGAACGAAGCCGAGCGCAGTCGCCATTGCTTCGTAGGTGATGCCGCCAATCGTGAGCGTCTGGTTGTTCGCCACTGCAACGGGAAACTCGACGGTTCCCGTGGCCGGGACTCCGTGTGCCAGTTCCGGCAGTTTGAGCACTAGTTCCGTGATGTGTGGGAGACGGAGCGCGAGCTGCCAGACGTCGCCCATTTCAATCCAGTTGGTTGGAGATCCGGCCAGGGGATGGAACCACGCAATTCCAGAGACGGCACTCACGCCGATCGCGCCCGCGGGCGCGGCGTAGCCATCGCCGACGGTCGGATCGAACGTTCCCGGCCAGTGGATAATCAGATCGTCAAGCGTCGCCGCGGCGAATCCAGGCGGCACGACCTTGGGCACCGATCCCGCCGGCAGTCCGAGCAGACTCGTGATAGCCGGGTTTGTTCCGCCACCGCTGGCCTGTACGCCACCGGGACCGCGTGTGTGCGTTGCTCGCGTGTCGCTCATGCTGTCCAGATCTCCAAAGAGGTGCCGAAGTCCAGGCCGATGTTCTGCCATCCACGCTTTGTCCAGGTATCGACGACGGCCAAGTATGCGGCGTGCGTGTCGAATGCCCTACGACGCATAAAGTGAGTGGCGCCGCTAGTGGGATCTGGAACCCTCCCCGTCATGCAATCGCGGACGACTTCAAGGTGATGACCCGTCGGGTCTTGCAGGGCAGTGGCGTACTTTCTGAGGCTTCCCTGGTGACCGTAGCCGTGGCCACCTGTCACGCACGCGACGATGTCGCCGGCGTTGTTGGCGTTGGCATCGTTGAGTGCAACCCACACGATCGCTTGTTTCTCTTCATCGTTTCCACCCTTGCGCTCCGGCGTCGACTCACACGCGAGCATCCTTGCAAGCGTGTATTCCTCGATCGTGACGGGTGAGCCCAGCGTGGATGCGGCTTGCCCCGCGAGTTCCTGCGGTGTTTCCGCCACGCCATTGTCTGTGAGTGTTGCGCTGGTCAGTCTCATTTCATTTGCCCATTCCGCTAAGTCGGCCGCGAGCCGAGCCGCTGATTCGCCTGGGTTCAGGGACTCGGTGTACCACGACAAGATCAGCCACATCGCAAGCACGGTAATCACCAGGACGATGCGAGGGGTTTTCGGCATGGTGGGTTAGGTGTCCCCGCTGAGGCATTCCACACTTCCCTGGTTTGAGATCCTGACCCGCACCATTTCCAGCAGACCCGAGTAGTCCTCGGGACTGAGGGAGGGGGAATCCGGGTAGGCGTCGAGGCGGAACCATAGCCTCTGCCCGTCCGGCCCGTCTGCACCGCCGGCGTTGCAGGCAATCACGACAAGCAGATCCGTGGCGGCGTTGATCTCCAGGTTGTCCCCGGCGGGCGCGATGCCATCGAGCGCTCGAGGAGTGAGGGTTGGTCCGATAACCCGCGCGTCTGCGTTTTCGACCACGTGCAAGACGATCTTCGATCCGCCGATCCCATCGGCGACCGAAAACACGGACCATTGGACGTGTACACCGTAGGCGGATCTTTCAGGGGCACCCGTGACCCAGAGCTGTGGCACCAAGACCAGACGAGGATCAACACCCTCAATCAGGACTTGGACGTTGCGGGTTCCCTCGGTGCTGGTTTGATTCCAGTCCGCGAGAACCATTGGCGCTTGAACGGTGCGAGGTCTTCGGAGCATGGGCTATTCTCCTAGGAGATCCATCCCGTTGTAGTTGTCGGTTGAGTCGTCCGTCCATGAGCTGCTGAAATCTGATCCCGTGACGGGTGCGTCGCCGGCTACCGCGGGACTGGAGAACAGTCCTCCCAGTGCATCGATCAGCGATACCGCCGCGGGTGCAGCCGCCACGCCCAGCGCTACTGCGGTAGCGGCGTCACTGCTTGCGGCGCGCCCGCTGACCACCGGCTGGCCGTTGACGTAGACCGTGCTTGCCCCTGGCGCCATGTATCCAGGCTGGCCTGCCACGAGCACTTTCTTTCGCTTGGTGACCATGTACAGGGCCAGCAGTGCGACGGCGACGACGATCCAGACGGTTCGATCTGACATTTGCGGCGTCCTTTGTTCAACGGTTTGCGGTTGTGACCTTGGCGGTGATGGTGCCGATTGCGGGTATGCCGACGGCGCCGCCGATGATGTTGAGGCCGGAGAAAATTCCGGTGTTGTCCGTGTTCACTGGCATATTGTTCAGCGCCCTTGCTTGCAGATCGGAGATAGCCGCGTCCGCCAGATTGGGATCTCTGGGCAGGGGTGGGAGACGCACGGAAGCGGCTAGGGCGTTGACCGCGTCGATCCTGGCCAGCTTGTCAGCCGTTGCGGTGCCCGTGGCTTTCGCGCGCGCGGTCAACTCTGCGATCCGCTGGGCGCGGGATAAATAGTCGATGTGCCCGCCGGGTTCGTTGAACCATTCCCTGTCCGTCGGGTTCGCAGCCTGGCGCGAGGCCGCGGCGACTGGGTCGGCCGCGTAGCCCAGATCACCTATCCCGGTGGGTAGGTATCCGTAGGTGCGGCGCGTGGCTTCCGTGGATGGAAGTGGCGACGCTGGCGTGGCCGATCCTGACTGCGGGCTCGCGGTGCCCGTGGTGCCCTTGGCGCCTGTCGCACGCGCCGCCACAATGACGGCGCCGACGACCACGGCCGCTATGGGTATCACGGGGAGCATGGTCAACGCTCAACGATGGTCGGATCTCTTCCAACCGAGTTGAGTCCCGGCGGTTGTTGGGTCGTGAAGGTCGGTACGACGAATGGACTCAAGGCGCCCTGTACACCGCGTGCATAGCTGGCTTTTTCTGCCGCCGCCTTGGCCGCTGTGAACAGGTTCCCGAAGGGGCCGGCGTTGGTCGCCCGTGGTTGGGTTTCGACTGGCGTGGTATCCCGTGGGATCTCGGTATGAGGCACGGGCGTTGATTCCGTCGCCGCGGATGACGATACCCCGCCCGGCATCGTGCCCGCCGGCAGTGCGACCGTCACCGTGTTTTTTCCCCTGGCCCGTAACCAGAGCCAGATCACGATGATGAGCGCTACAACGGCGATCTGCTTTTCTCGTGTGGTCATGGCAGGCCCAGAGTCGCCAGATCAGCATTGACCGCGGCACCCACGGCGTCGTTCGGTTGGGTCGTGAAGGTTTGTCCGCCGTCCAGGCCGAACGGCACGTAGGATGGTTGCGTTGGACCCTGCGCTGCGCTTGCGGGTGGCGCGGTACCGAGGCGAGACGTGCCGGCAGCGGCCTTCAACGTTGTCGCGGCAGCGGCGCGCTTGGACCACAGTACGAGCACATAGACCAACACCGCGGCCAGAATCCAGAGCATGGTTTTGTTCGTCATGGTTCCTCAGAATTCGATGTCGACCGATCCCGGTTTCGTCGTCACCCAGGGCGTGACCTGACTGGCGGTGTTTGCCGTTGCTCGCGATGGTGCGAACAAGACCCAGGCCACGATCACTGCAAGCGCGATGATGGCCAAGGTCTTGACCGGCATGGCTTGCGCCGCCGACTACTTCGTGCCTTGGGGCAATCCGGTGTACTGTGCCGAGCGCACAGCGCCGCTTGCGACTGCGGCGTCAGCGTCGTGGTTGACGTGCCTGGTGACCTGACCCGCGATGCCTGCCGCGGCGAGCAGTTGAGCGGCGTACCCGCCGTCGATGTCGCGCAGGGTTTCGAGGTAGAGGGCATATTGCTTGCCCGATCCATTCGGCGGCGATGCCTGCAACGCATGGATGGTGATGTCGCCCTTCACGCGCGGCAGTTTGCTGATCTTCTGTTGGGCCGACGGCAGAGCAATCGGGATGCCCAGCAATTCCGCTCGCAGGGGCAAGCCACGGTCAGCGAGCACCTCTGTGGTGTACGGCCAGCCCAAGTTGACGGCTACGGTTGCGGCGCCGTCGTACTTGCACGAGTACGGGCGACGCTCCACGGGCAGCTTTGCCTTCACGAACTGGTCTACGTTGTACGTGTTGAGGATTCCCAGACCCTGACAGCCGATCTCGGTCACGTTCTCGAACGTGCCCGGCCCAGGAAGACCAAGGTTGTCAGACAGCAGAACCGCCGCAACCAAACGCTCACCGTTGCGCACATTGGTGTTTTGTGGGCCAGTCGCCGAAACCTGGGGAAACACAACGTCAAACTGGCCGTTGGCCGGCGTGCGCAGAACCCGCCGATAGACCAGCGGCGGGACCACAAACTGCTGACGCGGGTCACCGTGCGCGATGGACAGAAACTGGCGGTAGCCGCAACGCAGTTCCACGTCAACGCCGGCGATGGTTGATCCTGTCGACGCGGCGGCGATGGCCGTCGCCACGTTGAGCGAGAAGTTGAGCTGTGTTTGCTGCAACCATCCTGCGAAGATTGCGGTTTCATCCGGTTTGGCAAGCGCACGGTGCATAAAGGGATAGGTCACAAACAGGGTGACCGTTGCGTCCACTCCGGTGTACGACGGAATGATGGCGGCGAATGCCTCGTCACCCGAAAATGCGTAGCCGTTCCCGATGTATTCGCCCATAAACTTGGCAACTGGGCCGGTGTAGTTGTTCTTGTCCGTGATGGTGCCGAAGCGCGGGCTGATGATGTCGATCCCGGCGATGGTGCGGAACAGCTCATCCCAGTAGCAGGTCTGGCCGGTCGACGCCCCCCCATTCTCCATAACCATCTTTGCCGCGAATTCGACATCCGTGATTTTGTAGGGAAACCCGTTCATGGTTTCGCGCGGTGCTGACAGAATGAATTTCCGCTCGACCGTGTCAGTTCCTGGCGTGAGCTTGGCGGTGTAGTTTCCCGTTTCATCCTTCAGCGCCACATAGTCTGGTTGCGGGAACGCGAACGCAGAAGCCATCGAGAGCAGACCCGTCCCGATCGTGGTCAGGCCATGCGTGCCGGCCATCGCATCACGACAGAGTGACAGGAAGCAAACCGCGGCGACGATCGCGCCAGTCCACTTGCCGACCTTGACCCACGTCGCGCTTCCCTTGCTGGCTCGGCCGGCGATCCATCGGTTGATGGCACCGGAGAAATGCAGCAAGACAAGCAGCCCAACCCCAAGCATGACGGCAAAGCCGATCGGATTGCGCTTGGCGAATGACAGAGGGGCGGTGACTGCGTTCTGGACCTGGGCGATGGGGTCAGGCATTTGAAGATCCTCCGAGTTTTTAGCCACCTAAGGCGGCCATGTTCCCGGATAGGATCTCACAGGTCGAACGGCGCAGCGTCTGACGATTTTTCCCCGAACGCGCGCGCGTAAAGGGTCTGACGATCTCAGATCAGGCCGTTGACCGCCGCGAGATATTCAAGCACGCGCGGGTCTTTGAATGCACGACGAACAATCCCCGAAATGTGGAAAGCACGGATCGCCACCCCATCGACGGTCCAAAGGCCAGCGGGAAAACCAGGCCATCTCTGCCCCCTGCTCCAATTCGCCAGCAGGTTCCAGTTGTGGAACGGTCCAGGCCCTGTCCCGAATAGCGCCCGCCCGTCGAATGCCCACTCGGGCGGCAGATTATCCCGCGTCACTAGTCCCTCGGCCACGGCGCAGTCGATCAGTTGTTCATCGGAGTTGCGGTTCACCACACGTTCGCGCGTCGTCATGATCCTTAGTATCGCTTCGCGGCTGGAAACCGTTAGGCACGCGCACGATCCGGGCTCTGAGGAACCATGGCGCGAGTAATTCGGGCACAGCACCCCAGCCACGTCCGCGGTCCACGTCGCGTCGAAAACCTCGATCGCCGGCCCTGTCCAAATCAAGTCCGCGTCGAATAGTGCTGTCCGGTCGAATGGGGAATGAAGCTCACACAGGAGTTTGTTAAAACAACATCCACCCTCCCAGGGAATGTCCGCGCCCGCCAGGGTCAGCGGCGACTCTTCCGCCAGAACCTTGCCAGTCCAGATCCGGGCCATCAGGCGTAAAAGTTTTTGCCGCGTTGGCGCGGAGAGTGTGCCGAGACAGTCGACCACAAGTAGATCCACGTCGTACCCGGAACACGCCCGGAAGGATGCCACGGATGCGACGAGCATTTTTTCATAGGTACTGACCGTGTCCGTCCCCATGCGGTCACTCGGCCAGAACGGGACCATGTAACCTCGGGTCTGAGGTTTCGGGGTTTGATCTGTGATCATGTTCGCGTTCCTCCCAGGTGGGCGGTTGTAGTTGGACTATTCGCCTTCGATGTCATCCTTGACCCGGTCGATCGCTTCCTGTACCGCCTTCAAAAACAGGTCGGCTTGCTGTGGCGTGAGCAAGAGGCGAGGCGACATCCCCGAGGAGCAGACCGAAATTTCGATTGCCGGCCATGGAGAACCCGCCGCCACGACTTCGAGAGCTTCACCATACTGGCCCTTCAACTCGATCTTTGTTCTGAACGTTTGCATCATAACTTCCCTTCTGTGACCAAATGCACCTGGTTATGGTTCATCTTCCGTCCTCGGGCCCGGCCTGCGATTCCTCGCGGTATGCCTGCCCAATTTGCCGGGGGGGCTTTTGGTTCGGTTCCCCCGTGGCCTTCCATGCTGTCCATGCCCGCTGGAGACTCGACACTGGCCAGGGTGCGTCTGGCCGGTTCTGCCCGGTGCTTTTTATGACGCGCCCCCAACGTTTCCAACCCTTGCTCGCGAGCATGGCCGGAATTCGCCGCCAGCGGATGCCGGCACAGCGCAATCGATCGATTTCAAGAATTGCTTCCGGCTGCACCGTCTCGCGCGGCCTCGCACATGTTTTGCCCGCCGCCTCTGCCCTGGCCTTGCCTTGTGCCGCCGCTTCTCCGTACAAGTCACGTTGGAATTCGGCGACTGCGCCCAACATCGAGAACATGAATCGCCCCGACGGGGTCGAGGTATCGAGCCCGAGGTCGAGGATCGCGAGGTCGCAACCGAGCCGGCGCAGTTCCTCGGACGTGTCGAGAAGGTTTCGCAGGCTTCGCCCGAGTCGATCAAGACGGGTCACGCAGATCGCAGTTACCGAGCCCGCGCGCGCCAGGGACAAAGCTTGCGCCAGCGCTGGCCGCTGCGTTTCGCCCTTGGCCCCTGACGCGCGCTCCGTGGCTTCGCCGACGATTTCCCATTTCTGGCGCCCGGCGTATTCACGCAGGGTTTCTAGCTGACGTTCCGGGGACTCATCCTGGGTTTTCTTGAGAGTCGACACGCGAGCGAGGAGGAAGGCACGCTTCATATTCCCGGCTCCTTTATTTTCCACGCGGCGGGCGCGGGAAGGATAGCCCCACCAAAAACCGACGAGGTACGCCGCCACAAGAACCCAGAATGCGACTCGATGGCTTGGCTGGCTCGTCGGCGAAATCCCAGGTCTTGCCGCGGTCGCAGAAGTAAAAACGCAGTGGCGCACCGACTACTAGACCACATGAGAAGTAGTCCCCACCGATTGAGTCCTGTCCAAAGTCTCCGACGAGAGCAATGTGAAAATGTGACTGACACGGGTACTTGACCCTGTCCCCAACCTTCGGCCGTCGCTCGTCGCTCATTTCATGGACCATGGGTTATCTCCTGTGTTTGGCGTGGACGTTCGGGAACATCCCCTGCAGGGTTTCTAGTTCTTCGCGCGTTGGGGCAGGGTGAGCCGCCTTCCACGCCGCGCGCGCCGCCATCTTTGCGTCTGTGGCGGCGATTTCGTCGGCGATGGCCTTTCGTGCCGCTGCGATGCGGTTTCGCTTGCGCGTCTCCGCTGCGCTGGCACGGGACTGTGCGATCTGTTCTACCGTGCGACGCTTGCGCGCTGGCCGCGGTTTCGGCGCCAATCCGTCAAACAGGGGGAGACGTGGCAGGGCGTGGCGTCCATGGCCGGCGTGCTTGACCCGCTTGTGGATGTAGTGACCTTGCTCGTCTCCTGTCGGCGGTTGCCACCACCAACTAGGCGAGTCATCCACATGACACCCGGTGACCGCGCGTCGCCGTCTGCGAAAGAACTCTACGAAGAAAAAGCCCGGCGGATCTCCCGCGGTGAGCACCTTGGCAAGGATCCTCTGATTTCTCCACAAGATGCCTACCCCGCTTCCGACTGCCGGCATCGCGGCCATTTCAGATCCCCCACGCGGCTAGCATGTAGGTTAGGGCCATCGCCACAGCCGGCGCTGCTAGGATTATCAGGATGAGGGTCACGCGGTTGCGCCGCCTGCGTCGCCAGTCGGGGAGACAGTTCTCGCGGCAGAACTGGCAATATTCTCCGCCGATCAACCTGTCATGCGAGCAGCGCACGACCGGGCAGACGCACCTACCAGAGTTGCTCTGCCTGGCTCTAGCCTTGAACAACCTACGCATGGCCGAACCCGAGATGCCGGGAAACTCCGGCGATGATTCCGAGGATGCGTTTAGTCTCGAAGGTGTCTTTCCGCTGGCAGGCAGTCAGAAGGTTTTCCGCCATGTAGCGGACGTTGATCCAATCGAGGGAGGAAAACTCGCTCGCGGCGATTGCTGCTTTTTCCTCGGCGTGCCTACGTTCGTCGGCACGTATCTGGCGCGATGTCACCGGAGGAAACCCGGTTGAGGGTTTTCCACCGAATGAGCCGCGCGGTCTTCCCGGTCCGCGCTTGTATGGCGCGGTTTTCGGAACATCAGGAACGCCGGTTGTCGGGACGGCAAGCTGCCCCGGAAGAACCTCGGGCGGCGATTCCGCCACAGAGGAGGTGTCCACCGTGACCCGTCGCTTTTTCCTAGATTGCGGGTTTGCTGGCGTCTCTGACGTTGCTGCGCCAGTGGGTGCTGGTTCGGTGCGTGTCTGATCACTGTCGTTCTTGTTTTCCATGGTTGCCCTTCCTTAGTTTCGGAGTTTCGGATCTCAGATCGCGTCCGCGGACTGTCCGCGGAACGTCCGCAGACGATCGCACGCCCCTACCTACCGACCTACAGCCCAGACCTGGATTCTGCTCACCTGTTCTCGCACGTTTGCGCGCGCGTCCGCTCGCGCGCCCCGCCTTGCGCTTGTCCGCGTGTCGTTTGGCGTCCGCGGCGTATTTACGGATCAACCATCCGTTGCTCGCGTCCCACAGGTAGATTTCATGCGATGGACCACTGGCAATTCCACACGCGAGAAACAGATCCCGCAGTTCCGCGGTTTCCCCTGGCCACCTGACGAACCGGCGCAGATCGTCCCATGCGTTTAGCATCTGGCCCTGTGGTGCGTACAGTTTGCAGAATGCCAGCGTTCGGAAATAGAGAACGTCTGCGTATTCGCCAGCGGCATCACGCAGTCGCGCCAGGGGCGGCGATGCGTCCGCCTGGCACGGGACCGCGAACCACGTTTGCGGCGCCGATCTGCTCACGTCGCGCGCCCGCTCGAAACTCTGAGGGTGGCGTCCGCTCTACCCCGCTGGAGATCCACGCTTTGCGAGAACGGGAAACGGGGGACAGACGCCACGCTCAGGGTTTCGAGTCGGTTCCGTTCTCGCATGATCCGACGATCTCATGAACAGAAAACCCTGTCAAGAAACCCCCCCGAAACCCCGGAAACCCCTGATTTAACCCATTAACACGCTGAATAAAGCACGTGTCCGGCGCACTGCTGGCACGCCGGCCACGTGCAACTTCCGTCTCACCGACGGGAATTCCTACGAATGGTGCATAAAAAGCTGATCGGGGAAAAAGACCCTATTCGAGTCCAGATCCCTGAAAAGTAAGGACATTTTGCCCGTTTCGGCATTGGCGCGCCTAATCCCCTTCAACCGCGCACTCTGTCCCCGTCGGAGAATGCCTGTTGCCGCCTCATGGGGAGTGCGCCCATACCCCAAGATCTCATGGTCCCGCTGATACCACGGGAGAACGGCTTTTCCCAGGGAGTTTCCCCCACCCTCCCCGATGGGATGGTCGACAATTCCCGAGTCCAGAAATTGAATTAGGAGCCAGAAATCAGCGGCCAGTGCCCATAAAACCCACTCCCTGCCCCCTAGTGTCGCGGAAATGTGCCTGCACATGTCCTGCATTCCCGTGTCACGCGGGTTTCTCGAATCGAGCATGATGGTGACTGGCATGGTGGACGTAGTATTGCGCAGAACCGAAAACTAGGCAACACTGGCCACCATGACAAGCCGCCAGCGTGCTCTGCATCGGATTTTTTCCTCCCTTGGTTTTTTTCCTCCAGAGTTTCGCGAACGGGTTTTTCGATGGGGCGCTGGGCTTGGCGTGATATTCGGTCCAGAGAAACCGGATGATGCCACCACAGCGGATGCCCTGAAGCAGCTCGAAGGAGGAATCCTCGATCTGGTTCTGTCCGCTGCCACATCGGCGCTTTCCGAGCGTGGCCGGGAACGGTGGTTCGCCGGCGTGGTCGAAGATGCGCAGGCAATCGACTCCGCTGCCTGCGCTGCGATCCGTAAATACTCGCGGGCTGGTTCAGCATGAAGTGCTCGCACACGTTCGGTCCCGGCGGGAAATGCGGGAAATGCGGGAAGCGCAAGCCTGGCCGGCCACGGGGTAAAGCGCAGGCGTTGCCGTCTGCCCCTCCTGCGACTGCGCCGAATGCGGCGGCACCGTCTGCGCCTGTCCCGGTCGGGCGCGCGGAACGGCTCGCGATATTGTTCGCGCCGCCCGCACCCCCGGTGCCGCCATCCGATCCCGCTGCGAATGACAACGCCGGCGAGGAGGAGCCCAAGGCACGCAAGCCCAAGAGGAGTCATGTCGGATGGCCATGGATCGCGAAGCGCGGTAGCACGGTTGTTGATCTCGTGGCAGGTGCTGCCATCGACCGTTGGACCGATCGCGAGCCCAACGATTGCGGCGAGACGGAGCTAGAGGAATTCCAGACTGCCCTTGCAGACTGGGGAGAAGAATCACTTGGGAAAGTCGAGGCTCCCGCATGGATC
>Ga0302322_100002584_pt1 | contig 15307 bp, 11 predicted proteins | sample Fen_T0_2_FD_203757 | JGI IMG/M metagenome (GOLD analysis project Ga0302322, IMG submission 203757) | Peat permafrost microbial communities from Stordalen Mire near Abisko, Sweden - Fen_T0_2 | ecosystem: Environmental > Terrestrial > Soil > Wetlands > Permafrost | place: Sweden: Abisko... | reverse complement strand
CAAAGGCACGGGCATGGGCAAGGGCTGCAACAGGCGCCCATCATGCCAAGGCTTCGTCAGACCAGCGCTTCGTCCAGCCACTCCACCCAGTGCTTGACCGGCACCGTGGTGCCGCTTTGCAGGTGCTGGATGCAGCCGATGTTGGCCGACAGGATGGCACTGGGCCGCTCCGGGGCGGTGGGGGCGGCGGGCTGGGCACCGGGGCTGTCGGCCAAGGCGCCCAGGTGGCCCAGCTTGCGGTCGCGCAGCTGGTGGCTGAGCTCGGGCTGCAGCACGCTGTAGGTGCCGGCCGAGCCGCAGCACAAATGGCTTTCCTGGCCGGCCAGTTCCACCTGCGCGCCCAGCGCGCGCAGCGCGGCCTCGACGCCGCCGCGCAGCTGCTGGCCGTGCTGCAGCGTGCAGGGCGGGTGGAACACCAGGCGCTCGGGCGCCGGCGGCGCCGGCTCGGCGCGGCCGCCGCGCACGGCCGGCGGCCGCGGCTGGGCCTGGGCCAGGCGCTGCTGGAGCTGGGGCAGCAGCTCGGGCAGCAGCTCGCTCAGGTCGCGCGTCAGGGCACTGACGCGCGCGGCGCGCTCGGCATAGGCCGGGTTGTGGCGCAGCGCGTGGCCGTAGTCCTTCACCGTCACGCCGCAGCCGCTGGCGTTCATCACCAGCGCCTCCACCTGGCCGGTGGCGATGTGCGGCCACCAGGCGTCGATGTTGCGGCGCATGTCGGCCAGGCCGCCGGCGTGGTCGTTCAGGTGGCTGCGGATCGCGCCGCAGCAGCCGGCCTCGTCGGCCACCACGGTCTGGATGCCGCAGGCGTCCAGCACGCGCGCGGTGGCGGCGTTGATGTTGGGCATCATCGCCGGCTGCACGCAGCCCATCAGCATCAGCACCTTGCGCGGGTGCTCGCGTTGCGGCCACTGCTTGGCGCGCGGGTGGGCCGTGCCCGGCAGCTTGTCCTGCAGCACGGCCGGCAGCAGCGGGCGGGCCAGCTGGCCCAGCGCCATCGCCGGCTTGAACAGCGGCGAGGTCAGGCCTTCCTTCAGCAACCAGCGCACCGCCTGCTCGCCCCGCGGGCGCGGCACCTGCTTGTCCACCAGCTGGCGGCCGATCTCCACCAGCTGGCCGTACTGCACGCCGCTGGGGCAGGTGCTCTCGCAGTTGCGGCAGGTCAGGCAGCGGTCCAGGTGCTGCTGCGTGGCGCGCGTGGGCGTGGCGCCTTCGAGCACCTGCTTCATCAGGTAGATGCGGCCCCGCGGACCGTCCAGCTCGTCGCCCAGCAGCTGGTAGGTGGGGCAGGTGGCGGTGCAGAAGCCGCAGTGCACGCACTTGCGCAGAATGGCCTCGGCGGCCTCACCCTCGGGGGTGCCCTTGTACTGGGGCGCCAGGTTGGTTTGCATCAGTCGTTGCCCAGTTGATCGGCCCATGTGCGAAGCACAGTCCCGGGGAAGCTTTCCAATAGCCCTGCTTGCATGGCCGGATCTCCCTCAAAAACTTTCATCCAGATGGAGAACCCACCCTTGGCGATAGCCGTGTCCAGAATGCACCGTCGCATGCCCGGTGTATCGCCCTCTTGCAGTTGGCAAAGGCTTTGTTCCGCGAGCCGCCAAATTTCCAAGCGGTCGATCCAGCGGTGGTCAGCCGGTGACGACAGGGGGGCACGATCCAGACCAACCAGAGTCAGGAGCCGCAGCGCCCGCGCCGCCGCCCCGGTTGCCAGTTGCCCATTGACCGTGATTCGTCCGCTGCGTGCATAGTCAAAGGCCGCATGCGTCGCATCGGTGTCGGGCCACAAGACCTTGTGTGCCAGCGCGACTTGCGTCCCCTTGGCACTGTTGCAGTTGCTGCAGCCAAGCAGGAAGTTGGTCCATTCGAGCTTCAGCTCAGGGTAGGCTTCCTCGTGTTTTGGGAGCTTGTGCTCGACGGCCAAATTGGTCGCGATCCAGCGTTCGCAGAATGAGCAATAGCGGCCCAAACGCTCCTTCAAGTACGGTGCCGCGTCCTGATACTGGGCGAACGCAACCGGCGAGCCATCTGCGCTTAGCGGCTGGGCGCCGCGATCGACCGAGCGCATCGGTCACAGCCCCGCAGCTTCACGCTGTTGTGCCAGCCAGGCAGCGGAAGCCGGATCGTTGGCGAAGTGCGCCATGTGTCCGTCCAACTCGGCCTTGACGCGTGCAATTTCTTCGGGTGTAGAGGCCGACGTTTCAAGCAGTCGGATGTACTCGGCGGCGGTGCGCTTCAGAGCAAGGAATTTGACGCCGCGCTGCGGTTGATCAACCCCCATCACGCCCTCCGTGATGTCTTCCAGGCTGGTGTCCCCGGGTTGAACAAACTGCCCGGAGGCCATGTCGACCACTTGCCCATGCTCAAAAGCGGCCTGCAACAAGAATGGCGAATGCGATGTGACGATGAACTGGATTTGAGGGAACACCCGCCTCAGGTCGCCCACAACACTGCGTTGCCAGGAGGGGTGCAAGTGCAGATCCAGCTCATCGATGGTCACGATGCCGGGGGTGTCCGATATGCAAGTCTCGCCAAGCTGCGAGTTCAGACTGGCACAGCGAAGAGCGAGGTCGCAGAAGATGGCTGCGATCCGACGCTGCCCGTCACTGAGTTGGTTGAATGGCCGCCAACCTTGCCCTTCATGCAGAAGCATGAGCTGATTGTCTCGAACAACATATTTCACGTCTTTTGCGTGAATGGCCGACAGAACTGCTTGGCGAACCTGCCTGTAAACCAACGGCTCCTTGTGCTCTTGCAGCGTGCGCAGTTCGTTGTATTGAAACCATTGGGCTAACCAAGAGGTTTCTACAACGTCTTGGTTGAAGCGTTGCCAAATCTCCTGTTTGCTGCTGAAGGGGCGCTGTACCGTCCCAGCGGCACCGTCACCCCTTGCATTTGACGCGCCGTAGCGCGCGATGATGGGGGTGGGCTCAGAGCTGGTTGGTGAAAACCACGTTGGAGACCAGGTCCGAATGACCTCGAAACTGCGCATGGAATCGGCGTGATCGTTGTCTGACAGGAAGACTTCCGTTGATTGCGGGAGGCGTTCCATGCCAAACAGGCGGTCGGCACCATCCAGCCAAATGGGCAGCTTGACTCGACAAGGGAATACGGGGGTTCGCCAGGACTCGTCAGCGGGATCAACGCTCAACTGACACCGCACGTCGGTATCTGCCAGCCCCTGACCGATCAATCCAACGTTGGCTGCTTGGCTCAGTGACGACAAGCCGACGTGAATGCCCTTGAGCAGACTGGTTTTACCGGACCCATTGGCGCCCATCAGCAGCGTGAAATACCGGTCGAACTGGGCATCGAATTGCTCGAAACGGCGGAAGTTGGTCAGCGAAATCGACGTGGCATGCATGGCAGAAAGTCCTCAGCGGCTCCCGAGTCTCACAGATCGGGGTACAGCCGCCCCGGGTTGAAGATGCGGGCCGGGTCGAACGCGGCCTTGAGCTGCTGGTGGATGCGCGCCAGCGGCGGCGACAGCGGCGCCAGCACGCCGCCGGCCTTGCCGCCGGCAAAGGCCGTGGCGTGGCCGCCCAGGCGGGTGGCCAGCTCGCGCAGTGTGGCCGGGCTGGCGGTGGTGACCACCCAGCGCTGGGCGCCGCCCCATTCCACCAGGTGCTCGCCGGGCAGGGCGGTGGCCGGCGCCGTCTGCGGCACCGACAGCCGCCACAGCGTGGCGCCGTGGGCGATGGCCTGGCGGGCGGTGGCAAAGAACTCGTCGCTCTGGTCGCGCAGGCCGTCCCAGAAGCCGGCGGCCAGCGGCGGATCCACCGGCTCGCCACCCAGCGTGCGCGCGGCCGATTGCACGGCGGCCGCCGCGCCCGACAGCCGCAGCACCAGCATGCCGCGCCACCAGGCGCTGGCGTGCACGGGCAGCGGCTGGCCGCCCCAGGCGTTGAGCCGGCGCAGCGCCTCGGCCTCGTCCAGCTCAAAGCGCAGCGTGGTGCTGGCCACCGGCAGCGGCAGCACCTTCAGGCTGACCTCGCAGACCACGCCCAGCACGCCCATGGCGCCGGCCAGCAGGCGGCTGACGTCGTAGCCGGCCACGTTCTTCATCACCTGGCCGCCAAAGCGCATCAGCTCGCCCTGGCCGTTGAGCAGCGTGGCGCCCAGCACATGGTCGCGCACGCCGCCGGCCGCGGCGCGCGCCGGCCCGGCCAGGCCGGCTGACACCATGCCGCCCACGGTGCCGCCGGCGGCAAAGCGCGGCGGCTCGAAGGCCAGGCACTGGCCTTGCGCGGCCAGCGTGGCCTCCAGCTCGGCCAGCGGTGTGCCGGCGCGGGCGGTGACCACCAGCTCGCTGGGCTCGTAGCTGCTGATGCCGGCCAGCGGGCGCAGGTCCAACACTTGCCGGCCCGCAGGCACGGCCTCGCCGTAAAAGGCCTTGGTGTTGCCGCCGGTGATGGCCAATGGCGTGCCGTCGGCCTGCGCGGCGCGCACCTGGTCGATCAGCGCCTTGAGCGCAGGGTCATGCAGGGTCATGTCAGTGGTCCACCGCGACCAGCGGTGTCGTCGATGCAGGCCACAGGCCCAACCCAGCGAACGCCGCGGAACCGGCTTCGCCGGGCCGCTGGCGTGCCTTGCCGGCCGCGCCGGGCTTTGCAGCCCGGCCCCTCGCCAGGCGCATCCGATCCACAGGATCCGATGCGTCCGGGCTCGGCCCCCTTGAGGGGGCGCGCGCAGCGCGTAGGGGGTGGGTCATTCAGAATCGTTCCAGGTGCGGGAAGGGCAGCAGGCCGCCGCTGACATGCATGCGGCCGTACTCGGCGCAGCGCTGCAGCGTGGGGATCACCTTGCCGGGGTTCAGGCCGCCGGCCGGGTCAAAGGCGTGCTTGATGGCGAACATCTGCGTGCGCTCGGCCGGGCTGAACTGCACGCACATGCTGCTGAGCTTTTCGACGCCCACGCCGTGCTCGCCGGTGACGGTGCCGCCCATGGCCACGCTGGTTTCCAGGATGTCGGCGCCAAACAGCTCGCAGCGGTGCAGCTGGTCGGGATCATTGGCATCAAACAGGATCAGCGGGTGCAGGTTGCCGTCGCCGGCGTGGAAGACGTTGCAGCAGCGCAGCTGGTACTTCTGCTCCATCTGCGCAATGGCCAGCAGGATGTCGGCCAGGCGCTTGCGCGGGATGGTGCTGTCCATGCACATGTAGTCGGGGCTGATGCGGCCGCTGGCGGGGAAGGCGTTCTTGCGCCCGCTCCAGAAGCGCAGGCGCTGGGCCTCGTCCTCGCTGACGGTCACGGCCGTGGCGCCGCAGCCGCGCAGCACGGCCGCCATGCGGCCGATTTCCTCGGCCACCTCCTCGGGCGTGCCGTCGCTCTCGCACAGCAGGATGGCGGCGGCGTCCAGGTCGTAGCCGGCGTGGACAAAGTCTTCCACCGCGGCCGTCATCGGCTTGTCCATCATCTCCAGCCCGGCCGGGATGATGCCGGCGGCGATGATCGCGGCCACGGCGTCGCCGGCGGCGCGCACGTCGTCAAAGCTGGCCATGATGCAGCGCGCCAGCTGGGGTTTGGGGCACAGCTTGACGGTGACCTCGGTGGTCACGGCCAGCATGCCCTCGCTGCCCACCAGCACGGCCAGCAGGTCCAGGCCTGGTGCGTCCAGCGCGCGGCCGCCAAACTCCACCGCCTCGCCCTCGGCGGTGAAGCCGCGCACGCGCAACACGTTGTGCAGCGTCAGGCCGTACTTCAGGCAGTGCACGCCGCCGCTGTTCTCGGCCACGTTGCCGCCGATGGTGCAGGCGATCTGGCTGGACGGGTCGGGCGCGTAGTACAGCGCGTGCGGCGCCGCCGCCTCGCTGATGGCCAGGTTGCGCACGCCGCACTGCACGTCGGCCGTGCGGGCCACCGGGTCCAGCTTCAGGATCTTGTTGAACTTGGCCAGGCTCAGCGTCACGCCCAGCGCATGCGGCATGGCGCCGCCGGACAGGCCGGTGCCCGCGCCGCGGGCCACCACCGGCACACCCAGGCTGTGGCAGGCGCGCAGCACGGCGGCCACCTGGTCCTCGGTCTCGGGCAGGGCCACCAGCAGCGGGCGCTGGCGGTAGGCGGTGAGGCCGTCGCACTCGTAGGGCACGGTGTCCTCGGTCTGCCACAGCAGGGCATGGGCCGGCAGCAGCGGCGCCAGCGCGGCCAGCACCTGCTGCTGGCGGGCGTGGCGCGTGCGGGCGTCGTCTGCGGCCACGGCATCGGGCGTGGCCAGCGCGGGGGCCGGCGTCGGGGCATTCATCGTTGTCTCCTGCGGCCCGGTGCAACGGCGCCGGGGGCAACTGTACGCACAGAACACGGCCACCGGCTGGCGGTGCCGACAAAGCGCTTTTGCGTGGGGCGACGCAATCGGCGGCCGGGCCCGGGGGCCTGGCCCGGCGTCAAAGCCGGGTCAGGGCCGGGCCGGTGCCCGGCGCGGTGGATCGCCCGATCAGCGCACGACCATGGCGGTGAACGGCCACACATAGGCCTGCAGCGTGACGAAGCCGCCCACCAGGCAGGCCAGCGCGATCGAGTGGAAGAACACGTAGCGCAGGATGTCGCCCTCGTGGTTGAACCAGCGCGTGGCGGTGCTGGCCACGACGATGCTCTGGGCGTCGATCATCTTGCCCATCACGCCGCCCGAGCTGTTGGCCGCGCCCATCAGGTTGCCGCTGAGGCCCAGCTGCTCGGCCGCCACCTTTTGCATGCCGCCGAACAGCACATTGCTGGCGGTGTCGCTGCCGGTCATGGCCACGCCAATCCAGCCCATCAGCGTGCCGAAGAACGGGTACAGCACGCCGGTGCCGGCAAAGGCCAGGCCCAGCGTGGTGTCGGTGCCCGAGAAGCGGGTCAGCGTGCCCAGCGCCAGCATCAGCACAATGGTCAGCAGCGAGGTGCGCACCAGCCACAGCGTGCGGAAGAAGGTGCGCGCGATGTCCACCACGCCGTAGCCCATGACCAGCGCGCCGACGATGGCCGACAGCAGGATGCCGGTGCCGGTGGCCGACAGGCCGTTGAGCACATACACCGCCGCCTCCTTGTGCGGCGTGGTCACCACCGGCGGCACCTTCTCGATCAGGTTGTGCAGGCCCTCGATCGGGAACTTGGGTGCCCACAGGTTGTTGAGTGCGGTCTTCACCGACGGCAGGCCCCAGACAAACACCGCCACCGTCAGGATCAGCCACGGCGTCCAGGCGCGCCACAGTGCGGCGGCGCTGTGCTGCACCACCTGGCGCGGCGCGGGCGCCACGCCGCCGTCGGCCTCGTGGCCCTTCAGCGACGGCGAGGTCCACACCCGCTTGGGCCGCCACACCTTCAAAAAGCCCACCAGGCAGACCATCGACACCAGCGCGGCGATGATGTCCACCAGCTCGGGGCCGATGAAGTTGGACACCAGGTACTGCGGGATCGCAAAGCTCAGGCCCGTCACCAGGATGGCCGGCCAGATCTCCCACATCGCCTTGCGCCCGGCAAAGGCCCAGATCAGCCAGAACGGCACCAGCAGGCTGAAGAAGGGCAGCTGGCGGCCGATCATCGCGGTGACGGCCATCAGGTCGTAGCCGTGCACCTTGGCCAGCGTGATCACCGGTGTGCCCAGCGCGCCAAAGGCGACCGGCGCGGTGTTGGCGATCAGGCTCAGGCCCGAGGCCGCCAGCGGGCTGAAGCCCAGGCCGATCAGGATGCCGGCGGTCACCGCCACCGGCGTGCCAAAGCCCGCCGCGCCCTCAAAGAACGCGCCGAAGCAGAAGGCGATCAGCAGCAGCTGCAGCCGACGGTCGTCGGTGATGCCCGAGAGCGAATCCTGCAGCACCTTGAAGCTGCCGTTGCCCTCGGCCAGCTGCTGCAGAAAGATGATGTTCAGCACGATCCAGCCGATCGGCAGCAGGCCGGTGAGGCCGCCGTAGAAGGCCGCATTGCCGGCCATCGCCAGCGGCATGCCGTAGGCCAGCACCGCCACCGCCACCGCGGCCAGCAGGCCCAGGCCGGCGGCAATGTGGGCCTTGATGTGCAGAAAGCCCAGGCTCACCAGCATCACCAGCACCGGCACGGCGGCCAGCGCCGTCGAGATCCACATGTTGTGGAAGGGGTCGTACACCTGCTGCCAGACCATGGCTTGTCTCCTTGGTTGTTGAAGTCTTGTGCCGGGAGACTGCCGCGCCATCCATGCCGCAGCCAGGGTCATCACCGCAATGGGGCGCGATGGTGCGGCCGGCGGGCCGGTGCGGCCGTGAAAGTTACTGTGTGCCGACCTGAGCGTTTTTCACGCCGCAGCCGGGTGCACCAGTTCAGGCCAGGCTGCGCGTCAGCCAGTCCACAAAGGCCTGGCACTCCCAGCGCGCCAGCATGCCCGGCTTCCAGCACAGAAAGTGGTGGAAGGGCGAGGGCACCTCGCGCGGCGACAGGCGCACCAGCCGGCCGCTGTCCAGCCAGTCGGCGGCCAGCTTGGGCCGCGTCAGCGCCACGCCGAAGCCGGCCGCCGCCGCGTCCAGCATCAGGCCCACGTCGTTGAACTGCGCGCCCTCGCGCGGCTCGGGCAAGGCGATGCCGCAGGCCTGGAACCACACGCCCCAGGGCACCAGCGGGCTGCGGATCAGGCGTGCCCGGGCCACGTCGGCGGCGGTTTCAAAGCGGCCGTCAAACGGGCCGGCCTCGGCCTCGTACTCGGGGCTGCACACCGGGAACACGGTGTCGCTGAGCACCCGCACCTGCTCCACCCCGGGGTAGGGCCCGGTGCCGAAGCGGATCTCCAGATCGGCCTCTTCGGCCTTCAGATCGGCCAGCGGGATGGCCACCTGCATCACCAGCTCCACGTCCGGGTAGGCGCGCCGAAACGCCGCCAGCCGCGGCAGCAGGATCTGGCGCGAGAAGGTGGGCGTGACGGCCAGCCGCAGCCGCGCCACCGGCAGCGCCGCGGCGTCGCGCCCGGGCACCTGGGCCAGCGCCTGCAGGCCCAGCCGCACCTGGGCCAGGTAGGCCGCGCCGTCGGGGCTGAGGCTGAAATCCTGGCGCGCAAACAGCCGCAGGCCCAGCTGCGATTCGAGCTGGCGGATGCGGTGGCTGACGGCGCTGGGGGTGACGCTCAGCTCGTCGGCCGCGCCGCTGACGCTGCGCAGCCGGGCCAGCGCCTCAAAGGCCTGCAGGCAGTGAATGGGCGGGATGCGGGGCGGGGCCATGGCGGGGCCGGGGGGGGCGTGGCAGGCGGGGCTTCAGCCGGTCGTCAGGCCGGGCTTCAGGCTGCTTCGGCGGTGAACACCGTCAGCACGCCGGTGTAGCCGTACAGGTGGTGGCGGGCGATCTCGCCGCCGGCAAAAAAGCCCACCAGCGGCACCTCGCCCAGCGCGTGCTGCACGATTTGCAGCTCGGCCGACGGCGCGCCAAAGTGCGGCCCGCCGCGGCCCACGCAGCTGATGAACACCGCGCCGGTGATCTGGCGGCCCGGGCCGCTGCCGTCGCCATCCAGCTCCTCGCGCAACTCGGCGCAGATGCGCACCAGGTCGCGCCGGGCGGCGTCCACGTCGCGGCGGCAAAAGGCCAGTTGCTGGCCCACCGCCACCACCTCGGCCACGGCCACGCCCTGGCGCGTGGGGTCGATGCCGATCAGGTTGCGCACGCGGGTGTCGGTGCCGAACTGGCCGCCCCGGGCCAGCGCGTCGTCGCCCGGGTCGGTCACGCCCACCAGCGTGCTGCGCAGGCCGGCCATGGCCTGCTGGGGCTGGTCCAGGCTCAGGCCCAGGTCGGCCAGCAGCAGCGGCAGCGCGGGCTGGCCATCCAGCCTCAGCACCAGGTTGTGCTGGGCCGCCGTGATCTGGCGCGACGGCCCCACCGGCTGGCAGCCCTGGGTGACGCGCGAGACCAGGCCCACGCCGGCGGCAAAGCCCACGCCCGACAGCCCGCCCTCGAACACGCCGTCGGCGATGTGCAGCCGGCGCGCCCGGGCGGCGCCCAGGCCGCCAAACAGGTAGCCCGAGCCGGTGCGCTGGGCCAGCTCACCGATCAGCTCGGACAGGTCGGGCGTGCCGGGGTCGGCGTGCACCAGCGCGGACCAGGCCTGGGCCGGGTCCAGCGGCGCGCGGCCGCTGAACAGGCTGAAGCCGGCCGCGGGCAGATCGCCCAACATCAGCACCAGCGCGGGCTCGTCCATGTACTCGACACCGCTGGCGGCCACGCCGATGCTGACGTTGCCGGCCCAGCGCACACCCGGCCAGCGCTGCTGCAGCTCGGCCAGCAGACCCTCGGCCTGGCGGGCGTAGTGGTCGGTGAGGTAGACCAGGCCCAGCGTGGGCTGCCACGGCTGCGGCAAGGCAGCGCGCTGGGCCTCCAGCTGGGCGGCGGCCAAGGCCAGCGCCATCCCGGGCTCGGGGTGGGTGGCGTGGGCCGCGAGGAAACGGCTCATCGCTTGGGTGTGGCGCGCTTGCGCGCACGGGCCACGCCGGCGGCCGCGCCGCTCACGGCCCCGGCCGCCGCGCCGGCGCCGCGGGCCGCGCCGGTGGCCACCGCAGTGGCGGCCTTGGCCATGTTGCCCGGCACCTCGCCGGCGGCCTTCATCAGCGACTGGCTGGCGGCGTCAAAGCTCTGCTTGACCATGGCGCCGGCCAGGTTCTTGGCCGCGTCGGTGGCGGTGTCCTTCATCGCGGTGGCGGCCAGCTCGGTGAACTGCTTGGTCAGCGCACCCCACCACTGCATCGGATCGACCACGCCGGCCGGTGCGGCGGCAGCCTCAGCGCTGGCCGCACGGGGCTTGCGCGCCGCGGCTGCGGCCGGCGCAGGCGCCGGGGCCGCGGGCGGGGGGGCGGGTTCGGGCGCGGCAGGCGCCGCCTCGGGCATGCGGATCTTCAGCGAATCGGTCAGGTCGCCCAGCGAGACGTTCATGGTCTTGAGCGTGCTCAGCGTCATGCGCTGCACCTCCAGCGCCTGGATGGTGGCGCCCAGCATGCGCGCGTTCTGCTCCAGCCAGAACTGCACGGTGCGCAGTTCCTCGATGCGCTTTTCCAGCTCTTCGGGGTTCAGCGTCGGCGCGATCCACGAGCCCACGTTGGGCAGGGCGGCGCCGGCGTTTTTCACCAGGCCCTGCAGGAAGTCAAAGCCCGGCACCAGCTTGGTGAAGGCGGCGGTGGGGTTGTCCATGCGGTCTCCTGGATCGGTGTGTTTGGCCGATGGTAGCGCCGCCGCAGCCGCAGCAGCCGCCGGGGCAGTGCCGCGCGCCGCGGCGTGGGCCGATCAGGGCGCCGGCAGCAGCGGCGTGACCGCAAAGCCCTGCTGGGCCAGCAGCAGCGGCAGCGCCTGCGGGCCGGTCATGTGCAGCGCGCCGACGGCGGCAAACACGCTGCGGCCCTGGCCGTGCAGCGCGGCGATGCGCGCGGCCAGCGCCGGGTTGCGGGCGTCGTTCAGGCGCTGCAGCAGCAGGCGGTCCTCGTCGGTGTCGGCGCAGCCGCACCAGTCGCCATAGCGGCCCAGCGTGGCCAGGTCGCCGTCGGACCACAGCTGCGCCAGCCGGCCCAGCTGCTGGCGCAGGCGGCCGCTCTCCAGCTGCGTGACCAGGCTGTCGATCATTGGCACCAGCTCGCGCGGCGTGGCCGGCACCAGCGCGCCCAGCTGCTCGGCCGGGCGCTCCAGCGAGACGATGGCCTGGCCGTTGCGCCGGGCCTGCAGCGTCAGCGCCACCTCCTGGGCAAAGCCGGGCTCCAGGCCGTCGCGCCGGGCCGCGCTGACGGTGAGGGCCAGCGCCTGCAGCAGCGGGTGCTGGCGGGCAAAGCCGGGGTCTTGCACGCAATCGGCGGCGGCCAGCGCGGCCAGGCGCGGCGCCAGCCCTGCGGGCAGTGCGGGCGGCTGCGGCAGCGCGGCCATGCCCTGGGCCGTGGCGCGGGCCACGGCCGGATCGCTGAGGTCGACCTCCAGCGCCAGCACCTCGGCCGCAGCCAGCGCCGCGGCCACCGTGGGGCCGGGAAACAGCCAGCCCGGCTGGCCCAGGTGCAGCGTGCCGTACAGCCACAGGCTGCGGCCGTCCTTGTCCAGCCGCCACAGCACGCCGCGGTCGCGCGCCTGGGCCGCCAGCTGCTGCGTTTGCTCGGCGCTGGGCAGTTGCAGCGGCGGGGGGCAATCGGCGGGCTGGGCAGCGGCGGCGCTGGAGCCCAGTGCCGTGCCCAGCGCGGTGGCCAGGGCCAGGCCCGCGGCACGCCAGCGGGCCAAGCAGGCCCCGGGCAGGCGCCGCGCAGCGGCGTGGAACATCGACAACAAGGCCATGGCCGCCACCATGCCATGCCGCGCGCCGGCCGGGCAGCCTGCGTTCGGGGGTGGTGCGGTGCTTGACGGCTGACCGGTGGGCGGCTGGGCTGTGGCAGCATGGCGGCACAACACATCGCCCAGCTTGAGCGGGCCAGGAGAGGAACCCCATGCAACGCACCGGTCTGGACGCCACGCGCCGCCACCACCCCACCCACCGCCACGCGCATCCGCAGCCGGCCCGACGCCTGAGCCGGCTGCTGCTGGGTGGGCTGGTCAGCCTGGTCGCGCTGCACAGCGCGGCGCAAACGCCGGCGGCCGCCGTGCCGGCCGGCACACCGCTGCTGCCGGTGGAGAGCTTTTACCGTCACGCCGACATGGGCAACGTCCAGTTGTCGCCCGGCGGCAAGCGCCTGGGCGTGGTGGTGGCCGTGGGCCAGCGCAAGGGGATGGCGGTGTTCACGCTGGACAACAGCGCACCGCCCAAGGTGGTGGCGCTGTTCGACGACGCCGACATCCGCTGGTTCAGATGGGTCAATGACGAGCGGCTGGTGTTCAGCCTGATCGACATGAACGCCGGCGGCGGCGACCAGCCCGGTGCGCAAGGTCTGTTCTCGGCCGGGCTGGACGGCACGGTGCCGCGCAAGCTGATCCGCACCAACTGGGACGAGCTGAGCGAGCACTCCACCGCGCGGCGCGATGTGCTGCCCTGGTACCACGTGCTGCTGGGCGTGCCCGACGGCGGCGGCGACGAGGTGGTGATCGGACGCATGGAGTTCGACCGCAACCGGGACCTGGCCGAGGTGCTGCCGCTGCGGCTGAATGTGGTGACGCAGCAGGTGCGCTCGCTGGCCACCGGTATGCCCACTGGCGCCACCGGGTGGTTGGTGGATCCCAAGGGCGAGCCGCGGCTGGCGTTGGTGACCCGCGGTGGCATGACCGTGTGGCACTGGCGCGCGCCGGGCAGTGACACCTGGAAGGTGGTGGCCACCCACAGCAGCACCTTGGCGCCGTTCCAGCCGCATTCGGTGAATGCGGCTGGCCAGCTGTACGTCACAGTGAGCGTCGGCGCGGCTGCCACGGGTGAGCTGCGGCTGTTCGATTTCGCCACGGGTCAGCCTGCACCGGATGCGCTGGTGGCCACGCCGGGCTTCAACTTTGAAGGTGAACTGGTGCGCGACCGCTCGCCCGGCGCCGACGGGCGGGTGCTGGGCGTGCGCTATGAGACCGATGCGCAGGGAACGCACTGGTTCGACCCCCAGATGAAGGCCTTGCAGCAGGCGGCCGATGCCCGCCTGCCCGGGCGTGTCAACAGCTTGAGCTGCGCCCGCTGCCTGGACAAGGACGCGGTGGTGCTGGTGCATTCCTGGTCCGACCAGGACCCGGGCCGCTATTGGATCCACCGGCCCGCGGGCAACCAATGGGAGCTGATCGGCCCCGAGCGCAAGGACATCGAGCCGAGGCGCATGGCCACGCTGGACCTGCACCGCATCAAGGCCCGCGACGGGATGGAACTGCCGGTGTGGGTGACGCTGCCCAACGCCCAGGCGCCGGGCTCGGCGCCGCCGGCCGCCGGCCAGCCGCCCCAGCGCCGCCCGGCGGTGGTGCTGGTGCACGGTGGGCCCTGGGTGCGGGGCGTGCACTGGCAATGGGACGTGGACGCCCAGTTCCTGGCCTCGCGCGGCTATGTGGTGATCGAGCCCGAATTCCGCGGCAGCACCGGCTACGGCAGCCGGCTGTTCCACGCCGGCTGGAAGCAATGGGGCCTGGCCATGCAGGACGACCTGGCCGACGCGCTGGACTGGGCGGTCAAGAAGGGCTGGGTGGACAAGGACCGCGTCTGCATCGCCGGCGCCAGCTACGGCGGCTATGCCGCGCTGATGGGCCCGATTCGCCACCCCGAGCTGTACCGCTGCGCGGTGTCTTGGGCGGCGGTGTCCGACCTGATGCTGCGCTACGAGCAATCGTCCCGCAGCGACCTGTCGGAGGAAGGGCGGCGCTTCACACTGCCCACGCTGATGGGCGATCCCAAGACCGACGAAGCCCTGCTCACCGCCAATTCACCGGTGAACCTGGCCGCCAAGCTGAAGGTGCCGGTGCTGCTGGCCCATGGCGAGCAGGACCGGCGTGTGCAGCCCGAACACGCCCGCCGCATGCGCGATGCGCTGGTCAAGGCCGGCAACCCGCCGGAATGGGTGGTGTACAACGACGAGGGCCACGGCTGGCTGCGGCCGGCCAACCGGTACGACTTCGCCCGCAAGATGGAGGCCTTCCTGGCCAAGCAGCTGAAGTGAGCGGGCGTCTGCCCGGCCGCGCGGCAGGTGTGCGCGGCCATGGGCAGGCCGCACCGCCGGGCAGTTTGGGACAACCCAGGCCGCCGAGACCGTGGCGGTGTCAGTCGGCGGCGCCCTCATCGCCGTCACCGCCCGTGTCGTCGGCATGCGGCAGGGCATCGGCCTCGTCCGCCGCCTCCAGCGCGCCGTCGTCCGGCCCGCTCACCCGCTGGTCGATGGCGCCAAACACGCTCTGGCCGTCGCTGCCCTTCATCTCGATGCGCACGCTGTCGCCGGTCTTCAGGTAGGGCGTGCGCGGGGCGCCGTGCTGCACGGTTTCCAGCGCCCGCTTCTCGGCCACGCAGCACCAGCCCTTGGACGCGTCGGCATTGCTGACGGTGCCCGAGCCGACGATGCTGCCGGCGCGCACATTGCGGGTCTTGGCCAGGTGGGCCACCAACTGGCCGAAGTGGAAGGCCATCTCCGGCCCGGCCTCGCACAGCGCCACGCGCTTGCCGTTCAGCGCGCACTGCAGCGTCAGGTGCACGCGGCCGCCGGTCCAGGCCGTGCCCAGCTCGTCGGGCGTCACCGCCACCGGGCTGAAGGCCGTGGCCGGCTTGCCCTGCACAAAGCCAAAGCCCTTGGCCAGCTCGGCCGGGATCAGCTCGCGCAGGCTCCAGTCGTTGACCAGCATCAGCAGCCGCACACCGTCCAGGCCCTGGGTGGGGCTGGCGCCCATGGCCACGTCGCCGGTGATCACCGCCAGCTCGGCCTCGAAGTCGATGCCCCAGGCCGGCGCGCCAAACCAGGCCGGGTCGCAGGGGCCCAGAAAGTCGTCGCTG
>Ga0302322_100002583_pt1 | contig 15309 bp, 11 predicted proteins | sample Fen_T0_2_FD_203757 | JGI IMG/M metagenome (GOLD analysis project Ga0302322, IMG submission 203757) | Peat permafrost microbial communities from Stordalen Mire near Abisko, Sweden - Fen_T0_2 | ecosystem: Environmental > Terrestrial > Soil > Wetlands > Permafrost | place: Sweden: Abisko... | reverse complement strand
CGGGCTGCCCGACGCCAGCCTCGCCGAGGCGCGCGACCGGGTCCGGGCGGCGGCCGCCAACGCGGGCTGTCCGCTGCCCGCCCGGAGGATCACCGTGAACCTCTCGCCGGCGGCCCTGCCGAAGACCGGGACGGGTTTCGACCTCGCCGTCGCGGCCGCGTTGCTCGCCGCGTCCGGCCAGGTCCCGGCCGACTCCGTGGCGGTCCGGGTGCATCTCGGCGAGCTGGGCCTCGACGGTCGGGTCCGGCCGGTGCGCGGCGTCCTTCCCGCCGTGGTGGCCGCAGTCCGGGCGGGGTACCACCGGCTGGTGGTCCCGGCGGCGAACGCGGCCGAGGCTCGCCTGGTGCCCGGGGCCGAGGTGACGCCGGTCCGGCACCTGGCCGACGTCGTGGCCCTGCACCGCGGTGAGCCGCCGCCCACCCTCGATCTGCCCGACGACGACCCGGCCGGCGGCGGTGCCTCGGGAGCCGGCGCCGAGGGCATCGGCCGGGGTGCTGCCGTCGGGGGCGGCCGGGGCGGCGACCTCGACCTGGCCGACGTCGTGGGCCAGGCCGAGGGTCGGCATGCCGTCGAGGTGGCGGCCGTGGGCGGCCACCACCTGCTGCTCGTCGGGCCCCCGGGCGCAGGCAAGACCATGATCGCGGAACGGCTCCCGGGCCTGCTGCCGGACCTGACGCCGGAGGAGGCTCTGGAGGTGACCGCCGTGCACTCCGTGGCCGGCACCTTCGACGCCGCGGGCGGGCTGCGCCGCCGCCCGCCGTTCGAGGCGCCGCACCACACCACGACGGTGGCGGCACTCGTGGGCGGCGGCAGCGGCCTGCCCCGGCCCGGGGCTGCGTCGCGGGCCCACCGGGGGATCCTGTTCCTCGACGAGGCCCCCGAGTTCTCGGTGCGGGCGCTGGAGGGGCTGCGCCAGCCGTTGGAGCACGGCGAGCTGGTGATCCACCGGGCGATGGGCGCCGCCCGCTTCCCGGCCCGGTTCCAGCTCGTGCTCGCCGCCAACCCCTGTCCGTGCGGGATGGCCTCCGGCAAGGGCGACCAGTGCTCCTGCAGCCCGCTCGCCCGGCGTCGCTACCTGGCCCGGCTCTCCGGGCCCCTGCTGGACCGGGTCGACCTGCAGGTGGAGGTCCGGGCGGTGTCCCGGGTACAGCTCAGCGAACCGGCGCTTCCGGAGTCGTCGGCCGTGGTGGCCGCCCGGGTGGCCGTGGCGCGGGCGGCCCAGCGGGAGCGGTTCCAGGGGTTGCCCTGGACGCTCAACGGCGAGGCGCCGGGCGCCTGGTTGCGGGGGAGATGGCGGTTGCCCCCGCCGGCCACCCGCGACCTCGATCAGGCCCTGGACCGGGGACGGCTGTCCATCCGCGGCTACGACCGGGTGCTGCGCGTGGCGCTCTCCCTGGCCGATCTGGCCGGGCGGGACCGACCGGACCGGGACGACGTCGGCCGGGCTCTCCTGCTGCGCTGCCGCGGTCTGGCGGCGGCGGCATGACGGCGCGCGTGCCCGGCTGGTTCGATCCGCAGGACGAGCGGACGGCCCGCGCGGCCTGGAGCCGGATCGCCGAGCCCGGCGACGAGACGGCGGCCCGGGTGCTCGAACATCTCGGTCCCGGACCCGCGCTGCTCGCTCTCTACGAGCGCCCGGTCCGCCTGCGCGAGCTGGCGGCCTCGATCGACGGGCGGCGTCGCCGACCGGGGCAGCCCGCACCCGGCGCGGGATGGGAGCAGCGGCTGCCGCAGGTTGAGCCGCTGCGCGATCTGCGGACCCTGGAGCGCTTCGGGGGCCGGTTGCTGATCCCCGGCGACCCGCAGTGGCCGCAGCCGTTCGCCGCCCTCGGCGCGCGGACCCCTCCCGCCCTCTGGACGCGCGGGCCCGTCGACCTGACCATGGCCGTGCACCGGGCGGTGGCGCTGGTGGGCAGCCGGGCGGCCAGCCCGTACGGCGAGGACGTCGCGGCGGACCTCGGCGCGGGGAGCGTCGAGCGGGGTGTCACCGTCGTGTCCGGTGCCGCCTACGGGATCGACGCGCAGGCCCATCGGGGAGCCCTGGCCGGTGGTGGGCCCACGGTGGCGGTGGTGGCCTGCGGCGTCGACCGGGCGTATCCGCGGGGGAACGAGCAGCTCATCGAGCGGATCGCCAGGGAAGGGTTGGTGGTCAGCGAGGTGCCTCCCGGCTCCTCACCGACCCGGTGGCGCTTCGTGCAGCGCAACCGCTTGATCGCCGCCCTGTCGCGGGCCACTGTGGTCGTCGAGGCGGCCTGGCGGTCAGGGGCGATGATCACTGCAGGGGAGGCGGTGTCGCTCGGCCGGGAGGTGGGGGCGGTACCGGGACCGGTCACCTCGGCGGCGTCCGCGGGATGTCATCGGCTCCTGCGCGAAGGAGCGGTCTGCGTCACGGACGCCGACGAGATCGTCGAGCTCCTCTCCCCGATCGGGGCCGCCCCCGCCCCCGCCCGCTCCGCGCCCGCGTCCGAGCACGACGGGCTCGATCCGATCGACCTGCGGGTGTTCGACGCCCTCCCGGTGCGCTCCGCCGTGGGGGTGGACCGGCTGGCGGGCACCGCAGGTCTGGACGGTCCCGTCGTGGCCGCGGCGCTCGGCCGGTTGCAGCTGCGTGGGCTCGCCGTCGAGGGCGGAGGGCTCTGGCGGCGGGCGCCGCGTCGAGGGGCCGCAGACCCGTGGTCGGACCGACCTGCGGTCCGAGCATGAGGGCGCATCGGTGACCGTTCATTCGAACAGGTGTTCGTATCTTGGGGTACTCTGCTGCCATGTCGATGACGTTCCAGGGTTCCCTGCTCGACGTGGACGGCGCCGTCGGCCCGGGGCCGCTGCGAGGGCACGTCCGCCGCACGGTGCTCGGCGACGGTGCGTGGGTCGACGTGCTGCAGGGGTGGGTCCGGGGTGCGGACGCGCTGTTCGAGCGGCTCGTGGGAGTGGTGCCCTGGCGGGCGGAACGCCGCACGATGTACGACCGCGTCGTCGACGTCCCGCGGCTGCTCTGCATGTACGGCGAGGGTGCCGCCCTTCCCGACCCGGCCCTGGTCGAGGTCAAGGCGGCACTGGACGCGCACTACGGGCCGGAGCTGGGGGAGCCCTTCGCCTCCGCCGGGATGTGCCTCTACCGGGACGGGCGCGACAGCGTCGCCTGGCACGGTGATCGGATCGGCCGGTCCGCCGTGGAGGACACGATGGTCGCGATCGTCTCGCTCGGTGCGCCCCGGTCCCTGCTCCTGCGCCCGCGGTCGGGCGGCCCGACGCACCGCCACGACCTCGGCCACGGCGACCTCATCGTCATGGGTGGCAGCTGCCAGCGGACCTGGGAGCACGCCGTCCCCAAGACGGCGCGACCCGTGGGACCCAGGCTGAGCATCCAGTTCCGCCCCCACGGGGTCTTCTGACCCGAGCGCGGCCGTCCTCCGGTCGCAACCTTGCCTTTCTGGGTCGGAGCGTGGCCGCGCGCCGTCTTGAGCCGTCCGACCCGGCGCGTCACCGTTGACCCATGGCAGAGGTCGGGCGCTCCGGACGCCTTCCGGGACCGGAGGGCCTGCTGCTGGACTACGAGCGGTACCTGCGGGCCGAGCGGGGGCGGTCCCCCCACACCGTCCGTGCCTACCTGGGGGACGCGCGGTCCCTGCTCGCCTTCCTCGCAAGCCGCCCTCGGCCCGACCGGCCCGACGGGTCAGAGCAGCCCGACCGGCCCGACGGGTCAGAGCAGCCCGACCGGCCCGACGGGTCAGAGCAGCCCGACCGGCCCGACGGGTCAGAGCAGCCCGACCGGGACGACCGCCCCGACCGGGACGCTGGCGACCACCCCCTCCCGGACCTCTCGTCGCTGCGCGCCTGGCTCGCCCACCAGGGCATCGACGGCGCCGCCCGCAACACCCTCGCCCGGCGTGCGGCGAGTGCACGGGCCTTCACCGCCTGGCTCACCCGTACCGGACACCTGTCGGCGGATCCGGGTGCTCGCCTGCGCTCGCCCCAGGTGGGCCGGCCCCTTCCGACGGTGCTCCGGCAGGACCAGGCCGCCGACCTGATGGACGTGGCGGGACGTCGGGCCGACACGGCCCGCGCACTTGCCGCTGCCTCCCCCTCGGGTCTGCCGAGGGTGCCCGGTGGCGCGGGCGCGCCGGAGGGGGGAGCGGCTTCCCGGCACGCGGCGGCGATCGAGGCAGGACGGCGTGCTGCGCTCGCCCTGCGCGACCGCGCCGTCGTGGAACTGCTCTACGCCACGGGCATCCGGGTGTCGGAGCTGGCGGGGCTCGACCTGGGCGACGTCGACGACGAGCGGCGGCTCGTCCGGGTGCTCGGCAAGGGCGCCAAGGAGCGCGCGGTCCCGTTCGGACTGCCCGCGGCCAAGGCGCTGACGCTGTGGACCGCCGAGGGGCGGCCGGTGCTGGTCGGCTCGGGGAGCGGGGAGGCGCTGTTCCTCGGGCTCCGTGGCCGGCGGGTCGATCCGCGCCAGGTGCGCCAGGCGGTGCACGACCTGGTCGATCAGGTGAACGGCGCCCCTGCGATGGGACCGCACGGCCTGCGGCACTCCGCCGCCACGCACCTGCTGGACGGCGGCGCCGATCTGCGCAGCGTCCAGGAGATCCTTGGGCACGCCACGCTCGCCACGACCCAGATCTACACGCACATCTCCGTGGAACGCCTGCGCTCCGGCTACCGGCAGGCCCACCCGAGAGCCTGACCTGGCCGGCATGCCTCGCACCTGACCGTGACCGTACTGGTGAGCGGGTGACGTCTCGACGCCGCCGTTCCGGGTGACGGGTCGCCCGCCGCAGCGTCCCGGTCCGGGCCCCGGGAGCGTCCCGGTGACCGCTTCCCCCCTTCGGTCGCGAGCTGAACGGGTGGTCCGTCGTGCCGCTGCGTGAAGGCGTCCGCGGCGCTCGAAGGATTCGTCCAGCCGGGGCAGAAATGTCCCTCGGGCGATCGGGCCATACGCGTGATTCCGCCCGACGGCGCGAGAGCACGTAGCTCTACGGATTCATTCAGTCACGCTAAGCTCCGGAGGAGAGATACCGATTCCCGGGCGCGGTTCGAACTGCTCGCTGCGGGACAGCCTCGACGGAAGGGGACGGGCGCTGTGGTCGCCGAAGAGGGGCAGATCGACGAGACCGTTGATCCCGTCGCTGCCAATGAGGCCGCCCTGCGTGCCCTCTGGGAGCGCTTCAAGAGCACGGGGGACGGCCCCACTCGAGAGCGCCTGATCCTGCACTACTCCCCCCTCGTGAAGTACGTCGCGGGTCGTGTCGGGGTCGGCCTCCCACCGAACATCGAGCAGGCAGACCTCGTCTCGTACGGCATCTTCGGCCTGATCGACGCGATCGAGAAGTTCGACATCGACCGGGCCATCAAGTTCGAGACCTACGCGATCTCGCGCATCCGTGGTGCCATCATCGACGAGCTGCGCGCCATCGACTGGATCCCTCGCTCCATCCGCTACAAGGCCCGCGAGGTCGAGCGCGCCTACGCCACGCTGGAGGGCGAGCTCCACCGGTCGCCGACCGAGGCGGAGGTGGCCCAGCGGCTGGGGATCGGGCTGGACGACCTGCACCAGATCTTCTCCCAGGTGTCCTACGTCAACGTGGTCGCCCTGGACGAGCTGTTGAGCGTGGGCGGGGAGAAGGGCGACAAACTCTCGCTCGTCGACACCCTCGAGGACACCAAGGCCGAGGACCCGGTCACGGCGTTCGAGACCGAGGAGACCAAGTTCCTCCTGGCACGGGCCATCAACCAGCTGCCTGAGCGGGAGAAGATCGTCGTCACCCTGTACTACTACGAGGGGCTGACGCTGGCGGAGATCGGTCGCGTGCTCGGCGTGACCGAGTCGCGGATCTGCCAGATGCACACGAAGGCCGTCCTGCAGTTGCGGGCCAAGCTCGCCGAGGTGTCCTGACCGGAGCGTCAAAGGGGTCCTCACCAGGGCGTCGACGGCGCTGTCGATGCCGGCGTCCGCGTCCGTCTGCGCGTCCGTCTCCGTGGCCGGGCGCCCGTGCCGCCGGAGCCGTGGCGCGCACGGAGGCGGACGCGGCAGGATGGGCCCATGAGCGACATCGACGGATCCGCCGCCGCCGGGGTGCACCGCATCGGCGACGACGAGCGGGCCGCGGCCACCGCAGCCCTCGACGCCCATCGCGAAGCCGGTCGCCTGGACGCCGTCGAGTACGAGGAGCGTCAGGTGCAGGTGACCCGCGCTCGCACCTGGGCGCAGATCCAGCCCTTGTTCGGGGATCTTCCGCAGCCCCACCCCGCCGGCATGCCGCAGGCCGGGGTGGTGCCTCTCGTCTCGACGGGGTCCGTCGCGCCCACATCGTCCGGTGCCGTCGACCGTCCGGGGGAGCCCGGGGTGCTGAGCGGGGTCGTGCCCGACCGGTACAAGGCGACCGTCATGGCGCTCACGCCGTTCGCGGCCCTGCTGCTCTTCTTCGTCACCCCTGGGCCGGGGTGGCTGTGGTTCCTGGCCATCCCGGTGATGGGCATCCTCCTCTACGGGAGCGAGGGCCGGGACGAGCGTCCCTCCCGGCAGCAGCGCCGGGACCGTCGCCGGTACCGCTGAAGCGTCCGGCACGTGCCTCCCGACGGCATCCTGCGGCCCGGCGCGGTCGTGATCGTCGGCGCCGGGCTGGCCGGTCTGAGCGCCGCCCGGGCGTTGCGGTCCCACGGTTACGGCGGGCGCGTCGTCCTCGTGGGCGACGAGCCTCACGATCCGTACGACAGGCCGCCGCTGTCCAAGGACTTCCTGGCGGGCGCCACGTCGATCGAAGGGCTGGCGCTGGGGGTCCCCGAGGACCGCGGGCTCGACCTGGAGATCAGGACGGGGGTCGCCGCGCAGGCCCTCGACCCCGGACGGCGGGCGGTCCGGCTGGAGGACGGCGCGTGGGTCGGGGGCGAGGGCGTCGTCATCGCGACGGGCGCCCGGACGCGGTCGCTGCCCGGTCCGCCGCTGACCGGCGTCCACGGTCTGCGCTCTCTCGACGACGCGGTGAGCCTGCGGGCCGCGTTGGTGCCGGGCGCGCGCCTGGTCGTCGTCGGGGCCGGGTTCGTCGGGGCGGAGGTCGCCTCGACGGCGCGTGGGCTGGGGGTCGACGTGACCGTCGTCGAGGCGGCCGACGTCCCGTTGGCGGGGCCCCTCGGCGAGACCTTCGGTGCGGTGTGTGCCGGGCTGCACGCCGATCACGGCGTGCGCCTGCTCACCGGCGTGCCGGTCCGCGGGCTCTCCGGTGACTCCGGGCCCGCCGGCCCGGTGCGCGGCGTCCGTCTCGCCGACGACCGGTGGCTGCCCGCCGACCTGGTGCTGGTGGCGATCGGCTCGACCCCCGCCGTGGAGTGGCTCGAGGGCTCCGGGCTGGACGTGGACCGGGACGGGATCCTGGTGGACGCCGCCGGGGGCACGGGCGTCGCCGGGGTCGTCGCGGTCGGCGACTGCACCCGCCGGTTCGATCCCTGGGCCGGGCGGGTGGTGCGCCAGGAGCATTGGACCGCCGTGCTGCACCAGGCCGCCGCGGGGGCTGCGACGGTGCTGGGGCGCCCGGTCGTGCCGCTGCCACCGCACCTGGGGGTTCCCTACTTCTGGTCCGACCAGTACGGCGTCCGGATCCAGTTCGCGGGGCACCGCCGGCCGGGGGACGAGGCGGAGGTGGTCGAGGGGGAGCCCGCGGACCGCCGGTTCACCGCCGTCTACCGGCGGGACGGGGAGGAGGTGGCTGTCCTCTCGTTGGACAGCCCGCGGACCTTCGGCCGGTGGCGACGTCGCATCGCCGCCCGTGCGCAGCCGAGCGGTTGAGCGGGCGGCCCGCCGCCACGCCACGGCGCGGCCGGTGACCGGTTCGAGCGGCAGCAGCAGCACCGGACCGCGGGCGAGCAGGCTCAGGGGGTCGAGGTAGGTCGTGCCCCGCAGGGCGCCCCAGTGCAGGCAGCCCTCGGGGCAGTGGCTGCCCGTCGTCGCCGTCCGGCCGACGACCGTGCCCCGCCGGACCTCGACGCCGGCGCCGACGCCGGGAACGACCGGCTCGTAGGTGGTCCGCACCCCGCCGAGGTGCGTCACCACCACGACCGGACGCCCGGCCACGGACCCGGCGAACGTCACGCGCCCGGCCCCGGCCGCGCGCACCTCGGTGCCCGGCGGCGCCCCCAGGTCGACGCCGCGGTGACCCGCCGACCACGGGAACGGGCCGGGGGAGAAGCGGCGCGCGACCGTGACCGGGGGAGCCAGGGGCCAGCCGAAGCCGCGGGCGCTCTCCGGCTCGCCTGCTGCGTCGGTTTCACGCTGGGGTCCCGACCGCGCCGTGACGCCACGGGGGTGGGCGGGCGCCACGGCGGGCCGGGTGGCCGGATCCGCGGTGACCGCCGACAGCAGCGCCCCGGCGCCCAGGGCGGCGGCGAGAGCGACGGCGACGGCGGTGAGGGGAGCGGAAGCAGCCATGCAGCCAGCCTGACCGCAGCGATCCGCCCGTGCCGGGCCGCGTCGGCGGGCTGTGGACGACCGGGCGAACGGCCCGCCTGTGGACGAGTCGAGGGGACCCAGGCGCCGAGGGGCGACCCCCGGGGCGCGTCGCGTCAGCCGGCCAGCCGGCGCAGGCGCCGCACGGCCTCCTCGATCACCTGGGGACGCTTGCAGAACGCGAACCGGACCAGCGACCGTCCCGCCGTGACGTCGTCGTGGAACACCTGCACCGGCACGGCCACCACCCCGCACAGCTCGGGCAGGCGCAGGCACAGGTCGAGCCCGTCCTCGAAGCCGAGCGGCGCGGCGTCCGCGATGGCGAAGTAGGTGCCCGCCGGGACGCTCACCGTGAACCCGGCGTCCTGCAGGCCGCCGACGAGCAGGTCCCGGGCGGTCCGCAGCCGGTCGGCCGCCCGCGCGTACACCTCGTCGTCCAGCCCCAGGCCGACGGCGACGGCCGGCTGCAGCGGCCCGGCGTTCACGAAGGTCAGGAACTGCTTGACCGTCGTCACGGCGTCCACCAGGTCGGCGGGGGCGGTGACCCAGCCGACCTTCCAGCCGGTCACGGAGAAGGTCTTGCCCGCCGACGAGATGCTGATCGTCCGCCCGGCCATCCCCGGCAGGGTCGCGATCGGCAGGTGCCGGTGGCCGTCGAAGACCAGGTGCTCGTACACCTCGTCGGTGACGACGAGCGCGTCGTGCTCCACGGCGAACCGCGCCACGAGCGCCAGTTCCTCCTGCCGGAGCACCCGTCCGGTCGGGTTGTGAGGGCTGTTCAGCAGCACCAGCCGGGTCCGCGGCGAGAACGCCGCCGCGAGGGTCGCCGGCTCCAGCGCGTAGTCGGGGAAGCGCAGCGGCACCGTCACCCGGGTCGCCCCCGCGAGTTCGATCGACGCGGCGTAGGAGTCGTAGTACGGCTCCAGCACGATCACCTCGTCGCCGGGCCCGGCCAGGGCGAGGACGGTCGCCGCGATCGCCTCGGTGGCGCCCGCCGTGACGAGCACCTCGGTGTCCGGGTCGACGTCCAGCCCGTAGAACCGGCGCTGGTGCTCGGCGATCGCGGCCCGCAGTTCCGGGACGCCGCGCAGCGGCGGATACTGGTTGTGACCGCCCTTCACCGCGTCCACGGCCGCCGCGAGCACCTGCGCGGGGCCGTCGGTGTCCGGGAACCCCTGGCCCAGGTTGATCGCCCCTGTGCGCACCGCGAGCGCGCTCATCCGGGTGAAGATCGTGGTGCCGAGGGAGCCGTCGGCGCCGAGCAGCCCCGAGCTGCGGGCCACGTCGCGCCAGCGGCCGGGCACCGGGGAGGGGGCGGGGCGGGGCGAGGACGTCGTCATGGCCGTCCAGCCTACGGACCCGGCGCGACCCCGCCCAGACGCCCGTCCGGAACGTCCCCGCGCGCCGCCGGTTTGGTCGCGGTCCTGCCCGGGCCGTAGCATACGACCGCGGCCGGAGTCTCGGCCGACTTCGCGCGCCCTGATCCGCCGTCCGAGGTCCTCCACGGACGGACGGCGGGGACGTACCTCTCGGTCCGGCTCCGGCCGGAGGCGGTGCGGGCACAGGGCGCCAGGCGTGCCGTCCGACCGGACGCACGGACAACCGAGGGGCGCCGCCGCGTGCGCGGTGCCGGCAGGAGAGTCAGGCATGGCTGTCGTCACGATGCGCCAGCTGCTGGAGAGCGGTGTCCACTTCGGGCACCAGACCCGGCGCTGGAACCCCAAGATGAAGCGCTTCATCCTCACCGAGCGCAACGGCATCTACATCATCGACCTGCAGCAGTCGCTGGCGTTCATCGACCGCGCGTTCGAGTTCATCCGCGAGACGGTCGCGCACGGCGGCACCATCCTCTTCGTGGGCACGAAGAAGCAGGCCCAGGAGCCGATCGCCGAGCAGGCCGCGCGCGTCGGGATGCCGTACGTCAACCAGCGGTGGCTGGGCGGGATGCTCACCAACTTCAACACGGTGCACAAGCGCCTGCAGCGCCTCAAGGAGCTCGAGCAGATCGACTTCGACGACGTCGCCGCCAGCGGCATGACGAAGAAGGAGTTGCTCGTCCTGCGCCGCGAGAAGGACAAGCTGGCGCGCACCCTGGGCGGTATCCGCGACATGGCCAAGGTGCCGAGCGCGGTGTGGATCGTCGACACCAAGAAGGAGCACCTCGCGGTCGACGAGGCCCGCAAGCTGCACATCCCGATCGTCGCGATCCTCGACACCAACTGCGACCCCGACGAGGTCGACTACAAGATCCCGGGCAACGACGACGCCATCCGTTCGGTCACCGTGCTGACCAGGGTCGTCGCCGACGCGGTGGCCGACGGCCTGATGGCCCGCTCGCGCGGCTCCGAGCCGAAGGCCGTCGCCGTCGACGAGCCGCTCGCCGAGTGGGAGCGCGAGCTCCTGCAGGCCGGCGACGCCGCGCCCGCGGCCGAGGCCGCGCCCGACGCGGAGCCGGTCGCCGAGGCCGAGCCGGTCGCGATCGCCGACGCCGAGTCGGTCGCCGACGCCGAGCCGGTCGCCGAGGCCGAGCCGGTCGCCGAGCCCGCGGCCGACGCCGAGCCGGCCGCCGTCGAGGAGACGCAGGCTCCCGCCGAGCAGGCGTGACGCCCGCTCGGACGACCAGGACTTACGACAGGAGACGGACAAGTCATGGCGAACTACAGCGCCGCTGACGTCAAGCGCCTGCGCGAGCAGACGGGCGCGGGGATGCTGGACTGCAAGAACGCCCTCGTGGAGAGCGACGGGGACTTCGGCAAGGCGGTCGAGTTCCTGCGCATCAAGGGCCTCAAGGGCGTCACCAAGCGCGAGGGCCGGACGGCGTCGAACGGCCTGGTCGCCGCCGACGTCACCGACGGTGTGGGCACCCTCGTCGAGATCAACTGCGAGACGGACTTCGTCGCCAAGGGCGAGCCGTTCCAGAAGCTCGCCGCCACCGTGCTCGCCCAGGCCGTCGCCGTGAAGGCGGCCGACACGGACAGCCTGCTCAAGAGCGAGGTGGAGCCCGGCAAGACCGTGCGCCAGCTCATCGACGAGGCCAACGCGAGCATCGGCGAGAAGATCGAGATCCGGCGGGTGGTGCGGCTGGAGGCCGGGCACGTCGCGGCGTACCTGCACCGCACGAACCCCGACCTCCCGCCGCAGATCGGCGTCCTCGTGGCCACGGACAAGCCGACCGACGTCGCCCGCGACGTCGCGATGCACGTCGCGGCCATGTCGCCGAGCTACCTCGACCGCGACTCGGTGCCCGAGGAGGTCGTCGCCAGCGAGCGCCGCATCGCCGAGGAGACCGCCCGCGAGGAGGGCAAGCCCGAGGCCGCCCTGTCGCGGATCGTGGAGGGCCGGGTGAACGGCTTCTTCAAGGACAACGTCCTGCTGGAGCAGGCCTTCGCGAAGGACAACAAGAAGACCGTCAAGCAGGTGCTCACCGAGGCGGGGGTCACCCCCACCGGGTTCGCCCGGTTCCGCGTCGGAGCCTGAACCGACGCGGCGGCCGTCCCGGGCACTCGGGGCGGCCGCCGTCGTCTGTCCGCAGCCGGGTGGCCGGGAAGCCGCCCGGCCCCTCGGCGTTCCGGACGGCGCCGGGTGGGCACCTGTGGATGTTCGGCCCTCCGGGCGGCCCTGTGGACACGCGGCACCCCCTGCGCCGGAAAGTACGGCAGACTGCCTGCAACGGGGACGGTGAGGGGAGAGGCGAGGGTGGAGACGGCGGCACAGGAGGTCCGGGCAGTGGACGTCGAGGCGCTCGTGAACGGCCCGCAGGCGCAGGTGGCGTCGCAGCAGTTGGCCGAAGGCCGGCGCTCGCGCTTCCGCAGGGTGCTGCTGAAGCTCTCGGGTGAGGCGTTCGGGAACGGCCAGCTGGGAGTCGACCCCGACGTCGTCAGCCCGCTCGCCGGGCAGATCGCCGAAGTGGTCCGCGAGGGCGTGCAGGTGTCCGTCGTGATGGGCGGCGGCAACTTCTTCCGCGGCGCGGAGCTGTCCCAGCGGGGTATGGACCGGGCCCGCGCCGACTACATGGGGATGCTCGGCACGGTCATGAACTGTCTCGCCCTCCAGGACTTCCTGGAGCAGCGCGGGATCGACACCCGGGTCCAGACGGCGATCACCATGGGTCAGGTGGCCGAGCCCTACGTGCCGCGGCGGGCGATGCGCCATCTTGAGAAGGGCCGGGTCGTGATCTTCGGGGCCGGCCTCGGCGCGCCGTACTTCTCCACGGACACCACGGCCGCCCAGCGCGCCCTGGAGGTCCACGCGGAGGTCGTCCTGATGAGCAAGAACGGGGTGGACGGCGTCTACACCTCCGACCCCCGGATCGACCCCGGCGCCCGCAAGCTCGACGAGATCTCCTACGCCGAGGCGCTGCGCCAGCGCCTCAAGGTCGTCGACACCACCGCGTTCAGCCTCTGCATGGACAACCGCCTCCCGATGATCGTCTTCGGGATGGACTCGGAGGAGAGCGTGGCCCGCGCGGTGCGGGGTGAGAGGATCGGAACGCTCGTCACGGCCAGTTGAGGCCGGCGGGCGGGGTGGTGGCCAACGGGACCGGCGCCTTCGGGGCGGCCGGCGGGTGAAGGAGCGACGGTGATCGACGACACCCTCCTCGAAGCCGAGGAGAAGATGGAGAAGGCCATCGAGGTCGCGAAGGAGGATTTCGCGGCGATCCGGACCGGCCGGGCGAACCCGGCCATGTTCAGCAAGATCATGGTCGACTACTACGGCTCGCCGACGCCGCTGCAGCAGCTTGCTTCCTTCCAGACTCCCGAGGCGCGTACGGTGATCGTGTCGCCGTACGACAAGAGCAGCATGACGGCGATCGAGAAGGCTCTGCGGGACTCGGACCTGGGCGTCAACCCGTCGAACGACGGCGTGATCATCCGGCTCGTGCTCCCGGTGCTCACCGAGGAGCGTCGGCGCGACTACATCCGCATCGCCCGGCACAAGGCCGAGGACGCCCGGGTGTCGGTCCGCAACATCCGCCGTCGCGCCAAGGAGGAGCTGGACCGCATCGTCAAGGACGGCGAGGCCGGCGAGGACGAGGGCGGGCGTGCCGAGAAGGAGCTGGAGTCGCTGACGAAGCGGCACGTCGACACCGTCGACGAGCTGTTGAAGCACAAGGAGAGCGAACTGCTCGAGGTATGACGACGGAACCGCCCCCCGGGGCCCCCGATGACCTGCCGCGCCGTCGGCGCGGCCGGTCGGTGACGCCTGGCCCCGGGGAGGGCGCGCCCCGTGCCTTCGAGGCGCCCGACCTCTCCTCCGGTGCCCGAGGCGCCTACGAGGCGCCGATGCCGCCCACCGGTCCCGGCTTCGGAGGACCAGGTCGGGGCGGACCCGGGTTCGGCGGTCCCGGTCTGAGCGGTCCCGGGTTCGGCGGTTCCGGGTTCGGCGGCCCTGGAGGCGAGGCTCACCCCTCGCGGCGTGCCGCGCGGCTGAACGGGCGTCCCGGCGCGCCGGACCCCGGCTACGGCCCCGGCCCTGGCCCCGGGGGAGCGGGTCAGGCAGGGCCGCCCACCTCGCCGTTCGCCGGCCAGGGGCGCCCCTCAGGCCCGCACGCCGGGGGCACGGCCTCGCCGTACCCCCGTTCCACCAGCCCGTACGCCGCCGCACTGGGTCGGGTGCCGGCACCGCCGACCGGTCCCGTCCTCGACCTGGACGCGCTCGCGCGCACGTCCGGCGTCCCTGCGGGTGAGGGCCAGGCGACGTCCGGCCGGGGCGTCTCCGATCTGCAGGTGGGTCCTGCGACCATGCCGATCCGTCGGCGCCGGCCCGTCGCCCTGCCCGAGACCTTCGACGTGCCCGAGGTCCAGGGGGGCGACGTCGACCAGCCCACGGTCCAGATCCGCACCGACTCCCGGTCGCCGCGCACCGGCACCATGCGCCTGCGCGGCCGTTCGGGCCGCCCCGACGACCAGGGGCCCGCCGCGACGTCGCCCGCCGCCCCGGCGCCGACGTCACCGCCGGTGGTCTCCGCGCCCCCGACCGGTGCTCTCCCGTTCCACGCGAGCGGTGCCCGACCCGCCCCCGGCAGGAGCCCAGCCCCCGGCGGCCGGCCCGCACCGCCAACCGGCGCCCTGCCCCGGGGCCCGGTCGGGCCGCCGCCCCCTCCCACCGTGTCGTCGCGTCCCTCGCCGCCCGGTCGCTCGGCCTACGGCCAGGGACCGCACAACGGCCAGGGACCGCACAACGGCCAGGGACCGCACAACGGCCAGGGACCGCACAACGGCCAGGGGTACGGCTACGGGCAGGGACCGCGCAGCGCCTACGGGTCCCCGGCCACCGGCCCCCTGTCCGGCGGCCAGGCCGGCCCGCGGCCCTACGCCGACGTCACGGGCGGCGCCGCCGTGACAAGCCCCGCCGCGACCAGCCCCTCCCTGGGTACCCGCCCGGACGACGCAGGGCGTGGCATGCCGCCCGGTGCCTCGCCGGACACCGATCCCGGTGCAGGCAGCGGGCGCCGCTCGCGCCGGCGCGCCGAGCCCGCCGACGACCGGACCTTCCCGGCACCTCCGAGCGCCGCAGCCGCAGCCGCGCGCCCGGCCCCGGCGGGCGCGGGCCGGGAGGCCCCTGACCCGGACCCCGCGCCGTCCACGCTGCCCGAGCCCGAACGGGAGGCGCACCGCAGCCGGGCCGGCCGGAACCTGCCCATGGCGATCGGCGTGGGCGTCGTCCTGGCCACGGTCGTCCTGAGCTCGCTGCTGTTCCGCAAGGAGGCGTTCGTCGGCGTCGTCAGCGTCGCCGCCGTGATCGCCGTCTGGGAGCTGGCCGGTGCCCTGGGCGCCAAGCAGATCGCCGTCCCGGTGATCCCGCTGGCCGTGGGCTCGGTCGGCATGCTCGTCTCGGCCTTCGTGGCGGGCGAGGACGGCCTGCTGGTGTCC
>Ga0302322_100002579_pt1 | contig 15322 bp, 12 predicted proteins | sample Fen_T0_2_FD_203757 | JGI IMG/M metagenome (GOLD analysis project Ga0302322, IMG submission 203757) | Peat permafrost microbial communities from Stordalen Mire near Abisko, Sweden - Fen_T0_2 | ecosystem: Environmental > Terrestrial > Soil > Wetlands > Permafrost | place: Sweden: Abisko... | reverse complement strand
GTTCGCCTCCCGGGAGTACTCCGTCAGCACCGCAGCGGGCAGTTCCACCCCGGCCAGCGACCACGTCCCCGACGAGACGTAGGCGAAGTCGTCCCCCTCCGCCGGCACGGCTGCCACCGCGGAGGCCGTGTCGTGGGAGCCGACCGCGATCACGGGGGTGGACGCCGGGAGCCCGGTCGCCCGGGCGACGTGCGGCAGCAGCGTCCCGATCCGGTCGCCGGGGCGGCGCAGCGACGGCAGCAGCCTGGCCGGGACGCCGAGCGTCGCGGCGAGCGGGAGGTCCCACGTGGTCGTCCGCGGGTCAAGGAGCCCGGTCGTCGAGGCGTTCGTGACCTCGGCCCCCCGCTGCCCGGTGAGCCAGTACCCGAACAGGTCGGGCATCAGCAGCATCGTCTCGGCGTCCTGCCAACGCGGCTGGCCCTGGTCGGCCGCGAGCTGGTACAGCGTGTTGAAGGGCAGGAACTGCAGGCCGTTGCGGGCGTAGAGATCCTCCTGCCCGATCAGTCGGTGCACCCGCACCACCCCGGCGGCGGTCCGGTCGTCCCGGTAGCAGTACGGCGGGCCGAGCAGTTCCCCGCGCCGGTCCAGCAGCCCGTAGTCGACCGCCCAGGTGTCGATCCCGATACCGGCGACCCGCTCGCCGTCCGCGAGGTGCTCACCGACGCCCCGCAGGCCGGTGAGCACTTCCCGGAACAGCCCGGCGGCGTCCCAGTGCATTCCCGTTCCGCCGTGCGGCCCCCCGGCCGCGGCCTCCCCGCCCGCGGGAAGGCGCACCGGGCCGTTGTCGAACCGGTGCACCTCCTGCAGCGTCAGCCCCCCCGGACCGTCGTCCGGGGAACCGACCCGCCCGATCATGACCCGGCCGCTCGACGCTCCCAGGTCGACGGCGACGACCGTCAGCCGGGCCATCGCGTCACCGCAGGAACGCCGCGGCCACGCCGGCGTCGACCGGGATGTGCAGACCGGTGGTGTGCGTCAGGTCGCCGCCGACCAGGGCGAACACCGCCGCTGCGACGTGCTCGGGCAGCACCTCCCGCTTGAGCAGGGTGCGCTGGGCGTAGTAGGCGCCCAGCTCGGACTCGGGCACGCCGTAGACAGCGGCCCGCTGGGCACCCCAGCCGTGCGCGAAGATGCCCGACCCGCGCACCACGCCGTCCGGGTTGATGCCGTTGACCCGGATCTGGTCCGGCCCCAGCTCGGCGGCCAGCAGGCGCACCTGGTGGGCCTGGTCCGCCTTCGCGGCGCCGTAGGCCACGTTGTTCGGCCCGGCGAAGAACGCGTTCTTGGAGGAGATGTAGACGATGTCCCCGCCATGGCCCTGCTCGCGCAGCACCCGGGCCGCCTGTTGCGACACCAGGAACGACCCCTTGGCCATCACGTCGTGCTGCAGGTCCCAGTCGGCCTCGGTGGTCTCGGCCAGCGGCTTGCTGATCGACAACCCGGCGTTGTTGACCACGACGTCGACCCCGCCGAACGCCAGCGCCGCCGCGTCGAACGCGGCGCGGACCGCGGCGGCATCGGTGACGTCGGCCTCGACGGCGACGGCCACGTCGGCCGGGGCGAGCGCCCCCAGCGCCACGGCGATCTCGGCGGCGACCCTCCCCGCCGCGGCGGCGTCCCGGTCCACCACCACGACCACCCCGCCCTCGGCGGCCAGCCGGTGCGCGATGGCCCGCCCGATCCCGGAGCCTCCTCCGGTGACGAGCACGACCTTCGCGGCCAGCGGTCTCGGCCTCGGCATCCGGGCGAGCTTGGCCTCCTCCAGGGCCCAGTACTCGATCCGGAACTTCTCGCTCTCCTCGATGGGCGCGTACCGCGAGACTGCCTCCGCGCCCCGCATCACGTTGATCGCGTTGACGTAGAACTCCCCCGCCACCCGCGCCGTCTGCGCGTTGGCACCGAAGCTGAACATTCCCACCCCGGGCACCAGCACGATCGCCGGATCGGCGCCGCGCATCGCGGGCGACCCCGCTGTCGCGTGCCGCCGGTAGTACGCCGCGTAGTCCTGCCGGTAGGCGGCGTGCAGCTCCCTCAACCGGGCCACGACGTCCGCCGGCGGCGCGCTCGCGGGCAGGTCGAGCACGAGCGGGCGCACCTTGGTCCGCAGGAAGTGGTCCGGGCACGAGGTCCCCAGCGCCGCGAGCGCGGCCAGCTTCTCCCGCGAACAGAAGTCCAGGACGACGTCGCTGTCGGTGAAGTGCCCGACGACCGGCGCGTCCGTCGCCGCGAGCCCGCGGATCACCGGCGCCAGTGCCGACGCCCGGACCCGCCGCTCGTCGGGCGGCAGCGCCTCGAACCCGGCCACCACCGCGCCGAACGGGTCAGCGGTCCCGCGCCGGGCGATGAACTCCGTCGCGGTCCGGATGATCTCCAGACTGTTCGCCTCGCAGCCGGCGCCGGTGTCCGCCCAGGCGGTGATCCCGTGGCCGCCGAGGATGCAGCCGACGGCCTGCGGGTTCGCCGCCTTGACCGCCGCGATGTCCAGGCCGAGCTGGAACCCGGGACGCCGCCACGGCACCCACACCACGCGCTCGCCGAAGCACTCCTTGGTCAGCGCCTCGCCGTCCGCGGCCGTGGCCAGGGCGATGCCGGAGTCCGGGTGCAGGTGGTCCACGTGCGCCGTGTCGACCAGGCCGTGCATGGCGGTGTCGATCGACGGCGCCGCGCCCCCTCGTCCGTGCAGGCAGTAGTCGAACGCGGCGACCATCTCGTCCTCCCGCTCGACGCCCGGGTAGACGTCGACGAGCGAGCGCAGCCGGTCGAGCCGCAGCGCCGCCAGCCCGGCCGGCGTCATCGTGCCCAGGTCGCCGCCGGATCCCTTCACCCAGAGCAGCTCCACCGGACCACCGGTGACCGGGTCGATCGCGGTGCCCTTGGCGGAGGTGTTGCCCCCGGCGTAGTTGGTGTTCGCCGGATCGGCGCCGAGGCGGTTGCTGCGATCCACCAGTTCGCGGACGACGTCCGGCACGTCGTTCTCGCTCATGCTCCCCACCCGGCCTGCGCCCCGCCCACGCGCTCGCTGATGATCCTCTCGGCGTACCCGGACGCCGCGTAGGCGGCCATCGGGTCCGGAGCGAGACCCTGCTCGGCGCGCAGCTCACGCAGCAGCGGCCGGACGTCGGTGTTGTAGGCGTCCATCAGCACGGCGTTCGCGCCGAGCACGTCACCGGCGGACTGCGCGGCCGCCAGGGCGTCGGCGTCCACCAGCAACGCCTTGGCGGTCGCCTCCTGCACGTTCTGCACCGACCGGATCTGGCCGGGGATCTTCGGCTCGATGTTGTGGCACTGGTCGAGCATGAAGGCCACGTTCGTGGCCGGGTCGAACCCGCCGCCCCGGCGGACCTCCCACAGGATCCGGAACAGCTGGAACGGATCCGCCGCACCGACCATCAGGTCGTCGTCGGCGTAGAAGCGGGAGTTGAAGTCGAAGCCCCCGAGCTTGCCGGCGCGCAGCAGCACCGCGACGATGAACTCGATGTTGGTCCCCGGCGCGTGGTGCCCGGTGTCGACCACCACCTGCGCGCGGGGGCCGAGGGCGATGCAGTGCGCGTACGCCGTGCCCCAGTCGGGCACGTCCATCGTGTAGAACGCCGGCTCGAACAGCTTGTACTCCAGCAGGAACCGCTGTCCCTGGCCCAGCCGGGCGTACACCTCGGCGAGCGCCTGGGCGAGCCGGTCCTGACGGGCGGCGATGTCGTCCTGCCCGGGGTAGTTGGTCCCGTCCGAGAACCAGAGCTTCAGGTCCGCCGAGCCGGTGGCGTCCATGATGTCGACGCACGCCAGCAGGTGGTCGGTCGCCTTGCGACGTACCCGGGGGTCCGGGTGGGTGACCGAGCCGAGCATGTACTCGTCGTCCTGGAACACGTTGGAGTTGATCGTCCCGATCCGGACGCCGAGCTCCCCGGCGCGTTCGGACAGCTTCGCGTAGTCGTCGACGGCGTCCCACGGGATGTGCAGCGCGACGCTGGGGGCCACGCCGGTGAAGACGTGCACCTGCGCGGCGTCCGCGAGCTTCTCGAAGGGATCGCGCGGCACCCCCCGCTGGGCGAACACCTTGAACCGGGTTCCGGAGTTGCCGAACGCCCAGGACGGCAACTCGATCGCCTGTTGTCTGAGGGCGGCCTTCACCCTCGCCGGGTCGGTCATGGCTGGTGGCTCTCCGTTCCGTCGGTCAGTGCCTGGAGCTGGTCCTCGAGGTGGAAGATCTCCTCGAGGAGGAGGAACCCCTCGTCCGGCCGGCGATCGGCCAGGCCGGTGAAGAAGGGCGCCATCTCGGCCTGCCACCGCGTGTTGACGTCGGTGGCGGCCATGGCCTGCTGGGCGGCCTGCAGGTCGTCGGACTCGACGTAGCCGACCAGCAGGCCGTCGTCACGCAGGTGGAGCGAGTAGTTGTGCCAGCCCGTGTCACGCAGCGCCGCCAGCATCTCGGGCCAGACCTCGGCGTGCCGTCGCCGATACTCCGCCAGCCGGTCGGGGCGAACCTGGAGCAGGAAGCAGTAGCGCTTCACCGCCGGCTCCTCTCCGGGCCCTTCTGCGAGGCCCTCGCGCGCGGGGTGCGGGGCGGCACGTGCACAGGCACGCGCCGCCCTCGCCGTCACGGGTCAGAAGTTGAACTGGGCCACGTTGGTCTTGTCGAAGACGGTCGGCGGCCCGAGCACGATCGACGGACCGGTACTGCCGGCAGCCGGGAGAATCTTGTACTCCTTGAGCTTGCCCGCGGTGAACGTCGACCCGGGGGCGCCGTCCGTGACGCCGGAGGCGAGGCTGGCGGCCGCGTAGCCTGCGAGGTAACCCAGGTCGCTGGGGTTCCACAGCTCGAACGCCGTGACGGTGCCGTCGAGGACGTACGCCTTCATCTGCGACGGCAGGCCGAGCCCGGTCAGGGTCACCTTGGCGGCGATGTCCTTGTGCTTGCTGAGGTACTGGGCCGCCGTCGAGATGCCCACCGTCGTCGGGGAGATGATCCCCTTCAGGTTGGGGTGCGCCGTCAGCAGGCCCTGCAGCACGGTGAGGGACTTCGCGGGGTCATCGTCGCCGTAGACGGTGTCGACGAGCTTCATGTTCGGGAAGTTCTTCAGCTCCTCCTTCATGTAGCCGATCCACGCGTTCTGGTTCGTGGCGGTCGCGGCGGCGGAGAGGATCGCGATCTCCCCGGTGCTGTTGATCTGCTTGGCCAGCAACTGGACCTCGGAGCGCCCGATCTGCTCGGTGTCCGCCTGGTTGATGAACAGGTGATTGGGGCAGGTGACGTCGGAGTCGAACGACACCACCTTGATGCCGGCAGCCTGAGCCTGGCCCAGCGCGGGGCACAGTGCGGAGGGATCGTTGCCGGCGATGACGATCGCGTCGGCGTGCGCCTGGATCGCCGCCTGGATCGACGGGATCTGCGCCGCTGCGGTGTCCTGCGTGCCACTGCTGACGACGACCTTGCCGCCGAGTTCCGCCAGAGCGGTCTTGCCGCCCTCGTCGGCGATGACCTCGTACGGGTTCTGGGTGTCCTTGGGGATGAAGTAGACCGTCAGACCGCTCTTGATCTTGCCGCCCGCAGCGGCACCACTCGCGGCGGACGAGCCGCCCGCGGCGGACGACGAACCGGAGGTCCCGGACGACGACGAACCGCAGGCGGCGAGGGCGAGCGCCACCGCGGCGACGAGCCCGACGGTGGCCGGTCCGCGCCGGCGCCCAGTCGATACGATCATGGAGAGTCCTTCCGTACGAGGCGGTCCCGGTCACGGGACGTGACCGAGGGACGAACCGATTGCGCCGCGGGGCGGCCGGGGCCGCGCCGGGGATCAGGGGACCGGGGCCGCGCCGGGGATCGGGGTGCCGGGGACCTCAGGTGGGCCGGGGCTGTCGGCGCCGGGCGAGGGCCCGACGACCTCGCCGGACGAACTCGGGCAGGTTCGGAACCAGCACGCTGAGCAGCAGCAGGACGCCGGTGATGATGTTCTGGACCTGGGGGTCGACGTTGATGAGCGTGAACGCCTCCTGCAGGCAGCCCATCACCGCCGTGGCGAGGACGACGCCGACGATGCTGCCCCGGCCACCGAAGATCGACACCCCGCCCAGCAGCACGATCGCCACGACGTTCAGCTCCAGGCCGGTCCCGGCGTCGTACCGGGACGTCGCGAACCGGAAGGTCCACAGCACCCCGGCGAACGCACAGACCAGACCGGAGAGGGCGTAGAGCCAGAACTTCACCCGCTGCACCCGGACCCCGGCGAAGAACGCCGCCTCCTCCTGCAGCCCGATGGCGAAGACCTTCCGCCCGATCGGCGTGGCGTGCAGCACGACGCCGTAGACGACGGCCATCGCCAGGAAGATCGTGACCGAGTAGGCCAGCTGGGTGTGCGGCACCGGCAGGATCCCGACATTGGTCAGCCCGATCGGGAAGCCGGTCACCGAGTCGCTCTTCAGCAGGATCTCGGCGATCCCCCGGAAGAGCGTGAGGGTGCCGATCGTCACCGCGATCGAGGGCAGGCCCAGCCTCGTCACCAGGACGCCGTTGAGCATCCCGCCGAGGAGCCCGGCCACCAGCGCACCGGCCACCGCGGCCCAGATCGGCCAACCCTCCCGGAACAACAGCCCGACCAGGGTGCTGGACAGCCCGAGCATCGACGCGACCGAGAGGTCGATCTCACCGGTGATCACGATCAGCGTCAGGGGCAGAGCCATGATCGCGATCTCGCCGACGTTCAGGCCGATGAAGAAGAAGTTGCTCTTGCTCAGGAAGTGCTCGGAGACCTGCGAGCCGTAGAAGATGCTGGCCAGCAGCAGTGCCAGCAGCACCGTCTCCCAGCGCATCAGGGCCCCCCACCCGCGGCGGGGTGCCCGGACCGCACCGTCGGGCGTCGGGGCCACGGCCGGGTCCTGCTCGAGCTGGTCCACGGGGGACATCACGAGGCACCTCTCTCCGCAGAACGCAGCGCGCGATTGACGCGCAGGGCCAGGAAGCGGTCGAACGCGATGGCCGCCAGCAGCAGGAACCCGGCGATCGCCTGGTTCCAGAACGCGGACACCTGAGCCGCCACCAGCGCCTGGTTGATGGTGTTGAGCAGCAGTGCCCCGAGCGCCGCGCCGAGCACGGTCCCGCTCCCGCCGAAGATGGCCACCCCGCCGACCACGACGGCGGCGATCACCAGGAACTCGTAGCCGCTGCCCGCCGTCGAGGCGACCGTGGCGAACTCGGACAGGAACAGCACCCCGCCGAGCCCGGCCAGGCCGCCGCTGATCAGAAATGCGGTGAACACCCGCCGGCCGGTGGGGATGCCCGCCAGCGCCGCGGCGTCCGGGTTCGATCCGATCGCGTACAGGTCCCGTGCCGGGCGGAACGAGCGCATCGCATAGCCGATCACGCCGATGATCACTGCCACGAACACCGCCAGCCACGGGATGTGGAACACCGCCGCCGAGCCCAGCTCCTGGAAGCCGTGCGGGATGCTGGCCGGGTCCACCTGCTTACCGTTGACGATCAACGCGTCGATGCCGCGGACGACGTACAGCGCGGCCAGCGTGACCACCAGGCTCGGCACCCGGAACACCGTCGTGACCAGCCCGTTCACGGCCCCGCAGACCAGGCCGATCCCGATGCCGACGCCGTACGCCGCCACCTGGGGCATCTCCTGGTGATGGGCGAACAGGTCCCCCACCACGTACGCCGACAGCCCCAGCACCGACCCGACCGACAGGTCGACGTTGCGGGTGACGATGACCAGCGTCTCCCCCGCTCCCAGGAGCGCGATCAGGCAGGTGCCGGCCAGCAGCTGCTGGACGCTCTCGCCGTGGGCGAAGGCGGAGTTCTTGCCCGTGGTCACCAGGAAGACGATCACGATCGCGGCCACGATGCCCAGCTCACGCGCCCGGGAGACGCGCTCCAGCATCCGGCGCGGTGCCTCGGTGGCCGCCCCCGAGGCCGGTGCCGGGGCGGGCGCCGGAGCCGGGCCGACGGCGGTCATGCCGCGGTCCCGACGTTCTGGCCCGTCGCCGCACGCATGATCGACGCCTCGTCGGCGTCCGCGCGGCTGAGCTCGGCGGCCAGCCGGCCCTCGTGCAGGACCAGCACCCGGTCGGCCATTCCGAGCACCTCCGGCAGCTCGGAGGAGATCATGAGCACCGCCACCCCCTGCGACACCAGCTCGTCGAGCAGCCGGTGCACCTCGGTCTTGGTGCCGACGTCGATGCCGCGCGTCGGCTCGTCGATGATCAGCAGAGCGGGCCTCCTGGCCAGCCACTTGCCGAGCACCACCTTCTGCTGGTTGCCGCCGGACAGGGTCCAGGCGGGGTCGGTGAGTCGGCCGGCCTTGAGCCGGAGCCGCCCCGCCCAGTCCGCGGCCAGGGCGGTCTCGGCCGAGCGGCGGATCAGCCCGAAACGTCGCAGCCGGCCCAGCGAGGCGAGGGCGACGTTCCGGTCGATCGCCAGGTCCATCACCAGTCCCTGCTGGCGCCGGTCCTCCGGGACGAATCCGATCCCGGCGGCCATCGCCGCCTGCGGCGACCCCGGCCGCAGCCGGCGTCCGCCGATCGTCACGGTGCCGGCGTCCGACCGGTCGATGCCGAAGATCGCCCGGGCCACCTCGCTGCGCCCGGCGCCCACCAGCCCGGCCAGGGCGACGATCTCCCCGGCCCGAACGGTGAAGCTGACGTCCCGGAAGGCGCCCAGGCGGCCCAGCCCTCGCACCTCGAGCACCGGCTCACCGGGCTCGGTCACGGTCTTGGGGTACAGGGCGCTCAGGTCACGGCCCACCATCGAGCGGATGATCTGGTCCACGGTGAGGTCGCCGATCGGGTCGGTGCGCACGAAGCGGCCGTCCCGCATGACCGTGACCTGCTGGCAGATCGCGAAGACCTCCTCCAGCCGGTGGGAGATGAACAGCACCGCGGCGCCGTCCGCACGCAGGGTGCGGACGACGTCGAACAGCCGGTTCACCTCGGCCGAACTGAGCGCGGCGGTGGGCTCGTCCATCACGAACACGCGGGCCCGGAAGGCGATCGCCTTGGCGATCTCGACGATCTGCTGGTCGGCGACGGACAGGCCGCGGGCCGGCCGTCGCGGGTCGATCGCCACGCCGAGCCGGGTGAAGAGTTCGACGGCGCGGGCGTTCATCGCCGCCTCGTCGATCCGCCGGCCGCGGCGCAGCGGCTGGCGACCGATGAAGATGTTCTCCGCGACCGTCAGATCGGGGAACAGCGTCGGCTCCTGGTAGATGATCGACACACCCGCGGCCTGCGCGGCGGCCGGTCCGGCGAACCGTACCGGCACGCCGTCGACCAGCACCTCGCCGTCGTCCGGAGGGTGCACCCCCGCGAGGATCTTCACCAGGGTCGACTTGCCGGCGCCGTTCTCGCCGAGCAGGGCATGAGCCTCACCCGCGACCAGCCGGACGGATCCGTCCTCGAGGGCGCGGACAGCACCGAACGCCTTGGTCACCCTGCGCATCTCGACGACGGGCGGCGAGCCCTCGCCGGGTGGTTCGATCACCACGTGATCTCCTCCGGGACGCAGGTCAGACGCTGACGGTGACGGTTTCCAGGCCGATGAGCTCGGCCACCGCCCTGAGTTTCGGAGTGACGTGCCCGGTGCCCAGGGCCCAGTGATGGCCGACCCCGGACATGCTCCAGGTGTCGGTCCATTCCCCCGGGTGGCAACCGAAGTCCACCCGCGACGTCGTGTTGCCGATCGTCAGGAGCGGTCCCGGCACCACCTGGCCCTGCGAGCTGACGAAGCGGAACCGGCCGTCCCGCTCCTGGCCGATGCCGAACAACGTGACGGGACCGTGCCTGACGTCGAACTCGACCGACACACCCCAACCGCGTTTGCCGTGGTAGACCCCGAGTCCGCGCAGGACGGGCCGCTGCCGGCTGAGCGCCAGGTGCGCGGGCCCGTCGTGCCCCATCTCGACGACGCCGTCGCTGAAGTTCAGGGCCTGGAACTCGGTGAACGAGCCACCGGCGCCGAGGCGGTCGAGGACGAGCATCGCCAACGACGTCCGCAACTCGTACTCCCCGCAGGCCGGGACGCCGCGGGCGGTGAGCAGCGAGGCGCCGAGGATCATGCCGGCGGCCACGCGCTCGTGGGTCTCACCGTCCAGGCCGCGGTGGTAGTAGGCCAGGCTGTCCAGCGAGAAGTCCTCGACCAGGCGGTCCATGGCCACGGACACCCGCGCGCCCCAGCGCAGATCGTCGGCGACGACGGACTCGTCGACGGTGAACACCTCGCGGGCGAGGGCGACGCGCGCATCGGCCTCGTCGTCGGTCACCGCCTCGGCCCGCACCCGCAGGTCGTCGATCTCCAGCACCTCGATGTGACCGCCGAGCTGGGCCGGGACGAGCGTCAGGTCCGTGGCGACGTCGAGCATGCCCGGATAGAGATGGCCGAGCAGCCCGTGGCGACCGTGCCGCAGGGTTCCCCGGACACCGGCCGCCCGGATCCAGTCCTCGATCCGGACCCACGCGGCGTCCTCCTCCAGATACCCGGACACGCTGCGGGTCTCGACCCCGCACCGCCGGAAGGCGTTGGCCATCTCCGGCAGCGGGCAGGCGCCGCAGTAGGCCAGCCAGGCCCCGGTGTCGAACGCGGCGTGGTCCATCGCCTCGGTCGGCTGGAGGTTGAGCAGGAGCACCGGCGCTCCGGACCGCTGCGCCACCGGCACGAGCATCGTGGCTGTCATGTAGGTGGTGAGGAAGGCGACGATGAGATCGCAGCCGGCCACGCGCAGCGCCTCGGCCGCGCGGGCGCCGTCCTCGGCGTCGGAGATGAAACCGACATCGACCACGTCGCAGTCCAGCCCGCGCAGCCGCTCCGACACCCGGTCCGCCGAGCGCTGCAAGGTCGCCAGCAGGCCGGGGAACTGCGGCCAGTAGGCACCCAGGCCACCGGAGACGAGGCCGACGGTGGTCCGGCGAGCGGGAAGGCGCGGCAGCAGGGCATCGAGCGCCTGTCCCTGCGGGGGGAGGTCCGGCGTCGCGGACCGCGCAAAGGCCTGGGACACGGAACCCCCTCGTCGGCGCTGGGCGCCGGATCAGCCGCCATTGGTTGATACGTTTCATGAGGCTAGGCAGCGACCTCAGGGCCGTCAAGAGTGCGTTACCAAACCGTCTCCTTGCGTGCGCCGAGTGACATATCGGGTGCTTCCCGTGCGGCGGTCGATCACCCGCCGACCGGGCCGGCCGTCACGGGCGGACGGGGCTGCGGCTAGTCTTGAGGCGTTTCAATTCCAGGAGGGCGTCGTGCACGGACCAGCCGGAATCAAGGACGTCGCGGCGCGGGCCAGGGTGTCGGTGGGGACGGTCTCGAACGTGCTCAACCGGCCCCACCTGGTGCGCGAGGAGACCCGCCGCCGGGTCGAGACCGCGATGGCCGAGCTGGGATTCGTCCGTAACGAGTCGGCCCGCCAGTTGCGGGCGGGCAGCAGCCGGCTGATGGCCTATGTGTTCCTGGACGCGGGCAACCCCTACTTCACCGACGTCGCGCGCGGTGCCGAGACCCGTTGCCGCGAGGCCGGTTTCGCCCTGGTGATGTGCGCGAGCGACGGGGAGCCGGCGCGCGAGGACGACTACCTGTCCCTGCTGCTCGAGCAACGCGTGCGCGGCGTGCTGGTCACCACGGTCGACCAGTCCGGCGCCCGGCTGCGCAGCCTGCCCGACCTCGGGATCCCCGTGGTGCTGGTCGATCGCGGGCACACCCTGGACGGGAACTGGTGCTCGGTGGGTGTCGACGACGTCCACGGGGGCGAGCTGGCAGCCGGACACCTGATCGAACAGGGTCACGAGCGGATCGCGTTCGCCGGGGGACGGCTCTCGCTCCCCCAGGTGGCCGATCGCCTCACCGGCGCCCGGGTCGCGCTGGAACGGGCCGGGCTGCCGGCGGACCGGCTCGTCGTCCTGGAGACCGACAGCACGACGGTGGCTGCCGGACGTGAGGCCGGTCAGCGGCTGGCCGGCCTGCCGGCCCGCGCCCGGCCGACGGGCCTGTTCTGCGCCAACGACCTGGTGGCCCTCGGCGCGCTGCAGGAGTTGATCCGCCAGGACGCGCGCGTCCCGGACGACGTCGCTCTGGTGGGGTACGACGACATCGATTTCGCCGCCGCCGCGGCCGTCCCCCTGACCTCGGTGCGCCAGCCCAGGCAACAGCTCGGCCGGACGGCCGTCGAACTGCTGCTGCGCGAGGCCGACGCCGCACCCGGGCACGTGCACGAACACGTGCAGTTCATGCCCGAGCTCGTCGTCCGCGAGTCCTCCCGGACGGGGCGTCACCCCACCCGGTGATCACTCGAGCGCGACGAGGTCGGTGTTCTCGTGCGCGTCCTGGGCGGCGATGTCGCAGGCCTGGGAGGGGTGAGCTGCTCGCGCTGACGCCTGCCTGGGCCGGGTACGGTCCCGCCGGCGATCAGCTCAGGTCGCTGCGTCGCACCGTCGGATGCTCAGAAGGTGCAGGTCAGCTCGAAGTCGTCGATGAAGGACAGGATCGAGTAGGAGAGGTTCGGGCCGAGGAACGACACGCGCAGCATGACCGTGGAGATGCCCGGGGTGAACGAAGGAGTCGACATCTTCTGGTACTGCCAGCCGGACGCGTGGCGCACGGTCGCGACGGCGAGATAGCGGTAGGTGCCCGGCTCGATGACCTCGATGTTGAAGTTCTCGTCGCCGGAGTACGTCCACGCACTGAACCTGCAGGACGATCGGAAACCGCGGGCGACCGGCCCGATGGTCACGATCCGCTCCACGCTGCTCCAGTCGGTGCCGTAGCCGGCGCTGACGTCCGCGAAGTGGGTACCGCTGTGGGCCTTGATCGGGAGCGTCGGGGACGGCGGCGTGTCCCTGATGTGGCCCAGCTGGTACCCGTTGGAGGACTCGAAGGAGAACCTGCTGGCCGGGTCGGAGGTGCCGTGCACCTCCATGTCGTCGGTGAACGTCCAGGTGTTGGCGGCGTTCGCCGACGTCGCCGGGCCCGCGACCGCGGTGGCGACGACGACGACCATGGCGCACCCGGCCATGAGGACTCGGCGTACCTGTGCTCGCATCAGCTCTCCTCGTGGACGGCCCGTACGCAATTGATCGTCGCCCTTGGACAGGGACGCCAGTGACTCGGCGGAACGGTCACGGCGCCCGGACGGTCGATCACGCCGTTTCGCCTGCTGGCCGCCGGTCTCGTGCCTGGTGGTCCGGCAGCCGGCGGCGTGCGTGGCGTGAAAATCTTGCGGCCGACGTGCGGACCGGCTGGGCCTCGCGGCGGCGGGCCCGACGTCCAGGTGCTGGTCGGCGACACGTGGTGACCGTCCGGCGGATCCTCGATCCCGCGCCGCTGGCACCGGAACCGGACGTCGTGGCCGGCGGCGCCTTCGCCGCCACGCCGCTGATCGGCACCCTCGCCGGGACGTGCCCGGCGGCGCGAGCCTCGCGGCCCATCTCGGCGGGCGCGCCCACCACGACGTGACGGCCCTGGCCCGCGGGGCGACCACCACGGACGCGGCACGCCGCCGGGCGCCGCCCGCCGTCGTACGGGGCAGCTCCCGGTGGGTGCACTCGGTCACCCGGGCCGATCCGCCCGGTCGGCCCACGGGTGCCGGCGACCTCACGGATGGCGCGCGCCCGGCGACGTAGCATCACGCTCGATCGGTCGGCCCGGCGGCCCCGCCGAATCAGGAGGCCCGATGCAACCTCGGCGACCCGTCCGTCCGTCGGGTGGGGCATGAGCAGACGGGAGCATCGATGAGGACGAACAGGGACGAGGAGTTCCGGGCCTTCGTGCTGGCGCGCCGGGCAGATCTGGTGCGGTCGGCCACCCTGCTGACAGCGGGTGATCGCCATCTCGCCGAGGACGTGGTGCAGGCGACCTTGACCGCCCTCTACGTCAACTGGCCGAAGTACCGGGGCGCCGACAATCCGCCCGCCTACGCCCGGCGATGCCTGGTGAACGCCCTGATCGACGAGAAGCGGCGTCCGTGGCGGCAGCGCGAGCGTTCGATCGACGTGCTCCGGGACTCGGTCCGCCCGATGGGCCCGTTGGGCGGGGGCCACCCGTTCCAGGCACCGGGCCTCGACCACGACGGCGAACAGGTCGAGGCGATGTACGAGGCCCTGCGGGCGCTGCCGCCCCGCATGCGCGCCGTCCTCGTGTTCCGGTACTTCCACGACCTGAGCGTGGCCGACACCGCCGAGGCTCTCTCGTGCTCGCAGGGCAACGTCAAGAGCCAGGCCGCCCGAGCGATCGACAGGCTGCGCGCCCGGCTCTCCGGTGAACTCACCGTCCCCCACCAGCTGAACGGAGCGTCCCATGTCTGACCTCACCGAACTCCTGCACCGGGCGGCCGACGCCGTGCCGGTAGCCCCGGCCGCGTCCGTCGTGGACGACGACCTCGCCCGCGGTCGCCGGGCGCTCGCCCGCAGCCGGCAGATCCGGTGGACCGCCGCCCCGATCGGTCTCGGTGCCGCCGCGGTGGCCGGGCTGATCTTCGCCGTCCCCCACCTCACGACGGCCACCCCCGGATCCGTCGCCGTCGGCGACGCCCCGGCGCCGAGCACCACCACCACCACCACCATCAGCAGCACCGCACCGCGCAACCTCGACGCGGCCATCTCGCTGGTGGCCTACACCGGCGCCCAGCCGGCCGGCTACACGGTCGACAGGGTCCCCGACGGCTGGGTCGTGCAGGGCGTCGACCCGTACTCACTCGTCATCGCCCCGGTCGGGGCGAAGGACACCGACCCCAGCTCCTTCGTCGGCAAGATCACCATTGGGAAGGCCAACCAGGGGGAGATCGAGGTCGAGCGCCCCGGACCCCAGCACAAGCTCCGGGTCGGCGACGTCACGGCCCGGCTCTTCACGTTCCCCCGGCCGGAGGGACCGCAGGCGGGAGCTCGGGCCGAACAGCAGCGCGTCCACGCGAGCCCCCGGCCGGACGACCCCGAGGGCACCCGGGGACTGCTCCTGCCCGTGGGGAAGGGCGCCTACCTGATCTTCCAGCTGCCCGGCACGCTGCACTGGGACGACGCGACGGTGGCCGCCTTCGCGGCAGGGGTGCACATGACCCCGCGCGCCCGTTCCGCCGCGGGCTGAGCCCTCGGCGTCCAGCTGGCAAAGCACCCTGCAGTCGTTCGCCGAGCGGACGCCGCACGGCATCCCGGTCACCGTCTCGAGCGACCCGCGGCCTGCGTTCACGAAGAACCACGGAAACCGATCTACGGTGCGGGCGTCCTGCTGATCCGGGCGGCGGTGCGCCGCACCGGTCGGGGCCGGCCGAGCATCGTGCCGCTGGGCGTGGCCCACGAACTGCTGAAGGAGGGCCCGGGGTTGCAGGCACTGTCCGGCCCGCACCCTGACGAC
>Ga0302322_100002578_pt1 | contig 15325 bp, 11 predicted proteins | sample Fen_T0_2_FD_203757 | JGI IMG/M metagenome (GOLD analysis project Ga0302322, IMG submission 203757) | Peat permafrost microbial communities from Stordalen Mire near Abisko, Sweden - Fen_T0_2 | ecosystem: Environmental > Terrestrial > Soil > Wetlands > Permafrost | place: Sweden: Abisko... | reverse complement strand
CGGCCCGGTCAGCCTGTTCGAGGCCGTCACCGATGCCGGCCGCAAGGGCGTCGCGTTGCAGCGCTACAAAGGTCTCGGCGAGATGAACCCGAGCCAGCTCTGGGAAACCACGCTCGACACCAATGCACGCTCGCTGCTGCAGGTGAAGATCAAGGAGGTCGACGAGGCCGACGACATCTTCACCAAGCTGATGGGCGACGTGGTCGAACCGCGCCGCGAGTTCATCCAGGACAACTCCTTGAACGCCAACATCGACCTGTAAGCGACGCCAACAACGTTATTGCACCGGGCAGATTGTCCGCGGTAGCCTCAGCCGCCTTCTCGCGCTGGGGATTTCGATGGCTGTTCCGGCGGATAGACGCTGCACGCGAGCATGACGCGCCTTTCGACGCGTGAGGCGACCGACCTGCTTGAGCGCGGCGGGCTCGGTGGCGATAACAAACCCCTGAGGATTACGACCGAGCCTGGCCTGCACGAGCGCAACGGCGGTATCGATGCCTTGCGGGGGGCCGTCACGCTGCTCGTCGTCTTCCATCACACCGCGATCACCTACGGCGCCATCGGCGGCTGGTACTACAGAGAATTGGCGCCGAGCGATTCCCTGAGCGGGCTGCTGCTGATCCTGTTCTGCACGGTCAACCAGGCCTGGTTCATGGGCCTGTTTTTCCTGCTGGCCGGCTATTACACGCCGGGCGCCCTCGCGCGCCACGGCACGGCGAGGTTCGTCCGAGAGCGGCTGCTGCGGCTTGGAATTCCGCTGGTCGTCTACGCTCTCGTTTTGCATCCGCTCACGGTCGCGCTGGTCCAGGCCGCCAAGGGCCGACCCTTCCTGCGTGTGTTCGAATATCTGTGGTCCCATGGCAGATTCGAGCCGGGCCCGTTGTGGTTCGCAGAGGCACTGCTGATCTTCACGGCGGCCTGGCTGCTGCTGCCCACGTTGCGAAAGCCGGTGGAGGTCGTCAACAAACCGGCTCCGTCCGACCGCACGCTGCTTGCCGCCGCGATCGGCACCGGCATCGCGGCTTTCCTGCTGCGCCTGGTCTGGCCGGTCGGCGTCAACGTCGTCTTCCTGCAACTCGGCTATTTCGCTTCCTATATCACGCTGTTCGCCGCTGGCATCATTGCTGCCGACGGCCATCGGCTGCAACGAATGCCGGCGAGCCAAACAAAATTGTGGCTGGTCATTGCGTGGCTGGCTGTCCCGATCTTCCCTTTGATCGAGCTCGCCGCTCCCCATGTGCCCTGGCTCGCCGGGCGCGCCGAAGGCGGCTGGAATCTTCAGGCCTTAGCCTACGCGTTCTGGGAGCCATTCGTCGCCTGGGGTTTCATCCTCGGACTCCTGGCGTTCTTCCAGCGCCATTTTGCCGCCTTGAGCGGGCCCATGCGCAGCCTCGCGCGCCGCGCCTACCTCATCTACATCATCCACCCGCCGATCCTCGTGGGTGCAGCGCTGGCGTGGGGTGATATTGCCGCTCCGGCACTGGTCAAATTCCTGGTCACCGGTTCGGCCGCCTGCGCGCTGTGTTATCTGGCTGCTGGACTTCTGCTCCGCGTTCCCGGCGTCGCCCGGATTGTTTGACCGAGCCGCCCGGATCGATCCTGACAGCGTGGCTGACCACGCGCGATCATGGATCGACCAATCCCGTCACCTTGGTTTACCTGTCCCGGAACGTGCACGCTGCATCGCGAGACCAGTCGCGCCTCTGGCGCCGCCACGGTTTACGGCGTGTCCTTGCCGCGCCGCCACTTCTGAAACGCGCCGTAGAGCCTTGCCGACTCATCCGGCGACACCGTCGCCTGCGCCTTCCGCTCCTCGAGAAACCTGCGGAATTCCGCGGGCGTGCCCTGGTCCTGCCCCGGCGCTTGCATCATCCGCGCGCTGTCGAGCCAGTCCTGCGCCGCCTTGAAACGCGTCAGTCCCTGCACCGGGGCCGACAGCACCGTATCGCGCCATTTGGGATGCCGCGGTGGCGACTGCAGCACCTGAATCTTGTCGAACAGCGCATTCACGAACCGCGCTGTGCGCCGGTATCGCTCGCTGTGCTCCGGCCAGTTGTAGACCATCAGCACGGTGGAGGCGGCAACGGTCTCCACCTTGGTGCCCGGCGGCACCAGGTTGGGATACTCGTCCGACGAGAAGGTCGAGGGGAAATAGATGTCCTGCAGCGCCCGCTCATAGGGGATCGACAGCAGATGCAGCTTCCCGCCGTCGTTTCTGATGCTCTTGATGATCGGGGCGTCCTTCGAGACCGAGGCGATCCAGGCATCGCCCTCGCCGTCGATGAGTTTCTGGAGGCCGCCGGTCGGATCGGTCTGGGCGTCGATCTCGGCCTGAATGCCGAGCCGCTTGAAGATCGTCCGCGCGGCCGGCAGGCCGATCGAGCGTTCGGCGAACACGCGCCGGCCGTTGAGATCCTGCAGGCTTCTGACGTCGGCGCGGGCGACGATGTGAACATCGTTGTGGAACAGCTGTGCGATGTAGCGCACGCGCTGGGCGATGTCCGGCATCGCGTATTCGGTTTTGACATATTCCAGCGCGTCCGTCGCGACGAAGCCCATGTCGATGTTCTTCAACATGATGATGTCGACCAGGTTCTGCGCCGAGCCCTTGCCGAGGATCGGCAGCACGCGCAGATTGTCGCCGTCGTCGAGCACCGCTGCCATGTCGGAGCCCATCACCGACATCGGACCACCGATCGGGGCGGTAATGACGGTGACGGTCCCGGAATTCACGGTGTCGCGATACGTAGGGGGACCCGCCGGCGCGGCCGTCTGCGGCTGCAATGACTGGGCTCCGGCGCCGCCGGCCAGCGCCGGGACCAGCGCGATTGCAAAGCCGAGTGCGCAAACAAACACGCGCGCTGCACGATCCACTGAACGCATCCTCGATACATTCTGATTGTCAGCGCTACAAGGCACGTCGAAGCAGGCCAAATTTTGGCCCTTTGTTGCGGGATGCCAAATCCGTCCCCTGTTACCCCCATGACTGCACCACAATTCTATGCCTCACACCTGTTTTCGAGTTTTAATACGGTGACAGTGCATTTATTTGTCAGTCGAGCGGCCGAAGAGTCGTTTGCTCGCGACCATGAGGCGCGCGAGATGCGACGTCTTCAAGACCACACGCATCTTTGCTATCGGTGGTCGGTCAGCGGACGGAGCCTTTGCTGTTGACCAGCAATCTCTGCCGAATGGTCCGGCTGTCCTCGGCGGCATCGAGCAGCACCTTGGCGACGCTGACGCGGGAGATCCGCTTCGACGTCAGTCCACCGATGGTCGCTCATGGCAACGTCACCGCATGATCGGCGATGCGGCCAAGAAAGCGCGCGCTGGCCAGCGATTTGAGGTGGACGTCGGCCGGCAGGTCGAGGCGGCGGCAGAGATCTTCGACGAACTCGACGGCGGCATTTTCGAGGTCGAGCGGAAAATCGACGACGACATCGAAGTCGCTTTCGAACGACATGCGGTTTTCGGCCACGGAGCCGAAGACCATGTAGCGGCCGCCGTGGCTGGCGGCGAACGCCTTGAGTTCGGCCATGATGGCATCGGCAGCCGCCCGCCTCCGCGCGATCTCGCGCGCTTTCCGCTGAGGGACTGTGACGATTTCGGTCATGGTCGCCATAAATATCAGCGTTTCCGGGCACAAGACAACGCGGGATTCCCTTGAATCGAAAAAGAACGGTGCTCTTCGAGCTGCGGCCCAGTCCTCCGCCGCCAGCCCCGCCCGCCGACAGTGCAACGCGCCACGACTTGCGGTTTGAGGGGCGCCCCGAGTTTGGCGGCCGCGAGGCAGAAGCAGACAAGCCCTCGGAGGCGCTTGCGACCCTCGCCGGACGGCATCTTCCCGGTCGAAAGGGCGGACGACGGTACCAACTGGGTCGGCCATCGTCCGACAGCAGATCTTCTACGCGTTCAAGCGCGATCGCCTGTGGCTGACTCAGGCCGTGACGACCGGCAAGCTGATCCGATATCATCGCAGCGGCACCTCCACCCATCGACTTGGCGCCCTGCGCAATCCCGGTTCAACTCATCGGCGATGAAACGATCATGGCTCGTCATAGCTTTTTCTGCATCGACGCTCACACCTGCGGCAATCCCGTTCGCGTCGTGGTGGCCGGCGGCCCGCAGCTTCCGAATGTCTCGATGGCGGACAAGCGCCAGATCTTCGTTCGCGATCACGACTGGATCCGGCGCGCGCTGATGTTCGAGCCGCGCGGGCACGATGTCATGTCGGGCACGATTCTCTATCCATCGAGCCGGGACGATTGCGAGATCGGATTCCTCTTCATCGAGGTCAGCGGCTGCCTGCCGATGTGCGGGCATGGCACGATCGGAACGGTGACCGCCGCGCTGGAGGAAGGCCTGCTGCTGCCGCGCGAAGAGGGCAAGCTCGCGATCGAGGCGCCCGCCGGCCGCATCCTGATCGAATATGAAAAGAACGGCCAACACGTCGAGCAGGTTCGTCTGTTCAACGTCGCGAGCTATCTGCATGCCGCCGATGTCGCCATCGACGTGCCGGGCCTGGGCGCGTTGACCATCGATGTGTCCTATGGCGGCAATTTCTACGCCATCATCGAGCCGCAGGCGAACTGGGCCGGCCTGGATGCGATGACCGCCGGCGACATCACCAGGCTCAGTCCGCTGGTGAGACGCGCCGCCGAGCGCGCGCTCTCGCCCCTGCATCCCGAGGACGAGCGGATCCGCGGTGTCAGCCACGTCCTGTGGTGCGATGCGCCGAAGACCGCCGGCGCGGATGCACGCAACGCGGTGTTCTATGGCGACAAGGCGATCGACAGATCGCCCTGCGGCACCGGATCGTCGGCCCGCATGGCGCAGCTGGTCGCGAGGAAGCGCCTGTCCATCGGCGACAGCTTCGTGCACGAAAGCATCATCGGCACGCGCTTCAACTGCAAGGTCGAGGGCGAAAGCCGCGTCGGGTCCAACCCTGCGATCCTGCCGAGCGTGGCCGGCTGGGCCCGCGTGACCGGTCACAACACGATCTACGTCGACGACCGCGACCCGCTCGCCCACGGCTTTCAGCTCGGCTGACGGCGCGATGCGCAGCGGCGCTGGTCCGTTGCGCCCATCAGCGCGGGATTGTATTCTTGATCAGCCCGCCGCCCTGCATGATCAGCCCCATGTGTGCGCCCTGTCGCGTCAGCGCGTAGCATGGTGGAGTGACAGTGCGCAGTGCGTAGGATGGGTTGAGCCCTTTGCGAAACCCATCATCTTAACGATTGTATTGATGGGTATCGCTTCGCTCCACCCATCCTGCGCGCTGACCGAAAGGACTTTGCAGACACAGAATTTGGTTGCAGAATTGCTTTGTACGAGCGCCGAACGAACGCCGATTGCTGGGAGATTGCATAAATGGCCGGAACAACGTTTCAGACAAATCCGATCGACCTCAACAAGCTTCTCGATGAATGCGAGCGCGGCATTATTCAATTGCCGGACTTTCAGCGGAGTTGGGTCTGGGACGAAGATCGTATCAAGAGCTTAATCTCGTCAATCTCGCGGGCCTTCCCCGTTGGTGCATTGATGTCACTCGACACGGGCGGCCCGGTAAACTTTAAGCCGAGACCGATTGAAGGCGCGCCTCCTGGCGCGAAGACTGTCGTCCCGCAGTCGCTGTTGCTTGACGGCCAGTAGCGGATGACTTCGCTTTATCAAGTTACTCTACGCGGCAAGGTCGTTGAGACGGAAACACCGAAAAAGAAGGAGGTGAAACGCTGGTTCTATATCGACATTCGAAAAGCGCTTGATCCTACCGTAGATCGTGAGGAGGCCATCGTCGGTGTGCCAGAAGATCGAATTGTCCGAAGTGAATTCGGTCGTAAAGTCGATATGGATGTTTCGGGCGCCGAGCAGGAATACGCTTGCCTCATGTATCCTGTTTCTAAGGTCTTCGATTGGGACAAATGGCAGGACGGTTTCGACAGCCATTGGCGAGGTGATCAGAATGAGAGCGTTCGGGAGGAGTTTAGAGCATTCAAACGCCAGATCCTCGAAAATTTCAAATATTACCGAGTCCCGGTCATCTCGTTGGATCGATCGACTTCAAAAGAGGCGGTGTGCGTCGTTTTTGAAAAGGTGAACACCGGCGGCAAAGCACTCGACGCATTCGAACTCGTTACGGCGATGTACGCTGCGTCAGGTCACGAATTGCGTAAGGACTGGTACGGGGACGACAACACGCAGGGCTACCACCGGAAGTTTGTCGAGACCCTTCGTCCCGCCGACGAGGCCAAAGGCATCATCGCCGAAGTGAGCAATACCGATTTTCTTCAAGCCATCTCACTCTTTTACACGCGCGATGTCCGACGAGTGGCTGAGGCCGCCGGAAAGCAAGGCAAGGATCTGCCCGCCGTTTCGGGAAACCGTCAGGCGCTTTTGAACTTGCCATTGGAAGAATACAAGAAATACGAAAAGCAGGTGGAGCGCGGCTTTGTGCAAGCCGCCAAGTTCCTGCATCTGCTACATATCTATCGTATCTTCGATCTTCCCTATCAGTCGCAAATCGTGCCGCTTGCTGCGATCCTCGCCGACATCGGCGACGCTTGGGAGCATGATGCCAACCGAGCGATGTTGGTACGTTGGTATTGGAATGGCGTCTTTGGCGAGCTTTATGGTTCAGCCGTGGAGACGCGCATAGCTCGCGATTTTATGGAGGTGCCCGTTTGGCTGAAGGGTGGCCCCGAACCATCAACGGTCAGCGAAACTCTGTTCCGCACCGACCGACTAAAAACCATGCGCATGCGCCTGTCCGCGGCCTATAAAGGTGTAAACGCTCTCCTCATGAAGGAAGGAGCGCAAGATTTTCGCTCAGGCCAGAAATTTGACCACACAGTTTTCTTCGGCGAGAATGTAGATATTCATCACATCTTTCCGCAAGATTGGTGCAAAAAGAATGGCATTAAGCCAAAAACATTCGATTCAATCATCAACAAGACACCACTTTCTTATCGCACCAACAGGATTATTGGCGGCGTTGCGCCATCTGAGTACATCACGAAGTTGGAAAAAGGCAATCAAACAACACCACCGATCGATGGAAACAAATTCGACGCCTATCTTAGGTCTCATCTGATCGACCCATCGCTATTGCGCGCCGATAGGTTTGACGACTTCATGGCGGATCGACAGAAGCAATTACTGTCGCTCATTGAGCAGGCGACTGGGAAGCCCGCTTATACAGGTACCGTCCCCGAAGAAGGGGAGGACGTTGAAGCTGATGAGGATACGGCTGAAGCCGAACTGACCATTGCCGCAGCATAGCGCAGAGAGACCCGTTGGACGATCGAGAGGTGATGCCTATGAGCAGAGTGGGGTGATATCGCGACTGCGAAATTTGCACTTGTCGCCGCCATATTTTTGGTTTCTTTCCGCGGCTGGAAAATTGGCGCCGATGGTTGCGTATTGGGATCGAGCACCGGAAATCGCTCCCTCCTAACAGGCCGTAAGTGTTCAGCGCTTATAAGATTGCATCTTCTTGTTTTACGGCGACAGTCTATTTATTTTGTATTGTCGGCGCTTGGAACCCGCCATCCGAACCATCCGCCTCTCGATTCTCATTCGCGCCGCGCCCGCAAGCGCCCAAAATCCATCGCGCCTAAAAACTCATTTCGCAAATCCTTTCAACCCCATCCTCCCTGTCCAGCCCTCGCGCCAAAAATTTCCGCTTGCCTCGTCGGGCAAATCACCACGATCCTCTCGCGCATCCCGCCTCACGAAGAGGGGCGTTTCGCGATCGTCACGATGACGTGGAGGCGGGGAGCGGTGGCCGCGACGGCTCGAGGCGCGCAAGCGCCGACGAACGAGCCGATCAGCCTTCGCGGAGGTTGCGGCGGGATGATACCAGGCCCGTCGCTCACCTTCGTGCAAGGCCTTCGCGGACGGTCAAGCCGTGTGGTCCTGGCGCCGCGACGCTGGCGTCAAGTTCGCGACGATGCTCATGCAGCGTTGCGGATGACGGGGGCAAAACAGCCCGTTCCCCGGGGAGAGCGCGGAGTAAGCCGTAAGCCCATCGCGCAGGGAAGGCCGGGTGTGCCTGGCTGAGCCTGTGGTTCCTGCCCCGTGCATTTTGTTCGCACGGGGGCCGCGGGTATCAGTCGATGCCCGGCCTTCCCTGCGCCCTCTCGCTTTCAAGAGGGTCTCGACCTCACCAGCTCGGGCGCAAGACGTGCCGCGAGAGTGATGGCGCCTGCCTGCTCGCGTTGCGCGCGGTCGCCGCGGAACAGCGGTGTGCCGCTTCCGCCTTGAACCGCGTCCCGGCACCCGAACCAGTCCCGCGGACATCAGCTGGCGTCCCGCGGGCGTGACGGCTGAGGGATCTGCGTCGGCAGCAGCGATTGCGGCAGGGAAAGTGGGTATACGAGACACCGGGAATTATGTTAGGTCGCAGCCCTCGGATCCGGCACCGCTGGTCGCCGGGTCAGCGCATCCGGAACACCAAGAGCGGCACAAGCGACCGGCAGTCGTCTCCCTTCGCCCTTCCGAAGCGAACGAAGTGAGGCTATCGACCACGCGCTTCGACACCGAAGCTTCGAACACGGATCTCATCCGCATGGCGCCCATCCAATACATCGTCGAGGGTGGCCACCGCCTGAAGGGCGCCATCGAGCCGTCCGGCAACAAGAACGCGGCGCTGCCGATCATCGCGGCCGCCCTGCTGACCGAACACCCCGTCACGCTCGACAACGTGCCGCGCATCCGCGACACCGAGACCCTGGTGGAACTGATCCGCTCGGTCGGAGCGTCGGCCGAATGGCGCGGCCGCAACCGGCTGGCGATCCACGCCAAGGAGATCCGCGCCGCCGATCTCGACCCCGATCTGTGCGCCCGCATCCGCGCCTCGATCCTGCTCGCCGGCCCCCTGCTCGCCCGCTGCGGCGAGGTGGCGCTGCCGCCGCCGGGCGGCGACGTGATCGGCCGGCGCCGGCTCGACACCCATTTTCTGGCGTTCGAACAGCTCGGCGTCACCGTGACCGCGACCGATCGGATCGAGTTCAAGGCCTCGCAGCTCAAGGGCGCCGACGTCTTCCTGGACGAGCCGAGCGTGACCGCCACCGAGAACGCGCTGATGCTGGCGGTCGCGGCGCAGGGCATGACCTATCTGCGCAACGCGGCGTCCGAGCCGCATGTCCAGGACCTCGCGCATTTCCTGGTCGCGCTCGGCGCCACCATCGAGGGCATCGGCACCAACACCATGGTGATCCACGGCTCGGCCACCTTGGGCCAGGCCAGCTATGCGATCCAGCCCGACCATATCGAGGTCGGCTCGCTGATCGGGCTGGCCGCGGTGACCCGCTCCCCCTTGCGCATCGTGCGCGCCGGGGTCGAGCATCTGCGCTCGATCCGGATGGGCTTCGAGCGGCTCGGCATCGTCTGTGAGGTCGCCGGCGACGACCTGATCGTGTCATCCGACCAGACGCTCAAGATCAGGGACGATTTCGGCGGCCATGTGCCGAAGCTGGAAGACCAGCCCTGGCCGGCATTTCCCGCCGATCTGATGTCGATCGCGATCGTCACCGCGACGCAATGCGACGGCGTCATCCTGATGTTCGAGAAGATGTTCGAATCGCGGATGTTCTTCGTCGACAAGCTGATCTCGATGGGTGCGCGGATCGTGCTGTGCGATCCGCACCGCGCCATCGTGGCCGGCCCCAGCAGGCTGCGCGGCGCCGCGATGAGCTCGCCCGACATCCGCGCCGGCATGTCCATGCTGCTTGCGGCGCTCTGCGCCGAGGGCACCTCGACGATCAACAATGCCGACCAGATCGAGCGCGGCTATGAGCGCATCGACGAGCGGCTCAACGCGCTCGGCGCCAAAATCACCCGCGTGCCGGAGCGCGGGCGCTGATACGCGAGTGCCAACGCATGCCTGTCGTTGCGCCGCCGCACGGACATCTCATCACGGAGTTGATCGAGACGGTCAGGCTCGCCGCGCCGATGGCGCTGACGCAGCTGTCGCAGATCGCGATGATGACCACCGATCTCGGCTTCATCGGCCGGCTCGGCGGCGATGCGGTCGCAGCCGCCGCGCTCGGCGGCACGGTCTATTTCGTCAGCCTCACCTTCGGCATGGGCCTGATGTCGGCGGTGGCCCCGCTGGTGGCGCAGGCCTATGGCGCCGGCCATCAGTTGCGGGTGCGGCAGGCGACGCAAATCGGACTGTTGGCCGGGCTGCTGGTCGCGCTGCCGCTGATGGCCGTGCCATTCCAGGGTGAAGCGATCCTGCTGGCGCTCGGCCAGGCCGCGCCGGCGGCGCGGCTCGCACAGGTCTATCTGGCCGGGCTGGCCTGGGGCGTCACGCCGGCGCTGTGGTTCCTGGCCTTGCGCGGCTTCATGGGCGCGATCAACCGGCCCGAGCCGGTGCTCTGGATCTCGCTGGCGGCGGTGCCGCTCAATGCGCTGCTGGTCTACCTGCTGCTCTATGGCGAATGGGGGCTGCCACGGCTCGGCATCTTCGGTGCCGGACTTGCGACCACGCTGGTCAACCTCGCGACCTTCCTGGCCGGCCTGTGGTTTGCGACCACCCGGCCGCCGTTTCGCGACTACCAGATCGTCAAGCAGGTCTGGCGGGTCGACTGGCGCCTGATGCGCCAGCTGGTCGTGATCGGCGCGCCGATCTCGCTCGCGTTCCTGCTGGAATACGGCATGTTTTCCGCCGCCGCGCTGCTGATGGGACTGATCAGCACGACGGCGCTCGCCGCGCACCAGATCGCGCTGCAGGTCACGGCGATCCTGTTCATGATTCCGTTCGGCATCAGCATGGCCGCGACCGTGCGGGTCGGCCACGCCGCCGGCCGCACTGACGCCGATGGCGTCAGGCGGGCGGGCCTTGCCGCCATCCTGCTCGGCATCGGCATCGCCGCGATCCTGACCGCGGCCGTGACGCTCACGCGCTTCGCGATCGCGCGGGCCTTCCTCGGCACCGACGCGCCGGCTGCCGAGGCGACGATCGCGCTCGCCGCCACGCTGCTGGCGGTTGGTGCGAGCCTGTTCATCACGGATGCCGTGCAGAGCATCGCGGTCGGCGCCCTGCGCGGCATCAAGGATACCCGCATCCCATTGTTCTTTGCGGCCAGCGGCTATTGGCTGATCGGCTTCTCCGCAAGTTATTGGCTCGCGTTCCATTCGCGGCTCGGCGCCGTCGGCGTCTGGATCGGGCTCTCGATCGGCACGGCGGTCTACGCCGTGCTGCTGGTCTTGCGCTTTCTCCGCCTCACCGCCAGATTGCCTCATGCATGATCATCAACGCCATCACGCCGTCCATCGATAGCGCGCAATGGCTGCCCGGCGCGCAATTCGCCGATGCCTATGCTGTCGCGATCGAGGGCGTCGGCATCGATGCCCGCACCGCGACGACACGTATGCTCAGCCGCGCCCCGCGCTGGGCCGATGCGCTGCTCGGGCTGCGCAATGCGATCGTCGCCCCCTTCGGCCTGAAGACATCGGGCGCCGGCGACCAGGGCCGGTTCGGCATGATCGGACTGTTTCCGGTGATCAGCGAGACTCCGGAGCAGCTGGTGGCCGGTTTCAACGATCATCACCTCGATTTTCGCCTCGTTATCGATGTGACAGCTCGCGAAACTGGCCAACAGGTCACCGCAACGACCCTGGTGCGGACACATAACCGGCTCGGCCGAATCTATCTTGCGGTCATCACGCCATTCCACCGGCTGATCGTGAGGTCCATGCTGCGGCAGGTCGCCGATGGAGGCTGAATCAGGCGCCCGCGGTATCGGACGATTCCTCGATTCCCATCGGCTCACGCTTCGACGGCGCCGACCGATCCGACCATTCGGCGACGATGCGTTCCAGGTCGATCAGATTCTGCCGCATCTGTTCCAGCGAAAAGCCGAGCGCGAAGAACCGCTCGGCTGCATCGCCGGGCATGTCGCGCGTCAAGCCGTCGCTGCGCAGCAGCGCCACCTGGTCGGCATAGGCCTTCACTGCCACGTGGATCGGCCAGATCGGCGGCGGGCCGGATGCCGCCCGCAGCGCCGTGGCACAGCCGCGCAGATAGGTCGCAAGGCTCTCGCTGACCCGCGCCACGGGAGCGGCGAGCCGCGTCTGCAATTCCGACGGCAGCGGCACCACGCTGGCGCGGCCGATGATCACGACGTCATGGCGCAGCCGCAGGATGGTGCGCAGCAACGGCCCGGTATCGGCCCCCGACGACAGCCGCGCCGAGCGCTCGCGTTCCGCCTCCGCGCCGGTCGCATTCAGTTCGACCAGCGCAGTGCCGATGCCGTCCTGGATCCGATGCAGCGCGTCATTGTCGCGGCCGCGCGACAGCCCTGCCAACAGTTCCGACAGCGCCGCCGCGATCAATTCCAGCAGGCGTCCCGCAGCGCTGCGGATCTGCACATGGGCGCGCGACGGCAGCACCACGAACGACACCGCAAGACCGGTGAGGGCGCCGACCGCAACCTCACAGACCCGATCGATGGCCGACCCCAGCGGATTGACGTGACTCATCGCCGGCACCAGCAGCACGATGACCGCCGTGACGGTGGCAGCGTTCAGGGTCGGATTGAGCGCTGCGACGAACGCCAGCGGCGCGACCGCGAGCACCAGCAGCATCAACAGCTGGATCTCCCCGGAATGCGGGATCAGGACCGCAATGGCACCGCCATAGATCGCGCCACCGATCGTGCCGAACATGTAGTCGCGCGTTGTCTTCAGCGAGCGGCCGACGCTGCCTTGCGTCACGATCAGCGAGGTCAGCACCGCCCACAGCGGCAACAGCAGATGGAACGCGCTGGCGATCGCAAACGCCGCCGTCGCCGCAACCACGCTGCGGAGGGCGAGAGCGAAGTGCGTCTTCCGGACGCGCACTCGGCTGAACAGCGGCCTGGAGAGAGCCATCATGCATCCTGTTTCTTGAATTGTGACCGGCGCGGCATTCGGCATGGCCGCCGGCCACGCGCCGAAGCGGCTTGAAAGGCGGAATCAGCCCGCCTACCGTCCGCCTCAAAACGAGGAAACACGATGGCCCACGAAACCGCAACACTCGCCGGCTACGTCGCCGACCTGAAATATGACGACATCCCGCCGGAGGTGCTGGACCGTGCCAAGGTGCTGACGCTCGACTTTCTCGGCAGCGCGATCCGGGCCAGGCGCGAGTCGGAATCGACCCCGTCGGTGTTGAAGATGCTGGCGGCGCTCAAGCTCGACACGACCGGTGAGGCCACCGTGTTCGGCGACGGCAAGACCTGGACACCGGCCGTCGCGGCGCTGCTCAACGGCACGATGGGCCACTCGCTCGACTTCGACGATACCCATGCGGATTCCTCGCTGCATCCGAGCGCGCCGGTCGTGCCGGCTGCGTTTGCGGTCGGCGAGATGGTCGGCGCCTCGGGCCGCGAGGTGCTGGCCGCGATCGTCGCCGGCTATGAGGTCTGCTGCCGGCTCGGCAATGCGCTCGACCCGACCTCGCATTATCAGCGCGGCTTCCATCCGACCGCGACCGCCGGCACCTATGGCGCCGCAGCGGCAGCGGCAAATCTGTTCGGCCTGTCGCAACGGCAAATCGAATACGCATTCGGCGTCTCCGGCAGCCAGGCCGCCGGCTCGCTGCAGTTCCTGGTCAACGGCGCCTGGAACAAGCGCTACCAGGTCGGCGCCGCCGCGATGAACGGCGTGATCGCGGCGACCCTGGCCAAGAACGATTTTGTCGGCGCGATCGAATCGGTCGAAGGTAAGCATGGCCTCTTGGTCAGCTACAGCGACACGCCGCATCCGGACAAGGCGGTCGCCGGTCTCGGCACCACCTATGAGACCATGAAGATCGGCATCAAGCCCTATCCGAGCTGCCGCTACACCCATGCCGCGATCGACGCGCTGATCGCGATGCGCCGCGAGCACAATCTGACGCCGGACCAGGTCAAGCGCGTCGAGATCGGCCTTCACCGCAACGGCATCACGCTGACGGGGGACGCCGCCACCAAGCGGCATCCGAGTTCGATCGTCGGCGGCCAGTTCTCGATGTTCTTCACGGGCGCCATCGCGCTCGACCAGGGCCATTTCGGCTGGGACGACTATGAGCGGCTCGGCGATGCCGCGATCAACGCGCTCGCCGACAAGTTCGACGTGGTGCAGGACATCAGGCTGGAAGGCCGCGCCCATCCGTTCGGCGCGCGCGTTGCGATCACCACCGAGGACGGCGTGCACGAGCGGCTCCATGACGATCCGTCCGGCGAGCCGAATTCGTTTCCGACCACGCAGGCAATGAGCGAGAAATTCCTGACGCTGGCCCGCCCGGTGCTGAACAGCCGCGCGCAGGCCTTTGCCGATGCGATCCTGTCGCTGGAGCGGTTCGACCGCGTCGCGCAGGCGACGGCGCTGGGCAAGGCGTAGGAGCACAGCGGAGCAAGCTCGGTGACCTCAATCCTTCCCTGTCACCTTCATCGCCTTCGTCGCCGCGACGACGTCACGCACCAGGTCCCAGACGCCATCGGCATCGGGCGGCCAGTTCACGCTGCGGCCGAAGCGGGCGATCACCAGCCGCTCCGACGGGATCACGATGACATATTGCCCGATCGAGCCCTTGGCGAAGAAGGCGTCGTGCGGCCAGCCGTGTTCGATCCGGAGCTTCGCACCGAAACTGTCGTCACGATTGCTCCAGAACCCCGCGCCATAGCCGACGAAGGCACCCGGCGTCGCCGACGCCGAATAGTCGACCCAGCCCTCAGGCAGGATACGTTTGCCGCCGACCACGCCGTCATCGAGATAGAGCAGCCCGAAGCGCGCCCAGTCCCGCGCCGAGGCCAGCATCTGGCTCGATCCTTCCATGGTGCCTGCGGCATCGAATTGCAGCGTGACATGGTGCATGCCGAGTGGCTCGAACAATTCGCGGCGCGCGAAACGCAGCACACCGGCCAGCGTGCCGCCGGTGGCTTGGCCGATCAGATGCGAGAGGATCAAATAATTGCCATCGTGATAATTCCATGCCGTGCCCGGGGGTGTTTCCAGCGGCATGCTCTCGGCATAGCCCGCCATGTCGCTTTCCACGAACTTCATGCGGTTGACCGGCTCGCGCACCGAAAGCAGCGAGGCCTGCAGGGAGCTGCCGAGTGCGAGCCCTGCGGTGTGGCGCAACAGTTGATCCAACGTGATCTGATGACGTGGATCGTCCGGATTTTGCCATGCTGCGATCGGCGCCGGCTGATGCAAGGCGAGATTCCCTTGTCGCACCAAGATGCCGATCAGCGCGGAGACCACGGACTTGGCCGCGGAGAAACCGAGCAATTGCGTGTCGATGCCATAGCCATCGGCATAGCGCTCGGCGACGACGCGGCCGTCCTTGACCACGACG
>Ga0302322_100002577_pt1 | contig 15325 bp, 11 predicted proteins | sample Fen_T0_2_FD_203757 | JGI IMG/M metagenome (GOLD analysis project Ga0302322, IMG submission 203757) | Peat permafrost microbial communities from Stordalen Mire near Abisko, Sweden - Fen_T0_2 | ecosystem: Environmental > Terrestrial > Soil > Wetlands > Permafrost | place: Sweden: Abisko... | reverse complement strand
GTTGGTGCGAGACTGCGAAGGCGTCCTTGCCGCCGGTAGCATCACGCGCAGCGAAGAGCGCGGATAGCATACGCGCGACCTGCTCTTCGTAAGGTTCGCCCCAAGATGGGACCCAAGGGCGCGTTAGGTGGCGCCACGATTTTGGGTGGCGCAAAACCCCCGAACCCATCTCAAATTTCTGCCCTTCGAAGACGTTCGACGCTTCTATCAAATTCTCATTGGTGATGATCTGTAAAGAATGTGCCGCCGCCACGGGGCGGGCCGTTTCCTGTGCGCGCTGCAATGGCGAAGCTAAAACGGCTCCTACATCGAACTGCTTTGACCACTCGGCGACCGTCCGCGCCATCTCCTGGCCGCGCTCAGAGAGATACCAGCCCTGCTGGCGTCCGTAAAGAATCTTCTCAGGATTAAAGACCTCACCATGTCTGAGGAAATGAATGGTAGGACTCATCTCGTAATCATAAAGGAGGAGCGGGATCAGGCTTGCGCGAGTGTTTGCGCAAGGGTGGCTAGGCTAGTGATATGGCGCTCCCCCTAAAGCGAGTAGCTTTCTTTGACGTCGACAATACCTTGATGCGGGGTTCTTCCCTCTTCTTCCTAAGTAAGGGGATGTATCAAAGGGGCTTCTTCACCAAGAAAGATATCTCCAACTTTGTGATGGCCAATTTGAGATATCGCCTCTCTGGAATTGAGAATAAAGAGGAGATCGACAAGATTCAAGGGGCTGCCTGTGAATTCTTTCGGGGCCACGATGTCTCGATCATTGCCAAGATGGGTATAGAGGTCTACGACGAATATGTTTCCCCTGCGCTCTGGCAGGGAACGATCGAAATCGCAAATAACCATCTCGATCACGATGAAGAGGTCTGGCTCGTTACTGCCACCCCTAAGGATCTCGCGGATCTCATCGCAAAGCGGTTGGGTTTTACCGGAGCCCTTGGAACTGTGGCCGAGGTTAAGGATGGTGTTTACACCGGAAAGTTGATCGGCCAACTTTTACATGGCCCCACTAAGGCAATAGCGGTGCGGGAATTGGCAGAGTTGCACGGCATTGATTTAGCTAATTCGTACGCCTACTCCGATAGCCACCATGACATTCCGCTGCTTCAAGCGGTGGGCAACCCCCGAGCTATCAATCCAGATACCCTCCTTCAGATCCACGCCTTGCGGGAACACTGGCCCATTTATGACTTTCGTCGGATGCGAGCGCTGAAAAAGGTCGCAGCACCGGTGCTTGGACGCTTGGTCAAGCTCAGAACCCTCTTATCCCCGCGAAGTTGGCGTCGCAGCCAGTAGGCAAACCCCAGTAATGTTGGGCAGTTATGTCTACCCCAGCCATCTCCTTCACCGAAGAGCTTCGCAATCGATCTGATGATGAGATCAAAGCGCTCTTCTCGCTCCGGCCTGATCTCATTTCGCCGGTTCCAACGGATGTGATGGCCTTGGCGGCGCGCGCTAATTCGGCGCCTAGTTTGCTACGGGCTCGTGAAACACTAGACAAATTCCGTTTAGATATTTTGACCGCAATCTGCAGCCTAGATGAACCAATCTCGCTCCAACAAGTCACGGCGGTAACATCTGCTGAAGCAGTCAGTGCGATTGAGTCGCTCTGGGAGATTGCACTCATCTACCGCGATGGTGAGCGCTACCGCGTGACATCAAATGTTCGCACGATAATCGGAGAATATCCGGCCGGCTTAGGTATCAAAAGTTCTAAACCATTTGATTTTGCAGCACTAGAAAGCGCCCCTAAGGGCGCTATTGAAACCCTGGGTCGGATGGTCTGGGGACCACCTAAAGGTCAGATCGCTGATATTAAAAAAGCGCCACCAGCAATCAAGTGGTTATTGGAAAATAATTTTCTAACCCCCTTTGATTCACAAACGGTTCTGCTACCGCGCGAAGTTGCGATGCACTTTCGTGAAGGAAAAGTATTTAAAACGCTACAGCCCACTCGCCCGCCCGTGGTTGGTGTGCAGCGGAAGCAGAAATCGGCGGATTTAGCTGCCATCGCAAATATCTCAACCTTCGTTCGTTGGGCCGAAGAACTTGGGCACAACTGGTCTGATGAGCCACCAACTGCTCTACGATCGGGTGGGCTAGGAGTCCGCGATCTCAAACGCACCGCCGAGCACCTGGGTATTTCGGAGAGTTGCGCCGCATTCGTTGCTGAGCTTCTCTACATCGGTGGCTTAATAGTTATAGATACCGATGATCAAATTCTGCCTACGAGCGCCTTCGATCTTTGGCTCACAAAAAGCATCGAAGAGCAGTGGAACGCACTGGTCACTATGTGGCTGGAGACTTCGCGTGTAAGCGGATTGATCGGCAAGAGCGACTCCAAAAACATCGCAGCTCTAGGTCCAGAGTTAGACCGTGGCGGAGTATCCACGCTCAAAAAAGTAATTCTTAATTTACTTAAGGACCATCTTGAGACAGATCCCTCGCTAGATTCAATTGCTGCCACGCTCACCTGGGTGCTCCCGACGCGAGCGAATCGGGATTACACCGAATGGATTCTGCGCGAAGCCGAGTGGTTGGGCCTTACGGGGCAAGGAGCAATTTCAACTTTTGCGCTCGCCCTCATCGCACATGATGATTTAGGTGTTGAGAAGGCGCTGCCAAAGCCAGTTGATCACATCCTGATTCAAGCCGACAACAGCGCAATTGCGCCAGGTCCGCTAACGCTGGAACTCGCCAATGCCATCGGGACCATCGCAGATATCGAAAGTCGAGGCGGTGCTAGCGTCTATCGCTTTAGTGAGGCTTCAATTCGCCGTGGTTTAGATCATGGACAAACCGGTGATCAAATTAGGGATTTCCTCAAGAAGATCTCCAAAACTCCAATGCCACAACCTTTAGATTATTTAATTTCAGATGTTGCAAAGCGCCATGGAAAGTTGCGTGCAGGAAGTACCACGTCGTACTTACGCTGTGAAGATGAAGGCCTTATTCAAGAGATAATGCATGATAAGAGACTAGAACATTTAAGGTTGCGCAAACTTGCACCACAAGTTTTGATAAGCGATCTCGATAGCGGAGAGTTGATGCGAATTCTTCGAGATAGTGGATACTTGCCTGCCGCAGAAAATGAAACTGGCGTATTAATTTCTGCCCCAACCGTTCGGCGAGCTAAAGCAAGACCTAAACCTCCACGAGTGATCTCTGAATTAAGCGCACCTGGTGAAACCTTGATCGCTTCGGCAGTTCGAGCTTTGCGGGCAGGCGAGCGCGCCAGTTCGCATAAACCACGTGATGTGCCGCGAACCACCGCCAATGAGACCGTTGATCTGCTTCACAAATTTATCGAAGAACGCGCCAGCCTGACGATCGGATATGCCGACTCCAACGGTGGAGTTTCTAATCGCTTGATCGACCCGCTCTCCATCTCCCTGGGTACCTTGGTTGCGCGTGATCATGCCACGGGCGAGATTGCCCATTTCCGTATCCCTCGTATCACCGGCGTAAGCCCCGCGAGTTAGGCTTAGCCCATGACTTTCCTCGCTGACCTGCAAGAACTCGTAGAGTGCCAATCTCCCAGTGAAGATATTGCCGCCTGCACCAAAGTAGTTGAATTAGCGGTGCAGATCGCCATACGAAATCTCCCCCACGCCGCCCACATCACTGAAGCTGGTGGTCGTCCCGTCTTTTGGTGGGGAGCCAAGGAGCCTGATGTAGTCCTTCTCTGTCATCTCGATACCGTCTGGCCCACAGACTCGTACCTTCCGCTCTGGCGGGTAGAGGGAGATCAGATCTTTGGACCTGGCATCTTTGATATGAAGGCTGGCTTTTTGCAAGCAATGTATGCCATCAAAGATATTCCAGGTGCTTTCGAGAAAATTGCACTTATCGGTACTACCGATGAAGAGATAGGTTCGCATTCATCACGCGAGTTGATCGAACGCCTTGCTAAATCTGCCAAGGCGACCCTCGTCTTTGAATCATCGATTGATGACACAGTTAAAATTGGCCGCAAAGGCACTTCGATGTACCGCATCACGATTCACGGCCGCGCCGCTCATGCTGGGCTCGAACCAGAAAAAGGAATCAACGCCACTACTGAGATTTCGCGGATTGCACTAGCGCTCGCTGCGCTTGAAGATGCCGAACATGGAACTACTGTAGTTCCAACTCTTATGCGCTCTGGCTCAACCACAAATACTGTGCCGGCAATCGCCTCCCTCGATGTTGATGCTCGCTCCTTCCTTAGTGCTGAGCTAAGTCGGATTGATTCAGCCATCAAGTCGCTGCAACCCCTACATCCCGAAGCAAGGATCGAAATAACTGGCGGAATTAATCGCCCTCCGCTCGAGCACGCTGCAACTGCAGAGTTATATGAATTAATTGAATCGGTTGCTAAAAAGATTGGTCTTCCACCCGTCGGACGCGTTTCAGTGGGCGGGGCGAGCGATGGAAATTTGGCTGCTGCCGTTGGTGGAAAAGTCTTGGATGGACTTGGTGCATCTGGTTACGGAGCTCATGCTGCACACGAACATATTTTTGCTAGTCGTATCGAAACCCGAATCTCGCTTATCGCGGCGTTCATTAAGGAACTAATTTAATGGCTGATGGTCCCCTGATTGTTCAGAGCGACAAGACCTTGCTGCTCGATATTGACCATCCACTATCTGACGAATGCCGTAGAGCGATCGCAGCCTTCGCCGAATTGGAAAAGTCCCCGGAGCATATTCACACCTACCGATTGACTCCACTCGGGTTATGGAATGCGCGGGCTGCGGGTTTAGATGCAGAGCGGGTTGTCGATACCCTTTTGAAGTATTCACGCTTTGCCGTACCGCATGCCCTGCTCATCGATATTGCAGAAACAATGTCGCGTTACGGGCGTTTAAGACTTGAAGCCCATCCTGTTCATGGTCTCACCTTGGTTTCCAATGATCCCGCGGTGCTCCGTGAAGTCACGCGGGGCAAGAAAATCGCGCCGATGCTCGGCTTACAAATAGATGAAGAAACTCTTGTAGTGCACCCCGGCCAACGCGGCTTCCTCAAGCAAGCGCTTTTAAAACTGGGTTGGCCGGCCGAAGATTTTGCAGGCTATGTCGATGGTGAGCATCATGAGATCGCCCTGCGTGAAGAGGGCTGGTCGATTCGCAACTATCAGGCGATGGCTGCCGAGGGATTTTGGCATGGCGGTTCTGGTGTTGTTGTCCTACCTTGCGGGGCCGGCAAAACGATCGTGGGTGCTGCAGCTATGGCACACGCCAAAGCCACAACACTAATCTTGGTTACCAATACCGTTGCTGCGCGGCAGTGGCGCGAAGAGTTGTTGCGCCGTACGACATTACATGAAGATGATATCGGGGAATATTCTGGAGCGAAGAAAGAGATCCGTCCGGTAACCATCGCGACTTACCAAGTAATGACGATGCGCCGAAATGGTGTCTATTCTCATCTCGATCTCTTCGATGCAATTGACTGGGGACTCATTATTTATGACGAGGTTCATCTTCTTCCCGCACCTATCTTTCGCTTTACCGCAGATATTCAATCACGACGCCGGCTCGGACTAACTGCAACTCTCGTCCGTGAAGATGGCATGGAGGGAGAGGTCTTCTCCCTGATCGGCCCCAAGCGCTTTGACGTTCCATGGAAAGAGATTGAGTCCCAGGGCTATATTGCGCCTGCAGATTGTGTTGAGGTGCGAATTACTCTTACTGAAGAAGAACGTCTTAACTACGCAACCGCAGAACAAGAAGATCGCTATCGCTTCTGCTCGACAACTGCAACCAAACACAAAGTTGCAATCGCCTTGGCAAGAGCGCACGCCGACGATCAAGTTCTGGTAATTGGTCAATATATAGATCAGATCGATGCGCTTGGTGCTGAGCTGGGTGTTCCAGTTATAAAAGGAGATACTCCGGTCAAGGAAAGAGAGCGGCTCTTTAATCTTTATCGCAGCGGTGAGATTAAATGTTTGGTGGTATCCAAAGTCGCCAACTTCTCCATTGATCTACCAGATGCAACGATTGCAATTCAAGTCTCTGGAACCTTCGGATCAAGGCAAGAGGAAGCACAACGGCTGGGTCGCATTTTGCGTCCAAAATCTGATGGACGTAGTGCACGCTTTTATTCACTCGTCGCGAGAGACACAATCGATCAAGACTTTGCGCAAAATCGTCAACGTTTCTTAGCAGAACAGGGTTACGCCTATCGCATTATCGATGCGGATGAGGTCTTATCCAAAGATAATTAAATTATCTAGTTCAAAGCGATTTATGCGGGTTCGTCAAAAGATTTTCGGAAACGTGCGGGATTTACGGTATAGAAGTCATGAGGTGCATGGTCAATATGAATTACTGGCACCTGCTCCCCGTATTTGTACTCCAAATTGCTATCGCCATCAATAAATATCTCTTGAATTTCAAAACCCAGTTCTTTCTGCAGAATTTCTAAGGTTTGCAGCGCCTCTTCGCAAAGATGACAGCCCTGCCTCGAGTAGATCTGAACTTGGCGCATGGTATCTATCCTCTCAGAGGACTAAGATTTTTATCTATGCGAGCCAAAAATCTAGTCAATTCTCTGCTCGCCGCCCTCTTTCTAACGACGCTTTCTGGCTTGGCCCCGGCACAAGCTCTCACAGTGGAGAAGGTGCCTGCACCGTGGGTAAATTTTTATCGCTCTGGCAGCTCAGCCATTGCTCCACACATTACATCGGCTGGAGCCGCGCCAAAAAACAAACAAGTTGGAATCCTTAGTAACTTCAAAGTGAATTATGTAAATGTTCCGCTGGCTGATCAGAGCGCGGTGCAAGCCGCTATCGACATCTGGTCGGATAACTGGAGCTCATCCGTTCCCATCAATGTTGTTGCTAATTTTGTCCAACAAGGAACATCTGGAATTTTAGCTTCCGCTTCTCCTGTCAGTTTTTTTCATAACTTTTCCGGTGCTCCCGATCCAAATCTCTGGTATTCCTCGGCGATGGCAAATGCACTCGCGGGTAAAGATCTTGATCCCGCTAGCCCCGAGATTTCTATAAACATCAACGCGACAATGGTCTCCGCTTTTTACCTTGGCACTGATGGAAACTGTCCACCAAATCTTTATGATTTAGAGTCGATCATCTTGCACGAAGTTGCTCACGGCCTCGGTTTTCTCTCAAACGATTCCTTTGATCCCTTCTCGCAGTACGGGAGTATCGACCAACCAACGGCCTTCGATGCCTATGCCCAAACCCCTGACGGGGGTCGTCTTATGGACTTGGCATCACCTTCTGCAGGACTTGGAACCGCTTTTCAAAGTCCTTTAGTCTGGTCGGGCAAAAATGGCATTGCGGCGAACAATGGAATTAAACCGCTCTTATACACGCCGAATCCTTATCAAGCCGGTTCTTCGGTGAGTCATCTTGATGAAGTTACATTTCAAAACAGTGGAGCTAATGCATTGATGTCGCCTTCGTGGCCCGCAGGTGCCGTCTTTCATAGCCCTGGCACGTTATTGCTCGGGATGTTCGCTGACATGCGATTAAAGCCGCCACCAGGAATTCCAATCGGCATACCCGATTCGCCACGCAATGTTCACGCAATTGTTGGAGATCGATCTGCTTTAATCAGCTTCGATCCACCAGATAACGCGCGCACCGCTCAGGTAATTTCATACTCCGTAACCGTCAATGAAACTGGTGCTAACGTCCAATCTGAGACGAGCCCAGTAACGGTTAGTGGACTTAAAAATGGATATCATTATTCATTTTCGGTCACCGCTATTAATCAACTTGGTATTTCTCCGGCGCAGACCAGCAATGCAATCTTCCCGCAGGCTCCATGGAAATCAACTGTTTTGGATTCAAGTGCAGATGCAAAATTCCTGGCAACGACCACCTTTAGGGGCGCTCCCACTGTTGTATATACCGATGGTAAAGCGGGAGATATCGAGCTCGCAACATGGAATGGCAAAGTTTGGATTAAGAGTGTTGTAGATGGCAACTCCAACCTCGGAGGGCGCACAAAGGATGATGTGGCTGGCAACGTCTCTGTCTGTACCTCTGCGGCCGGTAAAAATCAGCGGCTTGATATTGTTTACGCGGACCTCTTAAACAAGCAATTGCGTTATGCCGGATACAACGGAAAAACGTGGACTTATTCTGTGGTTGATGGCAATGGAGCCGCAATCATCAAATACTCCGATCCCAATCGGGCACGCACCGCGAGCGATGTCAGTGGTCCAAACGCATGTGTCGATACCCCAGATGGCATCCAAATTTTTTATCGCGACCAAGGTGAAGGCATTGTCTTGGCAGCCGTCCAACAGGGAACCAAAATCGGCAAGTGGGCTTATCAAGTCGTCGATGGTGATACTGCGACAAATGGGCGAACCACAGGAGATGTTGGGTTCCACATAAAAGCCCTCAACGTGGGGCGCACAATTTACCTAATCTACGATTCAATTCTTCAAGTAAATAGACAGAAACAAGCTTTACAGGGCGAAGTTAGACTTGCTACTCGCGCTAGTCCATATCCAGAGGATTGGCAATACACGGCACTCGACACCTACGGAGGCGACGTTGCTGTCGCTGGTTACGACGTTGCGCTAGCGCTCGTCGGAAAAAATGTAAGCGGGGTCTGGCTGGCAGCTAGCGGGACTTCTATTCCAAGCCCCGATCAATTGCGCTTGATGGATATTTCAAATTCAGACCCCGTCATTTCTGCAAGCACAGATATCTACGGAATGCCTAGTGCACCTTTGAATAGCGATGGATTACATACGCTATTTAATTGCCAGAACCGACTATGTGCCTTTAATAATATAGATATGACTGTGTCACTTGTTACCAGCGCAAGTCTTATAAATTCCTTGAACGCCGTCTGGATCACTGTCAATAAGATTCGCTACGCATTAGTCGGAGTAGGCGGTAAGTTGCAACTCTTTAAAGCAATCTAAATTATTTTGTATGAATGATTGTTACAAAATATGTACCCGCGCTTTGCGTCAGTTCAACTACCCCGACTCCACTCTGGTACTGCAATGAGATCGGAGTTCCTACGATTGCATAGATGGCCTTCATTGTTCTAGCCTTTAACGTGCTTTTGATCAGAACATTTGTCTTCTGATTAGTAGGAAGTCCAGTTACTCCTTTAATTGCCTTGGATGTAATGTAACTCTGCCAACCATAAGCAGCGCTCGAAGTGTTCAAAACCTGGGGAGTATTTGAAACCAGGGTGGAGCTATTTTTCACGATCCCAATCTTTCCAAGTGGAGTCAATGAAACTGCGAAGCCGGGAAAGCCCGCCTTGTTAGAAGCGCCTTGAATAATGAAATTAGCTCCTTTGAGCGCGATTGATAGCGGAATGTCGATATCCACTAAATCCTTAGTAAATGTATTTTCCAAGAGGCCAGCGGCGCTGACCTCCCAGATATTTAGCCGATTTAGTCCTGGCGCTGGCGTAGAACTCGCGGTCGAGATTGCAGATGAACCTGCCACCCAAATAGTGCCAGAGGCATCAACGCATCCTGCGGTTGCGACATCGTCCCCTGCGGTTCCAAGGCGCAACTCCCAAAGTTTTACTCCTTGCGAATTAAGAGCGGTAATAAATCCATCGCTTCCCCCTAGGGAGGGAGATGTGACAAGAGGTGAAGTCAGCGTTTCAACGGTACCAATAAGGAATATGCCAGAAGGAGATGTGAGTAATTTTTGAACCTGATCTCCACCGGAGAAATTGGTTGTGATCGTAGGTGCCAGCGCTGTTAACGCCATGGGTGGAACTTTCGTTGCCGCTTGGACTGGAGCTGCAATTATGAGCGCGAGTGCAGATCCGAGAAAGAGCGCCCTATTCACGCCATTGCACGCGAACGGTCAGCCGCTGCGTTCATTGCTCGAACTACCAACCCTTGCAAGTCTCCTTCGCCCAAAACTTTTAAGCCCTCGAATGTAACGCCCTTAGGGCTTGTAACATTTTCACGAAGGGTTGTTGCGCTCTTACCGGTTTCATCCAACATCTTTGCAGCGCCAACAATTGTTTGAGTAACTAAAGCAGTTGCGGTCGCCTCATCAATACCCATCTCAATTGCACCCGCAACCATCGCTTCGACAAAGGCGAAAAAATAGGCCGGCCCTGATCCGCTGGTGGCCGTAGCAGCATCCTGTAGCGGTTCTTCAACCTCAATGCTCTTTCCGGAAGCCGCCAAGAAATCTTTGACAAAATTTCTCTGATCGGAGCGAACCGCGCTACCGAAGGAGACGATCGCCATTCCCGCACCCACAAGAGTTGGGGTGTTGGGCATTACGCGCACAACGGCAGGCCCGCCCAATCCAGATTCCAAAGTGGCGATCTTCTTTCCAGCCAAAAATGAGATCACCAGCGCACCCGATTTAAGGGTCGGAGCAACTCGTTCCATGATCGTCTCTAAATCTTGAGGTTTGACTATGATCATTAAAACATCACAAGCGGCCGCCATCTCTTCGATAGAAGCTGCGGTGATTCCATAACGCGCTTCGATCTCGGAACTGCGCTCCGACCTGCGCACTGCAAAATTGATATGACTGGCATCCGCCCCGGCTTTCAGGAGGGCGACTAACAGAGCTTCTCCCATATTGCCCACGCCGATGAGACCCACCTGAGCGCTCTTGATATCGATTTGATTCACGGGAGTTAGCCTAGCCAATGGTGCTACCCCAAGGGCGTTGGTGGGTCTGCTCCTGTCGCATTGCACTAGTAGGCTCTCGCACTATGCCAGAAGTTAAAGATGGATTTGCGCGTGATTTCGTGGAATTTGCCGACCCCGCAAAACCAGAGGAGCTCTTTCGCTGTGACCTCACCTGGCTCACCTCGTATTGGCAATGCATCTATGGTGCCGGCTGCTGCGGGATTGATGCGGATAAGCCCGATGCGGGATGTTGTTCTGATGGCGCTTACTATTCTGACGGCGAAGATGAAGAGCGCACGCTAAAGGTGGCAGAACGCTTAACCCCCGAGATGTGGCAATACTTTGATGAAGCCCAACCTAAGAAAGCAAAGGGCAAGTTGCGGATCTCAGAAGTTGGTCTCGATGGCGATCGCAAGACCCGCAAGGTAGAAGATTCGTGCATCTTTCTAAATCGCAAAGGTTATGAAGCACCTGGGTTTACCGGAAGTTTTGGTTGCGTGCTACATCATCTGGCGCAAAAAGAGGATATACATTTTGTCGAAACTAAGCCCGATGTCTGCTGGCAGTTGCCGATTCGCCGCTCTTTCGAGACTCGCGAATTTGGCGAGCAAGAGATTTCAGTAACGGTCATCGGAGAGTACGAGCGTCTAGCCTGGGGCGATGGCGGCGCCGAATTCTCCTGGTACTGCACCGCAAATACCGAGGCGCATGTGGGTCGTGAACCGGTCTATATTTCTAATAACAATGAACTGATCGCGCTAATGGGCGCTGCAGGTTACGCCGAACTCAAGAAGCATTGCGATGCACGTATTGAAGCGATAGCCGCTTTAGCAAAAGAGAATAAGAAGCGCGAATTGCCACTTTTCATTATTCATCCGGCCACTTTGGGCGCGCAGAAGTAATCTATTATGGCAAAAGCGCCAGCTAAAGATCCATTCCGCTGTAGCGAATGCGGCTGGAGTTCAACCAAGTGGGTCGGCCGCTGCGGTGAATGCCAAGCCTGGGGCAGCGTCGAAGAGATTGGTGCCCCGAAACGACTCTCTTTAGTCGCAGGTTCGGTTTCACAAGCAGCGCTCCCCATCGGTGATGTAAGCATCGAAAGCGCTCGCTCACGCACGAGTGGGGTTAGTGAACTCGATCGCGTCTTAGGTGGAGGTTTAGTACCTGGAGCAGCGATATTGCTCACCGGTGAACCTGGGGTAGGAAAATCGACGTTATTGCTCTCGGTCGCCGCAGAATCTGCCCGGGCACAAATGCGCGCACTATACGTGAGCGGTGAAGAATCAGCATCACAAATACGCGTGCGTGCCGATCGACTCAAGGCGATTGATCCATCACTCTGGTTAGCTGCTGAAAGCGATCTCGGTGCGATTATCGCTCATCTCGATGCAGTGCAACCAGAGTTACTCATTATTGATTCAGTGCAGACAATATCGAGCAGCACCGTCGATGGTGCTCCTGGTGGCGTAACTCAGGTACGAGAGATTGCGGCAGCGCTGATTCGTATTACTAAAGAGCGAAATATCACCTTGGTGTTAGTCGGTCACGTTACAAAAGATGGATCTATCGCTGGCCCACGGATCTTGGAGCATCTCGTCGATGTCGTTTTGAATTTTGAAGGTGAGCGTCACTCACGTCTGCGTTTAATTCGTGCGACCAAGAATCGATTTGGCGCTGCCGATGAGGTGGGCTGCTTTGATATGTCTGACATTGGAATCGTCGGAGTAACTGATCCAACAGGGCTCTTCACCAGTCGCCACTCCGAGCCAGTTCCAGGTACATGTGTAACTGTTGCACTCGAAGGTCGTCGCCCACTTCTCGCTGAGATTCAATCTCTTGTCGGTATTCCAGTTGCAGAAGGTCGCGACTTTGGAAATGCCCGCCGCGTTACTTCAGGGCTCGACAATCCGCGAACCGCAATGACGCTGGCAGTACTAGAGCTACGTGCCGGAATCCGATTATCGGGTCGCGATATTTATGTTGCGACGGTTGGAGGCATGAAGATCACCGAACCGGCAGCCGATCTCGCCGTTGCGCTCTCGGTCGCATCTGCTGCAAAAGGATTGGCGCTACCTGCAGATCTGGTCGCCGTCGGTGAAGTCGGTCTTGCTGGAGAGATTCGCAAGGTAACTGGGGTACAACAGCGCATTACTGAAGCTGCTCGCTTGGGCTTCAAACGCGCCATGGTTCCAGCGGGCTCCGACCTTAAGATTCCCGGGATAGAGATCTTGGAAGTCTCCCGGATCGAGCAAGCGATCGCAAAGGTGAAGATCAGCGAGTGATGCAGCAAGTCGTTCTAGATTGGTTTGACCAGAACAAGCGTGACCTTCCTTGGCGCAACACCACGCCTTGGGGCGTGATGGTGAGCGAATTCATGTTGCAACAAACTCCAGTCAATCGCGTGCTTCCTGTCTGGAACCAATGGTTGCTGAAGTGGCCCACCGCCCTTGACTTATCACTCGCCAAAAAGTCGGAGGTCATCTCCGCCTGGGGTCGCCTCGGCTACCCACGTCGCGCGCTTCGCTTATATGAGTCGGCTGGAATCATCGCTCGCGATTTCAATAATCAAGTCCCGCGCACAATCGAAGATTTACGAGCGTTACCAGGCGTTGGTGAATATACGGCAGCGGCAATTGCGGCCTTTGCCTTTGATGAATCTGCACTAGTCCTAGATGTGAATATCCGCAGACTCTTTGCGCGAGTAATTGATGGAGTCGAACAACCGACCTCCTCCCCCTCTCAAATGGAGCGCAAGTTGCGCTATGAATTGATCCCCCGTGACGGGGCGAAATGGGCGGCAGCGACCATGGAATTTGGTGCGCTTATCTGCACCTCTAAGAACCCCTTATGTGAGAGTTGTCCATTGAAAGGCCAATGCGCTTGGCGTAGCGCCGGTTACGCACCAACGCAGCAGATACGAAAGTCACAGAGTTGGGTGGGTACCGATCGCCAATGTCGCGGCACCGTTGTGCAGGCGCTGCGCGAGAATGAAAAGTTGTCGGCAATTGCCCTCAAAAAGTTGTGGCACGACGGTTCTCAGATTGAGAAGGCCCTTAAAACACTTATTGCCGATGGCCTCATTGAGACCACCGGCAAAAGTTTTCGCCTAGCAGATTAGTTTGAGCTCGTTGCCGCCAAATCGCCAGGAGTATCTGGCATGGTGGATTTAACTACACCGGTAAAGGTGAATGACTCTTTGTCATCTGTCGTAACGACATCAACCAAGGTGATCTCTCCTGGCTTAACATCTCCAAAGAGAATCTTCTCGGAAAGCACGTCTTCGATCTCGCGTTGAATCGTCCGGCGCAGCGGTCGTGCTCCAAGAACTGGGTCATAACCACGCTTTGCCAAGAGTGCCTTCGCTCCAGATGTGAGTTCGATTCCCATATCCTTCGCACGCAACCGCTCATCGAGGTTGGCGATCATCAAATCAACAATCTGAATGATTTCATCCTCAGACAATTGATGGAAGACGACAATATCGTCGATGCGATTAAGGAACTCGGGACGGAAATGCGTCTTGAGTTCATCGCTGACCTTCTGTTTCATGCGCTCATAATTTCCGAGAACATCGTCAGAGTTATGGAACCCAAGTCCCATTGTCTTCGAGATGTCGCGCGTACCAAGGTTGGTGGTCATAATGATTACTGTGTTCTTGAAATCAACGACACGACCTTGCGAGTCAGTCAGGCGACCGTCTTCTAGAACTTGTAGGAGAGCATTGAAGATATCTGGGTGCGCCTTCTCGATCTCATCAAAGAGAACAACGGAGAACGGCTTGCGACGTACCTTCTCTGTTAACTGCCCACCCTCGTCGTATCCGACATAACCAGGAGGTGCACCAAAGAGGCGGGAAGCGGTGTGCTTTTCGGAGTACTCAGACATGTCGAGTTGGATCAAGGCATCTTGATCGCCAAAGAGGAAGGCGGCCAAGGTACGGGACAACTCAGTCTTACCAACACCGGAAGGACCAGCGAAGATAAATGAGCCGCCAGGGCGCTTTGGATCTTTGAGGCCGGCGCGAGTTCGACGGATCGCTTGCGAAAGCGCACGGATCGCTTGATCTTGTCCGATAACGCGACGATGCAATTCATCTTCCATGCGAAGCAGACGAGCGGTCTCTTCCTCGGTCAACTTGAAGACTGGAATGCCGGTTGAGTGTGAAAGAACTTCTGCGATTAACTCTTCATCGACTTCAGCGACGATATCGAGATCGCCAGCCTTCCAAGTCTTCTCACGTTCTACTTTCTCAGCGATAAGAGTCTTCTCTTGATCGCGGAATGATGCTGCCTTTTCAAAATCCTGGGCATCGATCGACGACTCTTTATCTTTGCGAGCGCGAGCGATCTTTTCATCAAATTCGCGGAGCTCAGGTGGAGCCGTCATGCGACGAATGCGAAGTCTGGAACCAGCTTCATCGATGAGATCAATTGCTTTATCAGGCAGGAAGCGATCTGAGATATAACGATCAGCAAGGGTTGCAGCAGCAACAATTGCAGAATCAGAGATCGAAACCTTGTGATGTGTCTCGTAACGATCGCGTAGACCCTTTAGAATTTCAATGGTGTGAGTCAGTGTTGGCTCCGCAACCTGGATAGGTTGGAAGCGGCGCTCAAGCGCAGCATCCTTTTCGAGGTGCTTGCGATATTCATCAAGCGTTGTGGCACCGATTGTCTGGAGTTCGCCGCGAGCGAGCATTGGCTTCAAGATGCTCGCGGCATCTATT
>Ga0302322_100002576_pt1 | contig 15329 bp, 15 predicted proteins | sample Fen_T0_2_FD_203757 | JGI IMG/M metagenome (GOLD analysis project Ga0302322, IMG submission 203757) | Peat permafrost microbial communities from Stordalen Mire near Abisko, Sweden - Fen_T0_2 | ecosystem: Environmental > Terrestrial > Soil > Wetlands > Permafrost | place: Sweden: Abisko... | reverse complement strand
CCCCGGCGCCCGAGCGGTGACGAGCAACCGGTGAGCTGGCCGCGAGAGCGCAGGATGAGTGCCGTCGAGCCCTTGTAGACCTCGCGGTCGTTGACATAGTGAGCTAACTCATCAAGGTAGACCTCGCCCTTCTTGCCGCGGGGCGCCTTCGACGGATTCGAGATGATGCGCGAGACCCGCTTTGACGTACCATTGGATAGAAAGCCCAGCTCTGTGCGGGAGTCGATCACCAACTTTTTCCGATAAGCTAGGGGAAGCTCCTCGGCGAGTTGGCGAGCGTAATTCACCTTTTCCTTGGCATCCTCGAGATTGTACGAAACCATCACCGCGGTATGCGCGTCGCGCAGGTGGCAGCGCGCGACGGCCTCGCAGGCGAACAGAAACGAATACCCCACCTGTCGGGCCTTCTCGACCCAGCGATATCGGGACTTAGATTCAAGAAAAGCCAGCTGGTACTTCTCGAACACCAAGGGCTCCTCGTTGTAGCGCCCAATGGCGCTCAGAAAGCCCACCTCGGTCCCGAGCCAGTCGAGCAGGTCTTGCTCGTTGCGTTTGCCGACGAGCAACGGGCCCTGCGTCGTCGACGAACCTGGCCGTCCCGGCTTGCCTTCGTCCTCAGGAAAAGCGTGTGTGTTGGAAGGAGGTTCTTCATGCCCGCGTACGCTTCCAGCATCCGCCGCCCACCCCGCACCCTCACCGATCTCGAACAAGCCCGCGTCCTCAAGGTCAGCGGCGAGCACCGGGACGGGTTCCGCGACCACGTCATCCTGTCGCTCGCGCTCGGCACGGCCCTGCGCCAGCACGAGATCGCCGCGCTCGATGTCGGCGACGTCGTGCACGACGACGGCCGGGTCCGCCGCCGCATCGCCCTGCGCGTGTTCAAGCGCGCGACCGACGAGCCCGCGACGCAGGAGGTCTTCCTGCCCGACGCCACCTGGTACAAGCTCGACAAGTTCATCAGCTGGAAGCGGGCCGAGGGCGAGAGCATGGCGCCCGACGCCCCGCTGTTCGTGTCGCGTCGCAAGCAGCGGATCGCCCTCCGGACGCTGCGCCACTTGTTCCACCGGTGGCAGGCCCGTGCCGGGTTCGATCAGACATTCAACTTCCATGCCCTTCGCCACAGTTGTTTGGCCGCCGTTTACAGGGCCACCGGCGATATCCGTCTGACCCAGCGCGTCGCCCGACACAAGAGTGTCGAGACCACGACCATCTACGCGATCCCGAGTGACGACGATGTGTTCGCCGCGGTCCGCGCCTTGAGTTGCTAGCTGTCTATATTTATGGTCAGCGATTTCCGGAACTTGAACTTTCGGAGACCCGGTATTCGCAGGGCTGTCTAATTTTGTAGTTGGGCCGCCATGGAAGTCGGCAGTGGGAACGCCGGGAACCGAGCCCTCGATTTGGGGGATCGACCGGCGGGGGTCTGGCACGCCGGTTGCTGTGTCGACCGCGGCCGCCAGCGTTGGGCCGCTCATCGGCGCGGTGCCGTCGTGGTGCACCTCCGGCGCGTGCAGCCATGCGGTGATCGGCGAGCGCGGTTCGCTGGTGTGCAACCGCGCCGCGCGACCGTCTACCCCAGCGGACACCCGGACGGTCGCGCGAGCTCGCCCGGCATCGCCCTCGCTTCGCGCCACGCTCGCGGCAGGCGCGACCGCAAGCAAGGGCGTGGCCTCCGGCGCGAGCCGCGGATCTGGCGCTGCCAGGTCGCCTGCCGCGCCCGAAATAGACAGCGCGAGCGGCCGAGCTCGCGTGGTCGTCGCGCCACGGAGTACCGGGTCGCCAGCCCCGTCCGAAATAGAGAGCGCGTGCGGCCGAGCTCGCGGATGGGGTGCCGAGTCGCTTGCGGCGACCGAACTAGACAGCGCGATCGGCTGAGCTCGCGTGTTTCTTTCGGGCGGGGCTACCGGGTCGCCTGACGCGCCCGAACTAGACAGCGCTTGGGGCCGAGCTAACGTGTTTCTATCCATGTTGCTTTCGGGGGGCAGGGGAGCAAACAGGCCATCCGGGTCCGCTGAGCGGCCATCATCGGCCACGGAGTCTCGCGCTGTTGGCCGCGCGCCAGCGCCGCAAGTGGCCGACTTTATACAGACCTGGCCATGGGAATCGCCCTCAGTCGTCGGCGCCATCGCCCCGCTCCTCTCCGCCGTGGTCGCCCCGGTTGCGGTGCGCGACGGGCGCGGCCGCGGTGCCGGCGTCGTCGCGTGTGCTCGCGGTGCCCGCGAGCTCGGGCGTCAAACCGTCGACCTGCGCGCGGACCTGGCGATGGCGCTGCTGGATGGCCTCAAGCGTAATCCCGCCCTGCAGCTCCTGGCGCGAGTCGACGTTGCCAATGAGCAGCTCGCGAAGCCGCGCGAACCGATCGAAGTCGGCCGGTGAGTCCGCACGAACGCGTCCCTCACTCAGCTCGCGCTCGAACAACGAGATGAACCTGTCGGTGACCCGGACCAGATCCCCTGCGGCGAGCGCGCGCGCACTCGAAAGCTTCTCTACGAGTTTCTCCTCAACCCGAGCCTGGGTCTTGAGGTGTGCTTCGTTTCTCCGCTTCAGGCATCGTTGCTTATTTGAAAAACTCCAAATGAGATGAGGACTTACGCCATAGCGCTCGGCCAGGTCTCTGAGCGAGGGGAACCGGACCCGCTCTTCACCGGTCTTCGGATCCGTCGAGGTCTCGCCGAACACCAGCAACCGGTCGATCGTCGGCCACGGCAGATTCGTCTCGTCGCCACGCCTCGGCCGTCCGGGACGCCGCTTCGGCTTCGGTGGGGATTCGGGTGGTGGTGGCGGAGATTCCATCGTCGTGGTCGTCGTCGTCGTCGGAGAGTGTCAATGTCCCGCGGGACATCGGTCGAAGTAGATGTGGTCAGGCGGCTGAACCGATCGGTTGAGCAGATCGATTCAGCCGCCCTTCCACCCTTGCCTTGGCGTGCTTCGCCTTGCCGAGCCGCGCCTAGCCGCGCCATGCCAGGCCATGCCCAGCCAAGCCTCGCCGCGCCTCGCCTTGCCCAGGCACGCCACGCCACGCCCGGCCCTGCAGCGCACTGCCACGCCCGTTGCAAAGCGAGACACCACCAGCAATCTCGTCACGCCTCGAGGTTCCATCCGCTGACCACGAAGCGTCCGAACGGTCCACGCGTTGACGGCCTAAAGTCACCGAGGCCGACTTTTTTGCCGCAGTCGTCCAGCAAGACCCGAACAAACTGAGACGAGAATACCGTCTCGTCGACATCGAGCGTGAACGTCGCCTTCCACGTATCCACGCGAGCTCGGTGACGCATGATGCAACCGCCGGTTGCTGGGATACGCACCCGACGCGAGTCGACCTCGAACTCCTTCGTAGCAAGGGGCACCATGAGGTCGGTCACGACCAGTCCCGCGGGGACGAGGGAGGACTTCTGCGTCGTCACCTTGACCCGGCCTACCTTGTGAAACCTGCCAGCCTCGACGAGCGCCGCGAAGAGGTTCGGGCCTGGTACGTACAGCTCGCCGGTCGTAGGGTCGCGGTACGCGGTACGCGTAGCCTGCTCGCGCGGCGTGCCTCTGCCATTGCCTTGGAAGGCCGGCGAGTGACCGCTCGTTGTGGCGATCTCCGCCTCATCGGTGAATCGGTTCATGAGCAAGGGAGTGACCCCTTCGATCGTCGCTAGGATCTTCATGATTCTCTCATCGTCATACGGGTTCGGCGGGATGGAGCGTTGAAACGCGGGCCTGCGGCCTTCGCACCATCGGCGGCCGACCCGGGGCCCGGCGACGTTGCCTCGCTCACCAGGCGAATATTAACAACGTTGGTTTAGATGTCTAGATGCGACCCTGAAAAACTCATCAAGAGCCACGACTGTCCACTACTGAAATGCCTCGAAGCCCGCACGACTATCCGCTGCTGAAATGCCTCGAAGCTCGCACGAGCTTCCGCTGCTGAAATGTCTCGAAGCTCGCACGAGCTTCCGCTGCTGAAATGCCTCGAAGCTCGCACGAGCTTCCGCTGCTGAAATGTCTCGAAGCTCGCACGAGCTTCCGCTGCTGAAATGCCTCGATGCATCCACGACTATCCGCTGCTGAAATGCCTCGAAGCTCGCACGAGCTTCCGCTGCTGAAATGCCTCGATGCATCCACGACTGTCCACTGCCGAAATGCCCTCGCGACTATCCACTGCTACTCAAAACGGGACATGCCGGTCATGCGGACATGCGGACATGGGGACATCGGACATGCGGACATCATGTTTGGCAGGGATTCCCGCGTGGTTTCCATTGCTTATGTGAGTCTGCCGGTCGTGCCGGACCTTTTCCCGCCTACCACACTACGGCTGAGGGAATATATTTTCGGACGGCCTGAACCACCCCTGCGATCCAAAAATATTTCCCCACACCCGCGTGAAAACCCCTTAGAAGTCCGGCATGTCCGGCAAATCTTCTAACCCTGCAAAAGTCATTAGGAATTCCTGCCGGAGGTCGAAAATCCGACGTCTGGCAGCCATTTGGGCAGGTCCGTCAGATGGCTAACCCTTTTAAAGCCATTGGGAATTCCTGTCGGACGTCGGGAATCCGACATCTGGAGGCATTCGAGTGCGGACATTCGACACCCTAGCTTCGCTTTCTTGACCTCTCCTCTGCTGTGGCGCGGACGCTGCGTCACCCCGTTCTCGTCACCGCGACTCGTCCACCGACCGCCTGTTCCGCCTGCGGGCCGATCGCCGCCGCGGCGCAGGCCGACGCCGCCATCCTTGTTCAGGCCGGCCGGGTAGCCCAGCGCCCGCCGCACCGGCGCCGCCGCGGCGCAGGCCGACGCCGCCATCCTCGTTCAGGCCGGCCGGGTAGCCCAGCGCCCGCCGCACCGGCGCCGCCGCGGCGCAGGCCGACGCCGCCATCCTCGTTCAGGCCGGCCGCGCAGCCCAGCGCCCGCCGCACTGACGCCGCTCGAGCGCGGCCAGCAGATCGCCACCAAGCTCCTCGCCCGCGCCCGCAAGCTCGGCGTGTCCGGCCTGGTCGACCTCACGTAGCGCCGGGCGCCGGGAACCGCCTGGGGGTGGGGGAAGAGCCCGGGGGATACCGGCGTAGCGCCGTCCTCCGCCCTTGTCTCCGCCATCCCCCCCACAGCTCGAGAGTGCCGTCCAGGCGCTCGCGGATGGACCGCGAGCCTGGAAAGGTCGCGATGCGAACCCAGATCTGCGTCCGCTGCGTCACGCGCGTGATGCTGCCGGCGGCGCACGCGGACGTCGCCGAGCGTCGCGACGATCAGGGCACGGCGCCGCCACTTGACGCGACGTCGTTCGAGTCGATCGTCAACTGCCGCGCGCGATCGAGCGCGTCGTCAACCGCCTGCGCTACCCCGGCGGCCGGGCAGGCCCCAAGTTGCACGCTGCAGCTACGTCATCGCGAGAACAGGGGGACGGGTGCCACGGGTTCCACGACCGACGTCGCGCGCTGCAACCGGTCGAGGTCGCGCGGCGACATCGACCGGGCGAGGTATGCGTAGAACCGTGCTCGGTCGTTGCCTAGGTGCAACGCCAGATCGGTCAGCTCGCGGATATCGGCGGCATACCCATCCACGACCATATCAGCGTACTTCTCTCGGAGCCGCGCAATGCGATCGGTCCGCGTCTTGTAATAGGTGACCTTCCAGCCCTTGCGCGTTTCCAAGGTAACGAGGGGACTTGCCGTGAAATCAGCCCCGATGTGGCTGAAGGTCGCGGGCACATCTGGGCCATGGATCCGGACCTGCCCAAGCGTCAGATCGAGCCACGCTTGCCGTCCTTGCTGCGTTGTGGCGATGACACAATGAAACCGATCTTCGCCGTCCGGCCGGTTGTCGAACACAACTGGCCTGGCCCTGTCCTTGGGCCCCTGCGTCGCTTCCATCGCCTCGTCATCGTTCGCTCCGACGACGAGCCCAAGCTGCAGAGCCTCGTGAAACACGGTGAAGTACACGGACACGAGCTTCGCCTCGATCCCGTACGAGGCGAGCACGTCGGCCCCCGCCCACGACGTCTCGAAGCAGTGAGCGAGATGTTCGAACCGAACCGCGGCGGCCACGGGGGCCGCGAGCTTGAGCGCCTCCAGGACAGAGCTCATGTTCTTTGCTGCGCGCATCACGATTCCGCTCTGTCGCTGGTGTGCTGGCCATCGCACGGTGGTGCATCGTCGGCCTCGAAAGCTCCGAACCGGGCCGCGGCGATCTGGCCCTCGTCGGCGCGCAGGATCACGGTCCCGGCTTCAGGGATGGGTTCGTGTAGCGCCCGGTTGTCGACCTGAATCTGCGGGCAGCTTCCCGCGCGAGGCGGGGCTGCATCCGCGAGCTCGGACCGCTCGCCCGCGGCCTTGTCGATCGGCAACGACTCGGGGGCGAGCGGATCCCGAACGAGCGATCCAGGCGCGGATCGCACGTCGACGTCCGCTCTCGCGGGTGCGGGTGTGGGTGTGGGTGCGGCCTCCTGGGTGGATTGCCATTGATATTCCGTGGTCATCATCGTGCATATTCCTTCTTTGGATTGGCTGCGTTCATCGAACAAGGCTACGTTTACGCGTCATCGTCCTCGTCGCTGTCATCGTCTGCGGACACGTCCGGCATCGCCGGGTCTGCCGACGGCACGTCGGCAAACCCGCCGTTCGTCCCGGACTCAGCGGCTCCCGCCGAGGCCCCAGGGTCGACTCGCCGTAGCGCGTAGAGCGTCCGTTTCTTGCGGTCCGGACTTTCCACGACGACCTGGAGACCGTCGAAGATCCGATCTCTCGCGCTGTGCACCGCCCGCCCCAGGCGGGTCTGTTGCGAGCGCGCATTGCCATCGCCGCGGACTTGCGACATGAGCTCCTGCTTTTCGCACAGCTCTGCCAGCGTCGAGGCATGGAGCGGGGTCTGGCCGTGCGCGTCCCACCACGCCTGCGTGAATTCCCGCCACGCTTGGCCTTCGATGTCCGCGTACTCGTACAGCTCGGTCGCATTTCCAAGGAACCCCTCGATGCCGGCGACCTCGAGCACCCCTCCGATCACCTTCGCCCATTGCTCGAATGAGCCAAGCCGCGCACGCGACAGCGGTCGCCCGGCCGCGAGCCACGCTTGCACCAGCACGAGCGCCGCGTGCACGAGCTCGCCGCGATGGCGCTTGACCCAATCCAGCAACGGATCATGCTTGAACTCGGAGCGCAGCCAGGCCCGATCCGTCTTCGGGTCAATGCGAATTCGGACCGATCTCCGCGCGATGTCCCGCGACATCTTCGGGTTCGTGCCGGTCAGCATCCACATCGCGTGGTTCGCTACGGTGATCATCTCCGTGTGGCCCAGGAGCCGGTCGGTCCACGACTCGGTGGTGAGGACCGATGCGAGCGCGGGTGCCCCGAGCGTCTGCTTGTCGTTGGCGTTGTCGAGGAGGATGATCGAACGCCCAGTCGACAGCTCGGCGGTCAGCATCTTGCGAACTTCATCGTCGGAGTCAGGAAGCGTCCGAGCGCTGCACGCCGTGCCCGTCACCAAGAGCCCGACCAAGTTACACAAGAGGCCCTTGCCGGCACCGACCGCGGGCGCTTCGACGATGTGGAGTGGGGTGTACCCGTCGATCAGTCTCCGCATGAACGGTAGGAGCAGCGCAGCGACGGCATTCGCTCGGTCGCTGGGTCCAACAAACGGAAAGTCGACGAGTAGCTCGTCGAAGAACATCGACCGCGCGGCGGCGATGTCAGCGGGTGTCGGCTGCGACGGCACGTCTGCGAGCTGAAGCGACGGGTCCGGATCGAGCCACAGGCATTCGCTGGGGTGCAATCCAGGCGAGCACAAGAGCTGGCCATCGCTGCCGAAGGTTGGTGTCGTGACGATCGTCTCCACGTCGGGGAGGATCGATGGCGGATGCACGAGTAGGTCTCTCATGACGTCCTTGGGTGGGCCGACGGGCGTGGCACGCTCTTCGGTGACCACCAGCCAGGTCGCCCCGCGCATCAGGATGCCGCTCAGGCCTGCCTCCGAGACGTTCACCAGCATGGGAGCCCCCTTGCGGGGGCGCCGGAGCCGGACGAGCGTATCGTCGCGGCGAAACAGCGGCGCCGCGTAGTTCGCGAACCCGGAGACCGCAGCTCTCCTGATCAGCGCTTCGTTCGCTTGCCCAAGCATCGCGCACGCGTCGTTCACGATCTCGTCCGGCGAGCGACCGTTGACCTGGATCTCCGGGCGGCTCGCACGCGGCAACCGAGCAGCAGGGGGCGTCTGGGCGGCCCCCGGAGGCGTCGGGCCTGCCTGCGGTGGGCTCGCAGCCGTGGCTCGTTGCGATGCCTCGGCGAGCGTCTTCCTGCGCTCAGTGAGGGCTCGGCGGCCCACGTCGAACTTGGCGGAGATCGCCTTCATCACCCCGTCGCCCCGGATCGCCGACCGGCTGGACAGCGAGGCCAACACGGGGGTGAGCAGCCGATCTAGGTCCGCCGAGCTCGCGTTGGTAGGAATTCGATCGAGCAGGAACTCCGGGTAGCCCTTGGCGTCGGCGAGTACCGGCGCGAGCGCCTCGGGACCCTGGGTGACGACCAGCTCGTTGAGGTCGATCTTGTCGAGGCCCTCCGGGCGCGGAATCGTGGCGATGGCCGCCTCGCGGCCGGCCGACCAGAGCTTGGCCGCCAGCCCGATCGCGGCCGTCTCGCCTGCGCCGCTCTTCTCGGAGTCGTTGCAGACAATGATCCGCGTGGCGGTCCGGGTGAGCTCGAGCAGCCGGGGCAAGTCTTGATCCCGAAAGCTCGTCGTCGACGTCGAGATGCAAGCCACGCCGGCCTGCATCGCGCTGATGCAGTCGGGGGTCCCCTCGGTGATGACCAGCTCCTCGGCGCCGCGCGCCGCATCTTCGTTGTAGAAGTAGTCGTTGCGCACCGTCGGCGAGACGTAGTTGTGCCGCTCGGAATGCGTGAGCTGTTTCTTGTACTTGGCCTCCTCCCACGGCTTGGCCTCTGTGTACTCGGTGGCGCGCGCGGTGAAGTAGCTGACTCGCCCGCCCCGCCAGTACGGGAACACGAGCCGGTTGCGGAACAGGTCCACGACGCGCCCGCTCGCGAGCACAACGAACAGGCCGGTCTTGAGCGCCAGCGTCTTGCTCGCGCTGTCCTCGGTGGTCAAGGCTTCGAAGAGGTGACCGTCCGCCCAACCGAGCATGAGCTTGTCGATCGTCTCCGCGGTGAACCCGTAGTGCTGCCGGAAGCACTGGTCGCGAATCTTGTCCGGCAGGTGGTCGTGGTAGTAGGCCGCCGCGGCGGTCAACAGCCGCTCGACGTCGCGACGCTCGGCGGCGATGGCCATCCCCCGCTGCCACGACGCGTCATCCTGATTCGGTCGGCGGACCCCGGCGCGCTCGGCGAGCAGGAGGACCGCTTCCTTGAAGCTGATCTTCTCCCGTTCCTGCACGTACGTGAAGACGTCGCCGCCGAGACCGCCGCCATTCGAGTAGTCATGCCAGGTTTGCGTCGCTGGCCAGACGACGAGCGACGCGTGCTTTTCCGCGTGGAACGGCGAGAGCCCCTTGAGCGCAGACCCGACGCGCCGCAGCGCGACGTCGCGGCCGATGATCTCGACGAGGTCCGAGCGCTCGCGGACGGACTCCCGGAAGACTTTGAACGCGTCGAGTCCGTTCATCTCCAGCTCCGGATGAGGTCCCCGCACGTACTGGCTCGGGCGCCGCCGGCGTCACTACTTGACGGCATGAGTTGCTTCTTCGAGGAACCGAGCGATGTTGTCGAGCTTCCGCGACGTCATCATCGGGGGCAGGCTTCGCAAGAACCGCTTGCCGTACGGCTTCTCGGCGATGCGCCGGTCGAGCAGGACCACCACGCCGATGTCCGTCTGCGCGCGGATCAGCCTGCCCACGCCCTGGCGCAGCAGAATGATGGCACGCGGGATCAGGTAGTTCGAGAACGCCCGCGGATCCCGGGCGCAGATCGCATCGACGACCGGATCGTCGGGATGGGGGAACGGCAGCTTGTCGATCACCACCGCGGTCAGCGCTGGCCCTGGGACGTCGATCCCGGTCCAAAAGCTCTCGGTACCGAGCAGTACCGAGTCGATGTCGTCCTTGAACTGCCGCGCCAGCTCGGTGGGCGGCAGGTCCCCCTGACGCAAGACCCGATGCCCGTTGCCGGCGATGCCGTCGTAGACCGCGTTGAGGTTCTTGTAGGACGTGAACAGCGCCAGGGTGCGGCCGCCGCAGGTGTCGATCACCTGCTGCACCGTGTCCTTCACCGCGTCCACGAACCCCGGCTCGCGCGGGTCCGGGATCCCGGGGGGCAAGATCAGCAACGCCTGCTTCGCGAAGTCGAACGGCGACTCGGCGACCAGCTCGAGCGCGTTCTTGGGAACGCCGGTCTCCTTGCGCAGGAAGTCGAACGTGCCGCCGGTCGTCATCGTCGCCGACATCAGCGTCACCGAAGCGGTCCGGTCGAACAGCTCTGCGCGCAGGATGCTGGCGACGTCGATGACCTTCGCGCCGAGCTTGGTTCGGGCCTTCCCCTCGGTCTCGATGAAATAGACCTTCCCCGGGTCCGACAGGCTCACCGCCTCTTGCAAGCGCGCCGCGAGCGTCTCGGCCTGACGTCGAACGTTTCGCGCCTTGGCGATGCGCGCCAACTTCTCGTGATCGACTGCCTCGCCCGAGTCGTCATCGCCGCTGGCACGCGCCGCGGCGCGCATCGCCGTCTGCTGGGCGAGGCGCGTCAGCGCCGCCAGCGCCGCCACGAGCGCGCCCGCCGACGCGAACCCAGGCGTCCTGAGCCGGCACCGGTAGCTCGGCGACCTCCCCACGCGGTCGATCGCCTCGAACAACTGCTTGGCTTCGCGCCGCAGCGTCTGGCCGAGCTCGCGGTCGCCAAAATCCTCGGCAGCACGGGCAAGCCGCCGGGCCGCGTGCTCAGAGGACGTGAACCCGAAATACTCACGCGCGATCTCCGCCAATCGGTGCGCCTCGTCGAGGACGAGTAGATCGAACGCAGGTAGGACCAGATCTTCGCCGGTCTCGCGACGCGTCGCCAGGTGCACGCACAGCAGGTGGTAGTTCGTCACGATGATGTCGGCGTCCTGCGCGGCCGTCTTCGCGCGCTCGGAGAAGCACGTCGCGCGATACTGGCAGCCGGTGCCCAGGCACTCATCCGACCCCACCGCGAACCGCGACCACACCGCGGGCGCCGGCACGAACGGCAGCTCGGACACGTCACCCGTCGATGTCTCCCGCGCCCATGCGAGGATGTCGTCGGCTTGGCGCTGGTCCGCGTCATATAGCGTGCCCAGCTCGCCACGCGCCTCCGAGTCCGCGTGGCGTTCTCGGCATAGAAAATTGTTCCTGCCTTTCAGCAAGGCGTAGGTGAACGGCCACGGCAACACGCTCGCGAGCATCGGCAGGTCTTTTTTAATCAGCTGTTCCTGCAGCGCGATATTGGCGGTGGCGATCACCACGCGCTTCTTCCGATGATGCGCGTGCCACACCGCGGGCACCGCATGGCTGATCGACTTCCCCGATCCACACGGTCCTTCAAGGAGCGCATGGCGCCCGTCACGCATCGCTTGATCGACCATGCGCGCGAGCGCCACCTGGCCTTCGCGCATCTCGTAGCCCGGAAATCGCGACGCGAACAGGCCACCGGGCCCGAACACGTCGGTCAGGTAGTCATCCGACATCCGCCACCTCCAGACCGCGGCTCGTCCGCCATTCGAGCGCGCGAAGATAATTTGCACGCCGCCGATCCACGCTCAAGCTCGCCGGTGCGTCCCGATAGAGGAACTCCGCAAGGCGGAATCCTCTCCTGCTGGTGAACACCATCATCGACGTATCCTTGACCTGCGAGGCGCGATACATAGATCCAGGAACCTCGAGCCCCGCCAAGCGCAGCCGCTCGCGCAGGTCCGCCAGCAGCGCTGTGTGTCCCGTGAACCTGATCTGCAACCCGACTGAGTTCTGCTCGAGAAACGACATGGAACCGCTCCCTTCGCTGTAGCCACGGGCGAAATGACGGAAGAGGTCCGCGGGCACATCGGGGACCTGGGTCCGTTCGGCCTGGAGTCGAACCGGCACATGGGTGTCAATCCCAGCTCGCAGCCACTGCCGAGCGATCGTCAGGCAGTGGTACGTCAGGAGCTTGTTGATGGGGTTACGCCGCACGGAGATGGGGTGCGTCGACTCCAGACAAGCCCGGACCTTTTCCACGACCTCGACGTCCGCGGCTTCCCATCTCACTGCCGCGGTAGTGCCGCTCAAGCTGGCGCTTGAGTGCAGGAGACCCAGCACCCACGCCATCGGCGCAGTCCAGTGATCGAAGAAGCGTTCATTGACGTCGTAACGACGGGGCGCACCTCCAGCATGTGGCATCGCACCGAAGTGACTCGGACGGTCAGGTATGGGAAGCGATTCCATCACCATGGCTCACTCGAACGGGTCAGGGGGAGCCGACGCGCTAGGCGGCGGGTCGTACTCGGCGACCAGCTTGTCGAGCACCATCAGCGCCTTCGCGGTCTCCGCCGCAGGCAGTTCCTTGATCCGCGCGATGCCGAAGGTGGAGCAGAACCGCTCCGTCGCCGCGCGCGGCAGCGCCTTCAAGTGCGTGACCAACAGTTGCGCCATGCGTTCCTCGACCACCGCGGTCGTGACTGCTTGGGCCCCGGCTCCCGGCTGTTTGGGCTTCGCCGCGCCGGCGCCTCGATCGTAGCTGTCCAGCTCATCGCCCCCCGTCTCCCCCGCGTACAGCGCCGGCAGGTCGTGCCGCACGAGGGCCTGGAATGTCGCCTGCTGTTCGGCGGTGAGCTGGTGCTCGGGGAGGATCGTGTACTTCGTCGTGACAGCTCGCGCCGCCCCGTGGCGCTGAATCTCGAATGCCCAGTGCTTCGGATTGAACTTGTCGCGTACCCGCTTCAGGTCCTTCAGGAACGCCGGCCCTTGCTCGAGGACCTTCACCTCCTTCGAATCGTAGAGCGCGACATTGAACGCCAGGCGCAGCTGCGGTTTCGCGCCCTGGGCCTTCAGATTATCGTCGAACAGCAGGTACTTGCCATCGACGAAGCAGACGGTGCGCCCGTACGGCTTGCCCAGGAACACGACGACGGCGCGGTCCTTGTCATTGGCTAGCTTGAGCCACAGGCTTCCGCTCTCCTCGTGACGGCGCGCCATCTCTTCTACTTCGTCCCATGAATCATCTTCCATAAGTCACTACTCCTGCTTGTGTTTCGTTTGGTGTGCTGTCACCGAGACGCGGCGAACAGCGAACATGTTCGTCGAGACGCCCACGCCCGACGAACGAACAGCGAAGCACCGGACTGACCCGGTGTCCGCTGTTCGTTCGTCGGTGCGCCCGTTGGAATCGCCTACCTCGCCAACCCGGTCACCAGGTCTTCGATGCTGGGATATGCCGGCGGCGCCGCGACATGCGCGGGAAGGACATCCATCGGGCGGTCTGCGCGGTCGCTGTGGTCGATCGTCGTGGCCGCCCAGATGGCATCGTAGTCTTCCAGGTGCACCATGGCGTCATGCGCCTCGTGAAGGCGAACGCCGTCATCAGCCACCCGAAGGCGGGCGCGGCGCCGCTGACGGATCCGCTCCAGGTTCTTCGAAACGCGGCGCACGACCCTCTCGTCGACGTCGAGGGCCACGAAACCCGCCGCCAGGACGAGGACGATCTCCCGGTACAGCTTCTCGCACTCGGCGCCGATCGCCTCGCGCGCCGCCGCCGCGGCCGCCGCGGCCTCGCGCTCGCTACGCTTGGCCAGGTCGGTGGCCAGCTTCCACGCCGCCGCCGTCTGCTCACGCGCCGCCCGGCGCGCCATCTCCGCGATGGGCTTGTCATCCGCCAAGGAGGCGGCTGTCTGGTCGGTCACCGCGCGCGCCGAGTCCCTCGGTGCCTTCGGCATGGCCGCCTCGTCGCGCTCGATGCGCTGGGTCGTCGCGTCGTTCGTGTTCGCTCTGTCGTTCTTTGTCATGTCTACTTCATCCTTTGGTCGAGTTGGGGCCTTGCGCTCTCAGCCGCGTGGCGGTGGAGCGGTCCGGAGGTGTCCGTATGACGTCCTCCGAGGAGATCTGAAAATCTAATGTTGGTGAGCGGTCTAGCGTTCGGGTCGTTGCACGTCGGAGGTGGCTGTCGTGTTCGTGTCCGTGTGGAAGCGGACCCCGGCCCGCGCGAGGTGGTCACGCACGCGGCCGAGCGTGTCGCCCCCTCGCTCCACCGTGAGGATGGCCATGAACGGGTCCCGATCCGCGGTGGAGATCGGCAGCAGTCGGGCGCGCAGCGGCATGGTTCCGTCGTCGAGCACGACCGTTGCGGGGATCCCGATGTCCTCGCTCGAGCGCGACCGATGGAACACGTGGAACACCTCCACCCCCTTCAGCTCTCCGGCGCTCTCGAGATAGAACTCGGCACCTGGCCGAATGACCTGGGAGATCTCGGACCGGCAAAGTACGCCCGGCATCCGCGCGAACCCCGGCAGTGGATCCACCGGCACGCCAACGCCCGACGATGATAGATCTGCCGACGTGGGCCCCCCGCTCGCATCGGGATCGTCCTCTTCGGCGATCGCCGCCCACGCGCGCTCCAGGCTCGAGACCGCACGCGGCGGCCCAGCGTCGGCATAGCTGTGCGATTTCATCACGGCAGCCGCCTCCCTCGCGGTGCCCGCGAGTAGATCGCGAACAGCTGGGTCCCGTCGGTGAGCTGGCCGCCAGGCTCGAGGTAGAACTCGGGCCCCGGCTTGACGACCTGCTGAAGCTCCCAGCGCGCGAAGAGCCCGGGAATCCGAGTGAACTCGTCTGGCTTGGGCGCTGGCACCGCTGGCACCCCTGGTGGCAGCGATTGCGATTGCACGTCCATCGTCATCTCCTTCCGGCGCGAAGTGCGCCCTTCAACCAGCACATGCCGTTTTGAATCGTATTTTGTGACCGCGATCTTTGGGTCGTGTACGATTTTTCGGAACGGCCGCCTCCGCAGCGCGGCGCGAGCCCCGGACTGCGTACTGATTGCAATGATGGGATGTCACTGCACGGATCGAGACCGCACATCGGGACCTCCATCATTGCTATCAGTACACAGCCCCGTGGTGCGGGCCGGCCCGGTGGTAGCGCTTGCGATTGCACGTCCATCTGCGTCATCTCCTTCCGGCGCGAAGTGCGCCCTTCAACCAGCACATGCCGTTTTGAATCGTATTTTGTGACCGCGATCTTTGGGTCGTGTACGATTTTTCGGAACAGCCGCTCCCATCATTGCTATCAGTACACAGACCCGTGGTGCGGGCCGGCCCGGTGGTAGCGCTTGCGATTGCACGTCCATCTGCGTCATCTCCTTCCGGCGCGAAGTGCGCCCTTCAACCAGCACATGCCGTTTTGAATCGTATTTTGTGACCGCGAT
>Ga0302322_100002575_pt1 | contig 15332 bp, 9 predicted proteins | sample Fen_T0_2_FD_203757 | JGI IMG/M metagenome (GOLD analysis project Ga0302322, IMG submission 203757) | Peat permafrost microbial communities from Stordalen Mire near Abisko, Sweden - Fen_T0_2 | ecosystem: Environmental > Terrestrial > Soil > Wetlands > Permafrost | place: Sweden: Abisko... | reverse complement strand
AGGCGTCGAGCCACGCCCGCTCGATCCGCGCCGTATCGACGAGCCACGGGATGTCCTGTGCGTGTTCAAAACCTTTGATGAAGGCTGGGAAGTCACGGCCGTATTCGAACAGGAGAGGCGATGTCGGCGGCGTTGCTCGGACATGACGACGAGCCATGGCGCGGAAGAACGCGACGCCGGTGATCCGCTGGACGGCCGGATAGATTGCCGCGAGCGCGTCGATCAGGCTGACCGTGACATTGTTGCGATAGACGTCGTAGCGCTTGACCGCTGCCTTGCCGCGGGGGCCGACGACGTCAGCCGGTGCCGTGCATCCAGGGTCGATCAGCGCCGCCGCGAACTCCGCCGCGAAGCCTGGCGCCTGCCTTTCCAGCGAACAGTCAAGCAGCATGGCCGCCGCCCGCGCAGCGTGCCGACGCAAATCGATCGAGGATCGCCTTGGCCGCCGTCGCTTCCCGCTGCAGAACCGGCCAATCGGGAATCTTGCTGTCCCATTCGATCAGCGTCGGTATGGGGCCGCAGCGGGACATCACGATTTCATAAAGCTTCCACACGGCAGCGGCGACGGGGCCGTCATGGCTGTCGATTAGAAGGAGGTCGCCCTCATCGTCGTTTTGTTCAGCGTGCCCTGCCAAATGGATCTCGCCAACCTGGGCGAGCGGAAAATCCGACAGATAGTCGAGCGCCGCGTAGCCGTGGTTGGTGGCCGAGACAAAGACATTGTTGAGGTCGAGCAAGAGGCCACAGCCGGTGCGCTGCGCGATCGCCTTGATGAAGTCGGTTTCGCTCATCGTCGACGAGGCAAAGGCGACATAGGTGGAAGGGTTCTCCAGCAGGATCGGTCGCCGGATGGCTTGCTGGACTTCGTCGATATGCTCACGCACCCGGGTCAGCGTCGCTTCGTTATACGGCAACGGCAGCAGATCGTTGAAAAACGTCGTCTCGTGGGTCGACCATGCGAGATGTTCCGACACCAGAGCCGGTTCGTACCGATCGACCAGATGGCGCAAGCGGTCAAGGTGGCGCCGGTCGAGCGGCTGAGGTCCGCCAATCGACATACAGACGCCGTGAAGGGAAACCGCGAAGTCGCGACGGATACGTTCGAGCGCGCGATGCGGCGGGCCACCCGCGCCCATGTAGTTCTCGGCATGAACCTCGAAGAAGCCTTGTCGGGTGCCGGCGCAAATCGCGTCGAGGTGCTCGTGCTTGAAGCTGGTCCCGGCAAGGTCAGAAACGGACAAGGTCGAAAAGCGGAGACGATCGTCGGGCCCGGTTTCCTGTCTCCTCACCACCGAACTCATGATCGCCTCCGCTTTCAAGTGTTGCGGTCAGGATTTGATCGCGGTCAGCGAGCCGTGCTTTCCGCCGGGAACGTCGATGGTCGCGCAGGTGCCGCCACGTACAAATTTCCAGGAGTCGGCCTGGAAGTCGATCGTCGACGTGCCTTGGCACGTCGTGCCGGGACCAGCTGCGCAGTCGTTCTGTCCCTTCAACGCAACACCAAAGCACTTCTCCTTGTGAGCGGCCGTAGCAGCAGCTCCTTCTTCGCTGGTCAGCGGACCTGCGCCGGCAATGGATGCCATGGCGGTGACGATAGCGCCGGCCAGGAGGGCCGAACTCACGACAGTTTTGGTGGGCATGCAGTCTCTCCAAATGGGTGTCGGATCGTGCTCGGATGGGGCACAGGTATTGGACGGGTAAGAATATGAATCGCGGGGACTGGTACGAATACGGATCGCAGTACAGGTACTAATACGGGCCCCAGATATGGGCACCGGTACGGCTGCGAAATACAGGTAATAATACGGCCCCCGGATAATTGGAGGTTGGCTTTGAGCTAAGCTTCGACGCTCCCAGGCGCAATTGCCGTTGCGGCAATGCCCTTCTCGGATCAGGCCTGTTCCGGAACGATCACGACAGGCTGTTTTCTGTCATGCGATCAGGAAACGACGGACATCGTTAAGCACAACGATGGAGAGTCGTAACTTGGTGGTCGCTTCGCAAGAAGCGTCAGTCGGCCTGTCCTTACCCAGAATGCCCGGATTGCAAAATGGCTTGGTTAAATGACCTGAAGATGGTCTGGAAAGTGACGCTGATCGTGGCGGTGCTGGGCCTCATGAGTTTCCTGTCCATGGGTCTGGCGGCTTCACGGATGAATGAGGTCGACCGAGCCTATTCCGATCTGGTCAATCGAGTCGATGCTGCAACCGTATCGGTGGCGCGAGGAAGCCGCAATGTGGAGAGCTTCGTTTCATTGGTGTACCAGCTCGTGACGGAGAGTTCGGCCGATGCCAGTTCGCGATTGCTGACGCGTAACACCCAGCAAATGCAGATGTACGAAGAGCGCTACAGCGAAGCGCTGCGGCTGCTGCCCGAAAAGGCCGGCGACCTCGAGCGGCTGCACCTGCAGGCGAAAGACATGTTCGGCGCGTGCGCCTTCGTCGTGCAGGCGGTCGCGAGCGCGGATACTCCCGAAGACATCGCAAAATCGGTCGAGCTGCTGAAATCCAAATGCGGCCCTCTGGCCGATGGCGTGCTGGAAGAGCAAACGAAGGTGCTCAACGATCTCGTGGTTTACGCAAGTACGGCGGCACGGAACGTCTCTGCCGAAGCGCGAGCCGGAATCAAGATGGCACTTGTCTTGGTGATGACGGGACTTTGCTTGTCGCTGGCTGGAGCGATGTGGATTGGTATCCAGGGGTTGTCGCGACCGATCGCGAAGTTGAAGGTTGCCATGGAGAGATTGGCGGCAGCTGACCTCGAGGTCGCTGTGCCGGAGGTGTTGCGACGCGACGAGATCGGTCAGATGGCCAGGGCAGTCGAGGTTTTCAAGACCAACGGGATCGAGGTCATGCGCCTCAAGACTGAGCAGGCCGAACTGGAGCATCGGGCTGCCGGCCAGCGCAAGGAAGACATGCAGCGCCTCGCGGCGTCCTTCGAGAACACGGTCGGAGAGATCATCCAAAATGTGTCTGCGGCTGCAAGCAAGATGGAAGTTTCCGCGAACTCGCTGACCGTGACGGCAGAAAAGACCGCGGAGCTTTCTACGGTCGTGGCGGCGGCCGCCGGGGCTGCCTCGACGAATGTGAAGTCGGTCGCCGTGTCGAGCGAGGAAATGGCCTCGGCCGTGCAGCAGATTAGTTGGCAGGTGCGGGAGTCCGCGAAGATCGCGGGTCAGGCGGCCACTCAGGCCGGGCAGATGAACGACGGGGTCGTGAGGCTTTCGGATGCCGCAAAGCGCATCGACCACGTCATCGGTCTGATCAGTACGATCGCTGGACAAACCAATCTTCTCGCTCTGAACGCCGCAATCGAGGCGGCAAGAGCCGGTCTCGCAGGCCGCGGCTTTGCGGTCGTCGCTTCCGAGGTGAAGTCTTTGGCCGAGCAGACGGCGCACGCAACCGGCGAGGTGGCCCAGCAGGTCTCGGCCATTCAGGCGGCAACCGAAGAATCGGTCGCGGCGATCAAACAGATCACCGAGACCATCAATCGCGTGTCCGAGATCGCGTCGACGGTCGCCATAGCCGTCGAAGAACAGGGCGGGGCAACCAGGCAGATCGCACTCAACGTTCAGGAGGCGTCGAAAGGAACGAGCACCGTCGCTTCCAACATCAGCGATGTGCAACGAGGCTCCAGTGAGACGGGCGCGGCGTCGTCCGAAGTGCTGTCTGCGGCGCAGTCCCTTTCCGCCCAGAGCGAGCGTCTGAAGAGCGAAGTTGGAACCTTCCTCACGACGGTGAGAGCCGCCTGAAGAAGGCCGATGTCGTTGATCCGTTTATGATGTCGAGCTATCGCTAAAGGTCTGGGCCAGTCGGAAGGTGGCGACCATCGTCAGCGCTCGAGCTGGGCCTCGATCGCGGCCTTGTCGATCACCGACCACACATGGGCGATATGGTCACCGCGAAATTCGTAGAAGACATTCTCGGTGAAGAAGACACGCTTCCCATTCACGTCGAGGCCGAGAAATCGTCCACTCGGCGTACAGTCGAAACGTAACCGGCTTGCGATGTAGGGCGGGTCGGACAGCAGCAGTTGAATGTTGAAATGCAGGTCCGGGATCTCGGAAAAGTCCCGCTCCAGCATCTGGCGATAGCCGGACAATCCGATTCTCTGCCCATTGTAGACCACGTCGTCGGCAACGAACTGTCCCAGCGTTGGCAAATCCTGCTCGTTCAGGCAGGCAATATAGGCGCGGTAGATGTTGGCTAGGGTCGTGTCAGCCATCGCAATTGTCCGGTTCCGAAAATGCCGATGCTGCCGGGTGACAGTACGTCAAACAGCCATAAAATTCATTCGAAGGCCAACATCTCAACGCACGACATCTCAGGCCGCGCCCCGGTTCCTGCTCAAAGGAAGCTCCACGCGCCGGTCGGCGCGAGGACCGCGCGTTTGTCGCCGCGGCTGGTGCGATCCGGTCGAACCGACGTGGGTCCGCTGTTGCCATGGCCTCGGCGAGTGCCGCAATGCTGGATGAAGTCGGCCGGCCGTTCTGAGCGCCGTCCACCCCATCATACGCGGGTCTTGCCATCGCAGTCCCGTCCGACCGAGCTGGAGGTTCCGTGCAGCTCCGCCGCAACGGACTTGGCTGGAGAGCGGTGCGATCTCGTCACCGCCCTCGCTTCGTGGTCGTCACATCACGGCGTCAGCGCCCATGCCTGCGTGGCAGCGCTGGAGACAGTCGCGGTCAGCAGCTGGTTTCCGAGCGAGGTGCCGTTGACGCCGATCACCTCGGTCGGGTAGCTGCGCACGGCGATGGTGCCAGCGGCTGCGTCATATTTGAAGCGCTGATTGTTGTTGCTGGTGCAGGTCCAGATGATCAGCTGCGCGCCGTCGGCATAGGTGCCGCCGTTGTCGAGGCAATAATGCGGATCCTTCATGCTGCGGATCATGCCGGTCGAATCGTCATAGCTCCAGGTCTGGTTGGTGCCGCCATTGCATGACCATTGGATGACGGCGGTGCCGTCGGCCATGGTGCCGCCATTGATGTCCATGCACAGCGACAGGCTGCGATTGACGAAACGCAATGCCTGGCGCGCCGACGCCGCGCCGTTGTTGACCGGCGCGTAGACGACGCCGAGCTTGTCGACCTCGTCGCCGGAGCGGCCGTGGAAGCCGACGATCTGCCAGCCTCCCGGTGCGGTGTAGGTCGTGCAGTTCGAGGTCGTGGTGCCGCCCGAAAGGCTGCGCCCGGCGCTGGTCGAGAACCTGATGGAGAAGACGCGGGTGTGGCCGTTATACTGAGCCGTGCAGAGATTGACCGCGTTCAGCACCTCGCCGCTTGCGAGCGTCAGAGTCTGCGCGGTGCCGCCCGAGCCGCCATGCGAGAACACATAGCCGTTCGAGAGCGTGGTCTCGACGTGATCGACCCGGTTTCCGGTCTGGATGGTCAGCTGCCTGACCACCGGAGACGGCGGCAGCGCTGCGCTGTCATTGTAGCTCGTGCCGTGCGGGCCGCCGAACTGATCGCTCAGCGAAAGGCCGCCTGCCGTCGTGTAGCTCCAGTTCACCTCGATCGGATGATGGTCCGAGAGCTGCGCGCCGGACCCATCGACCGCATCCTGGTGGTCGACATAGGCGTTTGCCTGCAGGTTGACGACGCCATTGTTGCGCCAAAGCACCTTGTCGACGATCTCGCAATCCGGCCGCGCGGTCTGCGACGAACCGCAGACCAGGGCGTCACCCACCGGCGGGACGCTGCCGTTGCGCACATCCTGGATCCAGGCGTCGCTGAAGCCGTGACGCAGGAATGCCCACATGTTCTGGCCGGCGCGGGTGTAGCGCGTGTTGGTATCGCCCATGATCATGACCGCGTTGCCGGCCGAGTTGGCCTCGATATAACCGAGCATCTGGTTCACGTCCGACATGCTGTCGGCGAGGTCCGTCGAGGAGGTGCCGGACTGCGCATGCAGGTTGTAGAAATCGATATAGACGCCTTCGGCCAGGCGAACGCGGGTGAGCGAGAATCCCTTCGGCGTGAGCGCGTCGGAATCGGCCCGATTGGTCCAGGTGACGCGGTCGAGATCGTCGAACCAGAAGCTGCTCAATGTGTTGAGGCCGTCGCCGATGCCGGCCGTGCCCGAGGTCGGGGTCCGGTTCGGGTGATTGTCGCAGGTGTCATACAGCGTCGCATGCCACAGGAAGTCCTCCTGAACGTTGACGAGGCTGAACGGCTTGACGTAGCAGCTGATTAGTCCCGTGTTCGTGTTGCTGAAGCCGTTGTAGGCGGTCGGAGTGCCTGCGATGTTGTAGGTCAGCGTGTTGAATGTGCCGCTTCCGGCCTCGGCATGGCCGCACAGCAGCGTCACGCAGGCAAAGCTGATCGCACGCGCGAGATGGCGCAATTTCATGGTGTTAGTCCCCCCTTGGGTGTGTCAGTGAAGGGGTCCTCAGTAGGGTTGCCGTTTGTTGAGGTAATGAAGCTTTTGCGAAGTTTCGTGAGGCACTATCACGATCTCTGGTTGCACGCGCCGTGGCATGGGAATGATCCGAGATATCGATGCTCGCTTTCCGTTTTGACCACGCAGCGTGCAAGCAACGATGGTAGCTCTGGGGCGTAATCCCGGGCGGAACTGGCGGCTTCGGCTCGCAATCGGCCGGGTGAGCAATCAATAATATTCAAAGATACAGGCACAGCCTGATATATGTCGGCGCCCTCAGCGGCTCGCACCGTCGCGGCCTGACGACAACATCCGCCCGGTCGCGCGCAACGATCTGCCCGGCGACCAGTCGGGGTGGGAGCGCAACAACACAGGCGGCCTCGCGCGCGGTGGCCTGTTGCAATGATGACCAGTTATCGCGCGCTCAAGCGCGTCAGGCAGATCAGCACCGTGCGATCCGACGTACTTCGTCCACGCAACCCGTTCGCCCGGTCCGCGGACCGGCCGCGCCGCGTGTCGGTTACCCCGCGCTCAACCGCACGCCTGCGCGCAAAAACTTCTGCGGGTCGACCGCTTCGCCGTCGATGCGGGTTTCGTAATGCAGATGCGGGCCGGTGGAGCGGCCGGTCGAGCCGACCTCGCCGATCACCTCGCCGATTTTGACCTGCTGGCCGACCTTGACGCCGATCTCGGAGAGATGGCCGTAGCGGGTGGCGAGCCCGTTGCCATGGTCGATCTCGACCATGCGCCCATAGCCGCCCGCCCAGCCGGCCGACACCACCCTGCCATTGGCGGTGACGCGGACGGGATCGCCGGTCTGCGCGCGGAAATCGAGCCCGGTGTGCATCGCGGGCCGGCCGAGGAAGGGATCGCTGCGGACCCCGAATCCACTGGTGAACTCGACTTCTCCGACCACGGGCTTGCGGTAGGGCACGAGCGCGAGCGTCCGGTTCAGCCGGTCCACCTGGGTGCGTGTGATGTTGATGCGAAAGAGCTGGCGGTCGAACGGACCGGCGTCGGCGGACAGCCTGACCGGCACGAACGGCCCACCCATCGGCGGACCCTTCGGGGTGGCGGAATCCAACTGCGCCATGTCGAGGCCGAGATCAGTGATGACGCCGCGCATCCGGCGCAGCCGCGACTCCATGCTCTCCTCGGCGTTGTTGAGCAGCGCGATCTGGCGCGCCTCGACCTGGTCGAGCGAGCGCTGCAGGCGGGTGATGACATTATCGACGCCCGCGAGCTTCGCGGACGCGGTCTGCTGCAGGCTCGCCAGCACCGGCGCTCGGGATTCGAGGCGGGCCTCGCGATCCGGCGGCGCCACGAAGATCACGGTGTCGCTGATCGGCGACGGTTTCGGCGTCGAGGCGCTCGGCGGCGCCTGCACCGGGTCCATCGCAAGCGGGCCCTTGGCGGGCAACCGGATCGAGCCGGTAATGTCGGGCATGCTGCCGAGCGCGGTGGCGCGGCCTTCGAGGGCGGTCTGCCGGCGCATGATCTGCTCGAGCTTCTGGTCGAACTGCTCCTGGTCGAGCATTTGGCGGCTGGTTGCGCGATCCACTTTGGCGCGCAATTCGGCGATCCGATCCTCGTAGGAATATTGCATGTCGGCCTGGTGGGCGATCAGCCGGGTCAGGACGTCGTCGCGGAAGCCGAAATAGGTTGCGGTCGCAGCCGACCACAGGCCGAGCAGCGTGACGGTTCCGATCACGATCCAGAACACCACCGGGCCGATTCGCACCTGCCTGCCGGCGTGGAGCAGTGTGTAGTCGCTCCGGCTCGCGGCAGGCGGCGCGATCAGGCGGCATGGCTGGGCACGACGTTGCGGTGTACGGCCATGATCGTGAGGATGGTGCTGGGGATACTCGGCATACTGGCCGGAACGGGTTGACATCGGCACTCCCACGCCGGCCGGAGCAAACGGTCCGTCCGGCCTCTTTGATCGTGCAGATTTGACCCTTGCATGGTTAATTTTTTCCCAACGTGATCACGCAATGTGTCGACCTCACCGATTCTTCACACCTCCTCTTCCAGAACTCGTCACAGCGCCTTGGCGGCCGCGAGCACGGCATCGGCGTGGCCGTCGACCTTCACGTTGCGCCAGATTTTTGCGATCCGACCGTCTGTGCCGATCAGGATGGTGCTCCTGATGATCCCTTGGAACCTGCGGCCGTAGAGGGATTTTTCGCCCCAGGCGCCGTACGCCTCCAGCATCTGGTGGCGTTCGTCGGAGATCAGCGGAATGCCGAGCTTGTGCTTGTCGCGAAAACTGTCCTGGGCCTTGACCGTGTCGGCGGAGACGCCAAGCACCGCAGTTCCATTGTCCGCGAACGCCTTCGACAGCCGAGTGAAATCGATCGCCTCCTTGGTGCACCCCGGCGTATTGGCGCGCGGGTAGAAGAACAGCACCAGCTTCTGCCCCTTGTAATCGGCGAGTGAGGCGGTGTCGCCGCCGTCGCGCGGCAGCTGGAAATCCGGTGCCGGATCCTGCGCCTTGAGGCCCTCAGCGGGAACCGTGGCGGTGCTGGTGACCGATTCGCGGGGCGCGGTGGTTCCGGGCATTGATTTCAGCGGTTTTGCGGCGGGCCCTGATGAGGCTACACTGCGCGACCTGGGGGGCGCTGCGCCGGCCTGGGCCTTCCCGGGCTTTGTTGTCCTATTGGTTGTCGTTTTGTTGGCTGCCTCCTTTTTGATAGTAGTCTTCTTGAGTATGGGCTTGGGCTGCGAGGCCGCTTTCGCCTTCGGTTGGCTGGCGGTCTTGCCAAGGGGCGGCGTTGTGGAGGATTTCTTGCGCGGTTCCGTGGACATACGCCTTCCTTTCGTCGCTTTCGGCGGCTCAATCATGGGAGTATTCGGGTCTCGTCCGGCGCGCCGGAATCGATCCGGTGGCTGGGCAAGTCTGGCGCCGCCGGAGTATGGTGACAAGGAATTCGACGCAGCACGCGTCTGCTCGGCGAGCTGGCGGGCAGCGCCCGAAGAAGAGCAACAGGATCAATCGAGGATTGGCGGCAATGCCGGCGGAGGAGCGCCCGTTACCTGTCGACGGGCGAGGCCTGGCTGGTCAACAGACGGTCGCGAATCACGTTGCCGGTAGCCAGGCTGCCGGCAACCCATCCGACACCAGGCGCCGACACCGAGAGGCAATGGCAAGAAGCACGTCTCCGCAACAGCCGAACCTGCATGGACATGCTCGAGCCAAGCAGTGCGACGACACGGATTGGGACCGCAATTCTCATGACAGCTATCACGATGAACATGGCCAAGATCATAACCATAACCATGATCATGACGATGCCGCGAGGCACCGGGTACGCCGGCTGTTGTCGCGCTCCAATTCCAGCATGCACGCGGTGGCCGACCGCTACGGCAAGATGCTGCGTTGGCTCTCGGGCGAGCGCTGGGTGAGACGCTTCGCCATCGCAATCGCAGCATTGCTGGTGATCTTTGCCGGCGGCTTCGCCGGCCTGTGGTTCCGGCTGGGCGCGGGACCGATCAATCTCGACATCGCGACGCCGTGGCTCGTGGCTGCGATCGAGGACAATATCGGGCATGGCAACACGGTGGAGATCGGCGGCACCCAGATCGAACGGGCCGGGCGGATTCGCATCGCGGTTCGCATCCACGACATGGTCGTGCGCGACCAGGACCATGCCATCGTCGCCAGTGCTCCGAAGGCCGAGGTCAGGTTGTCGGGCGCTGCGCTGCTGATGGGCCGGCTCCGCGCCGAGAGTCTGAACCTGGTCGACGCTGAGCTTGCCGTGCGCATCACGCCGGACGGCACCGTGACGGTCTCGACCGGCGACACCAACAAGCCGCTCGCGACCGGGGTCACCTCCAAGCGCGACGCCGGGCTGCCGCCGACCTTCCCGCGACCGGGGGCGGGAGCCGGGCCGGCGCCCAGTTCCGTGGCGCAGCCGCCCGGGGGAGCCGCGCCAGGCAGCGCGTCGAACGGGCTGCTGGCCGGGCTCGATTGGCTCGACAGCCTAACCCTGAGCGGGCTCGACGGCCAGAACCTCAACGAGATCGGCCTGAAGAACGGCGTCTTGATCGTCGATGATCAGCAGCGCGGCAACAAATGGACCTTCCAAAACATCAGCCTGAGCCTGCGCAGGCCATTCGGCGGCGGCGTCGCGCTGAGCGTGGGCGAGGAGGGCAGCAAGCCCTGGTCGCTGCGGGTGCAGGTCGGACCACCGACGGACGGCGTCCGCCGCATCGCCATCAAGGCCGACAAGGTCTCCACCAGCAATATCCTGCTGGCGATGCGGCTAAAGGACATGACCTACATGGCCGACCTGCCGATGTCCGGCGAGATCAAGGGCGAACTCGGCCGGGATGGGCTGCCGACCTATCTGGGCGGCAAGATCACGATCGGTGCCGGCAGCATCACCGACACCGATTCGCCCGACTATCCGATGGCGATCGACCAGGCCGAGATTGCTCTGGAATGGGACGCCGGCCATCGGGTGCTGGTGGCACCGTTCAAGATCGTGTCGGGGGACAATCGCATCACGTTGCTGGCTCATCTCGAGCCGCCGAACGGTGCGGTGAATGATTGGCAGCTCGGCTTCAGCGGTGGCACCATCGTGCTGGCCGGAATCGACCGTGAAGCCCCGTTGATCTTCAACCGAATCTCGATCGGGTTCCGGTTCGATACTGAAGGCAAGCGGGTGCTGCTGACGCAGGCTGACGTCTCGAACGGCGAAATCGGCGTCGCTGGCACCGGCAGCGTCGACTATTCCGAGGAGCCGCGACTGAAGCTCGGCTTTGCGGGAACGCCGATGTCGGCCGTCGCCTTGAAGCGATTGTGGCCGACGCTGATCGTGCCCGAGGTGCGCGCCTGGGTGATCGAGCGGATCGAGCGCGGTTCGGTGCAGCGTCTGGACATCGCTGTCAACTCGCCGGTGAAGAACCTGCCGCGCAAGGGACCGCCGATTCCCGAGGACGGGCTCGACGTCAACATCGCCGCGACCAGCGTCACGCTGCGGCCGGTCGACGGTCTGCCGGCGGTGCGCGATGCTGATCTGAGGGTGCATATCACGGGGCGCACGGCGACCGTGACGATCGGTCAGGCGGCCGCCGATACGCCGGGCGGCCGCAAGCTCAATTTTGCCGATGTCGTGTTCGAGGTGCCGGACATGGCGCCGAAGCCGCCGCCGGCCCGGCTCAGGATGCGCGTCGACGGATCAGTGGCCGCTGCTGCCGAGATCCTCGCTTCCGACCGGCTCAGCGACCTTTCGGCGACGCCGATAGATCCGAATACGAGCAAGGGCAATTTTTCAGCGCTGGTCAACCTCGCCATGCCGGTGAAGGGCGAACTGTCGAAGGCCGATACCGGTTACGCCGTGACCGCCGATCTCAGCGGCTTCTCGGCCGACAAACTGGTGATGAACCAGAAGCTCGAAGCCACCACGCTGAAGGTCGCCGCCAACAATGCCGGTTACCAGGTCAAGGGTGACGTCAAGATCAACGGCCAGCCGGCGACTCTCGACTACCGCAAGCCGGCCGACGGCGATGCCGATATCAAGCTGCAGGCATCGGTCGACGATCCCAGCCGGGCCCGGCTCGGGCTCGATCTCGGTCCCGCCGTCAGCGGCACCATTCCGCTGAAACTGTCCGGCAAGATCGCATCCTCCGGGGATCACGACAGCAAGCTTGGCGTCGAAGCCGACCTCACCCAGCTGAAGCTCGACAATCTGCTACCGGGCTGGGCGAAGGTTCCGGGAAAATCCAGCCGCGCCACCTTCAACGTGGTGCCCAAACCGCAATCGACCCGTTTCGACGACATCGTGGTCGACGGTGCCGGGGTCTCGATCAAGGGATCGCTCGAGGTCGACCAGAACGGCGACCTGCTCAATGCGAATTTCCCGATCTATTCGCCCTCCGAAAGCGACAGGACGCAGCTCAAGGTCGAGCGCGGCCAGGATGGCGTTTTGAAGGTGACCATGCGCGGCGACCTGTTCGATGGCCAGCGCTTCATCAAATCGGCGATGTCCGGCGGCAACGGCAAGGAACCCGACAAGTCCAAGGCGAAGGCCATCGACGTCGATATCGATGTGAAACTCGGCGTCGTGCAGGGATTCGGTGGCGAGGCGCTGCGCAGCGTCGACCTGAGACTGTCGCGGCGGGGCGGCGCCTTCAAGAGTGTGGCGCTCAGCGGCAAGATCGGCCGCGACACGCCGGTCTCGGCCGATCTGCGCGGCGGCCGTGGTCAGGGCCGCGAGGTGATCTATCTGCAGACCGATGACGCCGGCGCGCTGCTGCGCTTCACCGACACCTATTCGAAGCTGTTTGGGGGCCAGCTGGTGCTGGCGATGGAGCCGCCGACGCCAGACGCGGGGCCAAAGGAGGGCCTCCTCAATGTCCGCGACTTCACCGTCAAGGGCGAGCCCGCGCTCGATAGCGCCGTTGCGGGCGGCGCGCCCGCGAACCAGCAGAACGGCATTGCCTTCTCGGCGTTGCGCGCCGAATTCACGCGGCAGGGCGGTCTGCTCTCGATCAAGGACGGCGCCGTCGTCAAGGGTCCGGCCATCGGCCTCACCATCGGTGGCAACATCGATTACACCAACAACAGGGTGCGAATGAGCGGCACCATCATTCCGATCTATGGGCTGAACAATATCCCCGGCCAGATCCCAATCCTCGGCCTGTTCCTTGGCAACGGCAAGGATGAGGGCATGTTCGGGCTGACCTATGAGGTCGTCGGCACGCCCGGCCAGCCTGTGGTGCACGTCAATCCGATTTCGGGACTGGCGCCCGGCGTGTTCCGCAACATCTTCCAGTTCAACCCCGGCAGGCAGCCAAACAACAACCAGATCGATCTGCCGCCGAACTGATGATCGCAATGATCACAGCCAGCAAATGAGGCCGATCGATTTGCGATCGGCCGCTGTGTCATGTGTGCCGTAATTTACGCGGCGCGAACGCCGGCGAGGAAGGTGTTGACCTCGCTGGACAGCTGTTCGGCCTGTTTGGACAGGTTGGAGGCCGCGGACAGCACGTGACTGGCGGCATTGCCGGTCTCGTTCGCGGCCATCGAGACGCCGCCGATATTGGCGGTGACGTCGCGGGTCGCCTCCGCGGTCTGCGTGACATTGCGCGCGATCTCGGCGGTGGCGGCGCCCTGTTCCTCGATCGCCGATCCGATGCTGGAAGCGATGGCGCTGACTTCCTCGATCGTCGTGGTGATGCCGTCGATGGCCGCGACGGCTTCCTTGGTGGCGGTCTGGATCTGGGCGATGCGGTCGCCGATCTCCTGGGTGGCCTGTGCGGTCTGGCTGGCAAGGGTCTTCACTTCGGCGGCGACGACGGCAAATCCGCGTCCGGCATCGCCAGCGCGGGCAGCCTCGATGGTGGCGTTGAGGGCGAGCAGGTTGGTTTGTCCGGCAATGCTCGAGATCAGTTCGGCGACATGTTCGATCTGCTGGGCGCCGTCGGCGAGCGCGCGCACGATGGTGTCGGTGCGGCGCGCGCTCTCGACCGCGCGTCCCGTGACCTCGGCTGATTGCGCGACCTGGCGGCTGATTTCTGTGATCGAGGAAGACAATTCCTCTGCGGCTGACGCCACCGTCTGCACCCGCGAACTTGCCTCGGTCGCTGCCGAACTGACCGCGGTGGCGCGCGCATTGGTGCTCTCGGCGGTGCCGGTCATCGACTTGGCTGTTGCCTCCAATTCGCCAGCACCCGAGGCCATCAAGGCGGCAAGCTGCCCGACCGAAGCATCAAACCTGTCGGCAAGCGCGATCAGCGCCTCCCGCTTTTCCTGCTCGCTGCGCTGCTTGGTCGCGGCCTGTTGCTGTTCAAGCATGCGGGCGTTGATCGCGGATTTGCGCAGCACCTCCAGCGTCTCGGCCATGCGCCCGATCGCGTCGCCGCGGTCGGTCTCCGTGACCGAAATGTCGAGCGCACCACCGGCAATGCCCTGCATCCGGTCCTTGAGCCGCTCGATGCCGCCGACGACGTCGCGCAGGATCATCCACGACAGCAGGCCGAGCAGCATGATGAGGCCGCCGCCGATGCTGCTAAGACGCGTCAGGAGCGCGCTGACATCGGCATCGATGTCGTCGACGTAGAGGCCGTAGCTCATCACGATATTCCACGGCGCAAAGCTGCGGACAAACACCACCTTGCGGACCGGCTCGGTCTGGCCAGGGCGGGGAAACAGGTAGGAGGTCGTATTGCCTTCCGGCTTCTGGCGAGCGGCGTTGATCTGGGCATCGGCGATCATGACGCCGTTGGCGTCCTTGGCGCCGACGATCTTGCCCTCCAGCTTCTCATTTGCGGTGTTGAGCATCAGCGATGTGTCCGACGCGTTGTAGGCGATCGGATAGCCCTGACCGTTGTTGAAGGTCATGCGCCGGGCGAGATAGCGGAACTTGTTCTTCGCCTCGTCGACAGTCATCTGGCCGGCCGCAACCTCTTTTTGCAGCGTCTCGGCGAGTCCGTAGACGAGGTCGACCGCCGTGTGCATTTGCACGATACGGTCTTCCAGCATGCGGGCGCGGCTGAGCCAGGCCGCAATTCCGACAATCGCCAGCACCGTCAACGCCGCGAGAACAACCATGCTTGCGAGCTTGGTGCGAATTTTGAATCGGCTCAGTAGGGACATCGTTTCCTCGGCGCCGCTATTTTACCGGGAACGTAGAGTTGAACCTGCTTACGAGTCGTGAATGATCGTATTCTTACGTGTGTCCACCAAGTGGACAGACGACCGATTTGGATCATCCCGATGAGGTGTGACCTCGCTGCTGATCGTACATCGCCGCGAACTAATTGCGCAGCGCCGGAAGGACCAGGAATGGAATCATGCCGATGACGACGCTGACCAGGGCCAGGACGATCAGCGAATTGTAGCTGTGCCGAGGGTTCAGCGGGCCGCCCCGTCGAGGGCAGCCCATGCCGATCGAAAGACATCGACGTAAGGAAACGCCGATGCCATCGAGAACTTGATCCTGCGGA
>Ga0302322_100002574_pt1 | contig 15334 bp, 13 predicted proteins | sample Fen_T0_2_FD_203757 | JGI IMG/M metagenome (GOLD analysis project Ga0302322, IMG submission 203757) | Peat permafrost microbial communities from Stordalen Mire near Abisko, Sweden - Fen_T0_2 | ecosystem: Environmental > Terrestrial > Soil > Wetlands > Permafrost | place: Sweden: Abisko... | reverse complement strand
GTAATTCTTTCAATAAAAAAGCATCCCGATAAATATCGGGATGCTTTTTTATTGAATAATTTATTTACCAGCACATAATCATAAAAGTTACCGCAATAATATCGAACTGCCCTGGCGTCTTTCTGTTCTTCCATAAGCATCAACAGCCTCTATCATCCAAACAACAGTTTGTGTCGATTGTGCCTTGCCCTTGTATGTCCCGTCCCATCCGGGTGTATCGCTGTTGGCACTATACAATAGCTGGCCATACCTGTTGTACACCCTGAAATAATTCACTTTCGAATAGCCATACAAAAAAGGACGCAACCTGTTATTGGTGGTATTGCCGCCGGGCGTAAATGCATTGGGTACGTAGAATTCAATAACATCACATTTTTTAACAAGGTTCACTGCATCAGTTGCTTGACAACCTCCGCCAACACTTGATGCCCTGAGTGTATATTGAATATTTGCATTGGGTGTAACAACCGGGTTGGGGGTATTGGCGTCACTTAAACCAGCTGTTGGCAACCAGGTATAGACAAGTCCGGGTTTGGGAGCACCACCAAGTTGAACAGCATTATTAACGCAAAACTCCTTATCAGGTCCGGCATTCGCAATAACTGTTAATGTATCCCAGAGGTAAGCAGTAAGTGTATCTACACAGCCATAACCATTGTAGGGCGTTAATTCAACATAAACAACCGCTCCGGATTGCGGCAATGGATTAAAAGTAAGTACCTGCTGATTACCTAAAGTTGTGTTTGATGTATTAAACCACCTGTAACCGGCAAAACCAGCAGGTGCTGTTAAATTTAAAACAGGATCTGATGAACAAAATGTTGATCCTGCTATGTTACCATCGCAATTTGATTCTATATCAAGGTATGCATATCCAAAATGGCCGCCAAGAGTACAATCGGAAGTTCTAAACTCTATACGTATTGTTTTGCCGGCCAGGCCATCAAGATTTACAGATGCCGCAGCCCATTTTTTATACCTGATTGTTGCCATTGGTAAACTCAATGGAGATATTTCAAAACCAACCAGACTTCCACCGGAAACAAAAGCTGCTAATTGGCAAGCTGTTTTATTGCCATCTGTAAGATTATCAACGGTTACTACAAATCTGGGTTGTTCAAATGCCAAATGGCCGGGATCCTGTAATACCAGTGCATATTGAAAATAAATACTGAAATCATTTTTACCCAATGGAATTGTAAAAGTATATGAGATAGCTTCAGCCTGTTTTGCAGCTCCATCATTACCCAAACGGATTGAATGGCCGCTGCCATTGGGGCAATTTACAGGAAATGATCCATAAGGATCCAGGCCATCGCCCGGATTGGAAGAATACATGGTTTGTCTTTCTCTGACTGGAGGCCCTGGTGAAGTCCTGTCCCAGCTCACATAATTTAAACCGCTGCTCCCATCACCTTTTACTTCACCGGTATAACATTCCCAGCCCGTAAAATCTCCTTTCTCAAAATCAATATTGGTTGGGCATTGTGCAGATGATTGAAAAGCAGGAAACAAAAGAAAAATGAAAATCAGAAGATATATTAATTTCAGCCAATCAAGCCTCAGGAATATATATCTATAGTGCGTTTTCATATAATGAATATACAAAAAAACGCTCATTAAAGAAGATAGAGTCTCTTACCTTAATAACACAGTAGTGCCCTGTTCTTTATGTACAAGACCATCCACATCAACCGCTTCAACCACCCACACAACCGTTTGTAAAGCCACTTTTTCGCCGTTAACCCTTCCGTCCCATCCCGGCTTTTCTGTCTGCGACTGAAACAATATTTTTCCCCAGCGGTCAAATACACGGAAGTAAGTTAATTTCTGGAAGCCCATTAAAACCGGGTACAAATATTCATTAAGTCCGTTGCCATCTGGTGTAAAAGAGGTTGGCATGTAAATCTTTATTTTCTTTTTGATCTGTACAAATTGCGTATCAACCGTTAAGCAACCGGTATGTGTTTTTAGCTTTACCTGGTAAAGTTGAGAGGTAAGGCCTTTAAAACTGGGCTTGTAGCTATTTGCAAAATCGAGGTTGATGGATGGAGTCCATAAAACGCTGCTGGTAATAATGGGTCTTGCCTGTAATTGCTGTGGAAAATTCATGACTGCTTCCACATCGGGATACCTGGTTCCGGCGACAGGTGCATCGATCATCACTACCTGGTTCTTTACAGACAAGGTTTGCGGACATTGTACATTACTTACCGTTAATTTAATATTGTAAGTACCCGGCGCAGGGTAACTATAAACAGGGTTTTGCATTGTTGAAGTTGCACCATTGTCAAAATCCCACAGGAAGGTTGATACGGACGGCGAGGTATTAATGGTTCGGTTAAATAATGGCAACCTGGTGTTTATACAAATGGGTTCCACTGTAAAATCGGCAACGGCATATTTAAATATTTTTACGTTACTGCTTGTACTGTCGGTACATCCCTTATCGGTTACTACAACCATTTTAACGGTATATTCTCCGGGCACAGCATAGCTGTGTGTTACATCACGGGTGCCGGCTGTAGCGCCGTCGCCTAAGTTCCATGCATAAAACATACCGCCGGTAAGAACCGTGCTGCTGTTAATAAAATTAAACTGGTTGTTGCCAAAACACTGCTGTGCATTGGGTTCATTAAAACCAACCACCGGTTCGGGGTGTACCGTTACATTAAAGGCTGAATCATTGGGGCAACCTTTTTCGGATGTAACTGTAAGCCTCACCATATACGTGCCGGGCAATGCATAAGAATGCCTGGCATCCCGGGTTGTATCCGTTTTAGCATCACCATAATTCCAGAGATATTGCATGGTGCCTGCTGCAAGTGTGCTTGAATTGGTAAAAATGAAATCATTTATTTTCTGGCATATCCCTTTTGTATTGGCATCAAAACCGGCAACAGGACTGTGGAATACGTTAACAGTATAAAATGCGCTATCTGTACAGCCCTGGTCGGATACTACCAATTGCTTAACCTTATAAGTACCGGGCGCTGCATAACTATAACTTACATTTTGTGTAGGAATCAGGGGACTTGCATCACCCATATCCCAGGTATAAGATAAAGTACCAAATGCAATGGAACTGGTATCAGTAAAAACAAACTGATGATTATTAAAACACTGGTCTTGTGCGTTGTGAGTAAAGCCAACAAGGGGTATCGGGTTTACGGTAATGGCAATATCTGATGAAGTTAAATTGCAGCCAACAAAACTGAAAACCGTGGCATGGTAAGTACCTGTTTGCACAACATGATACAATGTATCATGGGCACCTGGTATAGCGATCGTGTTTCGGTACCACTGAATACTGTCTGCAGGTTTTACGTGTAAAATAGCGGCCTGTGGATCACCAAAACAATAACTACTGACACCCGTTTGTATTATTGAATTATCCAGAACAGCTCCTTTTACAACAACGGTATCCGTAGTTACACAACCTCCCCCGGCACTTCTTACGGTAAGCACATATTGTGTGGTTACAGAAGGTGTTGCTATTGGGTTTGATATGGTGGGATCACTTAAATCCGTGACCGGATCCCAGGAATACACAAAACCCGGCGTGGGGTTTACACCTATCTGTACAGGTGCATTTTGACAGGATAGCATGTCGGGGCCGGCATTTGCAAATACATGCAATGTATCTAATAAATCAACAGTTAAAGTATCAGGACAACCATAGCCTGAAAAAGGACTTAAAGCCACATTCAAAGTTGTGCCGGCAGGAGGTGGTGGCTGGAAACGAATAGTTTGTGTGGTTGCTAAAATGGTAGACGGGTCTGTTACATTCCACCATTGATAAGTTTCGTAGCCAAATGGCGCAGTTACGTTTATTGCAGTATCATCAGGACAATAAGATGCACCAATAAATGAACTGGAACATTCGGTATTCATGTCAACATATGCATATCCAAAATGCGTACCTCCAGTAGCACCACATCCTGTAGCTGTGAAAGATATCTCTATTGTCTTGCCGGCATTTCCATCAAGATTTATCGAATTGGCCGCCCATGGTTTAAATTTAATATTGGGATTAGATGGAGCAGACTGAAAACCTGGTAAAGGATTGGCTGTTGAATATGCGATATCAAATGATGCACAATTATCAATTGTATTATCAGTAAGGTTTTTTACAGTTACCGTAAGTCTGGGTTGAATATTTGCAGGGTGCCCCCCAGTATTATTAATAACTATGGCATAGTTATAGATCAGACTGTAAGAATTTGCCGTTGGTGGTATTGTAAAAGTGTAGGTAACCCTGTCTGCATTGGTTCCGGTTGTTTGAAGGCCAATCCTGATCGAATACCTGCTTCCATTGGGGCATAGCTTCGGAAAATTTCCATAAGGATCCCTTGCTGGTACGGTAGCAGCAGAAATAATATCGTGCCTGCCCGGGTTAGGGGGAATAGAAGGCCCCATTGTAACTACTCCGTTAAAAGTTCCTGAATAACATTTCCATCCTGTAAAATCGCCTTGTTCAAAATCTATATTTGGCGGACATTGGGCCGATGCAGAAAAATTTTGGCTACCTATAAATAAACAAACCAATAAAGCCCGAAAAATATTTTTAAATAGAAAGGACCCTTTAATTTGGTAAATTTTCTTCATGATGTGGCGTGGCTGATAGAAATAGGAATGGAAGTTATCGAAAAAACTTAAAAATAGCTAATTTCATATAGGCTAAAAATGAAAGGGCACCAAAAAAGGCAGGCTCCGAGTACTTTTAAACGCACAAGGAGCCTGAACTATTATAAATTAAGTATTACCAGGATTTATTCTTTCATAAACATTCGTGTGGTTTTATCACCTTTATCTGTTGAGATTGTAACATAATAAATACCGGTTCTAAAACCGGATATATCTACTGTAAGCATAACTTGCTTGGTGTTTTGTATTAGCACATTAACACCTAAAGCATTGGTTATTGATACAACAAATGATGAAGCAGTTTCTTTACCCTTTTGTTTTAGATTTATCACTAAGCTATTTTTTGCCGGGTTAGGGGATAAAGTGGCTTCAATAGAAGGTAACAAAATGGCTTCATTGATTTTATTTTGTAGAATTAAGGGTATTATAGCTTTAGAGTCCACTCCTTTTGATTGTAAACTTTCTTCGCCTTGCCTGAAAGAAAAATCTGTTTGGATATTGAATTTTGTAATAAAGGCAGACGTATTGCCCAATAATGGCATTGTTTGATTGCCAATTGTAAAACTCGGCGTTGAAAACCCTCCTGTTAAATATACATTATTGCCATCAAAAAAATATGTCACGATAGAAGGACTCTGAAAATTTGGATTTGGAAATGCGCTAATTTTTTTTGTTGTTAATTGTGCTGGGTTTGTATTAAAGCAATATATTTTTCCATCATTAAAATTGACTGCTAAAATCTTGTCCTCAACTGTTTGTTTAGATGTTATTATGGATGTAAGAGAACTATTATTACTTACATTAAGTGGCGTATAGCTGTTATTTTGGTAATCGCATTTTTGAATAACCCCATTATTATCAAAAACAAAAACCTCTTCCAATGAATTAATTTCGGCTATCGGGTAATTAATCTGGTAATACATTGGATTTGATAAAACATTGTTATTTAATTGATAAGTTGCAAGATAGAATAAGTGTACATTCGTCATTAAAGGATGATACAAATAACTAACAAATAATCGTTTTGTTGCAGGATTAAAGATCACACGATTGATATCAATATAATATCCTGAAATTTGAGGAAGAGAAATTTTATTGTTAATGAATGGCGATGCATGCACCCACAATTCATCTACAACAGGGCTTGATAATTGATCAATATAAGAAGTGATATAAACACCATTATCATCAGCTATAATTTTTTCATTTATAGGAACGTAAGCAGGGCCGGCAGTAGTAATACCGGTTGCAGCATTTCTATATGTTGCTGTAGTTTGTATATCACTTCCCTTATATTGAAGATTTCCGTTACTCATTGTAAAAGGAGTATAATAATCAGCAGTTACCCAGGTAGTCGTTCCACTCATACTATTATAATGTACACTACCCCCAAAAACATTTACAGGCCCGTTATGATTTATGTTATTTCCCATATTATTTAAAGCAAATGCTGCAATAACATTTCCGTTATCTACCTTAAGGCCCGCCCCCGGTTCAACAGCATCATAAACTTTTGGCCAGGCAACCAGTGGCTTCGCCTTATGCACCCATTGCGGCAACGTGCCCGTTTGATGAGTATTAGCCGCACAATTCATTACATTATTACTAAAGCCGCACTGAGTTGCGCCAACATTATTAGGTAGTAATATTCCTGCTAAATGATTTACAATAGTAATACTGTTATGTTCAAGAGAAACATATATTACTCCATCCCTGCCAAGTTGAAGATCTGCAGATCTGTTAATAGTTGGTATTGGTGAAATAATACCACCTGAAGTGATAGAATCCGGCAATTCAATTTCTCCAACTATTACCTGGTTAACATCTTTATCACCAAGAAAATTGTGTTGCCTTATTCTCATATATTTTTTATACACTCCCAAACCAGAACCTTTGCTTTGTTGTAAAACATTATCCTCAGTAGAAAAATAAAGCAGGTTATTATTAGGAGAAAACTCCAACCCAAAACCAGTTTGGCTAAGATTTGAAACCGGAGTATAAATGTTTTGAAGATTTGATACATTGCCAAATTCATTATCAAAATTATATGCGACAACCCCAAATTCATTATCGTAACTTAATCTTGATCCATCCGGAGAAAATTTAATATGGTTGAAATCCGCATGTGCAGGGGACGCTGGGATATTGGGGCCTGTTACTGCAAAATCATTACTGGTTCCGGGACTTTGCCCATCAGCTACACTTCCGATACCTGTACCGGATATAAGATATTCATAACAATATTCATTCAAATTTCCTGATTCCATAAATCCCCCAAAAAATGCCAACCATATTTTATCCTTATTCTTATGCAAAGTTGAACTCATGCAGGCACTTGAGATTTGAACACCGGTATTGGTAATAAAGTCGAAAGCAATAGGATTTCCCGCAGGATTTTTCAATGGGATATTCTTTAAAGCCGGAGCTATAAATCCATTACCGCCGTATTGAAGGGGATCCATATTAACAACAGAATAATAAAAGCCGGAAACAGAACCAAAAGTAGCTGATGTTGCATAAAAGATGTAGTATAAATTTTCGTTTAAAGGTTTAGGTACAATAATTACAGGTTGTCTGTCGTAAGCTGCGCTGATACCTCCTAACAGGCCTGAACCATTGGTCATTATATTGTTGTTTTTATCCCAAACTTTTATTCCATCTGTATAAAATAATAAGTTTCCATTAGCATCACTAACACTGGCTGCACCAACTCCATAACCACTGACATTATTATTAATACTACTGGTGGATCCTATTGCTGTTCCGGAGCTAAAATCAGCGCCGGCACGATAACCAAAACACCAATGGTTATTTTCTAATTGTGCAAAAGAAATAGAAGTAATAAATAAGGTGAGAATAAAAAATACTTTTTTCATAACAGTAGGGTTTATAATTGTTTTTTAAGGTAAATGATAATTCTTGTTATGTAAAATAGGAATAATATTTGGTTTCGCAATACTCAAAATGGAATGAAACAATTACATAATAAAAGCTACCATTAGCATATGGCCAGTCATGCCTAACACATAACCTTCATAATCTTACACACAGTTTATCTTGCGAAGCGCATAAACTCTATAATCTGATACATAGACTATCTTATTCAGGGCACAGTCATCACAATTCAATTTTATTTGTTTGTTGTCGCAACTTAAATCTGTACCCAAAAGACTGACGATTCTAAAGTGGCAGCAATTTGTAATACCCGTTCTCTTCGCCTTACCGTCTTTCTGGCTAAAAAGTTTAATTTCAGGCATGGTAACTATTAAAACATTCCGGCAAATGGCACTTTCCTTACCTGGCACAATTGAACTTCCGCATTTTGAGAAGACTTCTTTCAGAATAAACCTGCCTGGCCGGAAGGCAGGAAATAAAATATTCGCAACCCTTGCCGAAGAAAAAAACACGGCCATGCTTACGCTTTCGCTGATCGATCAATCTGTGTTTTGTGCCTATGATCAAACAATCATCTATCCTGTTGCGGGCGCATGGGGAACAAAGGGTTGTACTTATGTAGATTTAAAAAAGGTAAAAAAAGCCATGCTGAAAGATGCATTGGCCTGTGCTTACCAAAACATTATTACAAAGAAGAAATGAATGGATGCCTGTACATTCAAACTGTACCAGGCTTTAAAGGGTTGTCAACCTTGTGCCCCTGTTCAAATTGAAATGAATTTTAAAAGGTTGACAACCCTTGCAAGAATTTTAAATGCACCCATACTCACTCACTTTCTTTCCCCATAGCTGCCAGTTTCATTTGTTTGGTAGTTTCGGGGCCAAAATATTTTTCAATTCTGTGTTCAACTAAGTAGATGACCGGTGTTAATAAAATGGCCATGGCAAATTTATACGTATAATTAATGAGGCAGATGGCAAATACCAGTTGCCAGCTCCAGCCCTGTCCTATTTTAAAAGCAATAAATAAAACAATGAAACTGTCAACCAGTTGCGAAACCAATGTGGAACCGGTTGCCCTTAACCATACTTTCTTTTCGCCGGTAACTTTTTTAATTTTATGAAACACGGTAACATCCACGATCTGGCTTACCAAAAATGCAGTAAGGCTTCCAAAAATGATCCACATACCCTGTCCAAAAATGCCGTTAAAAGCTTTCGACATATCAGGTACACCATTTTTTACACCGGTACCAAACCAAAAATCAGCTCCGGGTACGCCCATGGCCATATAAAACATTAAAAAGGCATAAGCGATCAACCCCACAGCAATAAAAGAAATGCGCCGCACTGCTTTGGGGCCGTAATACTCATTCACAATATCTGTCATTATAAACTCCAGCGGCCACAGCAATACCCCGCAGGTTAAACTAATGCCCAGCCCAGATTGGCCAAACAAGGTAAAGCTAAGCGGATGCTGGCCAAATAACTTTTCCAGCGAAAATATCTTCGTACCGATACATTCTGCTATCAATGCGTTGGCAACAAAAAAAGCGGTAAAAATGACAAACAATTTTGTGGGCCTGTCTTTAAGAATACTGTGTATCATACCAATTATTTTAAAATGAAATGAAAGTAAACCTGGCAGCAGAAAATAATAATGTTAAAGATAATTATCCACCGGGGAACTTTAACATCCGCTTTAAAAGCATAGAATATAAAAGCCAACAGCAAAAAGAGCGTATTCACTATAATGGCTGTGTAACCGAGTGTTACCAAAGTACCTTCCAGCCAGGGAAGTGGCAAAATCTCCTTCGATCTTCCTTCATGCGGTTGTTTTTCCAGATACCAAAGAACAACCGTAAGTAAAAAACCTATATTGAAGAAAACAGTTATTTTAGAAAAGAAGCGCATGGGTGGTTAATATGTTAATCCGTTAATTAGTTAATCCGTTAATTGGTTGTACAAACTCTGGCGGCCTGCCCTTCACTCACAACTCCCGACTCACGACTCATGACTCACGACTCCCGACTCACAACTCCTACCCATTCCTACCACTCAGCATTGGCACAAAACTAAAATTTTCAAAAGATTCTTCGCTGGTTGTTCCGTCGGCATTTTTTGTAATGCGCAGCATGCGCTGCTGATGATCTTCATCAACCGGTATCACCATTTTACCGCCTGGCTTTAACTGGTCAATTAATTTTGGCGGTATAAAAGGCGCTGCTGCTGTAATGATCACTTTATCAAATGGTGCATAGGTTGGCAAACCTTCGTATCCATCTCCATAAAAAAACTTCAGGTTGGGATACTGACTTTTAAAAATATATTGTTTTGTATTATCAAAGAGTTTTTTCTGCCGCTCAATGGTAAATACTTTGGCATTCATTTCGGCTAAAACGGTTGCCTGGTAAATACTTCCGGTACCAATTTCCAGTATCTTATCATTGGGCTTTACCTGCAGCAGCTGGGTTTGGTAAGCAACCGTGTAAGGCTGCGAAATGGTTTGCCCCTCGCTGATGGGAAATGCCCGGTCTTCATAAGCGATCCTATCAAAAGCACTGTCCAGGAAATAATGCCGTGGAATATTGTTCATGGCCTGTAACACATTTTCATCAGTGATACCTTTCTCCCTTAGCAGGTCCATTAATTTTTTGCGTAGCCCTTTGTGTTGGTAACTGTCTTCGTAATTTCTCATTGATATTTGCAAGGTAAAAAAATGTAAGCAGTAAATTCCGGAGATTTCACCTTTCTGTTTTGTTAGTTTGTTTTTCAACCGCCGACGGGGCCTGTAGCCGCCGTCGGGGTTTGGCAACCCCGTCAGCGGTTGAAAACCCTGACGGAGGTTGATCCTAAAACCTACTTCAATCCCATCTCCGCAACAATCCTGGCGATCTTTTCATCCAGCAATTTTTCTGTTGCATCAAAGGCTGCAGCATCGGCAAGCTTTGTATTTACACTAAAATAAAATTTTATTTTAGGTTCTGTACCGCTTGGCCTGGCAGAAATTTTTGTTCCATCGGCCAGTACAAACTGCAACACATTACTTTTTGGGAGATCAATTTTCCAGGTTTCGCCGCTGATCAGGTTCTTTCCAACCTGCAATTCATAATCCAGCAACTCATTCACTGCAGCCCCATCAATTGTTTGTGGTGGATTGCTGCGATACCCTTCCATCATGGCCGCAATTTCTTTGGCACCATTCATTCCTTTTTTGGTAACACTCACCAGGTTCTCTTTATAAAAGCCATATTGCAAACAAAGGTCTATCAGTTTATCGTAAAGGGTACGCCCCTTGTTCTTTTCGTAAGCGGCCATTTCGCAGCTTAATGCCACCGCACTGATGGCATCTTTATCACGTATTTTATCGCCGATCATCAAACCAAAACTTTCTTCGCCACCAATGATATAATTTTCTTTGCCTTCTTTGTCTTTGATCAGTTTTGCGATCCATTTAAAACCGGTAAGCACGTTGTAACAGGCTACGCCATTGGCTTTGGCAACCACATCTATCATATCACTGGTAACAATGGTTTTAATTACCATGTCGTTTGGTTGTGCAATACCCTTCGCTTTACGGGCTTCAATCATGTAATTAAAAGCCAGTAAAGCAGTTTGGTTTCCGTTCAGTAAAACCCATTCATCTTTTTTATTTTTAACACCAATGGCCACCCTGTCGGCATCCGGATCGGTACCCAGCAAAATATCTGCATCCAAAGCGGCTGCTTTTTTAAGCCCCATGCTCATCGCTTCTGTTTCTTCGGGATTGGGATAAATAACTGTTGGGAAATTTCCATCGGGTGTACTTTGTTCTTCCACAATATGCACATTATTAAAACCAAATAGCTGCAATGCTTTTGGCACCAGCACAATGCCGGTACCATGTATGGGTGTGTACACGATCTTCAGATCACTTTGAGCAGCACAGACATCCGGATACACACTTAAACCTTTTACCATTGCCAGGTAATCATTATCCATCGCTTCGCCAAGCAACGTAATATTGGCTTCCCCACCACTCCATTTCACATCATCTACCGAAGCAATTTTTTCAACTTCCTTAATTACATTCTTATCGTGCGGCGGCACCATCTGTGCGCCATCATCCCAATAAGCTTTGTAGCCATTGTATTCTTTAGGGTTATGGCTTGCAGTACAAACCACCCCACCCTTGCAACCAAGTGTACGTATAGCAAAACTCAGTTCAGGTGTAGGCCTTAACGCCTCAAACAAAAAAACCTTAATGCCATTGGCGGCAAAAACATGGGCTGTTATCTCAGCAAAAAAACGGCTGTTATTTCTACAGTCATGGGCTATGGCAACGCTTACTTCACCTTCAAAACATTGTTTTAAATAATTGGCATAACCCTGTGTGGCCATACCCACCGTATATTTATTCATGCGGTTGGTACCAATACCCATGATGCCCCGCAACCCGCCGGTACCAAACTCCAGGTTTTTATAAAATGCATCTTCCAGCCCGGCCGGGTCAGTCTTTTGCAAAGCAGTTATTTCATCTTTAACAGCCTGGTCGTAATTGCCATCAAGCCATTGATCTATCTTTTGTTGTGTTATAGCATCCATCGTTTTTGGTTTATAGCTTCAAAAATAAATTATTCGTACATCAAACCGGCAAAATAAGTAGATTTGTTCTATGCTTTTTTGCAGCCATAAATATTTAAACCATTTTATGCAAAGAAAGATCACTGGTCTTGTTTTGCTCATGATCTTTTCAACGGCAGGCTATTCACAAAATACCCTGTTGCCGAAGGACAGCTTGTATACCAGAACCTATGACTCATTGTTCTATTCTCATTATAAAAAGCCTGTTAAGCTGATGACGCTGCATATGAACCCTCCTTACAAGCCCTATGTTTTAAGAACAGGCGGGGAATTGATGCACTGGCCTAGCTATCCGTTAACAACCGGTCAAATAATAGCCCGTGAAAGGGATTGGCAAAGAAGGAACAGTCAAACCATTGGCGAACAGATAGCCAGTGATATTATCAAGAACAGTGTTAATTCACTGATATATGGCAGAAAAAAGCCTGTTGCCGTGCCGCCCAGGTTTTAACAGGCCATATCATTTCTTTTTGACAGCTTTTTATTTCACAATTGAATAATAATCAGGTAGCAATTTGTTTGTAATTTTACTGAACAACCGTTTAACAATGACAACCACTATTTTAAAACAAAATATCAACAAGATCATCAATAACATTGATGATAAAAATTTCCTTGAAGCGGTTTACATAATTGTATCTAATAAAGCCGGCGAAAAAGATTTTGAACTGACAGATGATATGAAGCAGGAATTGGACAGGCGTAAAAAAAGTCATAAAAACGGCACCAGTAAATCTTACACCTGGCAATCGGTTAAAAAAGCTGCTTTAAGTACCAAAGCATGAAGTATAAAGTTGAGATAAAGGAAGAAGCCAGGGAAGACATAATTGAACCTGCTGATTGGTATGCAGGTAAAGAACCCGGCCTTAATTTCTATTTTATTGAACAACTGGAGGCCATAATTGAAATAATCCTTGGCAATCCTAAAACTTATAAACGGATATATAAAAATTTCAGGCAAGCCGCACTTAAAAAATTTCCGTACGTTGTAGTGTATGAGTATGAAATTGAAACCATCGTTATTTACAGTGTTTTTCATGCTAAACAACATCCCAAAAAAAAGATACGAAGGCTAAAGCCATAAACTTAATGTACCCAACTTTTTTAAATAAATCAACCTCATCAGCACAGTTTATCCTGAGAAAAGAAGGACATTCTTTTACTGTTAAAACTTTACTGAGCTTTTTTATCTGCGTATCTCTCTTTACTTCATCCAATGCCCAGGATTCATCGAACAATATTAAACCAGCTTACGGATTAACGGATAAAAAGATTAACGGATTAACCAAAACCCAAATAAACCGTCGTGTAAAAATAGTTGCTGCAACAAACATCGTTGGCTATGGTGCCGCCATGGTTGGCCTTTACTCAGCATGGTACAAAGATTATCCGCAAAGCCATTTTCATTTCTTCAATGACATTGCCGAATGGAAAGGCATTGATAAGATAGGCCATGCCTATAGCGCCTATGCCGAAAGCAAGGCCAGCATGGAACTTTGGCGCTGGACGGGCATCAGCCGCAAAAAACAGATATGGCTTGGCGGCATGAGCGGCGCTTTTTATCAAACCGTTATTGAAGTACTGGATGGCTACAGTGCCGAATGGGGCTGGAGCTGGGGAGATATAGGCGCCAACTTTGCAGGCAGTGGTTTGTTGGTAGCACAGGAACTTGCCTGGAACGAGCAACGCATTCAGTATAAATTTTCTTTTCACCGCAAAACTTATGGAGACCCTACTTTAAACAAACGAAGCGACAGCATTTTTGGTAAAAGTACGGCCGAACGTTTTTTGAAAGATTACAACGGGCAGACTTATTGGCTCAGTGCCAATGTGCGTTCCTTTTTTCCGGAAAGCAAATGGCCGGCTTGGCTCAATATTGCCGTAGGCACGGGTGCCGAAGGTATGTTTGGGGCCAATGACAATATTGGAAAAGACAAAAACGGCAATGTGAATTTTAACCGTACAGATATAAAACGATACCGTCAGTGGTACCTTTCGCCCGACATCGATCTTACAAAAATAAAAACCACCAAAAAAGGTTTGAAACTGGCATTCAGGTTACTGAACATTGTAAAAATACCCATGCCTGCCCTGGAATTCTCGAATGGGAGTTTTAAGGTAAAAGCAATCGCATTTTAAATTTTTCTCTTAAATCACAGGAAGATCTAAAAAGAATTGAGCTCTGCCCCCTCTCCTTTGGAGTTCCTTGTAAAGGAACGAGCGTAGCTCTTGGGGTGAGGTCAAGTCAACCACGCCCCCGTTACTTCTCCATCCGCCACTTCCACCAAAATATGTTCATCCAATGTAGTGGAAACACTAAAGCCAACATAATCCACATCAACCGGGAAACTTTTGTGGGTTCTTTCAACCAGTGCCAATGTCTGTATTTTTTTGGGTAACTGGTTCAGCAAAGGTTTTAAGGCATACAGCATGGTTCGTCCACTATTGGCCACATCATCGATCAGCACAATCGTCGTATCGTTTAAGTCCATATCCGAATCCAGGCTGATGTTCAATGGATTTTTTTTATCCATGCTCAGTTCCAGTATTATCACTTCGCCGCTGAACACTTCTTTTAAATATTGGCCAATCTTTGCTGCAATTACAGAGCCGCTGCTCTTAATGCCGATCAGTATCAGTTGCGTTTCGTTATAGTTTTCTTCAACCACCTGCAAAGCCATGCGCCGCAATTTTTTATTGGCCACTTCGGCAGTCATTATTTGTTTTCGCTGTTCCATTGTAGCACGAATTTAAGTGTTAATCCGTTAATCCAAATAACTGTTAATCCGTTAATCCGTATATCGGTTAATCCGTGTGGCACTTAATAAATAAAAACTCAACTAACAATAAGGCTCTACGGATTAACGGATTAACAAATTAACGGATTAACGTATTATCTTAGCGCCACAATCTTGAACGATGCACATCATACCACAAATACTTTTCATAGCCCTTGCAGCAGCAGCTACCTGGTTGTTCTCAAAAAACATCCTTGCCATCCGCCGCAATATTTTTCTGGGCCGGGCCGAAGACCTCAGCGACAATCCCTCCAGGCGCTGGAAAAATTTACTCCTGCTCGCCTTTGGACAAAAGAAAATGTTTCGCAACCCGCTGGTAGCGGTAATGCACTTTGTAATTTATGCAGGCTTTATCATTATTAATTTGGAAG
>Ga0302322_100002573_pt1 | contig 15336 bp, 12 predicted proteins | sample Fen_T0_2_FD_203757 | JGI IMG/M metagenome (GOLD analysis project Ga0302322, IMG submission 203757) | Peat permafrost microbial communities from Stordalen Mire near Abisko, Sweden - Fen_T0_2 | ecosystem: Environmental > Terrestrial > Soil > Wetlands > Permafrost | place: Sweden: Abisko... | reverse complement strand
CTCTTCTGTGTCGACGTCGACGCCGGGCAGCAGCTCGTCGGCCACCAGGCGCGCGCCGGCCAGCGTCCGCGCGAGCGGGGACGCGTCGGCACCGATCGGCTCGTGGTGGGTCGCGATCAGGTCGCAGAGCCGCTGTGGCAGGTGCCAGGCCGCGAGCGCCCGCCCCCCGATCTGGTCGTGCGAGATGCCGTAGCGGTCCTGCTCGCCGCGCAGCAGCTCGTGGACGTCGTCCACCTCCGGCAGGCAGATCCGGTCCAGGGCCTGGTGCTGGTGGAGCAGGGCCGCCCCGATCCCGTGGAGCAGGCCCACGCAGAACGCGTCCCCGGTGTCGGCGGCGGTGAGCGGGGCGAGCGCCTCCGCGGCGGTCGCGGCGAGCGAGGCCGCGCGCCAGAAGCCCGGCGGGGCGCCGCGCGGGTCGTCCAGCCCGGCGGCCGCGACCACGGCGAGGCTGCGGACCGCCTGGAACCCGACGACCGAGACGGCGAACGGGAGCGTGGAGACGCGCCCCGACAGGCCGTAGTAGGAGGAGTTCGCGACCCGCAGCACGCGGGCCGCGAGCACCGGGTCGGCGCCGACCGCCCGCGCCAGGTCGCTGCCCGCCGTCCGGGGATCCTCGACGAGCAGGAGCACCCGTGCGGCGGCGGCGGCCCGGGGCGGCAGCTGCTCGTGCCGGGCGAGCAGGATCGCGGCCGCATCGGCGGTCATCGCACCTCCTCAGGAGGGACCACCCGGTACTGCCCGGGCCCGGCCGACTTCGCCTCGTACATCGCCTGGTCCGCCGTCCGTAGCAGGGTGTCCGGGGCGTCGCCCGGCGCGGGCAGCGCGGCCCCGACGCTCGCGGTCAGGGGGAAGTCGGCCACCCCGAGGCGCACCGGCGCCGCCAGCGCGGCCAGGTGCCGGCGGGCCGCGGCCGCGGCGTCCACGCTCGTCGTGACGCCGCGCAGCACGATCACGAACTCGTCGCCCGCCACCCGGGCCACCAGGTCGGTGTCGCGGGCGACGGCCTGCAGCCGGTCGGCCACCTCGACGAGCGCGCGGTCGCCGGCCTCGTGGCCGAAGCGGTCGTTGATCTCCTTGAACCCGTCCAGGTCGAGGAAGAGCAGGGCGAACTCGTGGTCGCGCGCGCGCCGGCCCGAGAGCAGGTCGGTGAGGACCTCGATCAGCCGGCGCCGGTTCACCAGGCCGGTGAGCGGATCGTGGCGCGCCTGGTAGGTGAGGTGCTGCTCCCAGGAACGGCGCTCGGTGACGTCCTCGGCGGTGCCGATGAACCCGACGGCGCGGGTGGGCGTCGTCGTCGGTGCGAGGCGCAGCAGCAGCCAGCAGGGCGGGTCGTGGTCGGCCCGGGCCAGCCGGACGGTCAGGGCGACGGTCGACCCGCCCAGCACGGTCTGCACCGCCTCGTAGACGGACGCCAGGTCGTCCCGGTGGATGACGTCGAGCCAGCCGGTGCCGAGCAGGTCGTGCGCGGGCAGTCCGGTGAGGGCGACGAACAGGCCGTTGACGTACCCGAGCCGCAGCCCGGCGTCCGAGGCGAAGATGCCGACGGGCGCGCACCCGGCGAGGGCCGTGAAGCGGTGCTCGGCGACGGCCAGGGCGGCCTGCAGGTCGCGCATCCCCTCGACGACCTCGTCCAGGACCACCAGCCAGGTGCGGGGCGGCGGCGGGGAGCCCAGCCGGTCGACGACGCCGGGCTCGCGGAGCGAGGCCGCGCCGGGCATGAGGGCCGGCGGGGCCGACATCGGGACGACGCGGACCCGGGCACGGACCCAGGAGCCGTCCTGGCGACCGAGCCGGGCGATCATGGTCCCGCCGCAGTCCCGGGCGAGCCGGTGCGCCGCCGTCGCCCATCCCGGGGCGGGCCCGTCGTCCGCGTCCGGATCGGCGGGGTCACGGGCGAGCGACACCCAGGGGGTGTCGGCGGCCAGCTCGCCGAGGGAGCGGCCGATGAGCGACCCGGCATCGAGCGCCAGCAGCTCGCACAGACCCCGGTTGGCCCAGGCGACCGTCAGGACGCCGTTCCCGGGCGTGAGCAGGCAGGCGGGTCCGCCGTGCTCGGCCGCCAGCCGCCAGCCCGCCGACAGCAGGCCGCACGGCGCCGTCAGGGCTGTGCCCAGTGCCGGCGCCGCCGGTAGGGCGCAGTCCGAGTGGTCCACACGACAGCCATCGGCCGGGCGTGAGCCGGGCTGTAGCGCGTCCCCGCTGCCCGCGGGGCGTCGACCGCTCGGCGGTCCGGCCCGGGCTGCTCCTTGACCGGCCGGTACCCGTGGGGACAGCGTGATCGGATGGAGTACGACTACGACGTCGTGGTGATCGGCTCGGGCTTCGGCGGCAGCGTCTCGGCGCTGCGGCTGGTGGAGAAGGGCTACCGGGTCGGCGTGCTGGAGGCGGGACGCCGCTTCGCCGACCACGAGCACGCCCGCACGAGCTGGCGGGTGCGGGACTACCTGTTCGCCCCGGCCGCGGGCTGCTACGGGATCATGCGGCTCACCCTGCTGCGGAACATGCTCGTCCTGTCGGGCGCGGGCGTGGGCGGCGGGTCGCTCGTCTACGCGAACACCCTCTACGAGGCCCCGGACAGCTTCTACGCCGACCCGCAGTGGGCCCACATCACCGACTGGCGGTCCGAGCTCGCCCCCTTCTACGACCAGGCGAAGCGGATGCTCGGCGTCGTCCCCAACCCGGTCGAGACGCCCGCGGACGTCGCGCTGCGCGGCGTCGCGGAGGAGATCGGCGTCGGGGGGTCGTTCCGGCCGACCCCGGTCGGGGTGCTCTTCGGCGCGCCGGGGACCGAGCCCGGCACCGCCGTCCCCGATCCCTTCTTCGGCGGGGCCGGCCCCGAGCGGCACACCTGCACGCTGTGCGGGCAGTGCATGGTGGGGTGCCGGGTCGGCGCCAAGAACACGCTGGTCAAGAACTACCTGTACCTCGCCGAGCAGGCGGGCGCCACGGTCCACCCGCTGACGACGGTCCGCCGGGTGCGGCCCATCGGCCGGGGCGACGGCGACGGCGACGCCGGGTACGCGATCGAGACCGTCCGCACCGGGCGCAGCGCCGCCCGCCGCCACCGGCACACGTTCACCGCCCGAGAGGTGATCTTCGCGGCAGCCTCGCTCGGCACCCAGCGGCTGCTGCACCGGATGCGCGACGAGGGCACCCTGGCCCGCCTGTCCCCCCGGCTCGGCGAGCTCAGCCGGACCAACTCCGAAGCGATCATCGGCGTCCGGCACCGCAGCCGGGACGTCGACTTCAGCCACGGCGTGGCGATCACGTCGTCGATCCACCCGGACGCCGTCACCCACATCGAGCCGTGCCGGTACGGGCCGGGCAGCAACCTGCTCTCCCTGTTGACGGCGCCCCTGGTGGACGGCGGGCACCGGACCCCGCGCTGGCTCCGCGCGGTGCCGGAACTGGTGAGGCTGCTGCCCGACCTGCGGACGATCGGGCTGCCGCACCGCTGGTCGCAGGAGACGATCGTGCTGCTCGTCATGCAGACCCTCGACAACTCCGTGACGACGTTCACGCGCCGCGGGCCGTTCGGCCGGCGGATGACCACCCGACAGGGCCGCGGGGCGCCGAACCCGACGTGGATCCCGGTCGCCCACGACGTCGCCCGGCGCCTCGGCCGGCGCGGGAACGCCGTCCCGGCGGGCTCGGTCACCGACCTCGTCGAGCGGCCGATCACCGCCCACTTCATCGGCGGGTGCCCGATCGGCGACTCCCCGCAGACCGGCGTCGTCGACCCTTACCAGCGCCTCTACGGCCACCCCGGGCTGCACGTCATGGACGGGTCCGCGGTCGCGGCGAACCTCGGCGTCAACCCCTCGCTGACGATCACCGCCCAGGCCGAGCGGGCCCTGTCGCTGTGGCCGAACCGCGGCGACGCCGACCCGCGCCCGGCGGTGGGCGAGCCCTACCGGCGCCTGGACCCGATCCCGCCGGCGCGACCCGCCGTGCCGGTGACGGCGGTCGGCGCGCTGCGGCAGGCGGCGCCACCGGTCCGCTGAGCCGGAAGCGTCCCGGCGAGGGCGTCCACCACGCCGCAGGCGCCGCGGCGCACGAACCACTCCCGGTGGTAGGCGCCGGCCAGGTCCGCCGGGTCGAGGTACTCGGGCCCGATCTGGCTGGCGTGCACCGCGATCGCCGCCGTCTTGGCGGCGAGGTCGGTGGCGCCGGCGTGCACGGTGACGCTGATGCCCGCGGCGGGGGTGCCGACGTCCAGGTCGTCGCCCGCGGCCCCCTGGAGCACGTGGCGGGGGCCGCGGCGCAGCTCGTGCGCGTCGACGGTCGTCTGGTAGCCGGTGAGCCCGAGCCGCTCGACGACCAGGGACCCGGCCCGGTGCACCTGGACGTGGTCGACGTGACCGTAGATGCCGCGCGGGTCGTCGTGCACGAGCGTGCCCGCACCCTCGCGCTCGACGATGCGGGCCACCCGCGCGGCCACCTCGGCGGGGTCCGCGGCCCCGAGGGTTCCCGGCGCGTAGGGACCGCGGTGGGCGCCCGAGTCGCCGTAGCCCAGCAGCTCCAGCCGGGCGACGCCGAGCAGCGCGCAGGCGCGCTCCAGCTCGGTGCGGCGGCGCTCGCGCAGGGCCTCGCCGGGCGCGAGCCGGATGCGCGAGACCCCCGCCGCGCCGTCCGTCGCGGTGACGACGACGACCCTGGCGCCGGCGTCCGCGAGCCGCCGCAGGGTCAGTCCGGTGAAGATCGTCTCGTCGTCCGGATGGGCGTGCAGGGCGACCACGGTGTGGCCGGCGAGCGAGGGGAAGGCGGGCAGGACGGGGCTCGGTGCAAGCATGGGAGGTCTCTCCGAGAGGTGACGCGGCCGCCCGGCACGATCGTGCCGGTGCAGGGGTCAGGCCGCGCGACCCGGGCGCCCTCGCCCGCATCGCGCGGCCCGGGGACACACCGGGCCGGCGACGCGGGACGTGAGAGCGAGCACGGATCCAGTCTGACACGGGCCGCCGCGACGGCGCCAAGGCCCATCGGCCCGGTGGTCCGCGCCCGGAGGACCTTCGCACTGGCGGGCGCCCCCGGAGGCTGTTAAATTTTCACGTATCCCGGTTCGTCGGCGCCTCCCCCCTGAGCGCCGGCGGGCCGGGATCCTCATCGGACCGGTTGCCTGCGATTCGCCCCGCTTCTTCCGGGTCGGAGCCGTGTCGGCGGCCCCGTCGTGGGAATGTGGAGACGTGATCTCGCTCGACCCTCCCACCTCCCCCTGCACGCCTGTCCGGGTCCGCGCCAGGGACGGCGCCCGGCTGGTCGCCTGCGCCCACGGCGGCCAGGTGCTCGGGTGGTCGCCCGCGTCCGACGAGCGCGACCGGCTGTGGCTCAGCCCCCTGGCCCGGTGCGGCGCCGGCGAGGCGATCCGGGGCGGCGTCCCCGTCGTCTTCCCGCAGTTCGCCGGGCGCGGCCCGCTGCCCAAGCACGGCCTGGCCCGCGACCGCGCCTGGGAGCTCGACACCGGGTCGGACGGCGCCGACGTCGCAAGGGTGGCGTGCCGCCTGCAGGACGACGAACGCACCCGCGCGATCTGGCCGCACCGGTTCACGCTGACGCTGGTCGCCGAGGCGTCGGGGACGCAGCTGTCCGTCACCCTCGCCGTCCGCAACGACGCCGCCTCCGGTGGCGACGCGTTCACGTTCACGGCGGCGCTGCACGCCTACCTCGCCACCGCGGTCCCCCTCGCAGACGTCGTCGGCCTGGCCGGGCTGCCCGCCGAGGACAACGCGGCCGGCGGCGCGGTGCGCGTCCTGCCGGCCGGGCCGCTGCCCGCACGCGGGCCCGTCGACCTGGCGGTGCGCGGCACCCGGGGACCGGCCGTCGTGCGGACCGGCGGCGACGAGGTCGAGGTGCACTGCGAGGGCGACGACGGCTTCGACTCCCTCGTCGTGTGGAACCCCGGCGAGCCGCACGGGCTCGCCGACGTGCCGCCCGAGGGGGCCGCCCAGTTCGTCTGCGTGGAGCCGGCCGCGCTGACCCCGGTCACCCTCGCGCCGCACGCGACCTGGCGGGCCACGGCCGTCCTGACGGCTTTGGTCCCACGACCCTGACGGTGCGCCCGGGCAGCGTGGTCACGGTGCCGGGCACGCGTCCGGTGGGGAGGCTGCCGTGACCGAGACGCCCATCATCGCCGTCGGGGTGGACGGGACGCAGAGCAGCCGGCAGGCCCTCGCCTGGGCGGCCGCCGAGGCGGTGCGCCGGGGCGCCGCCGTCCAGGTCGTCACGGCCTGGCGGCGGGAGGTCGTGGACGGCGCGCCGCTCGCGAGCGTCGACCCGGCCGCCCTGCTCGCCGTCGCCGACCGCGTCCAGCGCGACGCGATCGCCGAGGTGATCGGGCCGATGGCCGCCAAGCCGCCGGTCACCCGCCAGGTGGTGCAGCTGAGCCCGGTCGAGGCGCTCGTCGCCGCGTCGCAGCACGCGACGCTCGTCGTCGTCGGGACGCACGGGCGCGGACCGGTGCGGTCGCTGCTGCTGGGATCGGTGAGCCTCGCCGTCATCACGCAGGCCGCCTGCCCGGTCGTGGTGATCCCACCGGCCGCGGCGAGGGTCTGAGCGGGCACGCCCTCACAGTGGTGCACCGGCGCTCGCGGCGCCGGTGCGAATGAGAGCGTGCCACACGGTCGCTCAGAAGAAAAGAGAGTTGACGGTCCGTGATTCAGTGGCCTCCGCCACGCCTCAGGCGGCGTCGCCGAGGAACGCCTCCCACGCCGGGTCGCGCTGGTCGGCACCGCGCACGACCCACGCCGGGCCCCGCGGGACGTAGGGCCGCACCCGCAGGGTGAGGCCCTTCTCCTCGGGCGTGCGGTCGCCCTTGGCGTTGTTGCACCGCACGCAGCAGGCGACGAGGTTCTCCCAGCTGTCGGCGCCGCCACGGCTGCGGGGCAGCACGTGGTCGACGGTCGTGGCGTGGGCCCCGCAGTAGGCGCAGCGGTGGTTGTCGCGCCGCAGGACGCCGCGACGGCTCACGGGGACGGCGCGGCCGTGCGGCGCCCGCACGTACCGCGCGAGAAGGATGACGGAGGGTCGGGGCAGGGTCACCGAGCCGCCGACGACGGGAGACCCGCCGTCCGCGACGACCGATGCCTTGCCGGCGAGCACGAGCACGAGAGCACGGCGGAACGACACCACGGCCAGAGGCTCGTACCCGGCGTTGAGCACCAGGGTCCGCATCCTCCACCCCCTTCCCTCCGGACGCGCACCTGGCTGGTGGCGTCTCGACGACGGCAGCGGACGGTCCTGGGCTGCGGGCGGGCGGGAGACGACGAAAGGCGCCGTTCCTGGAAGGGAACGACGCCTTGAAGGCACGCAGCGGTTCGTGGCCGCTCCGCACAGGCGAGTGCGGCGACCACGCTCCTTACCGCGTTGGGCACGACGACCTCCCGACCGGCCCGCACGGACCGTCTGCACAGCAAGGGTAGGGTTGTATACCTGGAAGAGCACCACCTTTGTGACCGCCGTCTCATCCGGCCGCCGGGCGTGCAGCTTCCGGAGCAGTCCACGTCACCTCGCGTCAAGGCCCCCGCCCGCGCACGACGGCCCCGCCGGGTCCACCCTGGCGGGGGTGGGCGGCGGGGCCGTCGGACGTGCGGTCCGGTGCGGGACGTCGGCTACAGGACCCGGCCGAAGCTCACGTTCGAGGTGTAGATCTTGCGGATCTGCACGACCGTACCCGTGTGCGGCGCGTCGAGCATCATGCCGTCGCCCAGGTAGATCGCGATGTGGCCGCCCCCGGCGAAGAGGACGAGGTCGCCCGGCATCGCCTGCGACCGCGCGACGTGCCGGACCGCCGCGGCCTGCTCGGCCGCCGTGCGGGGCAGGCTCTTGCCGAGCTGGGCGTACACGTACTGGATGAGCCCGGAGCAGTCGAACCCGTTCGGGCTCGTGCCCCCGTAGCGGTAGGGGACGCCCAGGTACCGGGAGGCGATCGCCACCGCCGCGGAGCCCGAGGCCGACGCCGGGACGGATTCCGCCGTCCGGGTGGTGCCGCGGCTCGCGGCGCCCGACGTCGCGGTGCTCGTGGTCGTGCGGGCCGCCCGGCGGGTCGTGGGGGCGGGCGTCTCGGCCTTGCGCGCGCTCGGGGCGGGGGCGGTGTCCGCGCCCGTCGCGGTGCCGCCCTGGTCGTGCCGGTCGGCGGGCGCGGGGGCGTCGTCGGGCGTCGTCGTCGGGGCCGGGACGGCGACGAAAGAGGTGCGGTCGAAGTCGAGCGTGGCCGTGGACGGCGCACTCACGGTGCCGTCGTCGAGGGCGAGTCCGGCCGGCAGGGAGAGCAGGCCGCTCTCGGGGGAGGAGAAGAAGGCCGACGAGCCCTCGCTCCCGACCGCCGGCATCTCCGCCGTCTGCCCGCTCACCTCGGCCGGGGTCGAGGCGACGGCGTGTGCCGGCAGGGCCATCGAGGCCACGAGACCGGACGACATGGCGATGATGACGCCGCTGCGCCGGACGGTCCCCACCCGGTCACCCACGAGGGACAGGGAGCCCGTCAAGGTCGACAGGGGGGACGATGTGGACTTGTGGGACGCGCGATGACGCCCCGTGACGCGATCGGACACGGTGAACCTCTCCGGACGCCTTCGAGGTGAGCTGTCGGGTTCGGGTGGGAGAAATCACCCGGCCGTCCGGAGCCGTCTCGACCGCCGGCCTCGTGAGCCTGCTCTGTCGACGTGCGTCCGTCCGGCTTCACCCCAAGGAGCGGGCCGCGGATCCTGGACGGATCCCTCGGTCGCCCCGAAGTGGTTCCCCCGCCTCTGCCATGCGGTGTCGTACGACCCCGGAACGGTGGCAGAGCTCGGCGTCCGCCCGGAGGCTCCCCAAGGAGGGTGGGAAGCGATGCAGAAACTACCCCACGACACCCCGGGAAGTCACATCTCCTTCCACAAGTCAACGGCGTGTCGCCGCAACTCACCGGCCGATAATCACCGAGCGTGAGTCACGGACGCTCGGTGTCCGCCACGAACAGGTGGACCGCCACGGTGAGTTGCAGATCGACCTGCCCGCCGGCCCCCCGGACACTCACCGTGTCGCCCGTGCGACTCGCCGACACGCCCGCACCGGGCACCACGCCGGCGGCGGCGAGGCGCGCCATCAGCTCCGGATCGGTCTGCACCGTCTCCCCCAGGCGGCGCAGCACCATGCCGCCCGCGTCCCGGGCTCCGGGGCCCCCGGAGCCTCCGGCGCCTCCCGCGTCCCCGGTCCCGTTCCCGGCGCTCCGGGTCGCGAGCGCGTCGACGAGGGCGTCGGGGAGCGACCGCACGCCGCCGGGCGGGCCCGAGATGCCCCCGATCTCGTCCAGCCCGGGGATGGGGTTGCCGTACGGGGACTCGCTGACGCCGTCCAGCAGGGCGAGGAGCTTGCGCTCGACCCGCTCGCTCATGACGTGCTCCCAGCGGCACGCCTCCTCGTGGACGAACGGCCACTCCAGCCCGATGACGTCCAGCAGCAGCCGCTCGGCCAGCCGGTGCTTGCGCATCACGCGCACCGCCTTGCGGCGCCCGGCCTCGGTCAGCTCCAGGTGCCGGTCGCCGGAGACGTGCAGCAGCCCGTCGCGCTCCATCCGGGCGACCGTCTGCGAGACGGTCGGGCCGGAGTGCCCGAGACGCTCGGCGATCCGCGCCCGCAGGGCGACGATCCCCTCCTCCTCGAGCTCGAAGATCGTGCGCAGGTACATCTCGGTGGTGTCGATGAGGTCGCTCAACGCCAGTGACACCCTTCCATCCCCGCGGCCCCGGGCGGGCGGCGGCGTCCCATTCTCGGCGCGCGGCGCGGCCCCGGTCCAACTACGGTCCACTGCCGTGACACAGGCCGTGCTGTGGTTCCGCCGTGACCTCCGCCTGGGCGATCACCCGGCCCTGCTGGCCGCGGCCGGCCAGGGCGACGTCGTCCCGCTCTTCGTGGTCGACCCCCGGCTGTGGGACCCGGCCGGGGCGCCGCGCCGGGCCTGGCTCGTGCGCTCGCTGCGGGCCCTGTCGGCCGACCTGGACGGCGGGCTGGTGGTCCGGACGGGCGACCCGCGGGACGTCGTCCCGGCCCTGGCCGCGGAGGTGGACGCGGACGCCGTCCACGTCACCGCGGACGCCGGGCCCTACGGGCGGGAGCGGGACCAGGACGTCGCCGCGGCCCTGCAGCGCGACGGGCGCCGCCTCGTGCGCACCGGGACGCCCTACGCCGTCGGCCCCGGCACGGTCGTGACGGGGGCGGGCGGGCCCTACCAGGTGTTCACCCCCTTCTACCGGGCCTGGACGGCGCACGGCCGGCCCGCGCCCGCGGGACCGCCCCCGGCGCTGCGGCGCGTCCGGGGGGTGGAGGGCGAGCCGCTGCCGCCCGAGCCGGACCTGGACGGCGCCGTCCTGCCGGACGCGGGCGAGGCGGCGGCGCTGGCCCGCTGGCAGGAGTTCCGCGAGGGCGCGCTGCAGCGCTACGACGCCGACCGGGACCGGCCCGGGACCGCGGGGACCTCCGCGCTGTCGGCGCACCTCAAGTACGGGGAGATCCACCCGCGGACCCTGCTCGCCGATCTGGCGGGCGACCGGGGCGCGGGCGCCGAGCGGTTCCGGACGGAGCTGGCGTGGCGGGAGTTCTACGCCGACGTGCTGTGGCACCACCCCGGCAGCGCCCGGGAGTACCTGCGCCCCCGGTACGCGCAGATGCGGTACGACGACCCCGGGCGGTCGGCGCGGGCGCGCGAGCGCCTGGCGGCCTGGCAGGAGGGCCGCACCGGGTACCCGTTCGTCGACGCCGGGATGCGCCAGCTGCTGACCGAGGGCTGGATGCACAACCGGTTGCGGATGGTGGTGGCGAGCTTCCTGGTCAAGGACCTGCACCTGGAGTGGCAGGTCGGCGCGCGCCACTTCCTGCACCTCCTGCGGGACGGCGACCTCGCCAGCAACCAGCACGGCTGGCAGTGGGTGGCGGGATCGGGCACGGACGCCGCCCCCTACTTCCGGGTGTTCAACCCGGTCGCCCAGGGGCAGCGCTTCGACCCGGACGGCGCCTACGTGCGCGCCCACGTGCCGGAGCTGGCGCACCTGCCGGGGAGCGCCGTCCACGAGCCGTGGAACCACCCCGACGGGTACGCCCGCGACTACCCGCGGCGGATCGTCGACCACGCCGGGGAGCGCGCCGAGGCGCTGGAGCGGTTCGCCGAGATCCGCACGGAGTGACGTGACGCAGCTCACGCCCCCTTGCGGATGATCGGGGTTTAGTTGAGAGTTCCATCATCCGATAGCACGACGGACCGCCGGGCGTCCCCCCGGCACTTCTCTCCTGCGGGTGGCACACATGACGATCGATCTCGAGCCGAGCGCCCCGACCCTGCCGGAGCCGGCGATCGGCGACCACGCGGCGGACCTGCTGTTCCGCCACGCGCGCACGGCGAACACCTTCACCGACGAACCGGTCACGGACGGCGAGGTCCGCGCCCTCTACGACCTGGTCAAGTGGGCGCCCACGAGCATGAACACACAGCCGCTGCGGATCACGCTCGTCCGAACGCCCGAGGCACGCGAGCGGCTCGTGCGGCACCTGTCGGCGGGCAACCAGGCCAAGACGGCGGCGGCCCCGCTGGTGGCCGTGCTGACCGCCGACCGGTCCTTCCACGACCGGATGCCCACGCTGTTCCCGCACTTCCCGGGCGCGCGGGACATGTTCCTCGACGACGAGCGCCGCGAGGCGACCGCCCACTTCAACGCCGCCCTGCAGGTCGGCTACGTCATCCTCGGCGTCCGGGCGATCGGTCTGGCCGCGGGCCCGATGACGGGCTTCGACGCGCAGGGCCTGGAGCAGGAGCTGTTCCCGGCGGGCGACCGGCGGGTGCTCGCCGTCGTCAACATCGGCCACCCCGGCCCGGACGCGTTCCGCGACCGGCTGCCCCGCCTCGACTACGACGAGGTCGTCGACACCATCTGACGGCGCCCCGCCCGGCGCCCGGATCCGCGCCCGGATCCGCGCCCGGATCCGCGCCCGGATCCGCGCTCGGCGGAATCGGCGGAATTCGGGTTGCCGCCTCCGCCGGGCCCGACATACGGTCTCCGCACACGGGAAAGGAGGTGGTCCGACAGGTGGATGTTCATCGGACGCGTGAGGTGGCTGTCAGCTAGCCGCTGTCCTACCGGACGGGCTGCCCGGCCGACGGCGATCCCTCGGGATCGCCGCCCGTGACCGAAGCGGTCGACCGGCCCAGCGGCCGGCGAATCCAGGCAGTCACCGCAGCCCGTGGGTGCCGTACCTCGTCCAGTACGGCATGTCCCTCACCAGGAGGGGCGCCCCACGGGCTGTTGCCTGCCCTGCGCATGAAGACCCCGACCTCCGGCCGTCACGGCTGGCGGCGCTCCACCCGCCAGGCCGCCGCGTCGTCCAGGTCGCCGTCACCCGCACCGGCCGTGGCCACGAAGACCAGCCGGTCGTGCAGCCGCGACGGGCGGCCCTGCCAGAACTCGACCTCCGCGGCGCGCACCAGGTAGCCGCCCCAGTGCTCCGGCATCGGGACGTCGTCCGGGTCACCCCGGTCGGGCCAGCGCCCCGCCAGCTCGGCGAAGCGGCGCTCCAGCTCGGACCGGTCGGCGAGCGGCTCGGACTGCCGGCTCGTCCAGGCGCCGATCCGGCTGGCCCACGGCCGGGAGCCGAAGTAGGCGCGCGCCTCCTCGACCGGCAGCCGCACGGCCCGGCCGACCACCCCGACCTGCCGCTGCAACGGGTGCCACGGGAAGACCAGCGCGACCCGGCCGCCCGTCTCGAGGGCGCGGCCCTTGCGGGACCGGTGGTTCGTGTAGAAGGCGAACCCCCGCCCGTCGGCCTGCTTCAGCAGGACCGTGCGCGCGGACGGCGCGCCGTCGCCGTCCACGGTGGCGAGCACCAGGGCGTTCGGCTCGGGCAGCCCCGCGGCGACGGCGTCGGCGTACCAGGTCTCGAACTGGCCCAGCGGCGTGCGCGCGAGCCGGTCCTCGGTGAGCTCCCCGGCCGTGTACGACACCCTGCGTCCCGCGTATCCCGCGGCGGACTCCTCGTCGGTCACCGGTCCATCCTCTCCTCGCCCGGGGGTACCGGGAGAACTCGGTGAGGCGCCGCGAGACCTCCGACCGGCACAATGCCGGGGTGTCGCCCGTCACGAGCAGGGGACACGACACGGGAACCCGACCGCGACCGGCCGGGTGGAGGCCGGCAGGGATGCCGGGGACGGGAGATCGGATGTCGAACTTCGTGCCGGGGCTCGAGGGGATCGTCGCCTTCGAGACGGGGATCGCCGAGCCCGACAAGGACGGCGGAGCGCTGCGCTACCGCGGCGTGGATATCGAGGATCTCGTCGGAAAGGTGTCTTTCGGTAACGTCTGGGGCCTTCTCGTCGACAACGAGTTCCACCCCGGCCTGCCACCGGCCGAGCCGTTCCCGCTGCCGGTGAACACCGGCGACGTCCGCGTCGACGTGCAGAGCGCCCTGGCCCAGCTCGCCCCGGTCTGGGGCTTCCGGCCGCTCCTGGACATCGACGAGACCCAGGCCCGCGAGGACCTCGCCCGCGCCTCCGTGATGGCCCTCTCGTTCGTCGCGCAGTCCGCCCGCGGCCGGGACAAGCCGATGGTGCCGCAGCGCGAGGTCGACAAGGCCCGCACGATCGTCGAGCGCTTCATGATCCGCTGGCGCGGCGAGCCGGACCCCCGGCACGTCGAGGCGGTCGACGCCTACTGGGTCTCCGCCGCCGAGCACGGCATGAACGCGTCGACCTTCACCGCCCGGGTGATCGCCGGGACCGGCGCCGACGTCGCGGCATGCCTCTCCGGCGCCGTCGGGGCGATGAGCGGGCCGCTGCACGGCGGCGCGCCCTCCCGGGTGCTGCACATGATCGAGGAGGTCGAGCGGACGGGCGACGCCGTCGCCTACGTGCGCGGGATCCTCGACCGCGGGGAGCGGCTCATGGGCTTCGGGCACCGGGTCTACCGCGCCGAGGACCCCCGGGCCCGGGTGCTGCGGGCCACGGCCGAGCGGCTGGGCGCGCCCCGGCACGAGGTCGCCGTCGCCCTGGAGCGGGCCGCGCTCGACGAGCTGCACGCCCGCCGCCCCGACCGGGTGCTGGCCACGAACGTGGAGTTCTGGGCCGCCGTCGTCCTCGACTTCGCCCAGGTGCGGGCGAGCATGTTCACGCCGATGTTCACCTGCGCCCGGACCGCCGGCTGGGCCGCGCACATCCTGGAGCACAAGCGGACGAGCCGGCTGGTGCGACCCGCCGCCCGGTACGTCGGCGCGGGCCCCCGCCCGGTCACCGCGGTCAAGGGCTACGACCCGCTGGTGACCCCCCACTACGGCTACGCCGACGGCCACTGACCGGCCGGGGTGCTGTGGGGCATTTCTCGCGGAGAGGCGGGTGGGGTCGTCGCGGGGTCGGTGGGAGGATGGCGGCGTGAGCACCTCCACCGGCGCAGCGACCGGCCTCCCCGCGATCACGATCCCCGACGACCTGCGGCCCGCGGACGGCCGGTTCGGCTCCGGGCCCAGCAAGGTCCGCCCGGCCCAGGTGGAGCACCTGGCGTCGCTCGGCCGCTCGCTGCTCGGCACCTCGCACCGGCAGGCGCCGGTCCGGGCCGTCGTCCGGCGGGTCCGCGAGGGCCTCGCCACGTTCTTCGGCCTGCCCGACGGCTACGAGGTCGTGCTCGGCAACGGCGGGTCGACCTGCTTCTGGGACATCGCCGCGTTCAACCTGGTCGGGACGCGCTCTCAGCACCTGGCCTTCGGGGAGTTCTCGGCCAAGTTCGCGTCGGTCACCCGGCGCGCGCCGTTCCTCGGCGAGCCGACCGTGATCAGCTCCGAGCCCGGGACGCTGCCCGCGCCGCGCGCCGAGGCGGGCGTCGACGTCTACGCCTGGCCGCACAACGAGACGTCGACGGGCGTCATGGCGCCGGTGCGCCGGGTCGAGGGCGCGGACGGCGGCGCGCTCGTCGTCGTCGACGCCACCTCGGGCGCGGGCGGCCTGCCCGTGGACGTCGCCCAGACCGACGCCTACTACTTCGCGCCGCAGAAGTCCTTCGCCTCGGACGGCGGGCTCTGGCTCGCCGTCCTCTCCCCCGCCGCGCTGGAGCGGGTGGCGACGGTCGCGGCGTCCGGGCGGTGGATCCCCGACTTCCTCGACCTGACGACGGCGATCGACAACTCGCGCAAGGACCAGACCTACAACACCCCCGCCGTCTCGACCCTGGTCCTGCTCGCGGACCAGATCGAGTGGCTCAACGGCAACGGCGGGCTCGACTGGGCCGTCGCCCGCACGGCCGACTCCGCGAGCCGCCTCTACGGGTGGGCCGAGCGGACGTCGTACACGACCCCGTTCGTCGCCGACCCGGCGGCCCGGTCCCAGGTCGTCGG
>Ga0302322_100002572_pt1 | contig 15338 bp, 12 predicted proteins | sample Fen_T0_2_FD_203757 | JGI IMG/M metagenome (GOLD analysis project Ga0302322, IMG submission 203757) | Peat permafrost microbial communities from Stordalen Mire near Abisko, Sweden - Fen_T0_2 | ecosystem: Environmental > Terrestrial > Soil > Wetlands > Permafrost | place: Sweden: Abisko... | reverse complement strand
CTCGACCTTGGCGCCTTCCGGCGTGGTCGGCCCTCCGTCCGTTCCCGATTTGGGTTTCGGCGGGGTCGAAGACGGCTTCGGCGCGCGCACCGGCTTGCCTTCCATGATGTCCTTGATCTGGTTGGAATCGATGGTCTCGTATTCCATCAGCGCCTTGACCATCGCCTCGACCTTGTCGCGATTGGTTTCCAGGATGTTGCGTGCGCGCTTGTACTGCTCGTCGATGATGCGCTTCACTTCCTCGTCGACACGCTGTTGCGTCGCCTCCGAGTGGGTGCGACCGGCGCTGGACCAGGACTTGCCCAGGAACACTTCCTGCTCCTGGTCGCTATAGGAGATCATGCCCAGTTCGTCGGACATGCCCCATTCGGTGACCATGCGCCGCGCCATGCTGGTCGCCTGCTTGATGTCAGAAGCCGCACCGGTGGTCATATTGCCGGAGAAAATTTCCTCGGCAATGCGTCCGCCCAGCGACATGCAGATATTGCACAGCAGGTATTCGCGGTCGTAGGAATAGCGGTCCTGCTCGGGCAGGAAGAAGGTGACGCCCAATGCGCGCCCGCGCGGGATGATGGTGACCTTGTGCAGCGGGTCGTGCTTGGGCATGTTGAAGCCGACCACCGCGTGGCCCGCCTCGTGATAGGCCGTTTCCATCTTGTCCTGCTCGGTCATGACCGCGGACTTGCGTTCCGCACCCATGTTGATCTTGTCCTTGGCCTTTTCGAAATCTTCCATCTCGACCAGGCGCTTGCTGGTGCGCGCGGCAAACAACGCGGCCTCGTTGACCAGGTTGGCGAGGTCGGCGCCGGAATAACCCGGCGTGCCGCGCGCAATCACGGACGCATCCACGTCCGGGGAGATCGGCACCTTGCGCATATGCACGATCAGGATTTGCTCGCGGCCGCGAATATCCGGCAGAGGCACCACCACCTGGCGGTCGAAGCGGCCCGGACGCATCAAAGCAGGGTCGAGCACGTCGGGGCGGTTGGTCGCGGCGATCACGATCACGCCGGCGGTGGCCTCGAAGCCGTCCATCTCCACCAGCAACTGATTCAAGGTCTGTTCGCGCTCGTCGTTGCCACCGCCGAGTCCGGCGCCGCGTTGGCGGCCGACTGCGTCGATTTCATCGATAAACACGATGCAGGGCGCGCTTTTCTTGGCCTGCTCGAACATGTCGCGCACGCGTGCCGCGCCGACGCCGACGAACATCTCGACGAAGTCGGAGCCGGAAATCGAGAAAAACGGCACCTTTGCTTCACCGGCGATCGCGCGGGCCAGCAGCGTTTTGCCGGTACCGGGCGAGCCAACCATCAGCACGCCGCGCGGAATGCGTCCGCCCAGCTTCTGGAACTTGGTCGGGTCGCGCAGGAAATCAACCAGCTCGGAGACTTCTTCCTTGGCTTCGTCGCAGCCCGCGACGTCGGCGAAGGTGACCTGGTTGGTCGATTCGTCGAGCATGCGCGCACGGCTCTTGCCGAACGAAAAGGCGCCACCGCGTCCGCCGCCCTGCATCTGCCGCATCACGTAGAACCAGACGCCGATCAGGAGCAACATCGGGAACCAGGAAATGAATATCTGCATCAGGAAAGATTGCTCTTCCTCGGCACGAGCTTCAATCTTGGCGCCGGACTTGCGCAGGTCTTCCCACATGTAGATGTCGCCGCCGGGAATGTAGACGGTGTAGTTCTTGCCGTCGTGCAGGGTCACGTTCAGGGTGCGCGTGCCTTCCTGCTTGACCCGTTCGACGTTGCCGGCCTTGGCTTCGGCCATCAGCGTCGAGTAATCGATCTTGTTGGCGGCAGCGCCGCTCTTGGAGACCTGCACGAAAATCATCATCAAGACGATGAGGATGACCAGCCACAGACCCAGATTCTTAACCCAATTGTTCACGTTGCGTTCCTTGATTCGCCGCCCGTGGCGATTTGCTCAAAATGGAAGTTCAATGCTACACCAAACCGGTTCTTCGCTACTCCTGCCTGGATCAAACGGCTTTCAGACCCTTCGCCAACAAAAACGTCTCCCTGCTCTCATCGCGCGAAGAATCCGGCTTTTTCGCCGCCACGGTCTTGAAATGGCCGCGCAATTCCTTCACAAACGGCTCAAAACCCGCGCCCTGAAACACCTTGCACAGGAAAACGCCTTCCGGTTTCAACGATTTCAAGGCAAATTCCATCGCCAATTCCTCCAAACCGAACAGGCGCGCCTGATCTGTCGTCGGAATACCTGTCATATTGGGGGCCATATCCGAGATCACAAGGTCGGCCTGCTTGCCTTCAAGCGCTTGCTCCACCGCTTCCAGGCCGGCCACGCTGGAAAAGTCCGCCTGGATGAATTGCACCCCTGCCAGGGGCTTCATGGGCAAAAGGTCGATGGCGATCACCTTGCCGGTCGGTCCGGCCTGTTCCATCGACCATTGCGACCAGCCGCCCGGCGCCGAACCGAGGTCCACGACCGTCATCCCGGCGCGAACCAGCGGCTGGCGGCCCCCGACCTGCTGCAGCTTGTACACCGAGCGCGAGCGATAACCTTCTTCCTGTGCACGCTTCACATAGGGATCGGACAAGTGCCGCTTGACCCAGTCGCGGCTGTTTTTCGGTCTGGCGTTGCCACCCATGATGATTCTGCTTCCTCTTTGCTTTCGTGGACTCGGCAAGGTAGCCAAGCTGAGAAAGCGCCTATAATTTGTGGATGAAAATCCTATTATCCCCCAGCGAGCGAAAAGCCCTCAAAGCGCAGGCCCATGCCTTGGCTCCGGTCGTCTGGATGGGCAACGAAGGCCTCAGCCCCTCCGTTGTCCGAGAAATCGACCGCGCACTGGCGGCTCACGAACTCGTCAAAGTCCGCGCGCCGACCGATGACCGCGCCGAGCGTAGCGCCTGGTTCGAGCAGGTCGCCGATCAGCTAAGTGCGGCTCCCGTGCAACATATCGGCAAGATTCTCGTGTTCTGGCGCCTTAATCCCGAATTGGAAGCCGCTCGCAAGGCAAAAGCCACTCCCAAACCAGCCCGCAAGGGGCCGCGCCTCACCAAGCGCCAGGAAGAGCAGAGGGCACTGAAGCGCCGAAATGCGAAGGTGTGACGAGTGACGGGTAACGAGTCAATTGTCACCTGTCACGCCTCATCGGTCACGCTTCACCAGTCACTCAGACGTACCGAACGTCGATAATTTCGTAATTTTTGATGCCGCCCGGCGCACGCACCTCGACCACATCGCCCGAGTATTTGCCGATCAGCGCACGCGCGATCGGTGAGGAATAGGAAATCTTGCCCTGCTTGATGTCGGCTTCGTCCTCGCCGACGATCTGGTAGGTCACTTTCTCGCCGGACTCTTCCTCTTCCAGATCCACGGTGGAGGCGAATACCACGCGACCTTCGTCGTCCAGCAGCTTGGGATCGATGATCTGCGCTCCGGCAATCTTGCTTTCCAACTCGTTGATGCGCCCTTCGATGAAGCCCTGACGCTCCTTGGCGGCATCGTACTCGGCGTTTTCCGACAGGTCGCCCTGCGCGCGCGCCTCGGAGATCGCCGTGATGACGGACGGGCGTTCGACCGTCTTCAGCTTGTGCAATTCCGCCTTCAGGGCATTGGCGCCGGCTACGGTAAGGGGGACTTTGGCTAGGCTGCTCATGGTTGTTTCCTTCGGAAAATACGACTGGACGCGAATCGCGCATCCTTTGTCGTGGGTATTCAAAGTCAACGCTCAGACTGTGATAGAGCGGTGCAGGGATTGCAAATCATAGACCATCAGCTCGGCCATGTGCTCCATGCCGGCGCAACCGGCCTTGGCGCCGGCGATGGTGGTGTAGTAGGTGATGCGGCCCTGCAAGGCGGAATTGCGGATCGCCCAGGAGTCGCGGATGGAGCGCTTGTCTTCCTCGACGGTATTGATGATGAGCGTGATTTCGCGATTCTTCACCATATCGACGATGTGCGGGCGGCCCTCCAGCACCTTGTTGACCGGCGTGACCGCCAAGCCGGCCGCTTGAAGGTAGGCAGCGGTGCCTTTGGTGGCCACCAGGCCGAAACCGAGTCCGCGCAAGCTTTTGGCGATATCGACAATCTTGGCCTTGTCGGCGTTGCGCACCGACAGGAACGCCTTGCCGGCTTGCTCGCCGGTCTTGGGCAATTTGACGCCGGCGCCGATTTGCGATTTGACGAAAGCCTCGGCGAAGGTGGTGCCGATGCCCATCACTTCACCGGTCGATTTCATTTCCGGACCGAGGATGGTGTCCACACCCGGGAATTTGATGAACGGGAATACCGCCTCTTTTACCGAAAAATACGGCGGTACGATTTCCCTGGTTGCGCCTTGCTCTTTGAGACTCTTCCCGGCCATGCAGCGCGCCGCGATTTTGGCCAGCGGCAATGAAATCGCCTTGGAAACATAGGGCACGGTGCGTGAAGCGCGCGGATTCACCTCCAGCACGAACACGCGCGCCTCATCGCCCTGGCCCTGGATGGCGAACTGCACGTTCATGAGTCCCACCACGTTGAGCGCCAGGGCCATTTCCACCGTCTGGCGACGCAATTCGTCCTGCAATTCCCGCGACAGCGAAAACGGCGGCAGCGAACACGCCGAATCGCCCGAGTGCACGCCAGCTTGCTCGATATGCTCCATGATGCCGCCGATCAACACGTCCTTGCCATCGCAAATCGCGTCCACGTCCACTTCGATGGCGTCGTTCAGGAAACGGTCGAGGAGCACAGGAGAGTCATTCGAGACTTTCACCGCTTCTCGCATATATCGCTCCAGGTCGCTTTCAACGTGGATGATTTCCATGGCACGCCCGCCCAGCACGTAGCTGGGGCGCACCACCAGCGGATAGCCGATTTCGCGCGCCTTGATAATCGCCTCTTCGTTGGTGCGCGCGGTGCGGTTGGGCGGCTGCAGCAGCTTCAAGTCCTGGATCAGCTTCTGGAAACGCTCGCGGTCCTCTGCGATATCGATCGAATCGGGCGAGGTGCCGATAATGGGCACGCCGTTGGCTTCCAGCGCACGCGCCAGCTTCAAAGGCGTCTGCCCGCCGAATTGCACGATCACACCGACCGGCTTTTCCAGGTCGACGATTTCGAGCACGTCTTCCAAAGTCAGCGGCTCGAAGTACAGACGATCTGACGTGTCGTAATCGGTCGAAACCGTTTCCGGATTGCAGTTGACCATGATGGTTTCAAAACCATCTTCGCGTAGCGCCAATGCCGCATGCACGCAGCAGTAATCGAACTCGATGCCCTGGCCGATGCGATTGGGTCCGCCGCCCAGCACCATGATTTTCTTGTTGTTGGTGGGCTTGGCCTCGCACTCCTCGTCGTAGCTCGAGTACATATACGCGGTGGAGGTGGCGAACTCGGCGGCGCAAGTATCGACGCGTTTATAGACCGGACGGATGCCATTCTTGTGGCGCAGCGCACGAATTTCGTTTTCGTTGGTCTTCACCAGGTAGGCCAGGCGGCGGTCGGAAAAACCGCGGCGCTTCAGCGAACGCAGGTAGTCCGGCGTCAGGTCGGCCAAAGTTTTCTTGTCGAGCTGCAATTCGATGTCGACCAGTTCCTTGATTTGCGCGAGGAACCAGGGATCGATCTTGGTATAGCCGTGGATTTCCTCAAGGGACATGCCGATACCAAAGGCATCGGCCACGTACCAGAGCCGCTCTCCGCGCGGATAGGCGAGTTCATCGCCGATCTGCTCGGGATCGACCGTCTTGAGATTGAAGCCATCGACGCCGGTTTCGAGGCCGCGCAGCGCCTTTTGCAGCGATTCCTGGAAGTTGCGGCCGATGGCCATGACTTCGCCCACGCTTTTCATCTGTGTGGTGAGACGGTCGTCGGCTTGCGGAAATTTTTCGAAGGCGAAGCGCGGCACCTTGGTGACCACATAGTCGATCGAAGGCTCGAACGACGCCGGCGTGGCGCCGCCGGTAATGTCGTTCCTCAGTTCGTCCAGCGTGTAACCCACCGCCAGCTTTGCCGCGACCTTGGCGATCGGGAAGCCGGTCGCTTTGGATGCCAGGGCGGAGGACCGCGACACGCGCGGGTTCATTTCGATCACCACCATGCGCCCGTCGGCCGGATTGACCGCGAACTGCACGTTCGATCCACCCGTCTCCACGCCGATCTCGCGCAGGCACGCGATCGAGGCATTGCGCATGATCTGATATTCTTTGTCGGTCAACGTCTGCGCGGGAGCGACCGTAATCGAGTCGCCGGTGTGCACGCCCATCGGGTCGAGGTTCTCGATCGAGCAGACGATGATGCAGTTGTCGTTCTTGTCGCGAACGACTTCCATCTCGAACTCTTTCCAGCCCAACAGCGATTCCTCGATCAGCAACTCCTGGGTGGGCGATGCCTCGAGACCGCGTTCGCAAATCTCCACGAATTCATCACGGTTATAGGCGATGCCGCCGCCGGAACCGCCCATGGTGAAGCTGGGACGGATGATGGCGGGGAAACCGATGGCGGCCTGCACTTGCAGCGCTTCTTCCAGCGAATGGGCGATGGCGGAGCGCGCGGAGGCGAGACCGATCTTGGTCATGGCCTGCTTGAACTTCTCGCGGTCCTCGGCCTTGTCGATGGCTTCGCGTTTGGCGCCGATCATTTCGACGTTGTACTTCTCCAGTACGCCATGCTTGGCGAGGTCGAGCGCGCAATTCAACGCGGTCTGACCACCCATAGTCGGCAGCAGCACGTCGGGCCGCTCCTTTTCGATGATCTTTTCCACCACCCGCCAGGTGATCGGCTCGATATAGGTTACATCGGCCATGCCCGGGTCGGTCATGATGGTGGCCGGATTGGAATTGACCAGGATGACCTTGTAGCCTTCATCGCGCAACGCCTTGCAAGCCTGCGCGCCGGAATAATCGAACTCGCAGGCCTGGCCGATGACGATCGGGCCGGCACCGATGATGAGGATCGATTTGATATCGGTACGCTTAGGCACGATCCGCCTCCATCATTGCCACGAAGCGGTCGAACAGGTAACCGACCTCGTGCGGACCGGGACTCGCTTCCGGATGGCCCTGGAAACTGAATGCTTTCTTGTCGGTGCGCGCGATGCCCTGACAAGTGCCATCGAACAACGACTTGTGGGTAATACGGACGTTGGCGGGCAGCGTGCTTTCATCGACCGCGAAGCCGTGGTTCTGGCTGGTAATGTAGACCTTTTGCGTTTCCAGATCCTGTACCGGGTGGTTGGCGCCGTGGTGGCCGAATTTCATCTTCATGGTTTTGGCGCCCGAGGCCAGACCCAGCAACTGGTGGCCCAGGCAAATACCGAATATCGGCACATCCTTGGCGATGATTTCCTGAATGGCCTTGATGGCGTAGTCACAGGGCTCCGGATCGCCGGGCCCATTGGACAGGAACACGCCGTCCGGCTTCAGGGCCAGCGCATCGCGCGAGCTCATCTGCGCCGGCACCACGGTTACTTTGCAGCCGCGCTCGGTCAGCATGCGCAGAATGTTGTGCTTGACGCCGTAGTCGTAGGCGACGACGTGAAACTTGCTGTCCTTCGCCGTACCGTAGCCGGCGCCCAGCGCCCAAGTGCTGCCGCTCCAGTCATACGGTTTTTCGCAACTCACCACCATGGCCAAGTCGAGGCCGACCATTTTCGGCGCAGCCTGCGCGATTTGGTGGGCCTTTTTGACTGCGACATCGTCGTGCGCGCCGACCAGGATGCAACCGTTCTGCGCGCCTTTTTCGCGCGTCAAACGCGTCAGGCGACGCGTATCGATGCCGGCGATCGCCACCACGCCGCTGCGGGCAAGGTAGGCGGGCAGGGTTTCCTGCATGCGCCAGTTGGACGCGAGAGTCGGCAAGTCGCGGATGATGAGTCCGCAGGCGTAGGTCTGGTTCGATTCGACGTCCTCGGCGTTGGCGCCGGTGTTGCCAATGTGCGGGTAGGTGAGCGTCACCATCTGCCCCATGTAGGACGGATCGGTAAGGATTTCCTGGTAGCCGGTCATGGCAGTGTTAAACACCACCTCGCCCGCGGCGTGGCCGGCCGCGCCGATGGATTCGCCCTTGAATACCGAACCATCGGCAAGGACCAGCAGGGCGGGGGCGGGCGAATTCACAGAACTACTCCAAAGCGAAATTTAATCGCGTTCCGCAGCCGGCGGACATAAAAAACGGGAAAGGCCCGATCGGCTCTTTCCCGCGCTTTTCGCCGCTAATTCAATGATTTGTGCTGCTACGCGATTAAAGCGACATTGTACCCGAAGTCGCGATTCCGGGCAACAGAAGCCCGCGCTATTTCAGCCCCAACACATCGTGCATATCGAACAGGCCCTGCTTCTTGCCGGCCAGGAACTTGGCGGCGCGCATCGCTCCCTGCGCAAAATTGGCCCGCGAGCTGGAACGATGGGTAATTTCAATGCGCTCGCCCACCCCTCCAAACAAAACAGTGTGGTCGCCGACGATGTCGCCTGCACGCGTGACCGAGAAGCCAATACTGCCTGGGGCCCGCTCCCCTGTCAGCCCGTGGCGGGCATAAACGCTTGCTTCTTCCCACTTCTGGCCGCGTGCCCGGGCGGCGATTTCGCCAAGTTTGAGCGCGGTACCCGAGGGCGCATCGACTTTCATCTTGTGGTGCGCTTCGTGCACTTCTATGTCGACATCGGCGCCCAGCGTGCGCGCCGCCATTTCCACCAGTTTCATCATCACATTGACACCCATACTCATGCTGGGCGCGAACACCACGGCGATGTCGGTAGCGGCGGCTTCGATTTCTCGCGTCTGCTCGGGTGAAAAACCGGTAGTGCCAATGACAATATTCTTGTGCGCGCGGCGACAGGCGGCAAGATAGCCAAGGGTGGCTTCGGGCCGGGTAAAATCGATCAGTAGGTCGCATGCTTGCAATGCGGCTGGAACATCGGCCCCGATTACCACACCCGGAGCCGCCAACTGCCCAATCAAGGGGCTACCGCTCATTTCCAGCGCCGACCCGATCGAAACGGCCGGATCGGACAGTGCGGCTTCGATCAGCATGCGACCCATGCGACCGCCTGCGCCAGCAATACAAAGCCTTTGCAAGCCCGCCATGGTACCGGCTCTACTGGTCTTTCTTTGGAGGTGGCGCACCCGGCGGCAGCGTATTCGGCAGTTGCCGCTTTTCGCCTCCACCCAGGAATATTTCCTTTTCGGACGCGCTGCCTTCAACCTTGGCAACCTTTTCGTTTTCGAAAAATACCGTCGCCTTGTATTTCATCGACTCGCGACCGAACGGGCCGTATTTGCCCTGCTCGTTACTGAAGTAATAGTCCCAGCGGTTGCCGTTGAATACATCCTGCAACAGGGGTGTGCCGAGCAGGTTGCGCACGTCGAGACGGCTCATGCCCGGCTTGATTTTGGCCAGTTGGTCCTGGGTGATCAGATTGCCTTGCTGCACGTCGATTTTGTACACACCGAAGCCGCCGCACGCGTTCAGGGCAGGCAGCAGCAGACAGGCAACTAAAAGGTTTCGCAGCATCAATCGGTCCTTTTCATGAATGTCCGATTATAACCGAGGCGGGCAGCGCCACCGGTGACGACCGGTTCCCGCACGCTTGATTGCGGGGCCAAAAGGGTTATGATTTGCCGAACAGCAAGCAGTTCCCCGAAAGGCAATCGATGTCCGAGTCTCGCGATCTTCGCAACATGGGTTTGAAGGCGACACTGCCGCGCCTGAAGGTTCTCGACCTGTTCCAGAACTCCAAGGAACGGCACCTGTCGGCGGAAGACATCTACAAGCTGCTGCTCAATGATAACGCCGACATCGGGCTGGCGACGGTCTACCGGGTGCTGACGCAGTTCGAGCAGGCAGGACTATTGATGCGCCACCACTTCGAGGGCGGCAAGTCGGTATTCGAACTCAACGAGGGCGGCCACCACGATCACCTGGTGTGCCTGCAGTGCGGACGCGTCGAAGAGTTTTACGACCCCGAAATCGAAAAGCGCCAGCAAAAGGTCGCCAAGGATCGCGGATTCCTGATCCACGACCACTCGCTCTACCTGTATGCGGATTGCGTAAAGCCGGCCTGTCCGCACAAATCCGGCAACGCCAACTGATCGGGACCAACCATGCGCAACCATTGGATCGTTCGAACCCTGACCGTGCTGGCGCTGCTGGTGGCGGCCGTGGCCTGTACGCCGGCGGCGGCATTGGCGCCGAAGGAGTTCGCCGCAGTCAGGCTCGCCGACCTGCCCGCGGAAGCACGCGAAACGATGGCGTTGATCCGCCGCGGCGGGCCATTTCCCTACAGCAAGGACGGAGTGGTATTCGGCAATTACGAAAAGGCGCTGCCGGCGCAGTCACGCGGCTTCTATCACGAATACACGGTGCCGACCCCGCGTGCCCGCAATCGAGGCGCGAAGCGCATCGTTTGCGGCGGCAAGAGCCGCGAGCTCTGCTATTACAGCGACGACCATTACCGGTCGTTCAAAGTCGTCCAGGAATGACGGCAATGGCCTCTCCCGAATTGAAAACTCTGCTGGCGCACGATGAGGCGCGCGGCGTCTTCTGGTTGAAGTCACACGCTGCGGTTTCCGAAATCAAGGCAGCCGCAAAGGCACGCAATTGGGCATTCTTCCACCTCGAGGGCGAGAAGATCGAGAAGAAGGAGCAGTTTTTCAACCACGCCGCCATGGCGATGAAATTTCCTTCCCATTTCGGTCACAACTGGGATGCTTTTTACGACTGTCTGACCGAGTTCGACGGGGTGGACGCCGACGGCTACCTGATTTACTTCGACCATACCGACACGTTCAGCGAACATCACGAGAGCCAGCTGGAAACGGCAATCGAATTGTTCGAGGATGCGATCGACTTCTGGAAAGAAGACGGCAAATCGATGCTGGTGCTGCTGTCGGGCAGCACTCCGCCGCCGGGTATTGCCAAGGTTTGATTCAGCGTCCGGCGACCGACGTTGCCCGTGCCGCCGCGTGAAACTCGATATCGCCATAATAGGAAACGATGTTGTGGCCGGTCGAATTGCTGTCGGTCAGCACCCCCACCGATTCGACGCGACCCGGCTCCTCGTCGAAAGCGCGTCGAAAATCTTCCTCGATGTTGCGCGTGAATTTAAGCCATTGGCCTACCCGCGCCGGCCCTGATTCGGCCACAATCACGCGCACCCTCGACGAGCGCGGATGCTCGAACAGGGAATCCACCGGCAACTTGTTGTCCCACACGTAAATGATCGTCGCGTAGGGCATTTCTCGTCCGCTTACCAGCCGTACCATCGAGGCCATGGCCCGGTCCTCGACATCGAATTTGCTGCGGTCACCATCGAACGCGATGGCGATGCGTGTAGGTGAATCATCATTGCCGAGCCGGGTGGTATCAGCGTCGGCCATCAGCTCTGTCGCCTTCCAGGTCCAGGATAGCAAAGGCTTTTCGCGCGGGTTCACATTGATGTCGAGCAACAGGCCGGACGAAGAAGACACGGCGCGCGCTTCCAGCACCCGCCCGGCGTCGCTGTCGACAACGCGATATTCGGTGTGTCTGGCGAAGCGCGACATGAACCACGGATTCCAGCCCTGGATCATCGGTGGGCCGAGAGGGGCGTCCGAAAATCGCGGCACCTCCGCCGCGCGCTGCTCTTCCTTGACCACCACGCGCGAGGCACAGCTACCTAGCAGCAGTACGGCGAGCAAGGCAAGGCAAACGGTATTGCGCATGAATGGATTCCTGAAGATTCCCGCTACAGTAAGTCGCGACGATGACGAGGCAATGACATATTCATTCCGAGCTAGCGATCAACGCGGCATTGCCGCCGGCCGCCGCCGTATTGACCGTGAAGGTGCGTTCCGCGGCAAAGCGGAACAGGTAATGCGGTCCGCCAGCCTTGGGTCCGGTACCGGACAGTCCCTCGCCGCCGAATGGCTGCACGCCCACCACCGCGCCGATCTGGTTGCGGTTTACGTATACATTGCCAACGCGTGCACGGGCGCGGATGGCGGCGATGGTTTCCTCGATGCGCGAATGGATGCCAAGCGTCAGGCCATAGCCGCTCGCGTTGATGGCGTCCACCAGTTCCATCAGCATTTCACCCTCGAACGGCAGGACGTGCAGGATCGGGCCGAACACTTCGCGCCGAATCGTATCGAAAGTCGGAATCTCGAAGGCGCAAGGCGCAAAGAAATGGCCAGGCGGAATGTCGCGCGGCAGCAGCGCCCGGCCGATCGCAGGAAACTGTGACGCCATTTTTTCGCGGTGTGCCACCAGCAGGGCGCACGCTTCGCGATCGATGACCGGGCCGACGTCGGTTTCGAGTCGCGCGGGATCACCCACGCGAAGCTCCTGCATGGCCCCTTCCAGCAACTTGGCGATGCGCGGCGCAATGTCCTTTTGCACGCAGAGAATTCTCAGTGCCGAGCAACGCTGTCCCGCGCTATTGAAAGCCGAGGCAATGACATCGTTGACCACCTGCTCGGGGAGCGCGGAGGAATCGGCGATCATTGCGTTGAGCCCGCCGGTCTCGGCGATGAAAGGGATGATCGCGCCGGTTCGCGCAGCGAGGCTCTTGTTGATGGCCTGCGCGGTATTGGTGCCGCCGGTGAATACCACTCCGTCTATGCGTGTATCGTTGACCAGCCCGGCGCCCACGGACTCGCCCGGACCCGGCAGCAGCGCAATGGCGTCGGGCGGCATGCCGGCTTCCAGCAGGAGCTTCACGGTCTCGTACGCGATGATCGGCGTCTGCTCGGCGGGCTTGGCGATCACCGCATTGCCCGCGGCGTAGGCGGCTGCAACCTGGCCCAGGAAAATCGCCAGTGGAAAATTCCAGGGCGAAATGGCGACGAACACGCCGCGTCCGGTCAGGGTCAACTCATTCGATTCCCCGGTGGGCCCCGGCAACACTTCCGGGCTGGAGAAATGCCGGCGGCAGAGCGCAGCATAGTAGCGGCAGAAATCGGCCGCCTCGCGCACTTCGCCGAGCGCATCGGGCTGGGTCTTGCCGGCCTCCCGCACCATCAGCGCGATAAATAGCGCACGGCGCTCTTCCAACAGGTCGGCGGCGCGCTCCAGCATCGCAGCACGCTCGGTGGCAGCGGGTGGCACGCAAGCCTTGGCAATTTTCAGCGCAAGATCGACCAGTTGATCGTCGGCTTCTTCGACCACGCCGATCTTTTCCAAGTGAACGGGGTCGATGGCTTCGAGGGCAACCCCGCGCATGGTCTGCCCGGCGATGAGCGGCGCGGCCTGCCAGTCGCGTTTGGCAAGCGGTGCGGCCATGGCCGCCTGCAATGCTTCGAGCGCTGCGCTATCGGCAAAGGAAAAACCACTGGAATTGATTCGGCTCACATCGGCCTCGTCGAACAATTTGATGGGAAGGGGCAGTCGCGCATTTGCCTTGTTCGGATGCGCACGGCAGGCGGCGACCGGGTCGGCCACCACGTCGTCGATCGACACGTCCGGGTCGGCAATGCGATTGACGAAGGAAGAATTGGCGCCATTCTCCAGCAGGCGACGCACCAGATAGGGCAACAGGTCTTCATGGCTTCCGACCGGCGCGTAGACCCGGCATGCCGCCGGTTTGTCAAAATAGGGATGGCCAGGCAATTCGCCGTACAGTTCGGCGCCCATGCCGTGCAGGCGCTGGAATTCGAACCGATTTGCGGCCGTGGCGCGAGTCAGGATGGTTGCCACGGTGTGCGCGTTGTGCGTGGCGAACTGGCAGTAGAACGCATCGGGACGCGCCAGCATTCTTGCCGCGCATGCCAGATAAGAAACGTCGGTATTCACCTTGCGCGTAAATACCGGATACTCCGGAAAACCCTGCATTTGCGCACGCTTGATCTCGGTGTCCCAATAAGCGCCCTTCACCAGCCGGGTCATGATGCGCCGGCCGTGCTGCTCGGAAAGCTGAATCAGCCAGTCGATTACCGCCGGTGCGCGTTTCTGGTAGGCCTGCACGGCCAGTCCCAGGCCTTCGTAGCCGTGGAAGCGGGCGTCGCCATACACCGCACCGAGCAACTCCAGCGAGATTTCCAGACGTTCGGTTTCCTCGGCGTCGAGCGTGATGCCGATACCGGCATCACGCGCCATTTCGGCGAGTGCCATCACCTTGGGCAACATCTCTTTCATGACCCGATCGCGCTGCGCAAACTCGTAGCGCGGGTGCAAGGCAGAAAGCTTTACCGAAATGCCCGGCGCCTCGAAAACGCCCTGGCCCGATTTCACGTAGCCGCCGATGGCCTTGATGGCATCGCGGTAGGCGATAAAATATCGCTCGGCATCGGCCATGGTCATGGCCGCTTCGCCGAGCATGTCGAAAGAATGGCTGTAGCGGGCGTTGTCGCCGGAATCGCTGCGCTGCAGTGCATCGTCGATGGTGCGCCCCATCACGAATTGCTCGGCCATCAACTTCATGCCTTGCCTGAGCGCCGCGCGCACGATCGGCTCGCCGGCGCGATTGGCCATCTTGCCGAGCCAGCCGGTGACATCGGTAAAATCGCGCGGTTCGACGCTGACCAGCTTGCCGGTCAGCATCATTCCCCAAGTGCCGGCGTTGACCAGCAGCGAGTCGCTCTGCCCCAGGTGCCGCGCCCAATCGCCCTGCGCGAACTTGTCCTTGATGAGCTTGTCCGCGGTGGCGGCATCGGGTATGCGCAGCAACGCTTCGGCGACGCACATCAGCAGCACGCCCTCTTGCGAGGAGAGGTCGTATTGGGTGAGAAAAGACTGCATGCCGGCGTGACTGCGCTGGCGGGTGCGAACGGCGTTGACCAGATTGCGGGCCGTCTTGTCGACGGCAATGGCATCAGCAGCACTGAGCGTGGCCGTTGCCAGCAGCGGTTCGAGTGCAAGCGCCTCGTCGGCCAGGAATACGGCCCGCAGCGGAGCGAAGGAGGGAAGAAAAGACATGAAGGACCAAAGGCGAGCCGGTATGGGAGCGCATTATCGCATTTGTGCGGGCCGGGTCGCGCGGCCCGCCGGTCGCGGCTACGGCGACTTCCGCGGATGGGGCAGCAATCTATCGTATTCGCTTTTGACGGTTTCGTAGCACTCGCACACCCGCGCTTCCATTTCAACCCGGTCGAGCACGGTGATGCGACCGCGCGCGCATTTGATCAAGCCGTCCTTGACCAGCTTGCTGGCGGCACCGGTTACGCTTTCCCGCCTGACTCCCAACAGATTGGCGATCAATTCCTGCGTAATCACCAGGCTGTTGTCGTGAAGCCGATCGATGCTCATCAGCATCCAGCGGCAAAGTCGCTGATCCAGCGTGTGGTGCTGGTTGCACACGGCGGTTTGCGAGGTTTGGCATATCAGCGCCTGCGTGTACAGCAATGCCAAATGTTGCAATTGGCCGCCGAGCTTGAATTCACGTTTCATTTTGCTTCGGCTGAGTCGGTAGGCA